>JAAUYD010144604.1_pt1 | contig 14244 bp, 12 predicted proteins | sample 7278101 | NCBI WGS metagenome assembly JAAUYD01 (sample SAMN14350128, study PRJNA611818) | marine sediment metagenome | isolation source: surface marine sediment (0.6m) | place: French Polynesia: Moorea | collected 2018-08
CTTCAAAACCAGTAGTTTTTTCAAACAGTAAAATCTACGGGGAGTCACCGATGCCCCAAAACTGTTAGTCTAATAAGACATTATTAGATATTAATAGGTTTTTAGTAGGTGCTATTATAAGGCGATCGTCATAGAATATCCCTCACCCATTTTGACCTTTTTATCGTTATTTAACTGAATTTAACTGATATGTCTCAAAGAAAATTAATCAAAATTTTCATGCTGTTCCTTTGTGGATTAATCCTGGTTAGTGCCATCGGATTAGTGGTTTTATGGGTTAGCAATAAGAATCAAGTTAATCAGGTGCAAAGTAACAATAACCCAAGCATCTCCGAGACATTCAACATCGAAATCACTCAAGGAGAAAAAGTTCTAATCAAGGAACAAGCAACAGACAATAAACTAGCTGCTGCTCAAGATATAGCAGAAAAAAACTATGAAAGTGCTATTAGTAAATTAACCCAATCTTTGCAAACCTATCCCAATGATCCAGAAGCCTTAATATACCTCAATAATGCTCAAATTGGTGACAATAAATCCTATAGTCTTGCAGTTGCTGTTCCCATTGGTACCAATGTGAATGGAGCTAAAGAAATTCTGCGAGGGGTTGCCCAAGCACAACAAGAAATTAATCAAGCAGGAGGAATTAAAAACATTCCTTTAAAAATTTTTATTGCTAATGATAATAATAATCCCGAAATGGCCAAACAACTGGCTCAGGAATTTGCTAATAATTCAGATATTTTAGGGGCGATTGGTCATTGGAGCAGCGACGTTACCCTAGCATCAGCTACGATTTATCAAGCTGAAAAATTAGTGGTTATTTCTCCTATTAGTACCTCAGTAGAATTATCATCTTTTGATGATTATGTCTTTAGAACTGTTCCGAGCGATCGCTTTGCAGGAGATACACTTTCTCGTTATATGATGAATCAATTACGCCAACAAAAAGCAGCAATTTTCTTTGATTCACAAAGTAATTATAGTCAATCCCTTAAAGATGAATTTACCAAAAGTTTATTTAGTGATGGGGGAGAAGTTATAGCAGAATTTGATTTATCTCAACCCAACTTTACTCCTGATAATAGTTGGCAACAAGCCAAAGATAAAGGGGCTAAAGTTTTAATGTTGGCTCTAACAACCAATACCCTCCAATCAGCTTTAGACCTTATTAAAATTAATGATCAACGGTTGCTATTATTAGCAGGAGATGATTTATATAATATAGAGGTATTGCAAAAAGGAGGAGCCGATGCTGTGGGAATGATTGTAGCGATTCCTTGGCATATTTCAGCCCATCAAAATGAACCTTTTGTAGAAGTTTCTAGAAGACTTTGGGGTGGAAAAATAAGCTGGCGTACGGCCCTTGCTTATGATGCGACCTTAGCTTTCGTCACTGCCTTAGAACAAACCCCCCAACCCACTCGTCAAAATATACAAGCAACCTTATCTCAAGCAGATTTTTCATTCCAGGGAGCATCGGGTTCTGTCAATTTTTTACCCTCTGGAGACAGAAATAAAGCGGTTCAATTAGTAACCATTAAAGCGAATAATCGTGCTGAATTTGGTTATGAATTTGACGTAGTTCCCCGTAACCTCTGGTGATCTCACGTTAATCAACCCAAAACAATTTTATTTAATAGGATGTCAAACAAAGATTTTAATGCTACAATTATCTAAATTTAAAACAATATCTAAATCAAAGGTCTACTCAAGGTTAAAACCTAACCATCCATGAAATCTGTTAAACTGATGGACTTTCCTCTATTTTAGTTTGAATATTTTGAACATAATGTCTCCAAAACCTATCTTTTCTAATATTATAAACTCCGATCCTCTTTCTGATTCTTCTTCTGTTGAAAATGCTTTTTGCCCCTATGTGGGTTTAAAATCATTTGAAAATAATGGCAGTGATAGTCACTTTTTCTTTGGTCGAGATACTTTAACCCACCAACTCTTAAATCATCTTCAAAAACATAATTTTTTAGCACTTGTCGGTGCATTGGGTAACGGGAAATCTTCTTTACTTCAAGCAGGACTGCTGCATCATCTCTCGTCTTCTCAGGAATGGGAGATTAAACTCATGCAACCGGGTCAGCATCCTCTAAAAACCCTGGCCATGACTTTTGCTGATAATAGTTTACCTCCTTTACAAAAAGCTGAACAAGTTGCAGAAATTCAAATAGGTTTAGAACAAAGTCCTGAGAATTTCTCTCATTTTCTAGATAGAGTTTCAACTCCTAAGTTGTTCTTGGCTATTGATCATTTTGAGGAAATTTTTACCCTTTGTCAAAATTCTAAAGAAAGATGGCAATTTTTAAGCTGTTTACTCACTGCATTAGAACAACATCCTCATAAATTCACCATGATTGCCATTATTAATGAGGAGTTTTTAGGTTATTGTCTTGAACAAAAACCAAGGAAACTAGGTCAAAAAATTCAGGAAAATTTGATTTTTATTTCTCCTTTAAACTACCAAGAACGCTACGATGCAATCACTTTGCCAGCACAACAAGCTAACCTAGAACTTGAATCCCAATTGGTTGAGAAGTTACTCAAGGATTCTCAGAATTTACCAGGAAGTCTCTCTTTACTACAATATGCTCTTTGGCAAATTTGTCGCTTCCGTAGCAATTTTAAATTAACTTTATCCAGCTATAAACAGTTAGGAGAAGTTAGAAAGGTTTTAGATCGACAAGCTACCCAAATTTTTCATCAGTTAAACCGAATTCAACAAAGAACTGCAAAAAAACTCTTTTTAAGTCTTATTCAAACCCATGAAGAAATGGGTCATATTTGTTATCGAGTTCCCCAAAGAAAACTCGAAAATCTTCCCAATTTTTATTATGTTTTGCAACAGTTTAAGGAAGCTGGTTTAATTAAAGTCGAAGAAAGAGATTCTTTTAGTAAGAAAGAAACTTTCTTGCAACTTTCCCACCCCATTATTATACAGCATTGGCCTCTCTTACAACAGTGGCTAGAACAACGGCAATATTGTCTGAGAGAACAAAAAAATTTGACAGAGACTGCTCAAAAATGGCAGACCTCAGACAGAGATAACCAGTATTTATTATCCAGTGAAGGACTAAAAATTGTTAAAACTTTACAGCGAAATCAAATCAATTTTTCTCCCTTAACTAAAGAATTTATTAATCAAAGTTCTAAACAAAAATCACGAAACACCCTTTTATATGCTCTTTTACCCATTACATTAATCACTGTTTTGGGTGGGTTAACTTATCGTCATTGGGAAATTAAAACAGCACAAAAAACCCTGGAGTTAGTTAAAAATAATCCCTATGATATTCGTCGAAAGGATGCCTTAGAAAAACTCAATTTTTGGCAGATTAATCTTCAAAACATTCCTTTAGCTTCTACTTATCTTAAGGATCTTAATCTTCCTGAAACTAATTTAAGTAATATGGATTTTTCTGGAGCAAATCTTGAAAATGCCAATCTGAGCAAATCTGATTTAATTAACAGCAATTTCAAAACTGCTAACTTAACCAATAGTCGTCTAGTCAAATCTAATCTTTCCCAAAGTAATTTACGTTTAACCAATTTAATTCAAGGGAATTTAAGCGAAGCCAATTTGTTTCAGACAAACTTCACTTTCGCTTCCTTAAACTTTGCTAATTTATCATCAACTAATTTATCACAGTCTAGTCTTTATTTTGCTGATCTAGAAGGTGCCAACCTCTTGAAAACAAATATGAGTCGGAGTAATCTTTCTGGTGCTAATTTAGCCTTTAGTAATCTTATGTTTGCTAATCTTTCTAATGCTAATTTATCATCAGCGAATTTAGTAGAAGCCAATTTTTTATCGGCTGATTTGACTAATACTAACCTCTTAGGTGCTAACTTAATTCAGTCTAAAAATCTTGAGCCAACTCACTTAAAAAAAGCTTGTTTTTGGCAATATGCCATCTATAAAGGAAAATGGAATAGTCAACAACAAGAATGGGAAATTGATGAGATGGCTAATCGACAGTTCATTGAACAATTAATAGAGGATAAAACTTCAGATCCAGCCGTTGAACCCACTTGTTAATGGTCATGGATCGACTCTTTAAATACCAATATTTTGAGTTGTCTTTTGGCTCTTACTTACGACTTAAATATAGTCACTATTAACTGAAATATTTTTAAATTACCAACAATTTTAAACCATGAATTTTTTATCATCATCACCTTCAGAATCTCCCTATTTTAACCTTCTGAGTATCGGCCAGCGTGGCGTAGGAAAAACCGTTTTTTTAACTGGTAGCTACGCAGAGATGAAGCAGATATCTTCTGAAAAAGAGCATCAAGAAATTTGGTTTGAGTGTGAAAATGAAGAGGAAAAGAAGAATCTAAATTCTATTCTAGACTATGTGAAACGAACAGGGGAATATCCCCCACCTACCTTAAAAATGACCAACTTCGATTTTATTTTAAAGCAGAGAAATCACAAAAAAATTAAAACCCTCTGCCATTTCAGTTGGTCAGATATTCCAGGAGAATATTGTGATTTTAATCATCCTGACTTTCAAACATTGGTTCTTTCTTCTCATAGTTGTTGTGTCTTTATTAATGGGGAAAAATTAGTCAAAGATCCCACCTATATTAATGAATTAGAAGGATTAGTTAAACAAGTGATGGCTATTGCTATTCTCATCGATCAACAAGCCATCGATTATGGATTTGCTCTAATTATTACACAATGCGATCGCTTACCATCAGGGTCAATGACTCGCTTACAAATTGAAGAAAATTTACAATTTTTGACCACCCGTCTCGAAGCAGCTAACGTAAAATATCAACGGTTTTATTCAGGAATTCCTATTGTTTCTCAGGACGAAGGCTATTATTTTCAAGTACAAGGATCAGCGGCCGCTTTTCTTTGGCTTGTTTCTGAATTACAAAAAGGAACGAGTTTATCTCGTTATAATCAACCGTTAGAAGACTCTCTTAAACTAGATGTTTCTGCTTTACAATATTGGTTATCCGGTTCTCCTAAAATACTCTGGCCATTAATAGGAATTGTGGGAGGTGTATTTGGTTTAACGGCAGTGGGAATATTACTAATCAATCAATTACAGACTCCAAATTCTAATCATCAAGTTGCTGAAACATCTATTCAAGAATTGGAACAAATCATCAAAAAAAATCCTAATGACACCGAAACTGCATTTACTTTAGTTGATCACTATCTTAATCAAGAAGAAATACAACCAGCGATCAATCTTTTAAATAAAATTGTCAAGCAGCAACCGAATGATTTAGAAAGTAAAATGAAGTTAGCAGAGTTGTACGAAATGAATGGCAAAACTCAGGAAGCAGAATCTATTTACGATGCAATTTTAGTCCAAGATTCTACCTACTATAATGCTCTTTTTAAAAAAGCTTTGATTCGTCATAAACAAGAGGATCTCAATACAGCTAAAGCTTTAATGCAAGCAGCAGAAAAAAATGCTCCTTCAGAGGATCTCAAAATCAAAACAAAAGAAGCTATCAAAAAACTCAATCTAGAATAAATATTTTTCTCATTCAATTAAATTGAAGTTTAGGTTATAATCAATTGGTGTGAGACCAAAGTAGCGGAATAGAGAGAGCACAGATCAACTAATAAACAATAGAAACCAAGTTAAGGAGTTAGTTTATGTTCTTGGATGAGGTTAGTTTTCTGGATATTTTTCTGGAAGGATTAAAAGTGCTTGGTATGATTTTTTTACTTTTAACATTGGTAGATGGGGCCGATAAATATCCTTCTTTAGCTGGTAGTCGATGGAATCTTATTATTGGCGGTTTCGCCTTGATGTTGGTTGGATTTGCTTTTGACTGGTCCGACGAATTTATCAACTATGAAGCTTTTCCCCTATTAAATACCCTTGAGGTTGTGATTGAAGAAGTTGGCTTAATTGGCGGCCTTCTTCTGGTTACATTGGGTTTTAAGAGTTGGTTTAAATTTATGAGTCGTTTTCTGGGGATTTCCTCCCCTCGACGTAATCAATAGCTACACTTATATAACAATGTTGATTTTATTTTATGTCCGACTAAGTACCTGGACAAAAATAAACGTTACTTGTTTAAGTTAAGCAGAGGAGTAAGGTTTATGGAGTAATTTACATTTCTTAAGACAGTTCACTTTATTTATGTCCGACTACTTAGTGGTTGGGAGTGTCAAGTTAAATATTTTTCAAGAAACTCCAATATCCCTAAAACGACGAATAATGGTGGCTTCAAATTTTGCCAAAGCTGAACGAATTAGTTTTTCCCTTTCGTCTAAAATCCTAAACTTTTTTGTTACAGTGGTTTGCAAGGTTTGTAAGTTTTTATCTTGTACTGCTTGTAAGGTAGAAACAAACACATAGTCCCCACGTTTAACTAAAATTCCTTCATTAATAGCGATAAAAATCTCTTGGTTATCCTCTAAAGTATAACTGAGAATTCCAGGGACTAAGACAGCTAAAAAATCAATATGATGGGGTAATAAACAAAAAGAACCGTTTTCTGCCTCAGCCACTATTTTGATGATGTTAGTATCAACAAAAACTTCTGTGGGAACTAACACTTTGAGGTACATACACAGAGTAATTATAGTATTATAGTCATATTACAAGGATACAATTCCTCGTGTACAGGATGGGATGTTGGCTGAGGAGGCTAGGGTGGTAGAATGGGCTGTGCATTTGGGAAGCGATCGCTTTACCCCTAGTCATTAATGGGCCGAACCATTACCATCGTAATTATCAGAGTCATAAAAACCGTTCTTGGTGCCAAAAAACAGACATGAAACTGTAAATAAGGCCGTTAATACAACTAAAATTAATTTAACATCCATAATCGATTTTCTCCTCACTTGAGTATTCTGATTATTATCCTATAATAGTTCTATTTGAATGGCAAGGTGATAATTTCCACTAAAAAATTTAATGTTTACTGAAGCTGCGACTTTTCAGAGTGAAAAAAACTTAAACCATGAATATATACGAAACAGATTACACCCTTTGGAAGCAACAACAAATTGAAGCGTTAGCCCATAAAGATTGGGATGCCATCGATATTAAACATTTAATCGAAGACTTAGAAATGGGAGATCCCAGAAAAGCATTAAGAAGTAATTTAATTATTTTAATTGCCCATTTAATCAAGCTTTATGTTCAAAAAGATGCCCCAGACTGGATGACCAATAGTTGGTATAATTCCATTGATGAACACCGGGCTAGAATTCGCAATGATATTCAAGATGGGATATTGAAACGTTATTTTCCCGAAGCAGTTAAAATAGCTTATCCTCAAGCCAGAAAATTAGCTATTCTTGAAGGAAAAAGAGCGGACGGACGTAAGATTAAAAAACGTCTTGAATCTGAATATCCTGACCAACTTCCTGATGGTTGGTTAGAAAAATTACTCGATGATGAATGGTATCCTAATACTGTAATAGGTTTTGAAAAAAATTGATTTTGTAGGGCAAATGAATTTATAATTTAGAATTTAGAACTTAGAAAATAATAATCAATTACTATTTAATTAAATCTTAAAATAAGTATAACATGAAGTTTGAATGGGATGAAAACAAACGACTAGCAAACATCCGTAAGCATGGCATTGACTTTTAAGTGACTGGGGGAAGTGTGGGATAGGTTATTCCTTAATTAATTTTTGAATAAGTAAGGTGGGCCTTGCCCACCCTACAGTTTTAACTCATCGCTTCTTTAATGGCTATTTCTAATAACTCATTTAAAGTAATACCCTTTGCTTGTGCCATCATCGGAATAACACTTTTAGGGGAAAAAGAACAGTATAAACCCGCTTCTAAAAACCAGGGTTGTCCTTGAGGATCAATGCGAAAATCAAACAAACTATAATGACGACAACCTAACGCTTGATGACATTGTTTCGCGATGTCTTGAACTCGTCTGGTTGCTGGATCTTTAACATCAACGATCCAAGCTTTTTTATTGTTCTTAGCACTCCAAGTTAACTCACCCTCTTCTGTCTTTTTGTATTTATCAGCATAGTAACGAATGGGATGATCTTGATTATTCACTAAATATTCTTCTAGGGGCAAACTGATTAACTCTCCTTCCTTAACAATGGTGCCACATCTGACTTCTCTTCCTAGTTCGATATATTCCTCTACCAACACCTCATCAGCATATTGAAAGGCTTTTTCTAACCCTTCGTTATATTCAGCCATATTTTTAACTAAACTCACACCAAAAGAATTATCAGCATTGGCTGGTTTAATGACAACCGGTGGGCGCAAGTTTGGAGTATCCCCTCGACGTAAGAGTTCCCCATAAGGGACTTTCACTCCTGTAGCAGCGACGATCGCCTTCGCTTTCGCCTTATAAGCTCCTATGGCCATTAATTCAGCTTTATTTCCCACATAAGGAATGTTGAGAAGGTCAAATAAACTGCGATACTGAGTCATTCCAGGAAGACAAAACATTTGGGGTAATACTAAGTCAATATTTTGTTCTGTGATCCACTGTATAGCTTGAGATAACGATAGGGGGGTAGCTGCATTAATATCGTCTCTGCTTAACGATGCCGGAAAACGCCACAAGCGATCGGGAGTCACATAAGCAATCGAGAAACGATAACGAGAAGGGTTAGCGGTTGCTGCAATACAATCTTTAGCCCAAAGACAAGATAGATCGGTGTAAAACTGATTTTCAGTGGAACCAATGAGATGAAGAATATGAAGAATAGACATGGTTAAATCTCCTGATAAATAATATAGGGCAAAAGGTGGGAAGTGTCGGAAGATGGAGGGATAGATTAACTCCGAACTCCGAACTCCTAACACCGAACTCAAGTTAGTTATGTTTTGAAAGAGGATAGGCTACGATAAACCCCATATACAGCCATACCTGCAACCATACCGGGTAACACTTCATAAATGACACCGGATAAGTTAAGAATTAAATTCCAGATCAAAGCGGTTGCTATACCTACGATCATCATGGCGATCGCTGTTATGGTATTGATGGGTTGTTGCCACACTTTCACCAGTAATAACGGACCCAACCCAGAGGCTAAGACAGACCAAGAAAAGGTCACTAAGGCGAAGACATTGTTATCTTCAACCAGGGCAATAATTAAAATAAAAGCAGTTACGCTTAAAGTCCCTATTTTTGCAAAATTGTACGACTTAGACATCTGGGGAAAGATATCTTGTGTTAAGGCTGCTGAACAAGATAATATTTGGGAGTCTGCGGTAGACATGGTTGCAGAAAAAAGTCCGGCTAAGATCAACCCCACCAAGACAACCGGTAGCAATTCTAGGGAGAGATAAGGTAAGGCTAACTCTGGATCACCGGATGTCAACAACTCTGGGAGTAATACCCTTGCGGTTAAGCCAATACCCAACGCAGAGAAGGAGTTGATTAACCCTAAACTGGTTTTCAAATTCCTGGCGAAACCGAGATGTGTAGCTGAGTCGATGGCCATGGCCCGCACCATAATATGAGGTTGTCCCACAACGCCAAACCCGGCAACCATCCAACCGATCAAGAAAGGAATAAAGCCTAAAGGTAGAGATTGAGGGCTAAAATTAATTAGATTTGGGTCAATATCGTTTAAAGATTGCCATAAGCTAGAAAAACCACCACATTTTATCACTGCTACGATTAATAACAGTAACAACGAACCTAACATTAATATTCCCTGTAGGGCATCAGTCCAGATTGAAGCACGAATGCCCCCAGAAAAGCAGTAGATAACCACAATAATAGCACCGATGATGATCCCTAGGTTATAATTCCAGCCAAACACGGTATTGAGGGCTTTACTTCCAGCTACCAGTTGGGCTGCGGCGTAGGAACCGAGAAAAGCCAGGGTTATCAGGGCAGAAATTAGCGAAATAAGGCGATATCCTTTGATATTTTGGGCAAGAAAAGCAGAAACGGTGTCTGAGTTGGTCGCTTCAGAAAGCTGTCTTAACGGTTGAAAAACAAACCACCAAGCGAGATAATCGCCGATCGCCCAACCTATGGTTAGCCAGATAGTGGAAATACCCATTTTATAGGCAAAACCTACTTGTCCGATGAATAATAAGCCACTTTGCCCCGTTGCCATAGCTGAGAGGGCAGTTAACCAGGGATTAACGTTACGACTGGCTAATAAATAGTCAGTGGTGGTGGCTTTTTTCTGAGTCGCTGAATAGGTTCCCACCCCTGTAAATAACAGCAGGAAAAAAACAAATGTAATGATAATTCCAAGTTGATCAACCATTATTTTTTAGGGTTAGGATGACATCTACTGTAGGGACTTAATATTCTTTGTAGGGGCTTAATATTATTAAGCCCCTACGGACTTTTGTTTTTCCTTTAGTCACCACCAATTTCTACCAGTTTACCAATATTAAAGTCAATTTTTACCCAATCTTTTAGTTTGCCTAAATTTTGCAGTAATAATAGGCTAATTTGCCAATGAGGATTCATTAAAAAGGGTAGGGGATCATTGAGTTGAAAAATAGCATCGGTTCCTGTGGTAATTTTCTTGATCCAAGCTTGAAAATCTGAGAGAGAACGAATGCCTGTTAACCGCCAAACTTCGTGATATAGCCAATAAGTGGGCTTACTATTGGTTAATGGAGTAATGGGCTGTTCATCATTTTCACCATCCTTTAGATAGGCATCAGCCACACCTGGATGATTATAAAACATGGTGATAGCTGAATGGGTACGAGGGTTACATTCGATGGGATAAACAGTACCGTCTTCTGACTGAATAAAATCAAAAGAAATTTGTCCAGAGAGGTTTAATTCTTTAACAAATTTTTCTATCCATTTGTCAATTTCTGGTTTTTCGATATGTTGATAATTTACCTGAAAGGGAGAAGACTCTGAACAACAATGTAGTCTAATTTTTCCTTTTCTCACTGTACTATGGGTACAATATTCTTTTCCTGTTATAAATTCTTGCATCGCCCAAGGGTTATCTTTACTAATGGGCAAATTTTTAACATAGTCTTCCATCCCTTCAAAGGGAAGTTTTGTCATATCTAAGCGAGAAACAGAGTCATACTTAATACTTTTTAAAAGATACTTTCTTCCTGGATTATTTTTGAAGTCAAAATCAAGTATTTCTTGCGGATCAGTGATTAAATAAGCTTGGGGTGCAGATAACCCTAAACTACTGGCTTGTTGGCACAATTCAAACTTATCATCTAACATCTTGGTAATGTCAGGTTCAAAGTGCATAATTTCACAATAAGGGGCTAATAAAGTACCCGCAACGGAATCATAATAACTAGCAACTGGACTAGACACAGGAATAAAAATATCGATGTTTTCTTTTTGGACAATATTTAATAGTCCCTGATAGTATCCTGCTTGATCTTTTTCGGGTGCAGGAACGGTATAAAACCCCTTAACGGCCCTAGAAAAACGGTGTCCAGACAACCAATATTTATCAGTTTCTACTAAAATAACCTCATGTCCAGCATTATAAAAAGAACGGGCAAGTTGCAGAGATTTTGTCATTTTGCCCCCTGTCAATAATATTTTTTTCGGATTTTTTACAACCTTTTTTCTGGAAAAAGGTATCATTAAAAAACTTATAATTAGGGATACACAAACAACAGAAAAGTTAATCGGGAAAACAATCAAAAGTAGTCCCAATGTAGCGATAGTCTTTAATAAGGCAATCATTACTTATGAAAGAAAAGAGTGTGAGGAGTGTTGTCGAGCTATTTCATGAGTCAATTGTTAAACCCCGTCGTTAACAACGGGGTTTCATCCAACTATTTACGTCGAATCAGGGTTAAACCATCTCTTAACGGTAATAATACCTGTTCCACACGGTCATCATCCGCCACGAAACGGTTAAAACGAGCGATCGCTTCCCCGTTAGGTGTGCGTTGTTGCGCTGGTAAATAGGGTTGTCCCTGCAACAAGGTGTTATCCACGCAGATAATGCCCCCAGGAGCTAATAAATTGCTCTCTAACAGCAGTTTGAAGTAGTCGATGTACTCCGTCTTATCGGCATCAATAAACACCAAATCAAAGCATTCTTGAGCTTCTGCTAAACTTTTCATGGTTTCCAAAGCAGGGGCAACTTTAATCTCTATTTTGTTGCCATGAGGGGACTGATCAAAACAAGCGCGGGCAAAGTCAGCCACGTATTGATCTACCTCGCAAGCGATCAAGCAACCATCTTCGGGTAACGCTTCAGCCATAGCTAAAGCAGAATAGCCACTAAACATTCCCACTTCCAGGATACGTTTTGCCCCCATCATGGAAACAAACAGTTTTAAGGTTTGTCCTTCAATATGACCGGACAGCATTTCCTGTTCCAACTGACGTACGGTTTCTCCGTCAGAAAACCGTTTACTCCAGTCCTCTTGGGCCGTTTTTTGGGCTAAGTTGGCTAAAGCTGCTGATTCTTCTGTGGTACATTCATCTAGATAAGGATCTATCCCTGATGCTAAGGCTTCTACCTCTTTTAAGGCGTTTAACAGAGGAGCCGAAACTGCCTCATTTTCGGCTAATTTACAGACGTTTTCTAATTTTTCCACTAGAATACCTAAAGGTGTCACGGGTCTAGCGGACGGTGGAGTGGTTAATAATTGACTCATCTTTAATTGCTCCTATGCTAAACCGAGATCCCTGAGATACATTTCCTTGCCTTCTCCTCCACTTGGCAAGGAAGCACACAACGTTTTATGGTGTTCCACCGCTTGTTCTAGCAACCCGGAGGAAACATCCTGAGCATAGTCGCATTCCCCAATAGCAGTGGGTAACGGGGCCCAAAGTCCACCTTCTCCCCGTTTACGGCGCATATTTTTCTGGCCTTCAAGCATGATGTCCATATCTTCTAAGATGGGATGATAGACAGATAAGCCAATGGAAGTGCAAAGGCCAATAATGCGATCGCGATCTTCTGTTGATAACCAACCCATTTCCGTTGCTAAACTTGCCCCAAAAGCCATGCCAATCGATACCGCGTGTCCGTGCATTAATTTGGCAGCAGGTTCAAAGCGAGGACTCCAGGTGTGTCCGTAAGCATGGGGACGATCTTGATAGGTTTCAAACATATTTGTCCCTTCGTGCTTCATATAGGAGAATAATGCCCGATAAATCACCTCATCAGCAATCTCAGAAAGTTCCCCATCGTCTTCTAAGGTGGCAAAATGGGTCTCTAATAAACGAGATCCATAGGTTTCCATTAATTCAAACAAAACGGGATCATCGGTAACCGCCATTTTAATAATTTCAGCCATCCCGTTACGCACATGACCGGTTTCTAAGGTGCGGAAAAAACTACGATCCACTAAGGTTAGAACAGGAGGATGGTACACTCCCATACTATTCTTAAATTGACTACCGTTGGTACAAGTGCGAGGAGAAGGGCCCGCATCGATCGCAGCTACTATAGTGGTTCCGATCATGATATAAGGGGTGCGTCGGTGTTGCAGCGCACAAGCTAACCCGGCTACATCACTTAAGACACCACCTCCGATGACTAATACCGGTTCGTTACGGGAAACATCGCAACCATCTTTTCCTAAAAAAGCTAGTAATTTATGGACGGTTTGAGGGGTTTTATCGGACTCCCAAGCGCGACAGGGCAATAATTCTAAAGGAATTTCATGATACTCGAAATAATGGCGAATTTCTTTACCATATAACTCATCAACAGTGAGATCGACAATGGCTACACAGCGGCCACGATTACTGTAAATCTCAGCTAAGGTTGGGTTTTCTGGGTTTAGGATTTCGTTAACTAATTTAACAGTGGCTTTTAAGTTATAACTGGCAGATACTTCAAAGGAACGGTTATCTCCACTAGCAACAATCTCACCATGCCCAGTATACCACTCAGAAGTACGATACTTTACAGGGTGATTGAACTGAATAATCTGATTAGACTTAGAAGCAGTCTTCTCAGTCAACGGTTTTGCTTGAACCATAGTTATCCTTGCGTATGCGCTTATAATTTATGTGAAATGTATGGAAAGTTGCGTTTCCTGTAGGCAGGAATTACCAACTTGATTTGAGGGTTGTCACATAAGCAGTGTAACAAGATGTTAAAAAAAAGTAAACTTTTTTAAGAAAAGGGATTTTTGTCTCATAAACAATACACATGAATTTGAGTATAAATACTTATTTCCTGCCTTTGGCTAGGTTTTGGGCAAAATTTATCTTAAATGTCGGATTGAAGACCCTCGGTTTTACCGAAGGGATGAAAATCCGACCAATATATAAACCTATTTTAGCTAGGTTAAATAAAGTTTACACACACAAAAAC
>JAAUYD010206962.1_pt1 | contig 14242 bp, 8 predicted proteins | sample 7278101 | NCBI WGS metagenome assembly JAAUYD01 (sample SAMN14350128, study PRJNA611818) | marine sediment metagenome | isolation source: surface marine sediment (0.6m) | place: French Polynesia: Moorea | collected 2018-08
CCGCCCTAGCCAAAGGCTTAAACGTCAAGAATCATTGCTTACTCCATCCAGCAGTACAGCAGGTGTTCCCCGATCTAGTTAATTAGAAGAGATGAGGAGGGAAGGAGGGAAAGAGGGAAGGAGGGAAGGAGGGAAGGAGGGAAGGAGGGAAAGAGGGAAAGAGGGAAGGAGAGTAATTCTTCGATTTCTTGTTATGCATTCTCAAAACTGTAGACGCGCATCGTCTACATTCCATCACTCCCTCACTCCCTCACTCCATCACTCCCTCACTCCCTCACTCCCCCACTCCCTCACTCCATCACTCCCTCACTCCCTCACTCCATCACTCCCTCACTCCCTCACTCCATCACTCCATCACTCCTCTTCTAGCCGATCGCATGATCATAGCGATCGCTCATTTCCCCATGATTAACCTGGATTAAGATTTGGTTATCCACAGTTAAAATTTGCAAGCCTCCATCATTGCTGCTGACAGTGCCCAATTTTTGCCAAGCACCATCTAAATTTGACCGTAAATATGTTTCCCAGGCTTCTTGTTGTGAGGGTGCTACAGACACAATAATTCTTGCTCCTCCTTCCCCAAACAACACCTCATCCCAACGCAAGTTTGTAGATTCTGGGGCAGATACATCTAAAGTAATAGCTGCACCGAGTTCCCCACTCAGACAACATTCTGCGAGAGCCACAGCCAAGCCACCTTCAGCACTATCATGGGCTGAGTTCACCCAACCTTGGCGAATACCAAAGCGACAAGCTGCTTGCACTTGGCGTTCTAATTCAAAATCAACCCGTGGAGGTTTACCAGCAATAGTGTTATGGATAGCTGCTAAATATTCAGAACCACCCAAGGTAATTGGTGATTGTATGGGTAATCCCAATAAATAAACAATATCTCCTTCAGCTTGCCAACCTTGGGTGCAAATGTTGCTTAAATCGGGAATTAAACCCACCATACCCACCACGGGAGTAGGATATATGGGTTGGGGATTACCTTGGGAATCTAAGGTTTCGTTATAAAGAGAAACATTACCACCAGTTACAGGAGTTGACAGTTCTCGACAACCCTCCGCTAAACCGCGACAAGCCTCTGCCAATTGCCAGTAACCAATGGGTTTTTCGGGACTACCAAAATTAAGGTTATCGGTCACCGCTAAAGGTTCTGCCCCCACACAGGATAAATTCCGAGCCGCTTCCGCCACCACAGCCTTGGCTCCTTCATAGGGGTCAAGATAGACGTAACGGGAATTACAATCTACCGTCGCCGCCACACCACTGTTGAACTCCCTCTGCTCTCCCACCTCTTCTAGGGGACGTAAACGAACTACCGCCGCATCCGCTCCACCGGGAAGGGCGATCGTATTATTTTGTACTTGATGGTCATATTGCCGATATACCCAACGTTTAGATGCAATGGTGGGTGTAGCTAATAAGGTTAAGAGAATATCCTGCCAAGTTTGTGTTTCTCCGGCAATTTCTATACCAGCAACACTACAAGCAGGTAAAAGATCCGCCCTCCATTCCCAAGCTTCGCGGGCATATGCTGGGGGTTCTGGCAAAACTTCCCGTTCATACAAAGGGGTATTCTCTGCCAAAGCTGTGGCAGGTATTTCCGCTGCAACTTCCCCCCGGAACAGAATCCGCACCACAGCTGACTCAATTACCTCTCCTGCAACTACGGCGTGTAAATCCCAACGCTCGAATATATCAATTAATTCCTGTTCCCGTCCCTTCTCTGCCACAAACAGCATCCGTTCTTGGGATTCGGACAGCAAGTATTCATAGGGAACCATGCCATATTCCCGTGCAGGAATTTTATCTAAATCCAACTCAATACCCACCCCACCTTTAGCCGCCATTTCCGAGGTAGAACAGGTAATACCAGCCGCACCCATATCTTGTGCTGCTACCACAGCCCCTGTTTTAAAAGCCTCTAAGCAAGCCTCAATTAACGACTTTTCTAGGAAAGGATCACCCACTTGTACTGCCGGGCGGTCATCCATTGACGCATCGCTGAGTTCCGCACTGGCAAAACTCGCTCCTCCCATACCATCCCGTCCCGTGGTAGAACCCACATATAACACCGGATTACCAATACCAGCCGCCCCAGACTTGACAATTTCCGGGGTTTCCATCAATCCCAAGGCCATCACATTTACCAAAGGATTGCCAGAATAGGCAGAGTTAAAATATACTTCCCCGCCAACAGTCGGCACTCCAACGCAGTTATGGGTAATAATGCCAGAAGTGGTAACAAATAGGTGTGTATTGTCTACTTCCACATCATAGACATCACATTCATCCACATTTTGAACTTCTATGCTAGTAATTTTTACCACAGATACATCATCTGAATCCTGATGAAAACGCGGGAAAGAATGCTTTGTCCCGTTATAGCCTCCTAAAGCCGTAGCTAACTCTAAAGTACGCTCTTGAGTTAAATCACCCAATAAATCTAGTGTAGAAACAGTTACATCTGTTATTTTTGGTAGTGAAGTGAGTATTGGCAATTCTTGACCAACTTCTAATGATTGGGCAGGACAAACATCCCAATTATCCTGGGAGCATCGCATTAACATCGGATGGTCTGGGGTAACAGTGAGAGTACGTCCCAAGGAAGTACGGATTGCAATTAGTGTTTTTGTACTGCGCTTGAATAAACGTCGTACCCTTTGCCAACAACTTGAATGATTGTCGGGTTCTACCGAAAGGGTTTCAACTGCTACACTATCGTCTAATTCTAAGGTTGTATGATTGCTGTGTAGCCGTGATTCGACAAAGTTACCAATAGTATCAAAATGCACACCCTTGTCATCCCGCCAGATGAATGTCTCGTTCCCTACTAAACAATTACCATAGTGGCTGATTCCCGCCACCACACCATTAACTAACCTACGTGTCTTGGCATCATCCAAAGAACCAAAACGCAGGGAATTGAGCAAAGCAATGGGACGCGCACCCATGGTAAAAATATCTCTGAGAATGCCACCCACACCTGTTGCTGCACCTTGGAAGGGTTCTACAGCCGACGGGTGGTTGTGGGATTCAATCTTAAAAGCCAGTCTCAGTCCATTATCTAAGTCTACAACACCAGCATTTTCCCCCGGTCCTACCAGAATGCGTTCTCCTGTGGTGGGAAACTGCTTGAGTAAAGGGCGGGAGTTTTTGTAACAGCAATGTTCTGACCACATCACCCCAAACATTCCCAGTTCAGCCTTGTTGGGATGACGTTCTAGCCTGTTGACAATTTCTTCGTACTCTTGGGGTTTAATACCTTCAGCAGCAATTTCTGCGGGGGAAAAGGGTGTTTCGGAGGAATTCATGGGAGCGATCGCACCAAGGGGACAAAGGATTATTGTACTGATTTATGGAACGTCATAACAGACTTATAACTATGAAATCGAAATTTGATATTTATAGGACTGTGATTAATGTAAACTATCTGTCAAAAAAATAGAGGAGATTTTTGTTTTTCTCCTCTTCTAATTATATGCACTTATGTTCACAAATTTTGGTGACTAAGTATCTAATTTTTAGCCTCTACTTCAAAGCATTTACGAATGCTACTAGACGTTGCCGAAGTTCCCGAAAATTTTTATCTTTTGCTAGTTTTACAAGTACTGGTCCCTTACTCTCTATAACAATTTTGTTATATAAAATAATAGCTTCATTGACTTGAGTAATATTCACATTGTCTGAGGCTAGCAGGAACGCCATCTTGTTTGCCAGAGCTTGTGCAGAACCTGAAGATACCCCTGACTCCTGAAGACCTTTGACGAATACTGTTTGAGCAGTTTCTGTTCCATTGTTAGTGTTAGTCATAACTATGAAAACAGTGGTTTGTTCTGCTGCTCCTGGAACTTCTCTACCAGCAATTACACGCGGATTAGTACGCATGTTAGCTGCTAATCCATCGAGCTTTGCTTGAATAGCTGGTGGAACGGTAATTGTAATTGTACCATCTGGATTTTCTGTAAATTGGACGACTCCTCTCAATCCGGCTGCTACCACAGGAGGTTTACCAGAAGCACCAGATGAAAAGTTGTCACCTGCACTACTTGAACTGTCTCCAGAATCTATGATAGTTATGGGTTGAGGACCTGCATTCACTCTGATAGAAGTACTGAGCAAAGATGTAAATAATACAGCAGCAAAACCAAATCTGAAAGCCAATTTCTGCTTGTTCATAACTTTTATTAAGAATTTAATTCAGACAGAACTGAGAATTTAAGATAGATGCGACTCTTTTCTAAAAAATAATTTTCTCGGCAAAGCTCCTGGGATAAATATACAGCAATAATTTATTTTTTTTCGCTTGCCAAGAATAACTTCGCTAAAATTTTAAAAACAGCTTGATTTTCATGTTGTAGCATTACGTCACATGAAAAAATCTAATTTTAGCGTTTCATTATTCCGTGCTCTTGCTACCTTCCCCAAGGAGAACTGCTTGGATGCTCCTACGATATACAAATGAATGAAATGTAGATAAATGTAAATATGAAATGGGTTTAGGAGTTGAAGTATTGCACCCTCCTAAAAATATTCACACCCATTTAAAATTGAAAGGCATACCCAGCACTGAGGGTAAAACCAACTCCATTATCTACATTATTAGTAAGGTCTGTAAAAAATGTATTGACAACTACAGGAACTTTTGGAAATGGAGCAAAAGAGCTACCTATGTTGAGACGGCTACCAGTCCAGCTAGTTACCAAAGAAACTTGAGGTGCAACTCTTAATCCTAGACCACCAAAAAAGTTAGGAGTGTTATTATCGTCTTCGATGGAACCTATGGAACGAAAGGCTCCGCTACCAAAACCGATGGATACTGTCAAAGGTAATTTGTTTTGTGGGTTATTGGGTTGCAGTTCAAATGGTCTAGTGACTACACCATAAATGGTATCTTTTTGGTCATCAGCATCTCCCCATTTAACTACATTCGACCAACCCACAGCTACTGCGGTACCATCTGCAAATGATTTGTGGATCTTAAAACCCAAACCACCACTATCACCGAAGTCACTAGTATCAACACTAGAAATACCGGCAGTGATTTCCAACCCTACGGATTTTTGTGCATCTCCCAAACCAAAACCAACACTGAGACCGCCATCTGTTCTACCATCATCAAGGGGGAAGTTTAATCCACCACCAATGAAGGCTTGCCTCCAGCTCGCACCATAAGCGGTAGGCGTACCAGCTGTCGAAGCTGGGGTTGATGCGGGAGGTTCTCCAGGTATGACAATGGGGTCAATTAAAAGCTCTCGACGTAATTTATTCAGATTCTGTAGAGTATCTCCTATACCTTGAGAAGCATCACCTTGAGCTATCAACTGAGATTTGTTTTTGTTGAGCGCATTTAAATCTGATTTAGCAGCAATAGGATTTGCTCTGTGGGCACGCAAGAGATTAATTAAATCTGCATTTAAGTCTGATTTTTTTGATTGCAGTCTTTTGATTGCGTTAGTAAAAGATTTACTTGATTTTACTTGCTTACCTTTTTTACCAGGGCGATTTTTTTGATTCCTGTAAGCTATTAATTTTTGCCTCAGGTTTTGATCTATTTCCAGTTTGGTATTCTCTGCTACAGACTGACTTTTTGCATTCCCAGAAGCACTCAATTTAGTCTGAGCGAATGCAGGATTAAATGAAACTGCGGTGAATGAAGAAGTTGCTAGGGCTGTCCCCAGACCTAAATAAACGTACCTCACACCAATAAAACGAGAAATAGCTGCGCTATTCATATTTTTTTGTTTTTTATCCACCGTAAATATTCCTTCGGCAAAACAAATCACTGTGCATTTACACAAAGTTTATGCACACCAAAATATACGCTCGGGATAGATTTATCAAATGGTATTTATACGGAAAGATACTGAAAAAAATATATTTAACCAGTATTTACACTGTTAGTATTAAATCTGATAATTCCTGCTTAGAAAGCAAAAAAACTATTGCCTTAATAAATTAGCAAATTAGTGTAATAAATAAAATACATCGGTAAACACGCAAACTATATTATCAAGTAACTAAAATTTATATTTAGGTGAAACCGTTAATCAACCTTAGCTTGCATATAAAAATTTTTAGTTCCTGAACTTTATCAGGACTTACGTACAGAAAACATAAGCACAGTCATTGCGACACAAGAGAGCAATCCCAAACGTCTAATTTCTTGTTACGAGTGCGTAAGTCCTATTCATATACCTAAACAAAATGTCCGTCAAGCAAATAAGTAGCTATTATTAACTGCGTATGCGAGATATAGCAATCCTATTTGAGTTGTAAAATTAGCGGTGTCCAGATCCCCGACTTCTCCAAGAAGTCGGGGATCGCTCACACCCGTGACTCGTAGACTGTAATTACATTGTTCGCCCGTCAGTCCTGTTTGTATTTTCTTTTACTGCAAATGCTTTAAACAAGGAGCAACATCAATACTTAGTTTCTCTCCTAACATTAATAGTTGGTAATATCGATCGCAATTACCCCCGTTGGCTAGGGTGGCTAATAGTTGGGGTTCGATCTGACTGTGCAAGCAACTAAAGTATAGTTCTTGGGCGCGACCGAAACAAACACCTACATTTAATTGGTAAGCCACATCAATTAACTGCTGTAAACCCTGGATATCCTGTTCAAATGTACCGTTGGTGTCATGTAACAATTGCCAGAGCGATCGCATAATCAATTTTTCCAATATTTGCTTACCTTCGGGGATATTTAACTGGCAGCACAGATGTTGTGCTTCTGTGGCGATCGCTTGTAATTCTATAATATAATTGCGACTTAACTGAGCTTCACCCCAGTCTTGTTCTAGCGATCGCAATGTGTTCATACAACGGTATCCCAAGGCAATTTCTGCCGCCACTTGCAATTCTTGGGGTGCTGTCAGTCCATGCCGATGAAATGCCATTAATACGCCGTAGTTATCCCGGTATGTTTGGGTATAAAGTTGGTCTAACCGCGTCAGGGTCTCCTGGCTGAGTAATTGCATTAAGCGGTGACGTTCTTCGGCAAATAAGTTCTCTAGGCTGTAACTCTCTTCCCCAACTAATTTGGTCATTGCCAAGATGGTACGAGCCGCGCTTGCCTGTTGTAAGACATTAAATAATTGGGTTTTTAGCTCAGTATAATCACGCCTTCCTTGGAATGATTTAATACAACAATGAAAATCCCAACCCCCTAAATGCAATACGGCAAATACTAGGTGTTCCTTTTCCCAGGTAATTTCCGATACTAGCTTTAAATGTCCCACTGCTAGGGTCAAAGCCCCCAGTCTTTGCAACTGGTGGTCGGATTCGCGCACACTGTAGCAGTAAACCCGTTTGTGGTAAAGTAGGGGGTTTTGCTGTTGATTCCCGACTCCATTACCGCTGCGATCGGATTTATGATGATTAAATAAGGAAGTAATGGCATACTGTGCAGCGACTTGATTAAAGCTAATTTGTGCCGTCATCACTAGCTGACGGTAAACCATTGCCCCATTGTAAAACTCTTCTACATTGCTGGGGGCTAAGGACAAGCGTTTCAGGAAGTCTTTTTCCAACTGCACCCCTGCTACTTCCCCGGCTAATTCTAAAGCTCTAGCTGCATAACGAAGAATTTGGGTGCCTTCAGGACGGGAAATTTCTTCAAAGAACCAACCACAACTAGTGAACATCAATAAAGCATGACGCTGCATTTCCAACAGCCGTAAAGCGTCTACTTGCTCACTCTCTTCTAGGGGATGGTTTTGATAACGCTCCAGGAAGTTTTGCACATTTGCCGGGGTTCTATCGCGGATCACCTGGATATATTCATCCCTCGCTTGCCAGGGATCGCAGAAATACTGTTTCCCATACTCCTCATACACTTCTATTAAGCGATCGCGCAACCAATTTAAAGCATCCCGCAGAGGTTTTCGCCATTTTTGGTGCCATTCGCCACCACCCCCACAACCACAGTCGTCTTGCCATCGATCTACACCGTGGGCGCAGCTCCAGGCTGTGACTGGCTTTAATTCCACCTCCCAACTGGGGGGATGAATGCTCAGATAATGGGCAAAGTTGGTTACAGTCCAACCCCACCGGGGAAATTCCTCAGTAAAAGCATAGGCGAGGGTTTTTTCCGTTCCTCCCTTGTGATGTCCAAAGGTTTCCCCATCCGTCGCCACGGAAATCAATTGGGCTGGACGATGATCCCCGCGCACAGCTGCACCCAATCTTCCTACCAGGTGAGCAGAATTGTAGAGTACGTCGCTAAAACCCATATCCCGAGAAATGGGACCATCGTAAAAGAAAATATCAATGTATCGAGTTTCTGACTCTCCATCACAGTTCAAATAGCAGCGATAGGGACGGGTGGGATCAATCTGACTGCCGCCAACTTCATGCCACTGGGGATCGGCATCTTCATGGTTGGGTAGGGGACGACAACGCTGTGCTTGGGAGGGAGCAAGGACAACAAAGCGAATCCCTTCATTTACCAATGCTTCTAAGGTTGGGTAGTCAATGGCTGTTTCCGCTAGCCACATCCCTTCGGGATCGCGTCCGAACCGAGAACGGAAATCTGCTTTTCCCCAACGAATCTGGGTATATTTGTCTCGTTCGTTGGCCAGGGGCATAATAATGTGATTATACACCTGGGCAATGGCATTGCCATGTCCATGCAAGCGAGAACAACTTTTTCGATCTGCTTCTAAAATACGTTGATAAACTTCCACATCATGACGTTCTAGCCATGACATCAGTGTCGGTCCAATATTAAAGCTCAAATATTCATAATTATTCGCGATCCCCACCACTTCACCTTTGTCATTGAAGACTCTGGCAAAGGCATTGGGACGGTAACATTCATGGTGAATGCGCTCATTCCAATCATGAAATGGAGCCGCCCCTGGTTGGCGTTCGATGGCATCTAGGTAAGGGTTTTCCCGTGGCGGTTGGTAAAAATGACCGTGTACAGTGACGTAAACACCAGTGGCCGTTTGCAGGGGATCGGAAATTTGGGGACTTTCTTGATCGGTAAAATGGACACCAGCATTGGCTGGCAGTTCAGCTGCAGAAGTCATATACAATTATCCAAAAAGCTTGCAATTATGTAGAAAACAAGGTACATAATAGACATTTCTACAGATATATCCCATCAAATCAGTAGAAATATTCTCTATACCTCCAGGGTAATGCCAAAAAATTTCTTATTTGGTCAGAATACGGCATTCAATCACATGATTCTTAATTTCAAGATGTATAGATGCCGTTTCCAGCTTTCTTTATTGGCAACCCCTAACAGTTAATTCCCAAACAACTATTTTCATATTCAGCGGTATCTGCATCTTTTCAGCAGTTCTTATAGATTAGATGGAAATATTTAGCAGTTGAGAAAAAATTTTCACCGGAACCAGGGTTTTAGTTAAGGGTGTTGCGTTACTGGGATACATTCTAACCTACAGAAATAATCTGATGCCTCCAATATTGAGTTCAACTAGGAAAATTTAATTGTCTTTTAATTTATTAAACAGTGTTTTTAATGTAAAGTTCGCTTTTGTTTTTTAAATTTTACTAAAAAAAAACTTAATACTATGTAAAACTCAATCTTATTTTACAAATTAAACTAAAAATACAGAAACAGTGTAATTTCGGAGCCATGAAATAGTAGGGTTGGGAGTATCCTAGAGTTTGCTCGCCAAATCAAAAATATATGCAGATGTGGTTGGTTGTCAGAGTTTGGTAATTATAGAACAAGTATTTATGACTACTAGTAACCAAACAGTAATCGGTATCAACTCCCTAGTACTTGACCACATTAATTTTCAAGGGCAGCTGTAGTGCGGGCACCAAAGCCTGCTTCCTTGCAGCAGGGAGCTTTCCGGCTCCCACTCCTTTAACCCGGCAAAGTTGGTGTGGTGGAGTACTAAACCTTGAGCAGGGGGCTACGCCAACGGGAGATGGAACAGCCAACAATGAGGGTTTTCGCCTAGATTGAGAACCCAAATTATACAAATTATATTTGTGGAGGTGGGAAAATTTTTTCCTTACTCATGGGGAAACTGATAAACCATATCTACTTTGAAAACCATAGTTTTTGTTTACGAATATTCAATTTGGTGACATAGGCACGGCATGATTAAGGTTATGACCTATGCAAAAATATTGTAGGCACCGTACTCCTACAGGAAAATTTCTTTGACTGTAATCAAGAACAAAAATGTTAAATAAAAAGAATCTGTTTCTGTTGTTATTAATATTTATACCAGTTTCCCTAGCAGCTAAGTTCTTTCACTGGGGAGATTTAATAGTTTTTATCACTGCTGGTTTGGCAATTTTGCCCCTAGCAGCTTGGATGGGTACAGCTACAGAAGAAATAGCCGTAGTTGTGGGGCCTTCTTTGGGTGGATTATTAAATGCTACTTTTGGCAATGCAACTGAATTAATTATTGCGATTATTGCTCTCCAAGCTGGCTTTGTGAATGTGGTGAAAGCTAGTATCACAGGATCGATTATCAGTAATTTACTATTGGTAATGGGTTTTTCCATGTTGCTAGGAGGTGTACGCTACAAGGAGCAGTCATTTCAACCAGTGGCAGCGCGCATGAATGCAGCAGCAATGAATTTAGCCGTAATTGCCATTCTTGTACCAACAGCCGTGGATGCTACCTCTACGGGAATTGGCGAAGAAACCTTACAAAATCTTTCCCTAGCGGTTGCTGTCATCCTAATTTTGGTTTATGCCTTAACTCTGTTATTTTCCATGAAAACCCATTCTTACCTTTATGATGTGGGGGTAGCAGAAACTGAGGTATTAGAATCTGAGACGGCAACTAAACCCAATCTTTGGTTATGGTCTGGAGTTCTCTTTGCTTGTACCCTACTAGTAGCTCTAGAATCGGAATTACTGGTGGATGCTTTAGAAGTAGCCACATCCCAGTTAGGGTTAACGGCTTTGTTTACTGGGGTAATTATTGTCCCTATTATTGGTAATGCGGCAGAACACGCTACAGCCGTCACCGTAGCCATGAAAAATAAAATGGATTTATCCCTATCTGTGGCTGTGGGATCGAGTATGCAAATTGCTCTGTTTGTTGCTCCAGTGTTGGTAATTGCTGGTTATTTTTTCCATCAACCTATGGATTTGGATTTTAACCCCTTTGAATTGGTAGCTGTAGCTGTTTCTGTGTTGATTGCCAACAGTATTAGCTCTGATGGTAAGTCAAATTGGTTGGAAGGAATATTACTATTAGCCACCTACGCAGTGTTGGGATTTGCTTTTTACTTCCACCCCATAATTGATGGTATTGGCTAGTAACCTGGGGAGCAAGCAACAATCAAAGGTGAGCCATTGCAGTAGTGAGGGCTAAGTAAAAAATCCCCAACTTCTGCATCAATATCCGCGCATCCTTGGAATTCCCTGGATACAAGTCGGGGATCTGTTAACCACCAGACAATCTATTATATGTATGGGTAGTTGCTGTTACAGTTCTAGATCGCGATCGCAGCTTACAATTGGTCAAATCTGAATGTTTGCCCATTCATACAGACGATCCCAGCAAGTTGAGAAGTTAGCCAGGTACCCCATCATGATATAAATTCTCTCCTTCCCTGATGAAGAAATAATCCAGAATTCGTCATACTGCCCCTCCAGCAGTGAGCTTTCTACACATATCTTGCAATAATGAAGTGGAAGGGTAAGGTGGGCAGTGACCACCCTACGATAAATTAAGGGTTTTAGACTCTAATTTGATCAATAATCTTGTGGCGCAAGATATGAATCTACGTAATTCATTTAATACAGGATACAATCCAATAATACAGGATACAATCCAAGATTAATCTGTAGAGTCAATCACAAATTCCATGACACTCACGAAAAAGAGTGTCAAATTTGCTTATTTCTATCTATTGCCAGCTAAAAAATATGATTTTTTTGACTTTAAGTGTCTACTATCCCGGAATAGTAGTCATTTTACCTGTGAAATAAATTAACTGTGTTGAGTTCGGTAAAAACACTATGAGCGACCTGAGTTTATTAATGACAGGGATCCTTTCCCCAGAGCTATCTATTTCTAATAGTCCAAAAGTTTTGCCCGGTCACATCAGCGCGATACAAGCTAGTAAAAATAGTCAACTACACCAAGTAAATAATGAGACAAAAGTTATACCACCTGAGTTTTCAGACCTAGAAAAACCCTGGAATCCCGTAAATACTCGACTATCTTTAACTAAAGAAGAAGCTTTTAAGCGTTTAGCTGATAAATTTAATTCTAAGTTACCCACAATAGTAGCTGAATATAAGCAATCTCCGAGTAATGCTCGGGACAGTTTTTCAACCTGCACACAGACAGATGAAAATCAGGTTAATGCTAGGGTTAATCCTCAGCAGCAATTGCCTCTATGTTCTGGCAACAGTAAGTTACAAATCATGAAGATATCTGCAACTAATAATTGCACCATCGAAAATCGCGTTAATAATCAAATCCTCATAGCTGCAGCCTCGCCAAATTTGACACCTAGCTTAAAATCTAACTTCACATCTAGCTTAGATAGCACCTCTCTACCAACTTTACGTTTTGGAAACTCTGGTATTTCTGTGAAGGTATTACAGCGGATTTTATTATCTAATGGCTATGCTGTTCGCGTTGATGGTACATTTGGGGCTTTGACAGAAACGGCGGTAAAAGCCTTTCAAAGCCAACGTGATTTAGCTGAAGATGGAGTAGTTGGTGGCAATACTTGGCGAGAATTGACCAGTTAGTCCCCCACGGGGAAATACTTCCCTCACTCGTTCATTCTTTCACTCCTTCACTCCCCATTTTCACTGGGGGCAAAGTCTAAGACCCTCTCCTTGGCGCGTCACCACACAACCTGTATACTTCCCAGATGGAGTTCTCGATGGATTAAATACCAGCATGGCTTCTGCACCCGATGCATCTCCATGTTCTACCAATAGTTTCTCACCAAAATAACCAAGACGAGTAATACTACTGAACGGATAAGTATAAAATTCGTCAGGTAGCTGGCGTTTTCCTGGAATTTGTACTCGATAGATAGCATAACTGCCCCAACTTTTTTGTGGTTGCAGCACAAATACAGCACTAACTTGGGTTTCTAGACATTCTTGTAGCAACACCCCTACCGCCAAATTACCAGTTTTGGGATGGAAACTAATAGCTCCTTTAACAAACTGTTTCCCAGATAATTTTTGTTGGGGCAGGATTTTGACTTGCTTGCAGTTGAGGGTATCTAACACGCCCACATTTAAACTACTGGCTTTAATGGTTTGGGTTTTTCTACCATAATTAATTTTCAATTTAGTACCATTATCTACAACTTGTGCTGTGGGAGTATGACGAGGAAAGGGTTTAAACTGTACCTGGGCTGTAGCTGTTGTAGATATAAATAAACTAGTGGTAATAGTCACTAAAATTGGTGCTAATTTAGTTAAATTCATAGTTGGGAAATAATCGTCACAATTAATATTTAGCTACAGATTATTGTCATGGTATTACGTATGGCGAGTTATTGAAACGAGTAACAAGAATCCCAATATATAAGAATCCGGTTTGATTGTTGAATAAAATTAGGTACTTATGGGGTGCGTTATGGCTTTAGCGCAAAGTACCGAGCTATATTACTGGATGGTGCGTTACGTTTAGCGGCAGGACACCCTACTGGACTGACACGCCTAAAAATGTAGGTTGGGTTGAGCGTTAGGGAAACCCAAAAAAGCTTTACTGGTGTTGGGTTTCATTCTTCAACCCAACCTACACTTAATGCATCATTTTAACCTTGCCATGCCACTACGTGTTTTAAGTGCAAGCACAGGCTACGCCAACAAAAATCAAATAGTAATTATATACTACTCGGTTAAGCATTTTGAACTCAAAATTTGGTTTGGGGAAAAGGTTAAAGGGTGTTGCTTTCATCTTTTCTCCTTCCCCTTTTCCCCTTAACCGACAAGTATTGACAATAACCCCGACTTTTTGAAAAAGCTGAGTTTGTGAACAAATAGTTTCAGCATTAAAATAATGCGATCGCATTCTGAATTTTTGGTTATTTGAAAAGTTTAGTTATATATAACTTGGGTATTTTTACGGTTAATAATACAAAATTTAGGCTTGCATTTTTATAGTTAGCAGTGTTTTTATGCAATGAAAATATTGTATGCTTAACTTCGTATATATCTTAGATATATACGAAGTTAAATAATTCCTCTTGACATTTATATTTTTTCAAGGCAAAACAATAATTATGAGAACAAAACAGTTATTTCA
>JAAUYD010074955.1_pt1 | contig 14236 bp, 7 predicted proteins | sample 7278101 | NCBI WGS metagenome assembly JAAUYD01 (sample SAMN14350128, study PRJNA611818) | marine sediment metagenome | isolation source: surface marine sediment (0.6m) | place: French Polynesia: Moorea | collected 2018-08
GGCGTCGCCGTAGTGCTGGACGCCCGGGAGGACGGCATCGTCGTCCGCGCCGGCGTTCACGTCGGCCTGGTCGGCGTTGGCGACGCCCGTGCAGTTGTCTTCGGGGTCGGCCCGCAGGTCCCCGTCGCTGTCCGGCCCGACGCAGGACGCGAGCCAGGAGTCGATCCAGGCGTCGATCACGCCGGTGCCGAGGGGGTCCACCAGCGAAGTGGCCAGGGGGGGCATCCGGTCCGTGCCGAGATCGTGCATGCGCAGCGACAGGATCGAGAGGGAGGGGTCGCCCGGGAACAAGAGCTTGGCGCCGGGGACGCCGAGGTCGCTCTGGAGGGGGTCCATCGAGCAGGCCTCGAGCTGCGCCTCGGTCGCGGCGAAGCGGAGGTCCATCGTGGACTGAGCCGAGCCGTCGGGCTGGTGGCAGTGGGAGCAGTTTACGTCGAGATAGGCGCGGGCGCGTTCGTTCAGCACGCCCGACGGGTCCTCCCAGACCGGGTACTGCGGCAGCGCCCGGACGTCGCCCAGCGGCGCCGTGAAGAAGCCCATCGCCTCGAAGGCGAGCAGCTGCTCGCGACTCATCTGCTGGGTGCGCGGCCCCAGGCTCCGGCCGGCCGGGGCCGAGTGGCACTCGAAGCACTGGGTGGGGCCGGGGAGCAGCCAGTCCTGGCCGCCGACCACGATCTCGGTCGGCTCGGGGACGTAGGTGGCCTCGGACTCCGCGGCGTCCCAGGCGTACGTGTAGCCTCCCCACTCCCCGGAGTCGTGGCGTACCAGCAGCCGGGTCTCGACCCGCTCGTCACCGATCCGGAACTCCTTCATCAGCACGGAGCCGATCGGAAGATCCCAATCGTGATCGGGCAAGACGTCGATGGTCTCGCCGTCGGGAAGCGCGAGCCAGCGGAGCTTCTCCGACCCGTCGGACCAGAGCGGGACGTTGACGTCGTAGGGGATCATCGCCGGCACGGGCTGGGTCGGGTCGTCGGGATCGACGCATCCCGTCTCGGACAGCCGCCTCGGGAACTCGTCGGGCGTGGTGTCCTCGACGAGCCGGTACACGAGGTTCGCGAGCACGTAGAGCTCTCCGTCCTGCCCCTCTCCGAAGCCGAAGAGCTTGGGGCCGCCGACGAGCAGCGTCTCGAGGCTGTCGTCCGGCATCAGCGCCCACAGGTTGCCCAGCAGGTCGCCGTACACGTAGGCACCGGCGAGCTCGGGGAGCGCGGTGCCCCGATAGACGAAGCCTCCCATGACCGCCTGGCCGTCGCCCCCCATGGAGGCGTGGAGGTGGGTCGAGAGCGGCGGAATCGAGGGCGGAGCGCCCGCACAGCCCCCGGCCGCGATGCACTCGTCTCCCTCGAACCAGGGCCAACCGTAGTTGCCGCCATTCACGATCAGGTCGACCTCTTCCCACGTCTTCCATCCCACGTCGCCGACCCAGATGTCGCCCGTGAGGGAGTCCGTCGTGACGCGCCACGGCTGTCGGATCCCCCAGGCGAAGATCTCGGGGGCGCCGCCGCCCTGTGCGAAGGGGTTGCCGGGAGGAATCGTGTACGGCAGCGCGCCATCCACGTCGATCCGCGCGATCGAGCCGTAGAGGGAGTCGGTGTTCTGAGAGCGGAACAGCAGGCGCCCGTCCCCGCCGTCTCCCAGGCCGAGGTAGAGGAAGCCGTCGAGGCCGAAGGTCATCGCGCCGCCGTTGTGGAACACGTGGGGCTGCGTGAGCGCGAGGATGATCTCTTCCGAGTCGGGGTCGAAGCTCAGACCCCCGTCGTCCGAATGGAAGCGCGAGAACGTCGTGACGTAGGGGGATCCGCCTGGCGCGCTATAGGAGACGAAGACGTAGCCGTTGGTCTGGAAGTCCGGGTGGAACGCCATTCCATAGAGGCCCGACTCCTGTCCGTCCTCGATCTGGCTCCTGATGTTGAGGACGGTCGTCACCGTCGCCGAGCCGTCGGGGTTCTCGACGATCCGCCGGATGAGTCCCGAGTTCTGCGCGACCCAGAACACGTTCGGGTCGACGCTCGACTGGTGCAGCCCGACGGCACGCCCGAAGGTGGTGCCGTCGAAAGCCGGGTCCAGCGCGACGTGGACCGGGGCTTCCGCCCGAGGCGGGCTCGGCGGAGCCAGACAGGTCGGATTGTCGGGTCGCACCGCCGTTTGGGGAGGGGCGCAGTTCGAGGCGCCGAGCAGAGGGAAGAGCAGGAGGAGGACCAGCAGGCGGGGGCGAGCAGGGGGCATCCCTGGATGTTCGATCAGGGAGCGCCGTCCAGCAAGGCGCCGGATTGGCACCGCACACCCCTCCCGCTAGGCGTTCGCTCTCGGGCCGAACAGCACGCGCGCCCCGATCTCCCGGTGGTCGAGGCCTGCGGCGTGATCGATCTTGGCGATCCACGCCGGGCGCTCGAGCGTCGACTTCAGGATCGCGCTCTCGACCCCCCGGTGAGCGAGCGCTTCGGCGGTCGCGTCCCACCAGGGGCTGACGGCGCCCGAGAGCGGCTCGAGGATCAGGACGCGAGCGCCGCGCTCGATGCCCCGCTCGAGCTCCCGGAGCAGGCCCGCGCGGCTCGCGTCGTCGAGCTCGTTCAGCAGATAGCCGGCCACCGCGAGATCCCCGGCGCGCAGAGGAGGCAGGCCCGCGGGCAGCGTGGCGCGCCGGGTCCGGCCGGGCACGCCGAAGGCGCGAAACGTGTGGCGGGCCTCGCCGAGGAGCCAGCCCGAGCGGTCGATCCCGAGCACGGGCGGGGGGTCGGCGTGGGCGCGGGCCATCGCCACGCCACACGCGGCGGTTCCGCACCCGAGGTCGAGGATGCGCTGTGCGCCGAGCCGTTCGGCGCCGATGGCCAGCACGGCCTGATGGGTGGCGAGGAAGTGGAGCGGTGCGTAGTAGGTCGCGAACGCCGCACGCCGGGCCGGGCTCTCGGTGGCGCGCCGTCCGAGCTGCCCGGCTCGGCGCGACTCGACGTAGACCGACGAGACCGACTGCACGCCGCGCCGCACGTCGCGCACCGACAGGCCGCTGCGCGCAACGGCTCCCTCGATCCACGCATCGAGCTGCGCCGCGAGATCGCCCGTCAGGCGGAGCTCGTCGGGCGCCGCGGCCATGGCCTCAGCTCGGGTCGCTCGGTTCGATCGGGTCGATCGGTTCGAAGCGCACGACCTCGTCTTCGACGCGCAGGCTTCCGCGCGCTCCGACGAACTCGCTCTCGTCGATCCCGGCGAGCAGGTCGCGGTCGGCCGGCGTGTTCGCGACGAAGCGGCGCCCCGCGTCGGTGCGACCCAGGACGATGCCGCGGCTCGGCCCCGTGTGGTCGTACTCGACGGTGTAGGCCTCGACGCGACCCTCCCCACTCGGCGCCTCGTCGACTTCCACGGCCTCGCCCGGGGGTACCGGTCGTGGGGCGCGCGGATCGCCGGGGCGCGGGATGCGCCCGTAGACGCCGGCCGCGTGCTTCGAGAAGTACATGCCGAGGGCGGTGACCAGCCCGGTCCCCCCGCTCTCGCGCAGCGTCTCGACCATTCGCGCGATGCCCGCCAGGCTGTAGGCGTTGCCCGGGCCACCGGCGAAGGCCAGGCCTCCGGTCTGGGTCAGCGGCCGCGAGTCGTCGGGCCCGATGCCGAGCGCCTCGCACGCGAGCTCCACCGCCACCGGGAAGCAGCTGTAGAGGTCGAAGGCGTCGACCTCGTCGGCGTCGATGCCCGCCTCGGCGAGGGCGCCCTCGATGGCGCGATGCTGGGAGGGGCAGCGAGACAGGTCTGCGCGTTCGCTCACGAACCACGGCTCCTCGGTGGCTTCGCCGCAGCCCCAGAGGTGCGTCCAGCGGTCCATGTCGATGCCGAGGGCACGCGCGCGCGATGCCGAGGTCACCACGACCGCCGCCGCCTGGTCGACCTCCATCACCGCGTTCATGTACTTGGTGTAGGGCGACGCGATCAGCCGGTTCGTCTCGCTCGGCGTCGCGATCTCCTCCGCCGTGTGCGCCGTCGGAAACCAGGCGTTCGGGTTGTCCGCGGCGACGCGTGCGAAGTGCTCGTAGAGCCGGCCGAGGGCGGCGCGGTGCTCGGCCACGCCGCGGCCCAGGCGGGCGCGCAGGGCGTGCTCGAACATCGGGTAGATGTTGCGCGGGAAGAAGAGGCCGTGGCGCACCTCGAGGTCGCTCGAGCCCGGCTTGTCCTCGCCCCAGTACTCGTGACCCGGCCCGGGGGGCGGGCCCTCCTTCGGCCAGGAGAGCTCGACCTCGGCCTTCCGGGCCAGCCGCCGCGAGCGGATCGCCTCGCCGCCGGCCACGAGCGCGGCGCCCACGTGTCCCTCGCGGATGCGCCGGGCCAGCTCGTTGATCACGCTCTGGGGCGTGTTGCCGCCCGCTGCCGTGTCGATGGGCCGGGCACGGCCGGTGCCGAGCCGTGCGCACAGCAGCGTGGCCGCGCTCGGGTAGCGCCAGCCGAGGACGTTCACGGCCACCACGTGATCCAGGGAGCCGAGCAGGTCGGCGCTGGCCTGGGCGTCGCGAATGGCCTCGTGGCTCGCGTCGGCCATCAGGCCGACGGCATCCGACGCTTTGCCCGGCTCGATCTCACGCTGGAGGGCCTGCCCGACCCCGACGACGACGATCTGCTGGTCTTCCGATTCCATGGCGCCGAACGGTAGCTCAGCCGTCGCTCCCCGACGGAGATCCGGCAACTGTCCGGCCCCTGGTGGCCGCTCGGCTAGCGCCAGGCGAAGACGGGCTGCTCGAAGTGGATCACCCGGGTGTCGCGGCCGTGGATCGCCACCTCGCGCAGCTGGAAGAGCAGGGCGGCCGTCGGCGCGTGGATCTGCGTTCCGACCAGCGGGATCGAGATCACCGGGCGATCGCTCTCGGGGATGCTGCGCAGCATCGGCACCTCGGGCCCGTCGAGCTCGGCGAGCGGAACGCGATAGACCTCGGCCACCTCCTCGGGGTTCGGGCGCAGACGGGCGTTCGCGCCGCCCCACACGACCAGGGGCGTGATCACGTAGCCCGAGCGGGTCGGGTAGTCGTCGAGCCGGCCGAGCACGGCGTCGGCGTCGAGCGCGAGGCCGACCTCTTCTTGGGTCTCGCGCAGCGCCGCCTCCTCGGGGGTCTCGCCGGGATCGAGGCGCCCGCCCGGAAGCGCCCACTGGCCGCTGTGCCTGCGCAGCCCCCGGGAGCGTCGGGTCAAGACGAAGCAGGGGCGCGACTGGGCGTCGGGAATCAGGGTGAGCGCGACGGCCGCGTGGCGGCGCCCCTCGAGGGGCTGGGAGACCTGCTCGAAGCCCGCCAGGTTCGCGGCGACGCGGTCGCGCAGATCCCCGAGGGCGTCGTGCGCTCCGCTGGCTTGGTCTCCCGGGCTCATGGCCAGGCCAGGATAGCGGGGCCTCCGGACGCCCCCGCAGCTACGCTCCGGCGCCGATGGAGCCCATGCAGACCGCCCGCCGCATCCTCGACGATGCGAAGCCCCGCCGGCTCCGCCTTCCGGAGCGCGGCATCGAGATCGGGCTGCTCGAGTGGGAGGGCGCGGGGCCGACGCTGCTGCTGCACCACGCCAACGGCTTCTGCAAGGGCACCCTCGGTCTGGTCGCCGACGCCCTGCGCAACGACCACCACGTCGTCGCCATGGACGCGCGCGGGCACGGCGACTCCTCCCACCCCGAAGGGCCGCTGGTCGCGACCTGGAACGATTTCGCCGATGACGTCGCCGCCGTGGCCAGGGCGCTCGCCGCGGAGCGTGGCGAGGAGCGCCTCGCATTCGGTGTCGGCCACTCCTTCGGTGGCACCGTCACGCTCGGAGCCAGCGCCCGACAACCGGGCCTCTTCGAGCGACTGGTGCTGATCGATCCCGTGGTACCGGTGCGGACCGGGTCGTCGGGCGAGCGCCCCGAGCACCTGGTGCGACTGATCGAGGGCGCCCGCAAGCGCCGACACGAGTGGCCTTCGCGCGAGGAGGCCCGCAGCTGGTTCGCCGAGCGCTCGCTCTTCGCCGACTGGCAGCCCGAGGCCCTCGACCTCTACGTGCTCGACGGTCTCCGGCCGTGCCCCGGCGGGGTCGTCCTCAAGTGCTCGGGAGAGGCCGAGGCCACGGTCTTCGAGAGCGGCGGGCGCACGGACCCGATGGCGTGGGCGCGGGCGTCGCCGGCGCCCTGCCGCGTGCTCTGGGCCTCCGGCGGGAACTTCCCGCGCGCGGTCCACGAGGCGCTGGCGGCGGAGATGTCCGCGGGAGAGGTGGTCACGGTGGATGCGGGGCACCTCGTTCCGATGGAGCGTCCCGACCTCGTGGTCGCGGAGATCCGCCGCTTCCCATAGCATCGTTCGCCGGTCCCGATGTCGTCGTCGGAGGCGATGTCGTCGTCGGAGGCGATGTCGTCGACGGAGCGAGTCCATCGACGGACCGCACGAACCCTCGCCCAGGAGCCGCGATTGTCCTCCCTCGAACACCCTACGGCCATCCGACCCGAGGAGCACGCGGAGTTCCGCGACGGCAAGATGGGCAAGGCCACGCTCTTCGAGTCCGAGCGCATCCTCGTCGGGCTGAACTGCTTCGAGCCCGGCCAGGATCACGCCCTCCACGCCCACGCCGGGATGGACAAGGTCTATCACGTGCTCGAAGGCGAGGGCGTCTTCCTGCTCGAGGGTCGCGAGATTCCGATGCACGCGGGGCTGATGCTGGTGGCGCCCGAGGGCGTGCCCCACGGCATCCGCAACAGCGGCGCCGAGCGCCTGGTGGTGCTCGCCGTGCTCGCACCCGGGCCCTCGGCATGAGCGGCAAGTCGGAGCTCCCCCTGGCCGGGATCCGCGTCGTCGAGGCGGCACACTTCGTCGCCGTCCCGTCGGCGGGCGCATTGCTCGCCGACCTCGGTGCCGACGTGATCAAGATCGAGCAGCCGCCGCGGGGCGAGATGTATCGCCGCTCGCGCCCGCGCTACGGCGGCTACGACAGCGACTTCCCCGAGAACCCGGCCTTCCACATGGACAACCGGGGCAAGCGCTCGATCGTGCTCGACCTGACGAAGCCCGCCGAGCTCGACGCGCTGACCCGGCTGATCGGAACCGCCGACGTGTTCCTCACGAACCTGTTGCCCAAGCGTCGGGTGAAGTACGGGCTCGATCACGAGACGCTCCTGGCCCGGCATCCGCGGCTCATCGTGGGCGCGATCAACGGCTACGGCCTGGGGGGCGACGAGGCCGACCGGCCCGCCTTCGACTATGCGGCGTACTGGGCCCGCACGGGGCTGATGGACGCCATGCGCGACGAGGGCGTCGCCCCGTCGCTCCAGCGTCCGGGGGTGGGCGATCACGCGGCGGGCTCGAACCTCGTGGTCGCCGTGATGGCGGCGCTGCGCCTGCGCGACCAGAACGGCAAGGGGCGCTACGTCGAGACCTCGCTGCTGCAGACCGGCCTGCACGTCATGGGCAACGACGTCGCGCTCTCGCTGGTGACCGGAACGCCGGTGCGGCGCCACGACCGCACCCGGGCGCCGAACCCGCTCTGGAATAGCTACCCGGTGGCCGAGGATCGCTGGATCCTGCTCGTGATGATCGAGGCCGACCGCTACTGGGAGCCGCTGTGCAAGGCGATCGGCCGCGAGGACCTGCTCGCGGACGAGCGCTTCCAGGACGGCTTCGGCCGGGCCGAGAACGCGGAGGCCCTGATCGGCGAGCTCGAGGCGACCTTCCAGCAGGCGCCGCTCGAAGAGTGGAAGCCGCGGCTGAACGCGGCCGGCCTGATCTGGTCGCCCGTGCAGCGCCTGGACGAGACCATCGCGGACGATCAGGCCCGGGCCATGGGCTACTTCCAGGGCCTCGAGCACCCCGAGGCCGGCCCCTTCGAGACCGTGGGTCCGCCCCTTCGCATGACCGGCGTCGCGGTCGGGGCCACCGAGCCCATCTCCCCGGTCGATGCCGACCGCCGCGCCGTGCTGCGCGAGGCGGGCCTGAGCGAGGACGAGATCGACGCCCTGGGCTGACCCCTCGGCCCGGATTCCTGCTCGTTCGTGAGGGCCCCAGTCCCGGGATCGGGACGGGCTCCCCACCCCGCCCAAGGCCGCCGCTGAGACCGCCGGCGGACGCTGGCGACGACTGGGTGAGGCGACCTGGATCATCCGTTCCCAAACGGTGTCAACCCGGACCGCCTTTCCGCCGATGCGCGAGCCGTGAGTCGGCCCCTGCCCGCAGCTCTCCTCCTCGCTCTCGCCCTGGTCTGGATCGCCCCGATCGCGGGCGCTTCCGAGCCCGTGGAGCAGAGCGTCGCGGTGCTGCCGCCCCGGGCCTCCGAGATGCTGTCGAGCGTCGACCGTGGCATCCAGGAGTGGCTGGTCACGCGCTCCGCCGCAGCCGGGCTCTCGCCGCTCCAGCGTGGCGTGGTCGCCGCCGCCGTCGAGCGCGTTCGCGGGGAGCTCGAGCGCTCCGGCGCCTCGGGCGACGAGGTCCTGCTCGGCACCCACGCCGCCGCCCTGGCGCGGGAGAGCGGTGCGGCGCTGCTGCTCTTCAGCGACCTCCGCTACGACTCCGGCCAGATCGACGTACGCCTGCGGCTCCACGAAGGCGAGGGCGGCGCGGTCGTCGCAGGCTCGCGGGTCGAGGGCAAGCTCGGCGAGCTCGGGAGCCTCCTCCAGGAGGCCATGGACAGCGTGATCACCGTGGCCGGGCTCTCGCCCGGGAAGCCGGGAGCCGCCGAGCCGCGGCTCTCCGAGCTCGGCCGCTACGAACGCGCCGTGCGTCGGATCGAGGCGGGCGAGCTGGCCACGGGGTGGCGCGAGCTCTCCGGCATGGAGTCCGCGACGGCGGTCTCCCTGCGCAACGAGATCCGGGCGATCGGCAATCTCGACTCGACGCCCATCTCCGAGCGCTCGCGACTCGCGAGCGCCAGCGGCACCCAGGACAAGAGCTGGCTGCACGTGCGGCGGGCCATGGTCGAGGGCGACGACCCCGAGATGATGCTGGCGGGTGCCGACGCCGCGATGGCGCGCGAGGACCCGCAGCTCGCGAAGAAGCTCTATGGCGAGGCGCTCGCCATCGATCCGGACCACCGCGACGCCCACATCGGGATGGCTCGCGCGGCGGCCGAGGCCGGGGAGATCGAGGCGGCGCGTCCCGCGCTCGAGCGGGCCATCGCCCTCGATCCGAGCGACCCCGAGCCCTACGAGATGCTCGGCAGCCTCTCGGGCGTGGAGCCCGAGGAGCGCGCCGGCCACCTGCTGGCGGCCGGCGAGATCCGCAGCCAGCGTCTCGAGATCGAGCCCGCCGAGCGCAACTACCAGCAGGCGGGCGACCTCGAGCCGAGCGTGGTGGGTCGGGCGCAGCAGAACGTCGCCGCCTTCAACGAGCGCATGGGCCGTTACGAGAACGCGCTCCTCTCCTACGAGGATGCCGTGGCGGTGGGAGAGCCGGATCCCGACCTGATGGCCGGGCTCGGTCGTTCGCGCGAGCGCATGGGCGATCTCGAAGGGGCCGAGGAGGCCTACTCCGCGGCGCTCGCCATGGACGATACCCACGCGGCCTCGCTCCACGGCATGGGCTCGGTGATGAACCAGACCGGCCGGCCGGGCGAGGCGATCCCGCTCCTCGAGAAGGCCGTGGCCTCGCGGGACGAGATGGGCAAGGCGCGCCAGGACCTGGCCACGGCCTATCACTCGGCGGGCGATCCCGACGCGGCCCTCGCGACGCTCACCACGGGCGACGAAGAAGGCCCCGAGCGCGCCGATCTGCTGCGCCAGGCCGCGGAGATCCAGCAGGAGGAAGGGCGGCTCGACGAGGCGCGCATCACGCTGGAGGAGGCGAAGTCGATCGAGCCCTTCGATCCGCCGATCCACGCGGCGCTCGTCGAAGTGTACGAGGCCCAGGGCGACCCCGACGCCGCCAAGCGCGAGCGCATGCGCCTCGCGAGCCTGCAGGGCCGTGCGATCGCTCCCACCTCGCACGCCGATGGCCCGCTGGGCCGGAAGGCCGGGCCCGCCGTCGGCACGCCCAAGGACTTCGAGCGGCTCTTCGCGAGCTTCCCCGTCGAGAATCCCGAGTCGCGCAAGGAGATCCGCAAGGTCGCCTACCTGGGTCTGCGCTCGCAGCAGGACGGCGAGGCCCTCGCGCGCCGCTTGCTCTCGCCCTTCGCCGTCGACCTCGCGGCTCTCGACGAGGCGATCCTGAACGGGATCTTCACCCGTTACGAGGCGCAGCCGCCGCCGGACCCGTGGCCGGAGGTCGCCGTGGGCGCGACCGAGCGGCTCATCGAGTTCGGCACGGCGCGCGAGGACATCGCGCTCGTCAACGACGAGCTCGGCGTCGATGCCGCCTTCGTGGTGGAGCTCGAGCGCCAGTCCGACCCCACCGGGAGCCTGGTCGACGAGCGCTACGTGCTCCGCGTCCGCATGGTGGCCGGCAAGCGGCCCGAGAAGGTCGTGATCCGCGCCAATGAGCTCACCTTCCCCGCGGCGCCGCCCTTCCGGATCTGGAACCTCCTGGCGCTGGTGCCGCTGGCCCTCGTGCTCGCGCTGCTCTCGTATCCCTTCGTGCGGGGCTGGGGCACCGTCGTGGTCGAGCTCGACTGGGACCAGGGGCCCGACACCAAGGGCTTCTTCTCCATCGAGATCTCGAAGCGCCCCGGCCGCGTGAAGCCCCAGCGCGAGCAGGCCGGCAAGAGCAAGGCCTACCGCTACCAGAAGAAGACGAGCCCCTTCAAGCGCGGTGCGGCCAACATGGTGGGCCGCGAGACGACCTTCCGCTTCATCCCCGCCGGCCAGCGCTACGTGACCGTCCACGGCCTGCTCCTCGACGAGCTCAGCCGCGACGTCATCGGCAACTACCTCGAGGAGCGCCGCGTGAAGATCCCGCGCGGACGGCCCGAGCGGGTGTCCTTCGACTTCACCCGGCGCGACGCCTCTCTCGAGGTGCGGGTGGTGCTGCCCGAGGGCGCCGAGACGACGGAGATGCCGCAGCTCCCCGTGGCCCTGCGCGGACGCCCCGACACCCTGCGCTACATGCGCGACGGCTCGACCCTCTTTCGCGTGGGAGACGGCCAGCACGGCGTGCTCGTGGCCGAGTCGGATCGCGTCCACGACGTGGACGTGCTGGTGAGCGACCACCGCTCGGCGCTCGTCACGATCACCCTCGGCAGCGACGACACGGCGGCGTTCACGGGCTGTCCCGCCGCCGTCGAGCCCTACGTGCAGGGAAACGTCGCCGAGGCGAGCCGCGCCCTCGATCGCGCGGGGCAGACCGAGATCGCCAACCTGCTGCGCGCCCGCTTCCACGAGGAGCGCGGCGAGGCCGAGGAGGCGGCGCGCTACTACCAGGCGGCGGGCCACACCACCCAGGCCGCGGAGGTGGCCGCCGACGTCGTCGATCCGGAGCTCTCGGCCAGCCGCTTCGAGGAGGCCGGCGACTTCGGCCGGGCCGCGGAGAAGTACCAGGAGGCGGGCGACGTCCTGAAGGCCGCCGAGGCCCTCGAGGCCTCGTACGACTACGAGGGGGCCATCGAGGCCTACCGCAAGGCCGGCGCCGACGGCAAGGTGATCGAGCTGCTGGAGAAGACCGGCGGCTACTACGAGGCCGGCCAGCTCGCCGCCGCCGGGGGCGACGAGGAGCGCGCCATCCAGCTGCTCCAGCTCGTCGACCTGCGCGATCCCGACTACTCCCAGGCCTGCATGATCCTGGCGCGGATCTTCATGGGACGCGAGGAGTGGGACCTGGCCGTCCACAAGGCCGAGGAGGCGATCCAGGCGACCGGGGAGGGCGCCTCGCTGCAGCTCCACGAGCAGCTCGCCCGGGCGCTGGATCGATCCGGCCGCACCCAGGAGGCGATCACGACCTGGGAGACGATCCGCAAGCGCGACGCCCAGTATCCCGAGGCGGCCGAGCAGCTCGAGTACCTGCGCCAGCGTCTGGCGGATGCCGGCACCCGGGCCGATCCCGAGGCCGCGACCCACATCGGCGGCGCCCCCGACGCGACCGATGCGATGCCCGGAGCCGGCGGCGGCGCAGTGCCCGCGGCCGCCGAGGAGCGCTACGAGATCCTGGGAGAGCTCGGCCGCGGCGGCATGGGCATCGTCTTCAAGGCGAAGGACACGCGGCTCGGTCGGGTCGTCGCGCTGAAGCGCCTGCCCGACAACCTGCGGGACCATCCCACGGCCGTGCAGCTCTTCCTGCGCGAGGCCCGGGCGGCCGCGGCCCTGAACCACCCGAACATCGTCACGCTCTTCGACGCGGACCAGTCCTCCGACGGCAACTACTACCTGACCATGGAGATGCTCGAGGGTCTGCCCCTCGACCAGATCCTCGAGCGGCGCACGCGCCTCGGTGCCCGCGACACCCTGCGCCTGGCCACGCAAATCTCGACCGGGCTGCAGTTCGCCCACGAGAAGGGCGTGATCCACCGCGACATCAAGACCTCGAACCTCTTCTTCACCCAGGACAAGGTCGTGAAGATCATGGACTTCGGTCTCGCCAAGATGACCGAGGAGGTGCGCCGCGCGGCCACGGTGATCGGCGGCACGCCTTACTACATGGCCCCGGAGCAGTCCGAGGGGAAGGGCGTGGACCACCGTGCCGATCTCTACGCATTCGGCGTGACGCTCTTCGAGCTGCTGACGGGCAGCGTCCCCTTCAAGGAGGGCGACGTGGCGTACCACCATCGGCACACGCCGCCGCCGGACCCCCGGGAGCTGGTTCCCGACCTCCCGGCCCCCGTGGCCGAGCTGGTGCTGCGACTGATGGAGAAGAAGCCCGAAGATCGCTTCGCGGCGACGGCCGAGCTGTCGGCCCGGCTGGCCGAGCTGATCCGCGCCGTCTGACCGGCCGCCGCCCGACCCGCCGCAGGGATCGGGCCCTCCGTCGCCGATGCCACGGGCCCGGAGTTGGCAAGCCCGGGTGCCGTCACTAGCTTCGGGCACTCCGACCGCTCCAGCGGAGATTCCCCCTCAGGGTCGTGGCGGTTCGGCCGATCCGGATCCAAGACCGTCGCAGAGGTGCAGCCGCTCATGTCGAACGAGGCCCGACCAGGGCACGCTTCCAGTTGCTCCGATGGAGCTCTCGACCCCGCCGTCCTCGACGAGCTGAAGCGACGCTGGCAGGCGGATCCGAAGTCGGTCCACGACAGCTGGGCGGCCCACTTCGAAGGGCGGGACCCCGCCCCCGTGGCCCTGCCCGACGGCGTGGCGGACGGCTCCCTCGCCAGCCCCCAGATGGCCGAGCGCTACGCGCGGGTCCTGCGGCTGATCCACTCGTTTCGCGCCCGCGGCCACCGCATCGCCCACACCGACCCGCTCTCCCAGACGCGGGCGTCCTACTTCCCGGAGCTCGACCCCGCCCACTACGGCCTCGGGGACGACGACCTCGACCGCGAGTTCTTCGCCGGGGATCTGCCGGGCGGCCCGATCCAGACCCTGCGTGCCATCCTCGAGCGCCTGCGCGCGACCTACTGCGGCACCTGCGGCATCGAGTTCACCCACATCCAGGATCCCGGCCGCCGCCAGTGGCTGATGCGCCGCATGGAGGAGGCCCGCAACGAGACGGTCTTCTCCGCCCGGGAGAAGAAGTGGATCCTCGAGCGCGTCGAGGCCGCCGAGCTCTTCGAGCGCTTCCTCCACACCAAGTTCCTCGGGCAGAAGCGCTTCAGCCTCGAAGGGGCCGAGGCGCTGATTCCGCTGCTCGACGCCATCGTCGAGGGCGCGCCCGATCGGGGCGTGCGCGAGCTGGTGATCGGGATGGCCCACCGCGGCCGCCTGAACGTGCTCTCGAACATCCTGGGCAAGTCCCTCGAGTCGATCTTCTCCGAGTTCGAGGACATGGAGCTCGACGAGAGCCCCTTCGGCTCGGGCGACGTCAAGTACCACAAGGGCTACTCGAACGACCGGCGGACGCGCTCGGGGGAGCGCGTGCACCTGACGCTGACGGCGAATCCGTCTCACCTCGAGGCGGTGGACCCCGTGGTCGTCGGGCGCTGCCGTGCCAAGCAGGTGCGCAGCGGCGATCCGCGGGGCATGCACACCGTCCCGGTGATCGTGCACGGCGACGCGGCCTTCGCCGGACAGGGCATGGTCTCCGAGGTGCTGAACCTCTCGCACCTGGTGGGGTACTCCACCGGCGGCACCATCCACGTCGTGGTGAACAACCAGATCGGCTTCACCACCACGCCCCAGGAAGCGCGCTCCACCCTCTACGCGACCGACGTCGCGAAGATGATCCAGGTGCCGATCTTCCACGTGAACGGCGACGACCCCGAGGCCGTGGTCCACTGCGTGAACCTGGCCTTCTCGTAC
>JAAUYD010186297.1_pt1 | contig 14234 bp, 18 predicted proteins | sample 7278101 | NCBI WGS metagenome assembly JAAUYD01 (sample SAMN14350128, study PRJNA611818) | marine sediment metagenome | isolation source: surface marine sediment (0.6m) | place: French Polynesia: Moorea | collected 2018-08
GGGAACCAACAGTGGGAGATGTCCTCATCGTTCGTACCAATGTGTTCTAGATAAGTGGCGAAAGCTCCCATAAGCGAGAATAACCAGGAATGCCCTATCGTGAGTTAGGGAAGCCCCGCACAAAACGTAGTGGCGTGCGTGGGAGGATGTCACGCCAAAATCCCTTTCTTCTACCATAGCTTATTTTCGGAGGTTAGAGGCTTTTTCGGTTAAGTGGAATTGATTTAGCGATCGCTTGGATATGTCAAGGTTTTGCCTGAATTCAATCGTTATGCAAAAAGGCAGGGGCAATTCATCAATTCCCCCTACAATAAAGTTGAAAATCAACTAAGCAGCAGACACTTTATGTTGCTGATGACGGTGAACTTTCCCCGTTTCTTCACATACAGGACAAGAGATCATGACCGAGTTTCCTTCTCTGCTCAGTTTTCCATGGCCTCGACACTGTTGACAAGTTATTTTTTCTTGCCACCAATAGTTGCTTAAAAATTTATCATCAGCAATATAATTAAAATCTTCGTACATTCAAAATACCTCAGGTATGATTATTATTTTAGTAATTATTCCCTAATCCAATTGCTTTATTAAACTACTATACCAATAACACTTATTTCTGTTACTGACTAGCTAAATTAATATTTTTTAAAGATATATAAAAAATACTGAAAAGCTCTATTTTGTATTCATTAATACAGACAGGAATACCTCAACAATGCTTTTCAAGTTAATAACGAATTTGTAACGTCACCATCGCTCTTATGGTTTGTTCTCCTCCAATCACAGGAGTGCTATCAGCAGCACTTGCTGTTCTTAAGCTTTCGGGTGACTGCATGATTTGGGGTTGAGGTGCATTAGCACCATTAATGGAAATATTAATAATTTCTTGAGATTGAAAATTTAAGGTCGACAAAACCGTTTCAGCTTGTTCTTTTGCATCTAAAGTCGCTAATTTTAATGCTTCTTTTTGTGCGTCTGAAATAGCTGTTTCTGTTGCTGTAAAACTGATGCGATCAATACGAGTTGCTCCTGCTTTAACTGCATCATCTAATAAACTACCAACCTCCTCCGTTTTAACTCGAAAACTCACTGTATTTGTGCCAATATAGCCAACTAAACGTCGTTGATTATTATCGTATTGATAGTTAGCTTGTAAACGAATTCCTGTGGTTTGTAGTCTTTCTATGGGACGCGATCGCAAAAAATCAACTAGAGATGATGTTCGTTGAGCTACATTTTTTTGGACTTCCGTTGCTGTTTTTCCTTGTATTTCTACCCCTAAACTCACATCAGTTAAAGTAGTAGGAATTCTCACTGTTCCTTGTCCTGTAACAGTTAAGGTTTTTAAGAGTTGTTCTTGTGCCATTGCTGGAGGAATCAAAGGTAGATTAAAAACTTGATAAGTGACCAAAGCAACTACAATCGGGAGAGAGAGGAAGAATGATGGTTTCATTTTTAATAATTTAAGTTTTTAAACTAAGAATTATGGGGTTGTTATTTTAGAGAATATTTGCTGTCTCTGATGTAAATAAGTTTTATGATCTAACCATTTTCCTTGTTTAATAAACCCCCAATTTTTTAGTCTAGGACCGCGAAAAAATAAACTCCAAGACCCTTGAGAATCGGGAGAAATTTCGATACGATGAACAGAGCGAGGAGAACGAATGCGAAAATGACCTGGACCACGCCAAAACTTGCCTTCTGGAGTAATTTCCCAATAACCTCCTTTTAAAATTAGGGTTGCGTACCACCAAGGATGATCGTGTAAATCATCAGGATCACTTAAGCAAATGTAGTGTAACATGAGATTGAAGGGAAGAGAGCGTGCGCTTTCCTCTTCAGTCAATTTATCAGGAAAGAGTAAATAATAACGAACTAAATAAGGGTTGACCCCATCTCGATCATATATAATCCGTTTTCGCCCTAATTTTTCTAGAAGTGTTAGCAACATTTTCCCTAATTTATCAACAATAATAAAACTAACTTGATTATAAACGCTCATTTTTATTTTCTTAAATTTTTAAGGATTTGACTTTTTTTCTTGATTGGTGTTTTCTCCATTACATTTAACCCATCCATCATTGTTCTTATCCAGTCTCCTGCATTCAATGGGAGTCAGGTTATTTTCTCTGATCAATAAGATTAAATAAGAAATTATGCCAGAGAAAACAATCATTAGAAGCAGTTTCCAGACAGCTAGGCCATAATTTTCTTTTTTTGCGTCTTTTTTGTTGATTTTTAGGAAAAATAAAACTTTCATAGCCATTGTTAGAGACAATGATCACAGCAATGGTAAAATTTTGATCAAGTTCAGCTAACCGTGTGACACTTTGTCGGGTTTCACTTCGTCATACTCATCAGCAATCAAGTCGTAATAGAGTAGAGGAGTCATTAGACTAGCTAGTCTAATGACTGTGATTCATTGTTACGAGGTGGTGTGAGATGTTTGGGAAGTTTTTTGAAGCGTGTACAATCACGTTGGGATTATATTTCTGCTTAGAGTTAAGCAGCATTTCTATGTATTCTCCTCATGTTTTATGGTTTGAACTATCTAGACTTGAGCAGTTTTTTATCTCTAATGTACAGGAAAATCTTGACTCTGAGCAATGGTTCCCCTGGAGACAGAAAACAAAATTTCATCCCAGAGTTAATAGATATTAAACTATGTTTTGCCATGACCCATAGAAGTTAAAGAATGGTTTGTAGAAGTATTAACATTCTTGTTGTCTTTTATCAGAAAAATCACTGAGTTGATTTTACAAAATTTTGAGAGTTACCTAAAAATACCCAAGAAAATTCTCTAGTTTTTGTTTAAATTAATATCAATATCTCTATTCTTGCACCTCACTCTCTAGATCAGTTAAACCCATATTTACTTATTTATTTTTTTTAAGAGTTTAAGTTATGAAAAATTCTCAACCTATCGAAATGCTTTTAACCCATATTAAATTACAAGCAGTTCTCTATAACGTTGAAGAAACCATTGCCATTGATTACACATTGCTCAATTTGTATAGAAATACAGGAGAAATTTCCAAACGAGAGTATTATGAAACGCTGTGGGAAATAACAGCAGAGATTGCTAAAACTGAAGAAGTTTGGGACAAATATATCAATTTTTCTGAATTTGTTACTACTTTAACCAACGAATATTTTGTAGAATATTGGTTTGAGTTAGAGAACTTTCTCAGTCTCTTTCCTTTGAATGAGTAGGGGTGTGGGACGTTGACTTAGTTAGGTTCAATAAGGGGGAGTAAGGAAAAAATCATTATAATGTTCTTTGTTTGAAGACTAATCTAGATTTTGCTGACTTCAATCTCATAAGTCATCAAGTCCCAACCTTTACTATCAAACAAGGAGCATTAATTTTATGTATAATAGACAAAATTTTCTCAAAATTTATTTTGGCGGAATATCACTCACTTTAATCTGTGGATTTTTCTTAATTTATCAACCTTCATTAATTCCTTCTGAATTTTTGTTAGGGTTAGGAATTACTCATGTAGTGGCTTTATTTTTATTTACTCTATTGAGTAAAAAAGGACCAGATAGAAAAATTGAAGAAGGTAATTTTATTCAGACAGCAGGTTATTTACATACTTTGATTGGTTTCTTGGTAGCTGTTGGATCATTCGGGAATAATGTTGGTGATATTAATAGTTTGCTGCCACCTTTAAGTAGTGCTTTAATTACCAGTCTATTAGGATGGTGTTTAGGGGGTTTTATTGTTTCTCAAGGTGAATATGAACAACCTTCTCTTAATCAAGACATTGCTGATGCTGTTGCTAAAGAGGTTGCTAAAGCATTAAACAAAGAATTACAACAATATACTAATAGTGTTTCTGCAAGTTTTGATAAACTCAAAGAAAAGTCTGAAAGTTTAGAATTATCTTTTGTTCATTTGAACACAACAATTAAAACCCAAAGCGAAAATCTAGACGAAAGTTTTGATCAATTAGCTACCATTATTAACAACCAAAAAACAAGCTTAGCTACCAGCTTTCAACAAATGAGTGATGCTATTAAAAATCAAAGACAATCCTTATCTAATAGTTTCCAAGAAATTAGTAAGATTGTAGATGACCAAAAACAAACCATCTCAAAGAGTTTTCAAGAAATAAATAGGATTTTGGAGAATCAGAAACAACCCTTATCAAATAGCTTTCAAAGAATTAGTAATGTTTTAGAAAGTCAACAAAAACCCTTATTACGTAGTTTTCAAGGAATGAATAATGTTCTCAGTCAACAAGCACAATTATTAGAAGGAAATGTAAGTTCTTGGTCTAACAGTTTAGGAGAAATTGAGACCAACTTAGATAACCTTTCTCAAAATAGTAAAAATGCTGCTAATCAAATGTCCCAAACAACAAATTATGTCAGACAAACGGGAGAAGAAGCAAATAATGTTAGTCAATACCTTCAAAATACAAGAAATCTATGGTTTCAACTAGAACAACTGACACAATATATTCAACGAGTTACTCAATAAAGCATTAAAATCATGAAAATTAGTCAACTCAAATATGCTGAATTATTTGCCTTACTTGCCTTCATTTTTTTGCTAATTATCTTTTCCCTTCGGGGAGATTTAATTGAGCAAAATCTAGCAGCTAACGAAAATCCACAGCAGTTAAAAGAAAGAATTGCTGAATTGACTGAAGAATTAGAAAAAATGAAAAATAAGTTTCCTCCCAATATTATTATTGAAGGAGCGGGGAAATATGCTTTTCCGTCTGGTAGTGGACAACTAACAAGAAACTTAAAAAAGTATATTGCGACTGATTTAGTAAAAACAATTGAAGACAACTTTAATCAATATGACATAGATACAGTGGTGGTTATTGGTCATACGGATGGTCAATTTGTGGGTAGTCGTGTTAGTAATTTAGACAAAACATTGGAACAATCCGCTACGGGTAATTTACCTATCTCAAACCTTACTCCAGGTTCCAATGCGGACTTAGGATTAATAAGAGCTTTAGCAGTGGTTAAAGAGTTACAAAGAATTAAACTAGACGGAAAGCGTCTGCAAAAACTAGATGCTCAAACAAGTTTTCGCGCTTATTCTGCTGCTCAATTAACCCTAAGAGATGGAACATTTGCTAAACCCAACCCTAACCCCGATGCTCAACGTCGTCGTATTGAAATTCGTTTCACCAAAACCAGAGAAACCACCACAGCTAAATAAAAGCTATACAATAACAATTGAACAATTTGTCAAGGAGAAATTATGGCCGTAGGATTACCAGAATTTGTTGACAACCCAGAAAATCGTTGTCCTGTTGTCTTATTATTAGACACATCTGGTTCTATGATTGGAGAACCCATTAAAGAATTAAATGAAGGTCTTGAAACCTTTAAATCAAGTTTAATGCAAGACACCTTGGCCTCTCAAAGAGTAGAATTAGAAATTATTACCTTTGGTGATACTGTTGGAATTCTTCAACCCTTTGTTACCATTGATGAATTTAACCCCCCACAATTAAAAGCATCAGGAACAACACCGATGGGGAAAGCAATTATGATAGCTTTAGATAGTTTAGAAAAACGCAAACAAATGTATAAAGATAACGATATTCAATACTATCGTCCGTGGGTATTTTTGATTACCGATGGTGCGCCAACAGATTCCTGGGAACAAGCAGCCTCGCAATTAAAAGATGCTGAAGCTAAGAAAAAATCAGTCTTTTTTGCGGTAGGTGTTGAAGGTGCTGACTTTAATACATTAAGAGAAATTGCTCCGTCTACCCGTCCTCCTCTACAGTTAAAAGGATTAGATTTTCGGGAAATGTTTGTCTGGTTAAGTACCTCTGTGCAACAAGTTTCTACCGGAAAAATTGGTGAGGTTAAACAACTTCCTCCCTTGGGATGGGGAGAAGTTCCTACTTAATTTAGATTGAATGATTATGAGTTGGAAAGTAAGTTTTGATTCATCCATTGGTGTACAACATCAAAAACTACAAATGCCTTGTCAAGATTATTCAGCCTATAGTTTAGTCAACAATGAGGTTATAATTGGGGCGGTAGCAGATGGCGCTGGTTCAGCTAAACTAAGTCATCAAGGGGCAGAATTAGCAGTAACAAAAGCGATTGAGTATTTGACAAGTTATCTAGATAATTTTCAAGGAACTTATCCTAAAAATCCTATTAACTTTGAGCAAAATCAACTATTAACAATTATTGTTGATTATCTCAATGAAAAAGCTGAAAGTGAGAATTGTTTACTGAAAGATTTAGCCTGTACTCTTATTGCTTTTATCGCTACGCCTAAATGGATAATAGCGATACAAATTGGGGATGGTTTTTTAGTGATTCGAGAACAAGAAAAAGAAGAGTATCAATTAGTATTTAAACCAGATAAAGGAGAATATGCCAATGAAACTACTTTTGTTACCTCTGATGAGGCTATCACTCAAATGAAGGTTAAAGTAATTAAAGGCTATTACCCATTTATTTGCGCTGCCACTGACGGGTTAGAAAAAGTAGCCATTAAAGAAAAAGATTGGTTAGCATTTCCTCCTTTCTTTAAACCTCTTGAAGAGTATTTAATAAGCACTGAAAATCCAGAAAACGACAAAAGTTATCTGGTAGATTTTCTAAACTCAGAGCGTCTCAATGCTCGTACCCATGATGATAAAACTTTATTATTATGTCTACATCATTCCAGCCATCAATGAAGAGGAAAAAACTCTTTTGTAGCAACCTCAGAAAATCAGTAACTTTGGTTGAGCAAATTGCCAACAGTGGGGAAGGAGAAATTTGGAAAACTTCTGATAGTGATTTTCTAGCTAAAATTTATCATGAACCAACTGTTGAGCGAGAAGAAAAGCTAAAAATAATGATAGATAATCCACCGAAAAATTTACAATCTTTAGCTTGGCCTTATTCCTTAGTTTATGAATCGACTCAGAAACAATTTCTTGGCTTTTTGATGCCTTACATTAAAGATGGAAAACCCCTTCATGAAGTCTATATTCCTAAATTGCGTAAAAAACTACCTTTTCTCGTTAATTGGAAATTTCTTCATCAGACGGCACTAAATTTTGTTCAAGTTGTTCAAAATGTTCATGATCAAGGATATATAATCGGAGATATGAAGTCTCAAAATATCCTAGTTAATAGTCAAGCTTGGCCAATTATTATTGATATCGATTCTTTTCAAGTTATCGACTCTAAAACCCAAAAATTTTATCCTTGTGGTGTTCTTTCAGAAGGATTTAATCCCCCAGAATTATTAAAAGAATTGAGAAAAGGAAAAGATATAAAAAATATTCGACAATATGAAACCCATGACTATTTTAGATTAGCCGTTATTATTTATTATTTAATCTTTGGTTATCATCCTTTTTCGGGTAAATGGGTAGGATTAGGTGATCAACCTAATAAAATAGATGACTTAGTTGAAAAAGGTTATTGGCCTTATGGAAGAAATAGCTCAATTCGTCCAGGAAAAATGACAATTCCTTTTGATGTTCAGCCTTTACCTTTTTATCCCAAATTTAAACAATACTTTCTACAATGTTTCAATGAAGGACATAGTAAGCCCAAGAAAAGACCAAAAGCAAAGGACTGGGAACGGATTTTAAAACAAGCATTAAACAGTTTAGTTGTCTGTAATAATTATCCAAATAAATCGCAAGATTTTTTTAGCTTTAAAATTCAATATGAGAGACACTACTATGAAAAAAATTATCGAAAATGTTATTGGTGTGAAAGAGCCAAACCAGAAAATTTAGGAGTAGATATTTTTGCTTATGTTCCTCTTTATAATCAACTAGAAGAACATTTAAAATTAAAACAATGGCAAGAGGCTAATTTAGCAACGGTGTGGATTATTATACAACTCATGGATGGTAGAGCTTTACTTAAACAGAATGATCTTAATAACATTCAAGAATTGGACTCTGTGTTGAAAAAAATTGACATAATGTGGCTGAACTATTCATCAAATCTGTTTGGGTTTACTATACAAAAAGAAATTTATCAGCGTATTTATTCAAGGGCAAAAGCAAATAATTCAGAAGCAAGTCTTTCTCAGCTATTTACTGAAAAAGTGGGTTGGAACCAAGGCGGATTAAATATCAATCCTTACAATACGCGAGGATATTTCCCCTACGTAACCAGTCTTTTGCTTGACACTCAAGCCTATCTTAACCTGTTACAACTGATTTGAACAAAATCTACCATCAGGGGTTCTTCTTTGATAAACTGTAAATCTTAGATAGATACCCATTAAAAAATTATGGCACAACGTACTCGATTAGGAGATTTACTCAGACCCCTTAATTCCGAATACGGGAAGGTTGTCCCTGGATGGGGAACCACTCCTTTAATGGGAGTTTTCATGGGCTTATTTTTAGTCTTCCTGTTAATCATCCTGCAAATTTACAACTCTTCTCTGATTCTCAATGGATTTACCGTCAGTTGGGGAGGTTAATCCCTAAGTTTGTGATCAGTGATTAACGGTGATAGAGTTTCCGACAATTCGAGAAAATATATCGCCGTTATCCTGAGTTAAATGTTCCCCGGTTTTTCGGGGTTTTTTTATCTCTTGCGACAATTAAGATAGACTGAGAAAGGAGCATTAGGAGTAAGTTATGAATGTTTTTGGCATTGGACTGCCGGAAATGGCCTTAATCTTAGTAATTGCCTTATTGGTGTTCGGACCGAAAAAACTCCCCGAAATTGGTCGTAGTCTGGGTAAGGCCATTCGTGGGTTTCAAGATGCGTCCAAAGAATTTGAAAATGAATTCAAACGAGAGTCCCAACAACTCGAAGAATCCCTCACCATGAAAGCAGAACTCGAAGAAAACAAAATGGCCAATCCTTCCTCAACGGAGAACGATAAGACCAAGATGAACACCTAAACACAGATACAACCTTAGTGATCAACCTGAGAAACATTGTGAAATCTTTTGATGGTTGTGCAAGCCAATTCTGTTGAGAAAGGATATAATCGATGTCAAAATCCTCGTCAACGGTTAACAACCCTTAGGGGTTAACTATTTTGACAAACAAAATGATAATTCAAGTTCTTTGAGTGATTTGATGAGGGAAATATGGAAGGAGGTTCTAGATGAGTGAACAAACACCCTATGAAAAGCTTGGTGTCAGTGAAACAGCCTCTTTTGAGGAGATCCAAGCTGCTAAAAATCGTTTAACACAAGAATATAGTAACGACGTGAAAACCGTTGAAGACATTGAGTCTGCCTATGACTCAATTATCATGGAACGGCTGAAACTACGTCAAGAAGGTAGAATCAAAGTCCCTGATAAAATTCGTTTTGCAGAACGTCAACGAGAAACTCCCCCTACCCCTCCGCCCCTTTCTTTGGATAATTCTCCTCCCTGGTTACAGCAGTTTATCGATACCCCTTCTTCTAATGACATTGTTTGGCCAACAGGGGTTTTTCTGGTTTTAGCTTTAATCGCTGGCTTTTCTAGTGCTGATTCTTCTTTAATTTCCCTACTGTTAGCATTGGGAGTTTTTGCTAATCTTTATTTTCTCAATCGCAAAGAAAATAGGTTTGGTCGCGCTTTATTAATGACTTTGGCGGGGCTATTCTTAGGGGTTGGTTTAGGATGGGGTATTACCCAATTATTACAAGGATCCAATCTTTCTGGGGAAATGAGTCAATCTGTCATTGGACTCGCCATCTTTTTCATATTTTGGCTCAGTAGTAGCTTTTTACGTTAATTTTGTGAATCAGTTTCTAGATAATATCGATCGCCTGTTTTCGAGTCTGGTGACTCTGGTTGAACGGGTACTTTTTTTTGAGGTTGCCCATTTTCCTCTGATTATCCTTTGGTTACTCATAGGAGGGATTTTTTTTACCCTACGGATGGGCTTTATTAGTCTTATTGGCTTCAAACACGCAGTTAAAATTGCTTTAGGCTTCTACGGTCAAAACGATGAGATCAAGGGGGAAGTGTCTTCTTTTCAAGCCTTGTCCACCGCCTTATCAGCGAGTATTGGCCTAGGAAACATTGCCGGGGTTGCCATTGCCATTCAAATGGGTGGCCCAGGGGCAGTATTTTGGATGACATTGGGGGGTTTCTTGGGAATGTCCAATAAGTTCGTCGAATGTACGTTAGGGGTAAAGTATCGCATTGTTAACCCAGACGGAACCATTATCGGCGGACCGATGTATTATCTATCCCAAGGGTTAAAGGAGTTGGGCCAAGAAAAATTAGGCAAAGGACTGGCTATTTTTTACGGTATCGCTGGGTTAGGGTCGGCCATTGGCGGTGGTAATATGTTCCAGGCTAATCAGTCTTTTGCTGCTTTGGCCGTGGTGGTTCCTGGGGTTAAAGACTACGATTGGCTGTATGGTTTAACCCTAGCTTTATTGGTGGGATTGGTCATTATTGGCGGTGTTAGTCGCATTGGCGTGATTACCAGCAAGTTAGTGCCGGTGATGATCTTTTGTTACATTTCGGGCTGTTTATGGGTCTTATTGGTCAATTTTACCGCCATTCCTGCTACTTTTGGTTTGATATTCAGGGAGGCTTTTTCCCCTCAAGGGATGGAAGGAGGACTGATCGGTATTTTGGTCCAAGGGATCAGACGCAGTGCTTTTTCCAATGGGGCCGGGTTCGGAGGGGCTGCGATCGCCCATGCAGTGGCTAAGACAAAAGAACCCATTCAAGAGGGCATTCTTTCTATTTTAGAGCCATTTATTGACACCATTGTTATCTGTAACGTCACCGCTTTAGTGATTCTTACCACAGGAATGTATGGGGAGTCGGTGGGCGATAATATTAGTGGATCTACTTTAGCAGCAATGGCCTTTGGTGAAATGATTGATTGGTTTCCGTTTGTGTTAGTGGGAATTATCTGTTTATTTGGGTTTTCTACCATGATTACTTGGTGTTATTATGGGGAACAATGTTGGGCCTATGTGTTTGGTCAACCCAGTTCTATTGTCTTTAAAGTTATCTTTTTAGCTTGTGTTTTTATTGGTTCTGTGGTTAGTTTAGGAGCGGTGGTTGATTTTAGCGATATGATGTTATTAACCTTAGCCATTCCTAACCTTTTGGGTTGTATGTTGTTATCAGGAAAAGTAGCTACGTTACTGAAAGAATATTGGCAGAAATTAGCAATTTTTTAATTTAGGTGATTTCTGGGGAGAGGTTAAGCAATGACAGCAGTAATCTTAAACTTAGATACGGTGAACCTCAGTGACGAACAATTTTACCGTCTTTGTCAAGTTAACCAAGATTGGCAACTAGAACGAACGGCAAAAGGAGAATTAATTGTCATGCCCCCTGTTGGGGGAATTAGTGGGAATAGAGAAGCAGATTTTATCATTGACTTAGGACTTTGGAATCGTCAAACTAGACTGGGAAAAGTGTTTAGTTCTTCGACAATATTCCGCTTACCCAATGGAGGCGATCGATCGCCTGATGCTGCTTGGATTAGTTTAACCCGTTGGCAGTCTTTGAGTCGAGAAGAACAAGAAAAATTTCCCCCTATTTGCCCTGATTTTGTCATAGAATTGCGTTCTCGTACTGATTCTCTGCAAAATATTCAAGCTAAAATGCAAGAATATCTTGATAGTGGTTTACAGTTAGGTTGGTTAATTAATCCTCAACAACAACAGGTCGAAATTTATAAACCAGATCAACCCGTAGAAATTAAAGTGTTACCCACCGATTTAAGCGGAGAAGATATATTACCAAAATTTAGTCTATCTTTGTCCTGTTTTGACTAACTAAATACAAAGATTTGTTAAGCTATAAATAAGCCAGGGAATATTAACACCACTATAAACCTTATGGTTATCAGAAAGCACATTAACGCTACATTTATATTAGCTAGTATTTTAATGTTAGGGTCAGTGGGCTGTAAAATTGTCCCTGATACCGAAGCAAAAGAACAAGAAACAGTTAATTTTGAGGAAATAATACCCTCTGTTGATGTAGCGATCGCCCGTACCGACTCCATCCGAGATCCTATTAAATACATCGGAACTACCCAACCGGTGCAAACGGTAGCCTTGCGATCGCAGGTAGAAGGACAGTTATTACAATTAACCGTAGATGTGGGCGATCGCGTTACCAAAGGGCAATTATTAGCTCAATTAGATGATAATTTATTACAAGCAGAAGTAGGAAAGGCACAAGCGGAGTTAGCTGCGTTAAACTCAGAGGTGATACGCGCTCAAGGAGAAGTTCAATCAGCCCTGGCTGCGGTAGAATCTGCTAAAGTGCGCTTAGAACAGGCCAAAACCGACGTAGATCGCCTGCAAGAATTGTATGAAGAAGGAGGAATAGCCTTACGAGAGGTAGAATTAGCCCGTACAGAATACCGTACCGCCCGCCACACCTTAGTATCTGCCCAATCAGAGGTTAATGTGCGTCAATCTGCTGTAAAAGTAGCCCAAGGACGGGTTATTGCCCAACAAGCCTTAATCCAGCAGGAACAAGAAAGATTATCCTATACTCGTCTTCATTCTCCCATCACGGGCTATGTATTGCAACGGGTGATAGAAACGGGAAATTTAGTGCAACCAGGTGGCGAAATTTTGCGTTTAGGGGACTTTAATCAGGTTAAGGTGGTGGTTCCCGTTTCTGAGTTAGACTTAGCTGATATTCGCGTTGGCCAGTCGGTGAGGGTACGTTTAGATGCCTTCCCCGGTGACAGTTTAGTGGGACGGGTTAATAATATTTCTCCTGCGGCTGATCCCACCAGTCGGCAGGTTCCTATCGAGATTATTTTAGCTAATCCTGAGCAAAAAATCAGCAGTGGGTTGTTAGCAAGGGTGAGTTTTGCTCAAAGTGGTGGTCAATCAGTGGTCATTCCTGAAACTGCTTTGCAAGCGTCTGAAAACCAAGGGACAGGGGGACAAGAGACGGTATTTGTGGTGACAGGAGACAAGGAAAATGCAACAGTAACGGAGAGGATAGTGAGGTTAGGGGAACGGGTTAATGGACAAGTAGAGGTTTTAGGGGGTTTGCGGCCAGGGGAACGGTATGTGTCTCGTAGTAGTGATGCTTTAGAGGATAATCAGTCTGTGAAGTTGAGTGTGTTGTCTGAGTAGATTCTGGAAATGAGTCGCAACAACAGTTAACCAAAAATATCATTAATTGTTAAAGTAATATCAGAGAAAGCTAAAAGAGAAATGGACTTAACATTTTTTTGTTGTTCGAGATAAGTTTTATTTTCAGGTTTTCGATAAACTTCTAAAGTTTTATCATTCAAATTAACAATCCAAACTTCATTAATCTTACTTTCAGCATAAAGAGGTAACTTGACTTCTTGATCATATTTGATGGTACTGTCAGAAACTTCAATTAAGAGATAAATATCTTCAGATTTAGGGATTTTGCTTTCATAAAAATCAGATTGAGGTTTTAGAAGAACCATATCAGGTTGAGGTTCTGAATAGTTATCTAATCTGATAGGATTTTGTACACTAATAATTACTTTATTACCAAACTTTTGATATAAAACTTGGTTAAGTCTATTAACAGCAGCAGCGTGTTTTCTTCCAATGGGTGACATGGCAATAATTTCTCCTCTGATTAATTCTACCCTATCCTCTGGGGTTAAAATCCCTGTTTCTGCCATTTTGTGGTATTCATTAACATTAAATTTTCGGGTGATTAATTGCATTTAATTAACTCCTTTTTTACTGTCATAGATACTTAAATTATAGTAAGGTGGGCAAAGTTTTTCACATTATAAATGATCCCAATAATTCTCTAAATTTGACCAACCTACTACTTACGGTTTATTTTTCCTGGTAATTTTTGTGTAACTAATTTTATCTATTTTTTCAGGTTCTACAGAAACAAATATATCAGATGTTTGCTGTTTATTTTTACGGTTTCCTAAACTAAAAAGATCGTGCAGTAAAATATAAAAACAAGGAATAATAAATAGGGTTAATAACGTCGCTAAAGATAACCCAGAAAAGATAACAATACCCAACGGTTGTAAAAATTCACTCCCTTCTCCTCCTCCTATTGCTAACGGTAACATTCCTAAAACTGTGGTGATAGTCGTCATCAAAATAGGCCGTAATCTTTGGGGGGCCGCTTGAATAATTGCTGTACGGCGATCGCATTTTTTGTCAAGTCTAATTTGATTGGCTAATTCTATCATCACAATGGCATTATTGACCACAATTCCTACTAATAAAATTGCCCCAACAACCACCGTTGCACCAATAGCAGTTTCAGTGATATATAATCCAAAAATACCCCCACATAATGCCAAGGGAAGAGTTAAC
>JAAUYD010095441.1_pt1 | contig 14229 bp, 10 predicted proteins | sample 7278101 | NCBI WGS metagenome assembly JAAUYD01 (sample SAMN14350128, study PRJNA611818) | marine sediment metagenome | isolation source: surface marine sediment (0.6m) | place: French Polynesia: Moorea | collected 2018-08
GAAGGAGAATGGAACAATCTCGGCGTGCCCCAGGATATGGGCGGGCAGGGGGCCCCTGCGTTTCTGGCCGCTGCGGCGGCCGAGTACTTCCTGGGCGCCAACTGGGCCCTGTACTGCTATACCACCATGGGAAACGGTACGGCGCGCATTATCAATTTGTACGGGACACCGGAGCAAAAAGAAAAATATGTCAGGAAACTGACAGCGGCCGAATGGGGAGGCACTATGCTGCTGACCGAGTCTGATGCCGGATCGGATGTCGGGGCGCTGACTACCACTGCCACACGAAACAGCGATGGGACCTTCTCACTGACGGGAAACAAGATATTTATCACCAATGGTGAGCATGACCTGGCTGAAAACATCATCCATCCGGTGTTGGCGCGCATCGAGGGCGACCCGCCCGGCACCAAGGGTATATCCCTGTTTCTGGTACCAAAATTTTTTGTCAATGATGACGGAAGCCTCGGAGACCGCAATGATATCGTTTGCTCGGGCATCGAAGAAAAGCACGGCATCCATGCCAGTGCCACCTGTAGCATGACGCTGGGCGGCAGGGGAAAGTGTATTGGCTATCTGCTCGGGGAAGAACGCCAGGGTATGAAGATTATGTTTAATATGATCAATCACGCCCGCATGAGCACCGGATTGCAGGGCTTGACCTACGCATCTGCGGCTTACCTGCTGGCGGTCAACTATGCCCGGGAGCGCATTCAGGGCCGCGATCTTGAAAATTTTATGGATCACGGTGCCCCGTCTGTCCCAATTATCAACCATCCGGACGTACGCCGCAACCTTCTCTGGATGAAATCCTATGTTGATGGGATGCGCAGCTTTTTTTACTACATGACCCGCTGCGGATCGCAGGCCCTGATTACCGATTCAGCTGAAGAACAGGATAAGTACAACGATCTGTTTTCAATGCTGACCCCGATTGTCAAAGACTATCTGGCTGTCAAGGGGCATGAGGTCTGCATTCAAGCCATCCAGGTCTTCGGCGGCGCCGGTTACACGCGGGATTACCTGGTTGAGCAATACGCCCGGGATTGCAAAATTACCTCCATTTACGAGGGCACCAGCGGCATTCAGGCCATGGATCTGTTGGCCCGTAAAATCGGCATGAAAAAAGGACTGGTTTTCATGAATTTTCTGGGGGAAATTCAACAAACCGCCGCCAAAGCCAAAGCGATTGACAGCTTGAGCGATTTGGGCATTAAAGTTGATTTTACTGCCAACCGGCTGGGCGAGATTGCGCTGCACATTGGAAAAATGGCCCTGTCGCCAGAGTTTAAAGTGGCTTTCGCCCATGCTTTGCCGTATTTGTACGCCATGGGCGATACTATCATGGCCTGGATGCTCTTATGGCGGGCCGTGGTGGCCTCAGAAAAGCTTACCGGCAAACCCAAGAAAAAAGATGTCGCCTTTTACGAAGGACAAATAAAAACTGCTGAATTTTTTATCAATACCGAGCTTCCCCTGACAAACGGAAAAATGGAAGCCATCCAGGGCGGGTGCGCAGCTGCGATCGAGATTTCAGATGATGGTTTCGGAGGGCTTTAAATTTGATTTTCTAACTCTCGACTCTTTATGCAATCAAATCACAATAGCCAAAAGACAAATAACAAACAAATCACAATCACTAAAATTCGAAATTCCAAACAATTGGCTTTTGATTTTATTTGAGAATTGGGTATTGTTATTTGGAATTTATTTGTTATTTGGTGATTGTATTTTGTAATTTCCGGTCTATCTGGACTAGACGTTATAATATCAAATTACAACTAATTCAGCCGAATTACCAGTCGGGAGGTGCAACATGGAAACCAGGCTCTGGCAAAGACATTATGACTACAATGTGCCTTTAACCATTCGTTACCCGCGCGTTCCCGCCCATCATTTTTTAAATATTCCCGCAGGAAATTTTCCGAATAAGCCAGCCACTAATTTTTATGGTACTGAAATTACCTTCTGGGATCTTAGACAGCAGGTTTTGAGAATGGCAAACGTCTTGGCCGGTATGGGGGTCAAAAAGGGTGATCGGGTCGGGATTCACCTGCCGAATTGTCCCCAGTATATTATTGCCTACTATGCTGCCTTGAATTTGGGGGCGGTGGTGGTCAACCTGAACCCCATGTATACGCTGGAGGAACTGAAGGCCCTTGCATCCGATACAGGTGTTTCCACCCTGTTTACCTTCGATATGGTGTTGCCGAATATTCGAGCGCTATGTCAATCGGTGGATATCGTCCGGGTGGTCGTCACCCGGGTCACCGATTACATCGACGGATTCGGACAGAGCACACCCTCAGAATTGGAACTGGAAGAGGACTGGCATCATTTTTCCTTGCTGCTGGAAAATGCTTCAGGTACACGGTTGCCCTGGATCGATATCCAGCCGGATGATCCCGCCCTGATCCAGTTTACCGGCGGCACCACCGGTTTGCCCAAAGGGGCGGTTCTCACCCACGGGAACCTGGTAGCTGCCACCCTGCAATGTTCCCTGTGGGGTTCCGCCTTTACCGACCTGACGCCTCCCGAACGACGAAATGTGATGGCCCTGCTGCCATTCTTCCATGTATACGGCACGATTGTCGTCTTAAGCTGGGGCATGTTTAACAGTGCCACCCAGATTTTGGTACCACGATTTGAATTGGATGAATTTATGGGATTGCTGGCCAATTTTAAAAGAATTACCTTTTTCCCGGCTGTCCCGACCATGATCAATGCCGTTATCAACCATCCCAAGGCCGAGGAAATGGAGCTGGGCAAAAAATTGGGATTGTTCAACAGCGGCGGCGGGCCTATGCCCACAGAGCTCATCGATCAAACCCGGGATATGGGCATCACATATGGCGAAGGCTGGGGAATGAGCGAAACGACTTCGCTCGGTATTGCCAATCCCTTGTTGGGGATGAAAAAAGCCGGCAGCATCGGTATACCTTTTCCAGATACGGATGTGAGGGTGGTGGATATCGCTGAGGGTGAGGCGGATGTTGCCCAGGGTGAACCGGGGGAGTTGATTGTTCGTAGTCCACTGACGATGAAAGAATACTGGAACAATCCCGAGGAAACCGCCGGCCAGTTGAAAAACGGATGGTTGTACACTGGAGATATTGTGGTCCAGGATGAGGATGATTACTTCGCCATTGTGGACCGCAAGAAAGATATGATTATCGCCGGCGGTTATAATGTGTATCCGCGTGAAATCGACGAGGTGCTCTATCAGCATCCCAAAGTTGCGGATGCCGTTGCAGTGGGAATTCCCGATGAATACCGCGGCGAGACCGTGAAGGCCTTTGTGGTTCCCAAACCAGGTGAAATTTTAACCGAAGACGATATTATCGGCTTTTGCAGAGAGAAGCTTGCTGCTTACAAATCACCCAAGATAGTCGAATTTCGCACCGAACTTCCCAAATCCGCTGTGGGGAAGATTTTAAGGAAGGTGTTGCGGGATGAGGAAGCGAGGAAGGGGAAATAGTTATTGGTTATTGGGATCTGGGAATAGAAGGTGTCAGGTGTCAGACGGTTTAAAAGGTGTCAGGTGTCAGGTTTCAGCACCATATTGAGTGAGGTTTTAGGCTATTAGGAAGTCTTATGGTAACGAAGAATTATTTAGATGTGGAAGATCTTGAGGTTTATATGAGATTGTGCCAATTGCACATTGATATGTGTGATTTGACACACGCATGGCCAAAGGAAGAAAAGTACGAGTTAGGGAGCCAAGCAAGACGTTCCTCCAATAGTGCGCCTGCTCAACTGGCCGAAAAAAATGACGACCGGCATATCCGTAATAAGATCGAAGGCGTAAATCGCAGCCGAGGCGAAGCTGGAGAGACAATTCACCACCTATTCATGGCGAAGCTTAAAGGGTATGTCGCCGAAAAAACATATCTAGATTTTCGGAGCCGTTACAAAGAATGCATTCGCATGTTGAACGGATTGGAGAAAACTTTAGAACGCAAAGTTCCTGAACGAGAGCGGCGCTGGCAGGTTTCCGAAGAAACATCTATGTACCATAAATATAAAGAAACTGGGTTAGGGGGATGGCCTAACCCCCTTGAACCTTGGACCTGAAAATTTAAGGCTAAAAGATGTGTGATGATGTATTTAAGACATTGCACTTTTTTCTGACACCTGAAACCTGACACCCGAAACCTGCCGGTGTCTTATAATGCTGTCATGACCTTTTCTAGCTATATCGAATATACAAATACCACACAAAGGAGAAAGGAATTAGAGGCATGAAAACCGACTACAAAACCATTCAGGTGGAGATCAAAGACGGGGTGGCCGTGTTCACCATGAACAATCCCCCGGTAAACCAACTGTCGGGACAATTTCGAGCAGACCTTGCGCAAGCTTTCGGCGAAGCATACGGTGACGATGCGGTACAGGGCGTTGTGTTGACAGGAAAGGGGAAAAATTTCATCGCCGGTGCCGACATCACTGAAATTCAGCATATCGAGAACAAAGAAGAGCTCATATCGGGGATGATGGAGGGTATGAAATTTATGAACCACATCGAGACCGGATCCAAGCCGGTTGTGGCGGCCATCAACGGCAACTGTCTGGGCGGTGGGTTGGAGATCGCCATGTGCTGCCATTATCGGGTCGCAATAAACGGTGTGAACCTTGGACAACCCGAAGTCCAAATCGGTTTGATACCGGGTGCCGGCGGCACCCAGAGGCTGCCGCGCTTGATAGGACTGCGCCATGCTCTGGAGATGATCACCATCGGCAAACCCATCAAAGCGGAAGTTGCCCAACAGAGAGGACTGGTTGATGAGGTGGTCAAACCCGAGAAGCTGATCAATGCCGCCGTGAAAGCCGCCGGACGTTTTATTGCCGGAGAACTGAATATAAAAGCTCGCGCGACCCGCAACCGTCATCACTGGATTCCCAGCGCCGCGGAGAAAAAGGCCCTGATGGACTTCACCAAAGCCATGACGGCAGCTAAAGCAAAAGGCTATATTGCGCCTTTCAAAGCGGTTGAAGCCATTGACAAAGGACTTAGCTATGACATCGATGCCGATCTCAAAAGAGAGGCGGAATTGTTTGCCGATTGCGCGGTGTCGGATGTGGCCAAGAACCTAATTGGCATTTTTTTGAACACCCGGGCCGCTGGCAGACTGCCACAAATCGAAGGCCTCGAACCGGCTAAAATAAGGAAAGTAGCTATGTTGGGCGGCGGCGTCATGGGCTCCGGGATCGTCAATTTACTACTCAAAGGCGGGTTTGAGACCGTTTTGTGGGATATCAACTCCGAAGCCCTGGAAAAGGGGGTTGGCTCGGTTCGCAAGACATTTGATTACCCGATCAAGAAGAGAAAAATGAAGCCGGCTGACTTGGAAGCCATGCTTGCCGAGCAGTTAACGACTACCAACGACCTGGATGATCTGAAGGATGTGGACCTGATCATCGAGGCGGTGTTAGAGAATATGGAGGTCAAACAGGATATTTGGAAAAAGCTGGAAGAAATTTGCCGACCGGATGTGGTGTTTGCGACCAACACTTCGGCCTTGCCGATTACTGAAATGGCATCTGTTTTGGATGATCCCGGCCGCATGATCGGACTGCATTTTTTCAACCCGGCCCACCGTATGATGCTGCTTGAAATTATCTGCGCCAAGAAGACATCCGATCAAACCCTGGCCACCAGCGTTGCCTTTGCCCGGGCCATCAAGAAAATACCCATCGTGGTCAACGACGGCCCGGGTTTTTATGTGTCCAGACAGCTTGGCGGACTTCTGGGTGGGGCCGTTTATCTCACTGCGGACGGTGTTCCAGGTGATGCCATAGAAACCGCCATGCTGGAATTCGGCATGCCCATGGGGCCCGCGACCCTGGCAGATCTCACCGGCATCGACATTGGTTACCACGTAAACAAAACCTTTGAAAAGAGGTTGGGTGAACGCTACAAGGTGCACCCGCTGACGGAACTGATTTATCATACCGGATGCTACGGACGTAAGACCGGGGCGGGTTATTTTGATTACAGTGGCGATCAGCCCGTTCCCAATCCCAAGGTCACTGGGGTGGTGGAAAAATATTTGGCCGACCATAACGTGACTTCCAAAGACCTGTCACAAGCTGAAATCATAGACACCATGCTGGCCCTCGGTATCAATGAAGCAGCCCTTATGATAGAAGAGGGCATCTGTGACCGTCCCCAGGATATGGACCTTGCCATGATTTACGGTACCGGTTTTCCCCCATATCGCGGGGGCATTTTGCGCTATGCCGATAAGTGGGGGCTAAAGAACGTTTACGACACACTGGTTGAACTCGAAAAGCGGTATGGCATTCGGTTTCAGCCGGCCGGTTTGATTGCGGAAATGGCGGAAGAGGAGCGAAAGTTTTATTCTCAATAGCTTATTTTGAAGTAGACGAGGAGTTGACCCATTGCATGGTAGAATAGCTGATTAGTTGACTGGTGGATTGGACTATATCGAATAATTTATATTAATATCAAAAATTTAACTAAATCACCCAATCACCCAATCAACGAATAAACCAATAAAACAATTTAACCAATCAACCAAATATATGGAGGTAAATCATGAGAGAAGTAGTTATCGCCGGTTATTTAAGAACAGCCCAATCACGTTCCAGACCGAATGATCCGGCCAGAGACTGGTTTTGTAAAATGAGATCGGATGAGCTGTTGGCCAAAATACTGCCGGAAGTCATTCAGAGAAGCGGTGTTGAACCCGAGGAAATCGATGATTTTCTGGTGGGCTGCGCTACCGGCGTCAGCGAGCAATGGGCCTACGGCGGTCGAAATCCAATATTTTTGGCAAACCTGCCCGAGACGATTGCAGCCAAATTCGTGGACCAGCAATGTGGCTCTGCCATGGCCGGCATTCACATCGGGTTTATGGAAATTGCCCAGGAGTTTGCGGATGTTGTCCTCATCGGCGGCATGGAGCACATGACGCGGGTGCCGATGGGTGAGCCTTTGATCGACAGGGGGGCCATCGTGCCGAACATGACCCTTTTTATGGACCCCAAATACCAGCATTGGGATATGATGACGGCCATGAATATGGGTTTGACCGCTGAAAAACTTTTCAAGCAGAGCGGCTATACCAAGGAAGACATGGACAAATGGGGCGTGCGCTCTCACCAGCTCGCAGCTAAAGCTCAGAAGGAGGGTTTTTTTGATGCAGAAATTATGCCCATTGAAGCCGAGCAGGCTGATGGGTCGATGATGGTCGTCGACAAAGACCAGGCTATTCGTGCGGACACCACCCTGGAAGGAATTGCTTCTCTGAATCCGGCATTCAAAAAAGATGGTGTCATCACTGCCGGTATTTCATCCCCCTTGAACGCTGGAGCGACATCCATGGTGCTGATGTCCAAAGAAACCGCTAAAAAGAAGGGCATTAAACCTCTGGCAACGATCCGTTCGATCGGGTTTGCAGGTGTGGATCCCACCATCATGGGACATGGACCAGTTCCGGCCAGCCAGAAAGCCCTTGACAGGGCGGGCTTGAAAGCCTCCGATATCGATTTTTGGGAAATTAACGAAGCCTTTTGCATTGTCGCGCTCAACTGTATCAAAGAACTGGGCCTTGACCCGGATCGGGTCAATGTTATGGGCGGCGGTACTGCCATCGGACACCCCTTGGGAGCGACCGGTATCCGGCTGACCGGTACCCTGGCTCGGATTTTAGAGGCAAAAGGCGGACGCTATGGCTGCTCGAATGCCTGTGTCGGCGGTGGCCAGGGTGTGGCGACCATCATTGAAAGAGAAGAATAATTTTTTGCCTTCCCGGCTGAAAATAGGGCGAAGTATAGAGTCAAAACAAGTCAAGAGACCTGAATTTTTAAATTTATAGGGCAAAAAATATATATTTTAAAAATTATTTTTATTGGTAGTGGGAGCGGTGTTCAGCTTCGAAAAACGTCCGAATTTAAAAAAATGGTGGTTGAAAGCCGTCCCACACAATTATTACCTGAATTAGGTATTCATGATGTGGGGTCGACCAATCGTGCCGAACCGAAAAATCAGCCACGGTGGGCTGTACGAAACTTCTAAACCTGTGGAGCTATGGCAATGTTTGAAACCTTTCACGAGGTAGTATCGAATGTTTCAAAAACGATTTTAACCTATGAAAAAGAGCTTGATCGACCGGTGATCGGTGTCATGCCGGCCTATTTTCCCCTGGAGCTGATCGATGCCGCCGGCGGATATCCAGTCCAGCTGTGGGGTAACAATTTGCCGATCGAAAAGGCGGATGCCTATTTACAATCCTATTGCTGCTCGGTGGCCCGATCGGTAATGGAACTTGAGATGCGGGAAATCTCGCATATGGTAACCGCCTATGCGTTTACTTCACTTTGCGATACCTTGATAAATCTGCGGGAAATTTATCGCCAGGTTTTCAGCAAGCCAACCTTGGAGCTATCCATCCCGATCACGAGAACCGCGGTTGCCCGGCACAACTATCTTGAAAGTGTGGTTAAGTCCGTAACCGCCGGTCTGGAAAAGATCACCGGTAAGAAAATTACGCCGGACTCTCTGAGCAAAGCCGCCGAGTTGTATGGTCATAGACGGATGTTGCAACGCCGGCTTTATCGGCTACGGGCTGAAAATCCTGGCTTTGTCAAAAGTTTGGACTTTTACACAGCGATAAAAGCCGGCTTTTTCCTACCTGGCGAGGTATATAACCAATTACTGGAAGGGTTGTTGCAGAAGCTGGAGGCAGAGGCGCCTATCAACGTCGGCGGTCCGAAACTGCTGATTTCCGGCATGGTCTTTGATCCGCTGGCGATTCATCGAATTCTTGACGAATTGGGCGCCAATGTCGTTGGTGACGATTTTGCCAATGGCTGGCGAACGGTCTCGAAAGGGAATTTGAAAACCGAGAATCTGGTGCGGGGAATCACGGACTACCTCTTTGAGCCGGCGCCTTGTTGCTGTATTTATAACCCGGACAATGACCGTCATCCTTACTTGCTCGATAAGGTCAAGGCATGGGGGGCCGACGGGGTGCTCCTCTGGTATATTAAATTTTGTGAACCGGATGCTTTTGACCGGCCCCAGCTCACGAAGTTTTTCAAAGAGCAGAACATCCCCGTCTCATTTATTGATCTGGAGCTTACCATGACCAATTTTGATGCCATCCGGACCCGAATCAATGCTTTTTGCGAAATGTTGGAAAATCCATAGGGTTCTGGAATTCGGGAGTTGGAATGCGGAATGCGGAAATAATCACAAATGTCTAACTTGGCCTGTCAGGCGAGTGTGGTATTTTATTAATTATTTGAACAGTCAGGGAACTTTATCCGAAAATGGCCGTCATTCCTGCAAGGCAGGAACCCAGATAGTACAGCGCCCAGCTTACTGGATGCCCGCCGGCTCGGGCATGACAAATAAACACCCCGATCCCTGAATTAATTAGACGTTGATGTTGGCAAACATCCGTTTCGATGATGTCAACATCATCGCACACAACTAACAACACACAACTCACAGCACACAACTTGCAACGAACGATTAGGTTTATCGTTAAAATTAATGAATTTGCCGGCTTTGGAGATTGAAATGACGAAATTCGACGCCTACCATAAAATGAAAGAGCTTCTGACCAATTATTACATCGAAGCCAAGACCACCAAGATAAAACCGATTGCCTGGATTACCAGTGGAGCGCCTGTGGAGTTTCTCTATGCCATGGACATTTTGCCAGTTTATCCGGAAAATTATGCTGCTATGTGTGCTGCCAACCATCTGTCCATTGAGCTGATGGAATCTGCCGAAGCGGCAGGATTTTCCCAGGATATATGCGCTTATGCCCGCACGGATTTCGGTGCGGATATTACCCAGGGAGGACCGGCGGCCGGACTGCCGGCGCCCCACTTTTTATTGTGCTCAACTAATATTTGCAAGACGGTCATCAAGTGGTATGAAGTCATTGCCCGCAAATATAATGTACCGCTTTTCATTGTCGACACACCGTTTCTGCATGATGGACTGACCCAGGAGCTGATCGACTACACCGTGTCGCAATTCAAAGACCTTGAAACCTTTCTGTCAGATTTCACCGGCAAACCTTTTGACAGGGACCGCCTGAGGGAAGTTTTGTATCTCAGCCGTGAAGCCGCCGGGTACTGGCAAAAGATGCTGCAGCTTGGCAAAACCATACCGTCACCGTTTAACAGCCTGGACACCTTCATCCATCTTGGACCGATCGTGACCCTGCGCGGTACCCAGGAATGTGTGGACTACAATAAATTGCTGTACGATGAAGTGGCTGAGCGGGCCAAAAACAAAATTGGATCGCTTGCTGAAGAGAGATATCGGGTTCTGTGGGACAATTTGCCGGTCTGGTTTAAAATGCGGCGTTTGGAGAATTTTTTCGAAGATCAAAAATGTACCCTGGTCGTGACGACCTATGCCAATAGCTGGGGACAGTACAGCAACTACCCGGTGGACCCGGATGTCGAGCCTTATGAGGCAATTGCCAAGAGTTATTTGAATGTTTATATCAACACGGGATTTGACGCTCGGATTAACTATCTGGCGGGGTTGATCGATGAATTTTCCCTGACCGGTTTTATCATGCATTCAAATCGATCCTGTAAGCCCTACTCTGTGGGCATGTACCCGATGCAGGAGCAATTGACAAAGATAAGCGGCAAACCGGGGGTTGTCATCGAGGCCGATCAAAACGATCCAAGAGCCTACTCGGATGCCCAGGTGGAGACGCGGCTTGAGGCGTTTATTGAGAGTATGCAGCCGATTTAGAGGGAAGCTGGGAGCTTTGGAAGATTGGAGGCTTGGAGGCTGGTAGGCTGGGAGGCGGGGAAGTATGGAGGCTATGGGGCTGGGAAGTTGTGAAATTGGTGTGAGAGAAAATGAACGCTTTTGGGCGGAGAATTACATGGCGCCTAGGGCATAAAATAAAGGACCAAAAGAAAAGAACTGAATGGCAAACTGAAATATTGGATTGCTGTATTATTGGGAGCTTTCAAACATTGTAAGCTTTCCAGCCTTCAAGCTTCGAATATACCTAAAAGGAGCGAGAAATGACTTACGAAAACCTGATTGTCGAAAAAAAGAATCATATCTGCATCATCACACTGAACCATCCACCGGTCAATGCCTGGAACTGGGGATTGATGAGTGATTTTGAACGCGCCATCGATGATGCTGAAAATGACCCTGACGTACGGGTCGTTATCATTACCGGTGGCGGGGAAAAAGCCTTTTCCGCCGGATTTGATCTCAGTGACTCGGAAAACCACTATCGAACCGGCCCTAAAGGTCGCCAGCTATGGACGCGAATCGACCGCTTCCCGAAACCGGTGATTGCGGCCATCAACGGACATGTTCTGGCGGGAGGAATGGAGCTGGCCCTCAGCTGCCAATTTCGGATTATGGTGGATAATCCCAAACTGAATGTGGGGCTTACCGAGTTGAATGTCGGCATCATTCCAGGATGGGGCGGCACCCAGCGATTACCGCGGATTGTCGGTAAAGCCAAGGCCTTAGATATGATACTCTTTAGCAAGCGGGTCACTCCCCAAGAAGCCTTCGAGTGCGGCCTCGTCAACCAACTGTCCACCGCCGACAAGTTGATGGAAGATGCCGTGGCCTTTGCCGAAACCCTTGTTAAACGGCCACCCCTGGCAGTCAACTGCGTATTAAAGGCGATCTCAGCCGGGGAATATGAGGGCTTCGAGCAGGGACTGAAAGTCGAAGAAGAGGGAAGCGCGATCGTCAGTAAATCCAAGGATTGTGTGGAGGGGTTTAGCGCCTTTCTGGAGAAACGGGAACCGGTATTTATTGGGGAATAGGGTTTGGAATGCGGAATGGGGAATGCGGAATGTGGAATTCGGAATTCGGAATGCGGAAGGTGTAATGCGGAATGTTTAATTTGCAAGCAGAAAAAATAAGCCTTACTAATCCTTTCGGTCAATTGATTTGAGCCATGCTTCAACGGCCGCGCTGAATTCTTCCAGCGTGATTTTTTCAACGGGGGCGTCATCATCCACCAGGTCTTCGATCAAGGCCCCCTGATCGGTCAGCTCCAGTCGATATGCATTTCCGGTCCGCTCCCACATCGGAATTTTGCCGGATTTCACTTCAGCAATGCGATCCATCAGCTCCCAAGCCCACTCGGGGTTACGCTGGATGTCCATTACCAGAAATGCAGTCAGCATGTTATGGGCAGGGTCGCTGTTACGCTGTCCTGGCCATTGGAATGAATTTTTTGTCATACGAATTTGTTCAGAGTTTCGTGCTTCGTGCTTCGAATTTAAATGATGGAGGTAATTGCCTTCTCGCCATTCCAGGTGGGTTCTGAGGACTTCCGTTTTACTGGAGGATCGGTTACTCTACCACCGGAAATGCCGTATTGATTTTACTGCTGTTCTTGAGCGTTGCGAATGCAATTGTAAAAACAGAGTTATCGGCAGCTTGGCAGTATCCCTGACCACCTTTTGTCGGCTGGTTGGGACCACATTTGGCCCAGCGGGGCGCACCATCTGGACAGGGCTGCTGGTGTTTCGCAGCATAAACGATGGATTTCAAAATCTCTTCCCGGTTGCAGGTATCCGGAAACATGGATGAAAATTTCTCACGATTCGGATGGCCGGCAAAACTCCAACGAACACCATAAATTCCCAGGCTGTTGGGCGGCTGATTGATCTTGAGAGCACCGACGGTTATCGGGTTTTCACCCGCTGGCCGTGAATGAAATCCCGAAGGCCGGTTTTTACGGTTATTCCATTCACCGCAAAACACATGTTGCTGGTTGACGGGTGGATCCGTGCGCGACCAATGAGATATATGGTCACAATCGATCGCCGATATTTCGCATCCGGGTAAAAAGATGGAGCCAATTATGATTGCCAGAGTTAGAGATATGAGAAGTTTTGCTTTCATAAACATCCCAAAGTCAAAGTCTTAACAATTCAGGGCGTTTATTTTTGGCTTTAAGACCCTCATCGATCAGTTCCAATACCCTGGATTTTTGTTCCGGAAACTTATAACCTTCGTAACTCTGGCTGAACAAGAGGCCTCCTCGACGATTGCGCCAATAGTTGGCGGCATGGTCAAAGCAGACTTTAGAGGTGACATCGAGATTTTCCATCATCAGTTTTAATTCGGTCAATTGCTCGTCGGCCGACAGAAGTTGAAAATCACCGCTGCTCATTTCTGCATGCATTGAGGTGCCCGGTATCGGGTTAAACGGTCTGGAGCGAATATAGTGCGGGTTGATCTCATTTAAGACCCGGGCGGTATTCAGGGCGTGATTACGCCACATCTGTGTGCCGCCAAGGCCTGGCATCCAGTATTCGGATACCTGGAATCCGGCTTGCATGGCTTTGCGGCCGCCCTTGATGTGACCGGCGCTGTCGACGCCTTTGTTTATTTTTTTGAGCAGCTCGTCGTCTCCGGTTTCCAACCCAATGTGCACCCTATCCAAACCGGCCTCTCTTACGGATATTAGATCATTTAGCTTTTTTTGAGCAATCGTTTTGGATCTGGCGTAGGAGGTAACCCGGGTTAACGATGGAAACGTTTTGCGCAAATGTTGCAAAATGTCGACCAACTGATCGGTTTTCATGATCAGACTGTTGGCATCCTGCAGAAAAGCAGTTTTGGCACCGGACAGCAGCCAGTTAAAAACCATAACGAAACCCTGGTGGTAATTGAGCTCGGGCTCAGAATTCAGTAGTTCGATTGCTGCCTCCCGGGTAATGTCGCCGCCGTAACCGAGTTTCCAGGAAATATCTTTCAGACGGCTGCAAATATCGGCCACCTGATCGATATCACCTTTTATCTCTTTGGGAGATCTCAGCTCAAATTTTTCGGTTTTATACATGTTGCAAAACTCGCAACGATTCCAGGGACAGTTGCGGGTGATGCGCAACAACAATGAGGCGCTGCCCCCTTCGCTGGGGGGCCGGTAAACGCCGACTTCAAAATCGTATTTCTGGGCCGGTTCTGCGGACATTGCGTCTCCTTTAATTTTAGGTTCTAAGTGTCGGGCGTCAGGTTTCAGGATTTAGCATCTTTGATGCCTGATGCTCGATATTTGATATCAGAAAACTTCAGCCTTTACGTAGTGTTGAAGGCATCTCGAAATTTATATTCTTTTTTTTGGGATCTTATTATCTTGGAGGCTGATCTTCTCCAGTATTGTTCATTAAAAATAATCATTTGTCGGTTTAATTCAATTCGGTCTTAATAATTTTAGGGATCTTGACCTCAAC
>JAAUYD010283753.1_pt1 | contig 14229 bp, 14 predicted proteins | sample 7278101 | NCBI WGS metagenome assembly JAAUYD01 (sample SAMN14350128, study PRJNA611818) | marine sediment metagenome | isolation source: surface marine sediment (0.6m) | place: French Polynesia: Moorea | collected 2018-08
CCAAGCCTGCCTGCGCAGGCTCAAAACCTTAATTTCCTTAGTCCGCGCAGGCGGACTTTGTACCTATAGCCGCACTATGCACGGGTGACGGCGAGTTTGAGAACAGTATTGCTCAAAAAATTGGGATGCTCCCAAAAATGAGAAATAATTGTGCCGCGATGCGTAAGCACTCTTTCACAATAATTCCTGTCTTGATGCAGTCGCTCATGGGGGAAACCAACGCCAGTATGGGTGCGACGGGAAACCCGTCTACAAAGCTGGCTCCCCAGGACCGCGCTGCATCGCTGTTTCAAGCCCCTCGATTTATCGATGGGGTAACTGATAACTGATAACTGAAATGACGAGGGCGCATGGTTTGCGTATTCGTTTTTGGCTTGCTTATCTGGTAATTTGCGTGATTACAATAGTAATAACGTAAGCAGCGAGTTAAATCATGGAAATAAAACTACGGAAAGTGGGCAACTCCATTGGCACCACCTTTCCTAAGGAAATTTTGGACAAATTTAATTTAAGGGAAGGGGATTCGCTGACCCTGGTAGTGATGGAGGATGGTATTAAGTTGATGGCTTATGACCCTGAATTCGAGCAGGTGATGGCGGCTTATAAACAAGGGGCATCGCAGTATCGCAATGCAATGCGAGAGTTGGCGGATGGTTGAGCCGATTTGGATTACCGCTGCTATGGTGCAGGTGATTCATGATGACCAAGTTGCGACCCATGGTGGGGCGTATGGTTTGCGGGATGAGGGGTTGCTGGCGAGTGCTCTTGCCCGTGGGAGACATCGCTATGGGTATGAAGAAGGGGCGGATATTTATAGATTGGCGGCGGACTATGGCTATGGAATTGCTAGAAATCATCCGTTTATTGATGGCAATAAGCGCACGGCGTTTCAGGCGATGTATGTGTTTCTGAAGGTGAATGGCTGGGATCTGGATGCACCGGAGCCGGAGGTGGTGCTGGTGATGCAATCGCTGGCGGCGGGGGAACTCTCTGAAGATGAGTTGGCGCAGTGGTTGAAGCAATATTCTTCAAGGGAGGAGTAAGTGGTTTGGTGTCAATCCGATATTATCTGCATTCGCCCACCCTACAAGATCCGCGATCGCACTTCACCCAACCTACGGCGAGCGGCGATCGCACACTACACCATAGCTACAACTAGAAAATATCAATATCATGCTCATTATTATCTTTCTTGATGAACCATTCTGGCTCAATTTTTATTTGAGTTCTCAACGCTTCACCTGCCGGCATTAGCTCTGGATCTCGCTCAAATCGGGTTCCCACCGGCAATGTGAATTTGATTCTCACGCTATTTCCCTTTCCGTTGACTTTTTTCGCATATGCTCTCGCATTGACGTGATCTTCCTTATGCCAAAAATAGACGTAGTCTCGGCTATTGTAGGCGGCTACCGTATACCGTCCACCGCGACCACCATATTTAGGATCCAACCCATTTTCCTTGATGCCGTTCTTCCATGCACTTAAACTCGTGCCGGTAATAAACACCTTATTTGGATCGGTGACTATGTGTATGTCCTTATCCACCCACATGCCTTTTTGCGTTTGTCCGCCTATTCCGAAGAAGGGCGGCTCTTGAATTTTCCCAGCTTTTGTCGTGATCATTCCGCCTTGGAATACTCGTTTGTGTTTACCGCTGGCGATTTTCACGGGCTTCATTCCAACGAATTCCGCAAACTCATATCTGAAAGCAACGAAATTTCCTTTCCGGTCATACCAGCCTTCTTTCTGATGATCGTTCTCATCTTTTTCATCATCATTAGTCCAATAAAAATAAATTTTCTTATCCTCCCCCAATAACTGTGTCGAGAACGAGGCTTGGACTAAAGTTTTTCCATATGTTTTATTTCTCAATACGCCATTATTTTGCTGCACCACATGGGCCAACTCATGAGCAATCAACCCCTGTCCCTCACGACTCCCGGGCTGATACTCACCCTTCTTAAAAAACAAATCCTGCCCTGTGGTAAAAGCCCGCGCACTCAACGAACGATTCAACCGATCTGCCCGCTCATCCGTATGCACCCGCACTCCACTAAAATCATTTCCCATGGCCTGGCCGATGGACTGCTGCAAGCCTGCATCTAAAGATTGTCCACCTCCCTTCGCTCGGTTTATCTCCCCGGACAATTGCGTTGAAGTTTCACCCCCACCAATGGCTTCTTGACGTTGCACCATTGGCATCATCTGCAATCCACCCTCTTCTGGCATTGCCTCTTGCTGAGTTGTAGCTGCCATAGGCTTCATTTTCAATCCTTCATCCTTCCCTTGCACCACTCCACCCTGAGTATTAGATACTGGTGCAGGAAGATTGATTTGCTGAACTACCCTTGCTGACACCCTATCGGCTTCCTGCTCATAACGGTCATTGGGTTTGCCGATAGTCAGCTTGGTTTGGACTGATTCACCTGTTGGTAAACTGAGTCGAGGTGGTGCTTTAAGCTGGTTTCCTGGAGCAATATTGCTTTCCCTTGGCTGACGCTTTGGTGCTGGTAACTGCTTTGGTGTTAGATAGTCCGGTGGCGATGGAGATTTTGAGGTAGGGAGATTACTCATTACATTGGTAATCATTTCCCCTGGTTGCGGTTGGGGATATTCGGATAAGTCCGTTGTAGCTGGGGTGTCTGTAACATTTTGAACGGCCTGGGGAAATTTGCCTTGCTCAAAAATGCTCTTTTTTTGACCTTTTTTTTGTACTGCCCTTGGCGAGACTTTTTGCTTACCCATATTTGCCATAACACCATACCTCTTATCATCGGCTTTCGGGTCTAACTCATTTTATAATAGGTTATTACGCGGCTATATTTACACATTTTATACAGGGCTTAAAACCGCCCATGAAAACACCCCCCATATCCCATTGGCATCAAGAAAACCTTGCCGAGCTAATTCATGCAACAGGCTATATCCGTCAATCCCTGGAAAATAAGCTGGAAGATAAAGCCATACAGCCCCTGGAACCCGATGCCATCTTACCAATTTCCGCCTTGGCTACATTGTGTCGCCTACTTTACCTAACAGAATTTGAACGGGATATCCTTCTTCTGTGCACATCCCTGGAGATTGACCCCTCCCTTGCCCAATTATGTGCCAAACTCCAGGGAAATCCCCAACTAAATTATCCCACCCTCGCCTTAGCTATAGCCACTTTTCCCCATGCCAGTTGGTCTGTGCTTTCCCCCCAAAATCCCTTACAATCATGGCGATTAATTGAGTTTGGCACAGCGTTAACCCTTACCCAAGCCCCCCTGCGCATCGATCGGCGAATTCTTAGTTATCTCCTCGGTGAAGCTGCTTTTGACGAGCAATTACTGGGTTTTGTCCATCCCCTTGCTCCCCAACTAGAGCAAATTCCCTTAGCTCCCTCCCAGGAACTGATTGTAGAACAACTTGTTGCTATTTGGTCTGAACTTACCCACCCATTGCCCACCTTGCAATTATGTGGTGGAGAATTAACCGCCAAATATGCGATCGCTAAAGCTGCATCTATGGGCCTGGGCTATAATTTGCATGTCATGTCGGCGGCGGTGCTTACCCAATCCCCCCATGAAATCCACCAAATCAAACTACGTTGGGAAAGGGAAGCCTTATTAAGTAATAGTCTGCTCTTACTTGACTGTGATGAAAATTTCCCCCAGGAGCCAAAACAGGCTTTCACCGTTTCCCAGTTTGTGGAACAACTGCAAACACCGGTGATTATTTGTAGTGAAGAACGGATATACACTAAACACAATCATCTTATTACCTTTGATGTCCCCCCACTCACCTACCAAGAACAAGCTGAAATTTGGGCCATCCATCTGGGTACAGCAGCGAACCAACACCAGGATGAGATTACCAAGTTAGTATCCCAATTTAATCTCAGTAACGCCACCATTCAAGCGGCCTGTCAACAACTCCAACTGCAAAAAGCACAACTCCCACAATCCAACTTACTCTGGGATTTTTGTCGCACCCAAGCCCGTCCTAGTCTCGATAGTTTAGCCCAACCCATAGAGACATCCGCCACTTGGGATGACTTAGTTTTGCCAGAACAACAATGCCAGATACTCACAGACATCGCCACCCACCTCCAGCATCGGGCTAAAGTATACCAAGAATGGGGTTTTGCCAGCAAAGGCGATCGCGGTTTAGGGATTAGTGCCCTATTTTTCGGTGAAAGCGGAACCGGTAAAACTATGGCGGCGGAGGTATTAGCCAATCAATTTCGTCTCGATCTTTACCGCATTGACCTCAGTGCCGTAGTTAGTAAATATATAGGGGAAACAGAAAAGAATTTGGCGCGCATATTCGCCGCAGCTGAAACTGGGGGAGTTATCTTACTCTTTGATGAAGCGGATGCTCTATTTGGCAAGCGTACAGAAGTTCAAGATAGCCACGATCGCCACGCTAATGTAGAAGTATCTTATTTACTCCAGCGTATGGAAGCATATCAAGGTTTGGCGATTCTGACCACAAACTTAAAAAATACTTTAGATTCTGCTTTTCTGCGCCGTATCCGCTTTATGGTTGGTTTCCCATTCCCAGAAGCCCCTTCACGCACGGAAATTTGGCGGCGCGTTTTTCCGTTGCCAACACCAATCCAAGACTTAGACTACCAAAAATTAGGACAACTCAAGGTAGCTGGAGGTAACATCCGTAATATAGCCATAAATGCCGCTTTTCTCGCTGCCGATGCGGATGAACCAGTGATGATGAAACACATTCTACAAGCTGCACAACGGGAATATCTCAAGTTGAAAAGATTATTAACTGATGAAGAAACCAGAGGATGGATCTAGCCCCATAGTTTAGAAACTAGTGGTTTGTCCCATAAAATTATGATGGTAGAAATAATGACTTGTGGTTCAGGCATCCTTGCCTGAACATTGCACAGCCAGGATGGCTGTGCCACAACCTCTCAAGATTAATGGGACAAAGCACTAGTACTTCACCACATTAGTTCTGAGGGGTGAATCCAATTTTAGATTTCTGCTCTCTTCTTGTTTCTTTGCGCTCTTTGCGCCTTTGCGGTTTTTTCCTTTGCCCCTCAAAATTAGTGTGGCGGAATACTAGGGGCACTGTGCGCGTTTCCGGTAGTATCAGAAGCTGGATTTTTCGTCACTATTTTTAGTAGTATATAGGTATATAAAAATTTAGTTTTTAATTAGAATAATTGGAGAAAAAATCAAATTTAAAAAATAGAAATATATGTTTAATTTATTGAACAAAAATCAAGATATATTTTGTGTTTGAAATTGGCAGACTAAAGTTTTGATACCGTGGTAACTGTTGCTAAAAGTCATAAAATAGTTACAAAAAATACAAGTTTTTCTCCTTGCTCAGTTAGCGACCGATTAATTCCTGGCAGAGTCTGTAATGATTGTCAATGAATAATTATTGCCAATGATTGAACATGTCCTCTCATTTCTCAAAGAACAACTCAACAGCTATATCCGAGTAAAAACCGGAGCCCAGGGCTTTGAGGTCGTATTTCTTCAAGAACGAAATCAGAAAGAAGTTTCTTTTCAAAATGATGCAATTACTATTTTATTAGTCAACCTAGAAGAAGACTATACTTTTCGTTCTGGTGCAGCCTATGAAAGGATGCCTAATCAAGGCGGAAATCCACAAAAAAACCCTAATGTTTACCTGAATTTATACGTACTTTTTGCTGCAAATTTTACAAATTACAGCCAATCTTTGCAATTTTTATCCCTAATTATCAAGTTTTTTCAAAGTCATCGCTTGTTCCATCACCAAAATTCTCCAATGCTCAATTCTGAGATAGAGAAATTGACTATGGAATTGGTTAATTTGCCTTTTACTGAACAAAGAGAAGTATGGGCTGGTTTGGGCATGTCTTATATGCCTTCAGTAATTTATAAAGTCAGAATGGTTGTCTTTGCAGATGCGGAGACAGTAGAAATTGACTCTGATATCACTGAGAGGGAAGTTATTACTACAAATATCTAGTTTGCTGTAAAACACAAAGGTCATCTAGATTATGTCTTATAAACCACTATTTCAATTGAGTATTTTTCATGAATATTATCAGAAGCAAGTATGTCCTGATTTCAGCATTGAACCAACAAATGAATGCACCAAGTTACTTCAAGGTCATCGTCTGATTCTCAAAAATAAAATTAACGGAATAGTGGTAATTGCACCAGTAGATTCAGAACAAAAATCCTGGATAGAGCTTGCTGATAATTTGCGATTTACTTTTATTTTAAAACTGCAAAATCAAGATTTTATCAACTTCACAGATATTAATTGGAAACCCCTTGATGATATCTATCAGTTTAGTAATAGGAACAATAATCAAAGTGGAGTGTTAGACTTAGAAATAACTCAAACTAGTTTATCTGACCAAAGGTTGCCCAAGGGACAGAATATTTTTGGCATAGTGGATATTTATAATAATGACTCCATGCCTAAAGTTTTGAATCAAGAAAGTGAATATAAAATCACCTTTCAAGCTAAAAAACAGCATTGGTACTATTGCCTTGTAACTGATAATTTAACTAATGGCGATGAATTCTCGATTGAAGGAGAAACAGAAATTAAATTTACTAGAATTACAGGTACTGGGGCTGACAATGCAGATCAAATTTTTTCAGCTATTAAGCAACAATTCCCTGATTCTCAACAATATCTCTTTAAATCTGAATCAGAAATTGCTTGTCAAGAAGCTGGGATAGAAAATATTCAACTCAATAGAAAAAATAATGGGAGTAGCGATTCAACTATGTGGATAAAACATTTACCTAATCCTCCTAATAATGGAATTCAAGTAATTAATACCCTCAAGTATCTCTAGAAAAATGTAATTTAAGGATTGAAAGATGGTTTATAAAACTCCTAATGTTTATGTCGAGGAAATTTCTACATTTCCACCCTCTGTCGCTGAAGTATCTACAGCAATTCCAGCTTTTATTGGTTACACAGAACAAGCTGGAACAGAGGATGAATTAAGAAATATACCCACTCGAATTAGTTCGCTTTTGGATTATGAAACTTTGTTTGGTAAGGCTCAAGCAACTAACTTAGATATTACAGTAAATGCAAATAATGAAGTTGCCAGCATAACAACTCCCGTTCTCACATATTTAATGTATTATGCCTTGCGTCTGTATTTTGATAATGGTGGGGGCAGTTGTTACATTGTTTCAGTCGGTCCATACAGCAATGACGGGACAAAAAATTATGCCGATTTTGACACAGGTTTATCAGCTTTAAAAAAAGAAGATGAACCTACCTTAATCCTGCTTACCGATGCAGTAACTTTAGCTCAAGATTATTACGGGCTTTGTGAGGAAGCTTTGAAGCAATGCAATGAGTTAAAAGATAGGTTTGCCATTTTCGACATCCTAGAAGATAACAATGGCACAGGGGGAGTTGATGAATTCCGAGGGAGTATTGCCACAGAAATAGAGAAATTAAAATATGGTGCAGCTTATTATCCTTATCTCCAAACTTCCTTGAACTACTATTACACCGATGATTTTGTAAATATCGAGTTACAGGCAGATGAAGAAAATCCTGGATCCACAAACGTAGAAACAAGGCTGGATGTAATCAAAACCACAAACACCGATCTCTACAACAAAATTAAGACTCAAATAGCCAAACAAAGGGTTGTTTTACCTCCAAGTGCTGCTGTAGCAGGGGTATATGCCAGAGTAGATAGGGATAGGGGAGTTTGGAAAGCACCTGCGAATGTTAGTTTATCATCGGTACTTGCTCCTACGGTCAAAATTACCAATGAGGAACAGGAAAATCTCAACGTCGATTCCACCGCAGGTAAATCCATCAATGCTATTCGTAGTTTTACCGGAAAAGGAACCTTAATTTGGGGTGCAAGAACTTTAGCTGGTAATGACAATGAATGGCGTTATATACCTGTCCGCAGACTGTTCAATCTAATAGAAGAATCGATTCAGAAAGCCACCGCATTTGTTGTTTTTGAGTCTAACAACGCCGTCACCTGGCTGAAAGTGAAATCCCTAATTGAAAGTTATTTGGAAGGGTTATGGCGGCAAGGTGCGCTGGCTGGTAGCACTCCCGAACAGGCTTTTTTTGTCAATATTGGACTCGGTAAAAGTATGACAACACAGGACATTTTAGAAGGAAGGATGATTGTGGAAATTGGGATTGCAGCAGTTCGTCCGGCTGAGTTTATTATCCTGAAATTCTCCCATAAATTACAGGAAGCATAGGAGAAAGTCAAAAGTCAAAAATCAACCCCTCTCTTATCTCCTTCCAAGGGGAGAATTCAAAAGTCAAAAAAGGGAAAATAAATCATGGCAACTACAGCAGAAGATATCAAAAATAATTATCCCATTCCGGTATTTTATTACCGAGTCACCATAGGTGAAGATGATTCCCACGCTTTCTCAGAGGTGTCAGGATTAAGCATTGAATATGAAACCATCACTTATAAAGATGGCATGAGTTATAAAGATGGTGCAAAGCACATGCCAGGATTAGGTACTCCCGTTAACCTAACTCTGCAAAGAGGCATTGTCAGACAAGATAGTTATTTATTGAACTGGATAAATAGCGTTCAATTAAATACCGTAGACAAGCGAGATGTCAGGATTGATTTATTAGATGAGTCAGGTGAAGCAGTTGTCTCCTGGACAGCAATAGATGCTTTCCCTAAAAAATTAGATGCACCTTCATTTAATGCAACTAGCAATGAAGTTGCTGTTGAAAGTTTAGAACTAATGGCTAGCGATCTCAAGGTTAGTTATCCCGGATAATCCTAAATTCAAAAATCAAAATTCAAGGCAGAGCCAAATTTCATCCTTTTCCCCTTTCCTCTGACTTTTGCAAAAAGTCTAATATGATGGCAGATAAATCTTCGATTCCGAAACTAACTTTAACTGAAAATCCTCCTGTGGGATTTCACTTTCTGGTTACCTTTCTCATTGGCGGAATTGTGCCTAACCCCTTAGATATTCGCTTTCAAAAAGTATCGGGAATTTCTGCGGAAATAGAGACAACAGACATCCGTGAAGGTGGTGAGAATATATTCAGACATCGTCTGCCTAATCATGTTACATATAATAACCTGGTATTAGAAAGAGGAATGGTGATTGGTTCTCCTTTGAAAGCAGAGTTTAATACTGCTATGAGTTCCATGAGATTTACACCCAGCAATGTCTTAGTCATGCTGCTGAATGAGAACAGTATTCCTCTTTCTAGCTGGTTATTTCAGAGAGCTTATCCTGCAAAATGGTCAACATCCGATCTAGATGCTAATGCCAATGCAGTGGTGATAGATACGATTGAATTAGCATATACCAGATTTCAAAGTTTAAGTATTTAGCTATGCCTGTAGAAATCAAAGAATTAATTATTCGTGCCAATATTGTAGACGGTAATGGTACAGATTCAGAATCCGAAATTGAAGGAAATTCTGGAGATCAACAAGCAATCATTACTGCTTGTGTGGCACAGGTACTAAAAATATTGGAGCGTAAACAAGAGAGATAAGATAAATTATGCTTAAAAACCCTTTCAAATTAGAAAAGCTGAAGATTTATGTTTATGGAAATAGACTCCGGATTGGTTTACCACAAGATACCTTTGAAGCCATGTTTAATCCGGAATCCTATTCCTTAAAATATGAGAATGCTTATCAAACTTATCAGGGGATTAATACCAGTGGATGCGAGGCACAATATTCTCTGAGCAAACCCCAAAATTTGTCCCTCAAGTTAATTTTAGATGACACAGGGGTAGCGGATTATGGACTTTATGGATTTGCAGGAGCCTCATTAGTTAGCAAGCTTGTAGGAACACAAGATGTTTACAAGCAAGTGCAGAAATTTCTTCAGTTAACTTGTTATATGGATGGTGAAATCCATGAACCGAAATTTCTTAAGATTGAATGGGGAGACTTGATTTTTGATTGTCGTCTCAAATCTGTGAATGTTGAATATACGCTTTTTAATCGTAGCGGACAACCCATAAGGGCTGAATTAAATACAGTTTTTATCGGTGATATACAAGATTCTAAGCGAATTAAAGAAGAGAATAAAAATTCTCCAGATTTATCCCATTTGAAAACTATTAAAAGTGGGGATAAGCTACCTATAATGGCTCAAGAGGTATATGGCAATTCTGCCTACTATCTCCAGATTGCCCGTGCTAATAATCTCAATAATTTCAGAAAGTTAAAAACAGGAATAAATATCAAACTACCGCCAATTAAAGAAGTATCAGAATAATGAGTGGTGTTGTCACAGTAACAATTTTGAGTGATGGGTCAACAATAGACCCTGAATATAATGTCATGTCTATTGATATTATCAAAGAAGTGAATAAAATCCCCATAGCTCAAATAATTTTATTAGATGGTGACGCTACGAAAAAAGAGTTTAGCATTAGCAATACTGATTTTTTTCAGCCCGGAAAAGAAGTTGAAATCAAGCTTCGCTACGAAGGGGAACCTCAAAATGAAGCAACTGTTTTTAAGGGAATTGTAGTTAAACACAGCGTTCAAGCAGATCAATATAATTCTCTGCTGACTATTGACTTAAAAGATGCCGCAATTAAACTAACCACCCAAAGAAAAAGTTCTGTCTTTCGAGATATGACAGATAAAGAAATTATCGACCAAATTATTAACACAGTCGGCTTACAATACACATCTGTTGCAGCAACTAAAGCAACGCATAAAGAAATGGTGCAATATTACTGTACTGACTGGGATTTTATTGTATCTCGTGCTGATGTTAATGGTCAGTGGGTTTTAGTTGATGATGGCAACATTACTGTTAAAGAGCCTAATCTACAAGAGTCAGCAAAACATAGCTTTGAATATGGCATTAGTGAGATTTACGAATTTGAAATGTCAGCTGATATTCGCCATCAATATGCTGCGGTAGAAAGTACAGCTTGGGATGTCAAAACACAGCAATTACTACCATCCTTACAAGCTAACAATGTCTCTCTGAGTCAGAGTAATTTAAAAGGGGAAGAATTAGCAAAAACCATTGGTGCAGATAAATATAAATTAATCAGTCCAGGGCAATTAGATGACCAGGAAATGCAAGCGTGGGCAGATGCAAAATTACTTAAAAGTCGTCTGTCAATGCTGAAAGGTCGCCTAAAAATGCCCGGTTTTGCTGATATTAAACCTGGAGATGTTATGGAAGTTGATGGTGTTAGTAAACGCTTCAATGGGAAAACATTGGTAACAGCAATTAGACATCAAGTTAATGTACAAGGTTGGCAAACAGATGTCCAATTTGGCTTATCAGCAGACTTTTTTACTCAACAAAATAATAATATTACCGATACCCCAGCAGCAGGATTAATTCCAGCTATTCATGGTTTGCATATTGGGATTGTTGAGAAGTATGAAGAAGATATAGATAAACAGTTTCGGGTAAAAGTAAGAATACCCTCAATTGAAACAGATGGTATTATTTGGGCAAGATTATCTTCCGTTGAAGCTGGCAATCAAAGAGGTATTTTCTTTAGACCAGAACCAGGTGATGAAGTTATTCTTGGTTTTATCAATGATGACCCCAGACAAGCCATCATTTTAGGTGCAGTGCATAGTGAAAAAAATGCTTTACCACCAGATTTTACAGTAACTCAAGAAAATAATCAGAAAGGAATTGTAACTAAAGAATCACTAAAAATACTCTTTGATGATAGTAATAAATCAATTGAAATTAGTACACCTAGTGGCAATAATATAAAATTGTCATCAGAAGAAAAAACTATTAACTTAGAAGATGAAAATGGTAATACTGTGACTATGGATCAGCAAGGAGTACAGATTAAATCAACTAAAGACATTGTCATCGAAGGTAAAAATATAACTATTAAAGGCTCCAAAGTAGATGTTGTTTAACTATTTTGTAAATTCTTAAGACTGGTGAAAATATGGAAACAGATAGCTCATTTTTAGGGACAGGATGGAGTTTTCCTCCTACATTTGACAAGGATACAGGAACAGTAGAGATGGTATCTGATGAGGAAGATATTATCCAAAGTATGGAAATTATTCTCTCAACCCGTCCACTAGAAAGGATTATGCAACCTGACTTTGGTTGTGAATTAAGTCAGTTTCTATTTGAAGAAATTAGTCAAGGTTTAATTACTGGAATTAGAGGTACAATTTCTGATGCTCTTTTATACCACGAACCCCGTATAGATGTAGAGGATATTAATATTAGTGAAAATGAACAAGAAGGTTTATTGTTAATAAGTATTACTTATACAGTGCGAGGGATTAATTCTAGGTTTAACTTGGTTTATCCTTTTTATATTAATGAAGCCCAAACTGTATAAAAAGTAAATATAAATTAACAATAAATTAGTGAATAAATCATCTATAAATTCAATTAAAAACTAAAATTATGATAGGGGAAAAATCTAGATTTCATATTAATTTCATATTAGAAGATATCAAACTATTTTGAGGGTATTATCACCATGGGAAAACAAGTAGCTGTTATCGCAGATGTGCAGGCGATTCCTGGGACAACCCCCTATTCAGGAGCAGCCAATGGGAGTTGGACAGCAATGCCTGTAGAGTATACTTCCTACAGTAAATTGACTATCGGTGGTAAGGCAGTGATTTATGAAGCGGAATGTCGCTTTTTGTTTAGCGGTGCGAATTCCTCGGGTGCTCCTGTAGTCGGGCAGGAAGTCGTTACATTGACTGCTCAAACAACAAAGCTGCAAGGCAGTTTATCAAATGTTCTGGTTACAGGAGACTCTGCCAAGGGGCAATACGGGAATCAGCTTCAGGTGAATGCTACCAATAAGCTGAAGACGGCATAAAACAGATTGTACTTTTTATTAACCCACAACTCCTGAAATCTTAAATCATATTTTGGTAAATCTTATGAATACAAATAAGCACATTAAAAACCAGATTTCTCGGAATGGGGTTAGTCAAGAGTATCTCTTTGTTCGGGATGGGGTTAGTCAACACGATCGCTTGCTCACAGAATTAGAACCAGACTATGTTACAGTGGATGAGCGCGATTTGTCAGATTTACTCACCTTTGTACAAGAGTATGCCACAAAACTAAACTATTATGATGATTATGATGATTCTGATAATGTAAATGGTGATTGGTTGCCTTTCTTTAACGCAGATGTTGAGCAAATGGTTGCTTACATTCATAACCCAGAAAGCTTCGCCGATGATGAATCTACACTTAAGCAATTATCTCAGCCTCATTTAGTTTTATTATTTACCTTTTTACAATTATTAAGTTATCCTCAGCAGCAGTTTCAAGCACTAACCCAAAGATATCTCGATTTTTACTATAAAGAGGTACTGAAGTTAACTACAAAACAGGAAACTCCAGACAAAATAAATGTAATTTTTGAACTGGCGCAAGGAGAAGAGGCACATTTGATTAAACAGGGTACTTTACTCAATGCTGGACAAGATAGTCAAGGGATTAATCTTAATTATGCTACTGATGAAGATATCATTGTTAATCAAGCCCAAATAGCCAGTGTTAAAACTTTATTTGTGGGTTACATCAGTTTAGAAGACATTCATCTACAAGACAACAAAAGCGATCAAAGTTTTGAAAATATGCTGCGATGGGCAGTTGGTAGTCCTAACCAAGGAGATCAACTTCCTAATTTTAATAATGATTCTGTTGATATTGATTATCTCAAAAAAAATATTTATGAACAGTTCGGGAAAAATGGTATAAATAAAAAAAATTATATTAAAAATCAGCTTTTCTTTGAAAATGTAGGCGATTTTTTATATTGTATGAGGATGCATTATAAGGAAATAAATGATAAAAATCCAACAGAATCAGAATGGAATAAAGTTTATCAAATAATAGAAGCAGCTTACAATAAAAAGAATATAAATACTCAGAACTTTCTTCCTATTGATCAAACGGAAATTCAAAATATTTATGCGAGTTCTATAGTTGATACAGAAGAAGAGCAAGCAACCATACCAGAATATTTTAATACTTTTGGCAATATTATTGAAACCCCACAAAATTCTCTTGGTTTTGCCGTTGCTTCTCCTTTATTCTTATTACAAGAAGGTGTACGTACTATTACTCTGACATTTATATGCGAACCAGAGACTTTGAATCAAGATACTTTGCAAGAAATACTAGATAGTGAAAATGAAGTTTTTGAGATTTACTTGAGTAGTGGAACGCAATGGATACAGCTTCAATCCTTTACACCTTCGATTGCAAATGAACAAGAACC
>JAAUYD010223441.1_pt1 | contig 14222 bp, 17 predicted proteins | sample 7278101 | NCBI WGS metagenome assembly JAAUYD01 (sample SAMN14350128, study PRJNA611818) | marine sediment metagenome | isolation source: surface marine sediment (0.6m) | place: French Polynesia: Moorea | collected 2018-08
AACCCCGAGCCCACCGCACCGATCCAGCGCAGCCGATCGCCGTCGTGGAGACCCAGGAGGAGGGCGCCAAACGTCGATGTCCGTCCGCCGGTACCCGGCGTGAAGCCGCCGACCAGGGCCCGCAACTGCTTGAAGTGCCCGATCTTGCGCCAATCGGGCGATCGAGTGCCGGGTGAGTAGCGACTGCCGAGCCGCTTGGCGACGATCCCCTCGAGATCATGCCCCTCGACGAAGCTCCAAATAGCGGCAGACTCTCCAGAGAAGCTGTCGGCAACCACGATCGGCGCAGGCAGGTCGAGCCGCCGCAGGCGAGACGTCCGTTCCTCCAGCGACAGGTGGAGAGTGGATTCCTGGTCGTGCAGGATGTCGAAAACGACATAGGTAATCGGCAAGGGGGTGGCACCGACCGGGAGAGCGTGCATTCGACCCTGGAGCAACTCAAACGAGGGGTGTCCAGCGGCGTCGAGAGCGACGATCTCCCCGTCGAGCACCAAGCCGTTGGGCAGATCAGCGCCGGCCAACTCCGGATAGCGGGCCGTCATCTGGTTGCCGGCACGGCTGTACAGCTCAATGCCGTCGTCGCTCGTGAGCACACAGCGAACGCCGTCCCACTTCAGCTCGAAGACCCACTCGTCATCGTCGAACACTGAAGGCCACGGCGTGGCCAGCATCGGCTCGTACCTGGGGATTATGCGCCCAGCTCCTCACGGACGATCCGATTGACCAAGCCGCCGTCGAGTTCCTGACCCGACTTCATGATGTGGCCCATGACGCGACCCATCATCTTCGGATCGTCAACACCCAACTCGGCGATGGCGTCCTTGACGATCTGCCTGGTCTCGTCCTCGCCAAGCAGATTGGGGGTCCATCGCGATAGGTATTCCACTTCGTATGCCAGCTTCGCCGCCTGCTCGGCGCCGCGCTCACCCATCTCCACGTACTCGCTGCGGGCCTTCTCCATCTTCTTGACGTAGGAGACAATCGTCGCCTTGTACAGGTCGTCGTCGACCTCCCCCTTGAAGCCCGGTGCGGCCTTGGCAACCGCCACCTCCGTTTCGACCTGCCGGATCACGGCGGTACGCGCCTTGTCCCTCGCCTTTATGGCGTCTTTCAGCTCGGCATTGAGCTCGGCCTGGATACCCATCATTACTCCTAAATGTCAGCGGTTCCACAGTAGCCAGCGAATTTCGCGGGGGTCCCAACAAAGTCCCGAGAGAGGGGGGCCGAAATACCCCTTGTGTGAGGCTGACTCAGCGTCTTAGACTGCGCATTCCGGCACAAATATACGTGCAGAAGAGTTGACAACGCCCTTGTGATTGCGTTCACATTCACAAGGGAACTGAGAAGACGAGGCAGCAGCATGCTCACACTTACCGACTGGAGAGAGCTCTCCGCGTGTAGAGACAGCGATCCGGAAGTTTTCTTCCCGATCGGGACTACCGGCCCAGCAGTGGGCCACATCGAGAAGGCCCGCGCAATCTGCTCGGCTTGCTCGGTCAGCGAAGAGTGCCTGCAGTACGCCCTCGAAACCAACCAGGAGTCCGGCGTGTGGGGTGGCTACCCCGAAGAAGATCGCCGTCGTCTCCGCAAGCGCTGGCTCGCTGAGCGGCGTCGCCGTCGCCAGGAAGCCGAGCGTCAGGCCTCCTAGAGCCCGAAACCGATAGCTCGGTCGCTGCTTTCTTCAACTTCAACAAACGCAAGGCGTCCGCTCACGATCCCGTGACGGTCGCCTTTGCTGTCTGTGAGCCAGATCAAGGAATCGTCGTCGAGGCCCTTTTCCAGCGCGGCGATGGCCGCATCGAGATCATCTACCTCGATCTCGAGTTCTCGCGCCCCTTCGACGCCGATGCGCATCTTCCCGTTGCTCATATCGTTCCTGTCCCTATGTTGAGATGATCGTAACGGCTAATTGATGACGAGCTGAGGATGGCTGCGCAGCCGCGGCTTGCGCTTCTCGATCTCGTCGGCCAGGGCTGCAAAAGCTTGGGCAGCCTCGCTATCGGGCTCGGTGACGGCGATCGGCTCACCGATATCAGCCGAGGACCGCACCTCTGGTACCAGCGGGATCTGGCCGAGCAGCGGTACTTCCATCTCGTCGGCAAGGGCCTGTCCCCCACCCTCGCCAAAGATCGGATAACGTTTGCCGTCGTCGCCGGTGAACCATGACATGTTCTCGACCACACCGAGGATCTCCTGGTTGACCTTGAGCGCCATCAAACCAGCACGCTTGGCGACGCGCTGTGCCGTGATCTGCGGTGTGGTGACGATCAGTGCCTGGGCCGTCGGGAGGAACTGCGACAGGGAAATCGAGACGTCTCCCGTGCCGGGCGGCATGTCGATCAGCAGGTAGTCGGGATCGTCCCAATGCACATCGGACAGGAACTGTTCCATTGCCTTGTGGAGCATCGGGCCACGCCAGATTACGGCCTGGTCGTCTGGTACGAAGAAGTCCATCGACATTGCCTTGACGCCGTGGATCTCCGGCGGGAACAGCACCTCGTCGACGACCGTTGGGGGGCGATCCACACCCAGCATGCGGGGAATGGAGAAGCCCCACACGTCGGCATCCATGACACCGACCGTGTTGCCCTTTGCGGCCAGGGCGACGGCGAGATTGGTGGTGACGGACGATTTGCCGACGCCGCCCTTCCCGGAGGAGACGGCGATGACTCGGGTTTTGCTCCCGGCTCGAGCGATCGGGATCTCAGCAGGCTCTTCGCCGCGCAAGTCGCGGGTGAGTGCGTTTCGCTCATCGTCGGTCATCGAGGTGAAGTTGACGGCGACCGTCTTCACGCCTTCGACGCTCATCGCAGCGGCGGTGACATCCTGGTTGAGCTTGTCCTTGAGCGGGCAGCCGGGAATGGTGAGTGCCACCAGAACTCGGACCGAGCCGTCGGGATCGACGTCGAGCTCTCGGAGCATGTTGAGCTCTTCGAGTGTGCGATGGATCTCGGGATCCTCTACCTGGCCGACCGCAGTGCGGACCGCAGCAACATCGATCACTTGAACCTTCTCCTATGGGCGTAGTAGATAGAAACTATAGTGAGCGGCGGAACCCTCAAATGGCCCTCGCGGAGAGCTCACGGATGGATACAACGCAGCTCAACCAGCAGATCGGTGACCTGGCCGCCACCCTTGGTGACGCAACCCGGCGTGGCATCTACATCACCGTTAGAGAATCGGTGGAAACCGTGACGGCGGGGCAGATAGCCGAGCTGTTCGGTATTCACACTAACGTCGCTCGTCACCATCTCGATCGTCTCGTCGAAGACGGCTACTTGCAGGTGACGAGGCGGCACCACTCTGAGCGTCGCGGCCCCGGCGCCGGCCGACCGGCCAAGCATTACGAGACCACCGACAAGGAGATCTCGGTCCAGTTCCCGCTGCGTCGATACGACCTGCTCGCCGAGCTCCTGGCCCGGATTGTCGAGCGAGTTGCCCCGGACACCGCCGCCGAGCTGGCTGAGGAAGTCGGACGGGAGTACGGCCGCGAGCTGGCGGCCGAGGTCGGGCTGGCTCAGGACGAAGGCTTCGAAACTGCGGTCACCGCGGTTGCCAGGGTCCTGATGGGTGTCGGCTTCGAGAGCGCAGCCAATGCCGACGACCGGGTGATCGTGACCAGGTTCTGTCCGTTTGGTGAGGCCGCATCGAAACATCCCGAGATCGTCTGCAAGCTCGATCAGGGCATAGTTGCGGGGCTGCTCGAGTCGGCCAATGCGCAAGGCGTTCCTGTTGTCATCCCTCATCTCGAGACCGAGGATCACTGTCTCACCGAGATCTGAGCCTTCGGCCTCAACCGCATGCTCTCGGTGCCGATAAGGAACTAGACACACAACGACCAAGAGGACTAGTGCGCGGCACGACCCAACTCCACCGTGGCTTCGTCATAGCTACAGCGGCTCTGGCCTGCATCGGCTTGGCCAGTGCGCTCCTGGACGCGCCCACCGCAGTGATCGTTGCGGCGAATGCCGCCGCGGCAGCAACTGCAGTGGCCGCTTGGTTGATCCCTGCGAATGAGGCTGAGCAGTCTGATTTGATCGCTGAGGTCTCCCACGAGCTGCGCACCCCGCTGACAGGAATCCTCGGAACTCTGGAGCTGCTCACTGATTCGACCATTCCGCTGGAGCCATCGGAGGTGGACGAACTCCTGCTCGCCGCACACAGCGACGCCAACCACCTTCTGCACATCGTCGGCAATCTGCATGCCCGCTCGCGATTGGATCGGGCGGTGCTCACTCCAGATACTCAGCCCACCAACCTGCGTTCGATCATCGGCAAGGCTGTGGCCCGCTCCCCGCAGGTGGCCAAGCGCTGTTACCTCTCCCCCGGTGACCAGGCGGTCGCCCTCGGCGACCCGCAGCTGATCATGCAGATCGTCACCAACCTGGTGCAGAACATCGGACGCTATGCCCCAGAGGGCGAGGTCAAGATCACTTTCGCCAAGGACCCCCAGCACATGAGTGCGTCGTTTGCCGACTCCGGCAGCGGTGTGCCCGCCCATCGGGCTGAGCGCATCTTCGATACGACGGCCAGCACAGAGGGTCTCGGCCTCGGCTTGGCGCTCAGCCGGCAGCTGGCTCGGGCGATGGGCGGCGATCTCACGCTGGACAACCCCGGCCACGAGGGAGCGGTGTTCACACTGCGGCTCCCGGCGAGCGACGAGATAGTCCCGCCAGATCTGAACGACGACATCATCCCGGCCGACCGGTCCCAGGCGCACTCGCCGCGAGCTCGGCTGTTGGTGAACCTCGCCGACGCCCTCGCAGGCGATTCGCTCGATCAGGTGGTTGGCGGCATCAACAAGATCTATCGCGAGCTGTTCAGCTCGACTGGGGCGGTGCTGCTGGTCCCCCGCAAGGACGGGAGCTTCTACGCCGCCGGCCCCTACAGCGAGGACACCGAGATACCGGTTGGCGGCTCGCGCCAGCTCGAGGAAGCCATGACCTCCGGCTCACGGGTGCGCGTCGAGGATGTCGCCGACTCGGAGTGGGGCTCAGAGGAGGCCTTGGGCGGTCGGGCTGCGATGCTTCTGCCCGTCGATGACGGCGGCCAGATTGTCGCCATCCTCGCCGTCGGCTGGAAGAGCGCAGATCTGATGCCGACCGGTTCGGCCGTCAGCGTGGCCGAAGCTCTTGCCCACCTCACCGCATCGGCAATCGCCAGGACCGCGCTCGCTCAGGACGTTGTCTTTGAGCGCAGGTTGCGGGCGTCTGTGATGGACGAGCTGCCGATCGCCGTGTCGGTGTTCGCAGGAGACCCGCCCGAGGTGATCGACTGGAACCGCAAGGAGCGTCAACTGCTCGGGTTTGAAGACGACAGCATGCGCCCCAGCGAGTTGGCGGCGAGCCAGCATCTCTTCAACGTGCGGTTCGCCGACGGCACGCCACTCAACGTTGACAACGCACCGGTGACCAGGGCCATCCGTACCGGTAAGGCAACAGGACCTTTCATCCTGGCGGTGAAGCGGATCGACGGAAGCCAGGTTCACACCCGCACCTACTGCGCTCCGTTCTTCGACAACGACGGCAACGTTGCTGGGGCAGTCGTCACTTCGGAGCCGATGGATCTGGCGGTGTCACCCGACGACGTCTAGTCGACGGCGGGCACGACCACGAGGAAGAACAGCACGGCAATGGTTGCATCTGCGGCGATGTGCGCAATGAGCGGAGCCCTCATGCCCTTGCTCATCATTCGCAGCACTCCGAGGGACAACCCGTAGACAGTTGCAAGCGCGACCCCTACGACGCCGGCCGGGAACCCCTTGATGTGGAGCAATCCGAATGCGACCGCCTGGATGGCCAACGCAGTGATGGCAGGCATGATCGTGAGCGCAGCGTCGAAGACGACGAGCCGATAGGCGATCTCCTCGGTGATTGCGTTGATCAGCGCAAACACGATTGCCCCTACAATGAGCAGGAGGATCGGCACGTCCCCGACGGCCTCAGCGGTCTCGGTTGTTGCCTCGCCAAACTCATCAACGCTCGTCGCCCACAGGGTCAGGGCAAGACCGGCCGTCAGCACGATGACGACCGTGAACCACGTGGTGGCCTTGCTGATTGTGCCGGCGGGCAGCCACCCGTCCTCGGGCCGGAGTTGAGCGAATCTGTAGCTCAGTGCCCAGAGCGCAAGGACTGCGAACCAGATCGGGAATGGGACCGCCAGCAGACTGAGCGCAAGGACTGCAGCTACGAGGATGGCCACACGCATCGCAGCCCAGGCGTTGTGCTTGGCAGCAACCCAGATGGTGAGCGCGGCGAGCACACCCACCGTCGCAGCGAGCAGCGGATGGAAGACACCGAACGGCGTCAGCATCACTGCGGCGACAGCAAGCCAGTTGGCCGTTCTCTCCGCAACAGGTAGCGCAGGCGTGACCGTTGGCAACATGAAGCGACGATACCGCGATTCGGAATTGGTCCTGCTCCCAGCAAGACTTCAGGCGGCATGAGGAGGCACCCCAATGACTGACTTGCACGAGGAAGCGCTGAGCGACGCCAACCTGGACGAGGCGATCGGCTTCATGCGCTCGGCAAATCCCTTTGCTCAGCACGTATGGGGCTGGGACACCGGCCGGTTCATCGATTTCCGTTGGGGGTCCAACAACATCCGCAGCAAGTGGAACGACGAATGGTTCGGCACCAACTGCCGCGTATTTCGTGACGGATCTGAGATCGCAGCGATGGCAATCGTCGAGGAGGGCACGGAGTACGTGTGTGTGATCACCCGTGGGGCACAGCCCGATCTGGTTGCCGAGATCTTGACCTTGCGGATCGCCGACAATCGCGAGCGCGGTATTGGGATCTCGCTCGAGTTCACCCGGGATGAGCAATGGTTGCGTGAGGTGTGCCGGGCGGCGGGTTTGTCCGAGACAGACGACACCGGCCGGGAGTGGGAATACGAGCTGGAGTCGGTTGATCTGGAGGTTGTCGTCCCCGATGGGTACACGGCCACGACACTACGTGAGCAACCGGATCTGGATCGGGCGGCGTTGGCCCGATGCATCGAGAGGTCATTCGGGATCTCGGTTTCTCTCGAAGAGGTGGTCGTTCACCTGGAACAGAACCCGATGTTCCTGCCGGAGCTCACTTCGTTCGTTTTGGCACCGGACGGAACGGTTGCCGCGTACTGCCGCGGGACCGTGGATCCGGTCAATGGGATCTGCGGCATCGATCCGGTGTGCACGGATCCTGATCACCAGCGTCTCGGGTTGGGCAAGGCGGCCGTGCGGACGCTCATGGGGAATCAGCGCAAGCTTGGCGGTCGCTACGCCTACATCGGCTCGGCCCCTCCGCCGGCGCCGGGCACGTTCTTATATCGCTCACTCGGCCCGAACCGTGAGTATGTCGGGTGTGAGTGGAGCGCCTAGATACCGGTTGCCGATGAGTCCGGGATGTGGGTCTCGATGAAGGGTTTGTCTTCTTCCTGCTGCTTGCGAGCGGCCTGTTCCGCCCAGATGCTGGCGTCGCGTCCGGCGGCTTCCTGCGCTTCGGCGAGTAGCTGACGCAGTTCGGCCTGGCGACCGAGGAGCGGGAACCGCTCCGCAATGGCGTCGGAAGGGAGTGCGGCGAGGGCATCCATGACATCACCGAGTTCGGCGAGGATCTCGTGCTCTTCCATACAGCCATCGTATGCGACGGGCGCATGGCTGTCACCAGATATTGGTGTGCCCCGAGGCGACGACGCTGCGGCGGACGGGTCCGGTAACCTCGTTGTCATGGCGAAACTGGTTTTGACTGCAATCGGCGACGACCACGCCGGGCTGGTACGGGCCCTGTCTGGTGTGATTGCCGACCACGACGGCAATTGGGAGACAAGTCGGATGGCTCACCTGGCGGGCAAGTTCGCCGGGATTGTGTTGGTGACCGTGCCTGATGGCAGCGTGGATGGTTTGATCGAGGACCTGCAGCCTTTGGAGGAGCAGGGTCTGCTCGAGATCACTGCGGAGGTTTCGGGGCCGGCCGTGCCGAGCGATGGGACGAGCTTGACGCTGGAGTTGGTGGGTGTTGATCAGCCGGGGATCGTCCGGCAGGTTTCGGATGCGCTCGCGTCTCACGACGTCTACATCGAGGAGCTGGCAACGGAGACCGTTGAGACACCGATGGACGGCGGCACGCTATTCCGAGCGAAGGCTTCGCTGGTGCTGCCGAAGGGTCTGACGGTGGACGAGCTCACAGACGAGCTCGAGGAGCTCGCTGTGCAGTTGATGGTGGACATCGAGATCGACGAGGGTTGATCGTTGCGACTCGCCGGATAGAGCTGCGTTATGGGGCTCGTGCGTTTGCGGGTTCGCAGCCGGTCGTTGTGTAGTGGTGACCGAAGGGGCTGATGAACTCGAAGGCGCCCCAGGTGACTAGCCGGTCGACGTTCACACCGAACCTAATTGCGAGACGGTCAGGGGCGCTGAGGGTGTACGAGCATGGCCGGTGCCTATCCGCCGATGGCGGTGGCGAACTCGGAGGCTGTCATCGGTTCGATTGTTGCGACGGGTTGACCGTTCGAGCCGAGCGATACGTTGACGGAAATGGCGTAGGCGTTCTCCCATCGGAGAGCGGGCATGTCACCTATGAGCATTGCCCTCGCCGGGTCTTCGACAACGAGCGTGACCTCAAACCGGTGTCCCGGAGATCCGAAGAGATTGTCTGTGCCATGGAATAGCGAAGCGTCGATTGACGACGTGACTCCGAGGTTGTTCCTAACTTGAACCTGGGAGCCTGGGTACGTGTCCGGTACGTCGCCTGAGATCGAGTAAACGACCGATAGCTCGGGCAGCGTGTCGAGTAGACCGTCCGGGGCGGTTCCCCTCTGGAGAACACGCGTCAGTGGATCAGACGCTTCCCAGAGCGCTTCTGGACTGGCGGCCGCCTTTGCTGATTGCGCCTGCCCTTTCGCAGCCTGGAGTGCCGGGCCAAGCGAATCATCCCGGCTTGAGCCTCCACGCATGAGCACGTCTGATGCCAACAGCTCCCGGCCTATGCTGACGAAAGCCGACTCCAGGTCTACCTCGAGAGCTCGAGCAACTGATTTGAGCTCAGTCATTAGTGCGTCGGTGGCGTCCCCGACGAGGTGGAATGTTGATCCCGTTCCCGTGCCGATTGCAGTCGAGATCCATGGCGGATCCCAGTTTGCGTTGTGGGCAACCATCAGCAGAACCCGGTCACCGACAGTGATATCCACGCCACTCGGGAACCGGGAAGTGACAACGACAACTTCGTCACCGGAACCTATGGCTGGTGGAGGCTCCTCCACTCCCGGGGAGTCATCGCCGAGGAACTCGGGATGGCTCACGATGATGTTCAGACCAACTTCGTTGCCAACACCTCCGACACTGGTTTCACCTTGGTATGCGCCGTCGATGATGTACGCCGAACCAGACATCTGAAGGAAGGACGTGGGGAGACCTGGAACATCAACATCAAAATCGCTATCCGCTGACGAGCAACCCGACAGCGCCCCGGCGAGTACCACCAACGCGCCCACGAATCGACCCGCCGTCCCTACCCTGCTTCGTCTAGCAGAAATCAATGTGAGATCCCTGGAGATTCCTAGCAGGAGACTATCGCAGGAGCGCACCTAGGCAGCGACTTCAACCACGAACCGAATCGCGGAAAGGCCAGGCGCGCTTGCGGGCTCGGACGTGGCCGACGATGAGCCAGCGCCATCCTGACCCATCCCTAGACTGCCTCCATGCAGCTGCGACGCAAGACGCTCAGAAACGCTGCCGTCTTCGTCGTCTTGGCGGCTATCGCCGTCGCATGCGGATCCGCCGCAACGACCCAGGGACCATACGACACATCTGTGGAGGTCCGACCTGACCTAATCGTCGTCGAACCCGCTCGCTTCCCGGCTGGTAGTACGGTCTCGGTCTTCTTTCCCGACGAACGAACACGTGGGGTTCACTTTGTTCTGGAATCGCAGCAGGGCGATGGGTGGAACCTGGAGTATCACCTCATCTCCGACTGGGGCGGTGGAAGAATCCCGACGAGTCACAACGCGGGGTCTGCGGATTTCGCTGTCGAGGACATCGGCTTCAGCGGTCCGGGACCTGACATGCTCTCGATCCCCGCAGAGGCTCCACCTGGTGATTACAGGGTCTGCACGGGCAACGCGCGACCCAACATCTGCGCTCTAGTGACGCTCGAGCCGGGAACCTGACGATCGACGCTTCTCACCCAGGTCGAGTCGTCAGAGGATGTCAGCCAGCGGCAAGCCGAGGTAGGGGACACCGTCGAGAATGCGGCTGCGGCGGCCGCTCATGAAGCGCTCCTCGTTCGGCGACAAGTCGCCCGAGGACCCCTGGGCGATCAGCCAATAGATGTCTAACTCTCGGAGCGAAAGGAACAGATCCGCGCCCTCGGGCCAATCGGCTCCGATCGATTGGTGCCGTTCGTAGCCGCGCAGGAGGTGGGTCACGAATCGTCGTGCCTCGGAATGCTGCTCATCGCCGAGACCCAGCAACCAGTAGAAGAGCACGATCGCTATGTCGTGCGTCGGCGTGCCGTAACCACAATCGTCGAAGTCGAACAGCGAAATCACGCCGTCGTCGGTCATGTGCAGGTTCCCGGTGTGCGCATCCTGGTGAATGAGAAGCCCGGTATCGCCGGCCTCGTGGGCTGAGCATGCGGCACGTACCTCTTGGACTCGACGGTAGATCTCGGGGTCCGATACCTCCGCGGCGCTGAATCCGACGTCGAAGATCGGATCGGTCCACAGGGGTCGACGCATGCCACTTGACTCGAACCCCGTGGCGGCTCGATGCATCGCGCCAAGCAGCTCGCCGTAGCTTTCAACTTCGACATCCGCCCACTCCACCCGGCGGCGAATTCGCCCGGCCGCCTCCGTCATACATGCGACGACCATGCGGTCTCCCGACGCGATCGTGACCTCCTCGACCAGATGCCCGTTCTGCGACTGGATCGGAGCGACCACCGGCACTCCTTGGGCAGCCACATGAGCCATGAACTCGAACTCGGCAAGCACCATGGCGGTGTCTCGCCGCGAGGTGTGCGTCATCCTGAGTATTCGTCCCTGAGGGTCGGTCGAACGAAACAGCGCGTTCTCAAATCCGCCAAGACTCTCGACCTCAGCGATACCGAACAGGCCCGCACCGTGCACAATGTCTGCGAGCTGCAAGTCGAGGTCGGCCGCGCGAATGATCGTCACGTGACAACACTACTTTCGCGGCGTCGCCCTGCGAGGCTCCCGACCGTCGACCACCGAAATAGGGAACGCAGGTGAGTTCGTCTAGCGTCGGATGGTCATGGGGACGACACGGCTGATCATGGTTGCGGCTCTGGTGGTGGTTTGTACAGCGTGCTCGGGCGGAGCAACCGAAACGAGCACAACTGCGCAGGGGCCCGGGGCCGAGTCGTCGACCACTGAGCCTCGCGAGCTAGACGGTCCCCCACCCCTGGTGATCCACACCGGTCAATCATCGGTCGAGACATATGGTTTCGACTACTGCTGGAGCCCCGGGGGTTGCGCGGACTCCTTCGGCGCAGAGGTCCCAACGTGGATTCATACCGACACGCAGGATTTGACTCTCTCCTGGATCGTCGACGGTGCCCTGACGGCGGCTTATCGAGCCAACGATGATGCGTGCCCGGCCCGGCTCGCAATCGAGGTCGTTCGGCCCGGTTCGTGGAGCCTCGCCATGCCGACTGAGCCAGGCACGCATCGGATCGACCTGCATGGTGAGGCGGAAGGTGGGAGCACGAGGTTTGCGATCCTCGTCTCGTCTTCCGCAGAGGGACCGCCGCTGCTGCCGGTTGCCAGCGTTTGGTGGCCGGCGAGTGAGGCCATCACCGACGATGCTTTCTTGGTTGGCGCCGAGTTCCACGGCATCGACGCCGACAGCGAGGTTGAGTTCCAGATCGTCTCCTCGGATGGAATCACAACGGTGGTGCCACTGCAGCTGTATCCGACATTGCAGGGGAACTCAGGGTGCGTTCGGCTGGTCGAGGGCGAAACGGCACCCATCAATGGCGTCGACTCGTTTGGCGCTCCCCCGCTGCAAGTGACACTGCTTGTGCGGTCGGGGAACGAGCGATATCAGGTCAGTTGGGAATGGCCACGAGACGTCGGCCCGGATGGCTACCGAACGAGCACCCTTCATCCGGCGAACGACGGCTAGCTGGAGCGGGCCGCGACCGGCCCACTCACGTTGCTGCGCAGCTGAGCAAACAAGGCATAAAGGAGCACAATGATGCCGGCCATCTCTGCCGACTCCTCGACTATCGCGGATGCGACGTAGGACGGGTCGCCGGCCCCGCGGGTCTGGCAGAGCCAACCGCCGACGAGCTCAACACCCAACGCACCACCGACATAGAGCACCGCCGCCCCGACAAACAACGACCTCATCGCAACGTCCAACTGCCGAACAAACCGTATGCAGATCGGCAGGGAGGCGGCCACCACGATGATTGCGGGAACGACCCACCCGAAGTAGAAGACGCCTGACAAACCAAGCAGGTCGCGCATCGGAACGGTCAGACGCTCATGGATCTGGACGACCTCGTCTATGGCGAAGTAGTAGAGCCCAGCCGCGAGGACGAACCAGAGCATCGATTCTTTGTCGCGCCCTCTCCGCCGCCGTTGTCCGATCCGCATCGAGACCCACGTTCCGGTCGTGAGCATCAGTGCGGACAGGTAGGTGGGTACGTTCCACTCCTCGTCGAGATTCAGCAACCGCGGCACGGCGAGGTCACGGCCGAGCCCGTAGCGACCTGCGAAGAAGATCAGGTTGATGCCGATCAGGCAGACGGCCGCAGTCGCAAAGGCGACCACGAGCCTGCGTGCGATTGGGTCAATAGAGACCTTGCGACCGGACTCCCCCGGTCCCCCATCAGCCAGCCACATGTCTGTTTCCCCCATACTCCTTTCGAGTATGGCAATAAGCGGCAAGCGAGTCCAAGTGGGTTGCCGGGAGCAGGCTATGACTAGCTCAGCGTCGGTGCTGCCGACGGCCCAGGGACGGCTCGCTCACGACCCGGCAGCGGCCAGCTCCTGCAAAACCGTCGGGGCGTTGGTCTGTTCGTTGTTGGCGACAAACAGCCCATCACGCACGTCGTAGATGTTGATGCCCTCCAGCTCCACCGGCAGGCCGGTGGCCGGAATCCCCATGAGTTCGCCGGTGTGCCGACCGGTGACAGACCAACGCGCCGCAATACGGTCATCTTCAACCAGCACGTCGTGAATCTCGAGCGAGAGATCCGACAGCGAGCTGTGGAACATGCCGACGGCGGCGGCCACTCCCTCCCGGCCAAGCGGCGCACCATTGACCGTGTAGTCCTCGGCGAACAGCTGGGCCAGCCCTTCCAGATCGGCAGCCCGCCATGCCGACGCCATTGCCTCGATCATTCGCTTCCCATCGGCTACATCCATTGGTCCCTCCCCAATCCATCAGAGGTGGCGGCTGCGACGAACGCACAGCCGCCCGAATGGGAAAGCGACCAGGCCCTAGACCTGGTCGCTTCCGTCTTTGGCTCGCTCTTCAGCGAGGAATTGTTGGTACTTGCGACCCTCGGTTCCGCTGTCGTCGAGGACATAGGAGGCGACGTGGAACGCAACGCCCAGACCCCAACCGATCGTGGGCCAATAGGCCCAGTCGAGTCCGCCGCCCTGAGCGATGTCGAGGGCCCACAGGGCGACGTTGATGATTGCGAATGTGGCGACGTGCCACATCACATCCATGCTCTCCTTGGCTCGCTTGCGAGCCCGTTCTTCTGCTGTCAGGTTTGCTTGCTTACTCAATTGACACTCCCGAGGTGTTGTTTTCGACATTGTGCGTCGAACCACCCCGGATGTCTTCATCCTCGAGTTGGATGTTGCATCGTCCGAACTGTTGATTCGGGCAAGTGTCAGTCGGCTTCCAGCGTCACGTCGAGCTCGAGCTCGTCGTTGCCGCGGAGCACGGTCACCGTGAACGCCTCGCCCACGGGGGCTGCCGACAGAGCGTCATGCAGATCATCGACGTCGGCCACCGCGACGTCGCCGATCTTCACGATCATGCCGCCACCAGCGATGCCGGCCGCTTCAGCGGGACCGCCCTCGGCCACGCCGCGAACAAGCACGCCCGGCATGTCGTCCAGCCCGACCGCACGACGCATTTTCGCCGCCACCCGGCGGGGAACGACGGAAACGCCGAGGTAGGGCCGGGCCGCAGTCTCGCCCGTCTTCAACTTGGCGACCTTGTCTCGCAGATCGTCATCGGCGGGAATGGCCAGATA
>JAAUYD010207957.1_pt1 | contig 14219 bp, 15 predicted proteins | sample 7278101 | NCBI WGS metagenome assembly JAAUYD01 (sample SAMN14350128, study PRJNA611818) | marine sediment metagenome | isolation source: surface marine sediment (0.6m) | place: French Polynesia: Moorea | collected 2018-08
ACCTGACCCGCGTAACCATCGGCTCTATGAAGCACTCTATCGGGATGTCTACAAGAAGATGTACCGTCGTTTAAAGCCTTTGTACAAGCGTATCCGGGAGATTACGGGGTATCCGAAGTAAAATATTGGGTAGAATGCGACCATTGAATTTAGGAGACAAAACATGGCCGGAGGATATACCGGGAAATACTGCATTATTGACTTGAGCAGTCAAACCACCGAAGTGGTTGAACCCGACGATGGGTTTTATCGTAAATTTCTGGGCGGATACGGCCTCGGTGCCGCCGTCATTATGGAAAGGCAGGCTGCGGGGGTGGATCCGCTTTCACCAGCAGCCCATTTGGGCTTCTGCACAGGGCTGGCAACCGGCAGTGGTGCGCTGTTCTCCGGCCGATTCATGGTGGTGGGAAAATCTCCTTTGACCGGTGGTTGGGGCGACGCCAATGCCGGCGGTTACCTGTCCCGCGAAATTAAACGCACCGGATACGATGCCGTTTTCGTCACCGGCGCGGCTCAAACGCCCGTTTGGCTCAGTCTGGACGGTGAGCACATTGAATTTGAAGACGCCGATACTCTGTGGGGCAAAGATATCATTGAGACCGAAGCAGCAATCAGGGAAAAGCTGGGGGATCGAAAAGTCCAGGTGGCCTGCATCGGGGAAAGCGGCGAGAAATGCTCGTTGATCTCCGGTATCGCCACTGATAAAGGCAGGATGGCGGCGCGCTCCGGACTGGGTGCCGTGATGGGCAGCAAAAATTTAAAGGCAATTGCATTTCGCGGCAAACATGAAATCCCGGTTGCCCGTCCAGAAGAAGTCAAAGAAATCAATCAGAAATTTTTAGCCAAGTACAAGAAGTCCAAGCTGCCGGATCGTCTTACCGTTAAATTCATGCGATTTATCAGTCAAATGGTTGCAAAAACCGGCATTTCCGTACCTGCCCAGGCGTCTCTAGTGCGCGAAATCTACCATCAGTACGGGACACCGGGTCTGACCATCTATTCTGCCATGGTCGGCGATATGCCGATTAAAAACTGGGACGGTGTCGGCATCGATGATTATAGTGTGGAAAGTGCAGCCAAAAATTCCGATGAAAATGTCATCAAATATCAGAAACGCAAGTATGCATGCCAGGGTTGTCCACTGGCCTGCGGTGGTATTATCGATATCCGCAAGGGGCGGTACCGGGGAACCCAAGGGCACAAACCCGAATATGAAACCCTGGGATCCTTCGGCGGTCTGCTGCTGCACGACGATCTGGATGCTATCATCGAGCTCAACGAAATGTGCAACCGGGCCGGCATCGACACTATCTCCACCGGGGCCGTGGTGGCGTTCGCTACCGAGTGCTTCGAAAAGGGCATTATCGATAGGGATGCCACCGGCGGCTTGAAACTCGGCTGGGGCAAATCCGAAGAAATTGTCAAGCTGACCGAAATGATCATTAAACGCGAGGGCATTGGCGACATTTTGGCAGACGGTGTCAAACGGGCAGCAGAGACAATCGGCAACAATGCCGAACAATTTGCCATGCACGCTGGCGGGCAGGAACTTCCGATGCATGATTCCCGCTTGGATCCCGGGTTCGCCATCGCCTATCAATGCGAGCCTACCCCAGGCCGGCACTCCATCTCCAGCTTCCAGTATACGGATCTTTTCAGCGTGGCCAAGCTGTTTCCGCAAGCGAAGCGGATGATCCAACAGGCCGCCGATAGAGAATCCAGGAAGGTGAAGGGATATGCCGCCGGGACATACTACACGCAGTTGGTAAACAGCGCCGGAATGTGTTTTTTTGGCGCTATCACCAGTACCCTGCCGCTGGTAGACTGGCTCAATGCCGTAACAGGTTGGGATCTCACCCCTGATGAATATTTTAAAACCGGTGAGCGCATCCTCAACCTTCGAAAGGCATTTAATATCCGTGAAGGTATCAAACCCGCAGATCATGAGCTCAGCGATCGGGCGTTGGGTAAAACACCTTTGACTGCAGGCCCTCTTAAGGGGGTCAGGGTTGATATGGGTTGGCTGGTGAAGGAATTTTCCGAAACCGTAGGCTGGGACCTGAATACCGGCGGGCCCACTGTGGAAAAAATGAGGGAGCTGGGTATTGAGGAGTTTGGTATTTAAATTGGATAGTAATCCACCGCATCCAGGACAGAATCCGTAAAATGTTTGCCTATTCGGGGAGAAAACATTGAGGCTGTGAATTTTGATAACTTAACCGCCTTTACCTTAGGGCGCTTGATATGTGCGGCGATGCCGGCCGCAAGCGTCCAGTCCGATCGAGAAGGAAACTTCTGGAGCTCGGTGTCAAAATGGACCATTGTTGGGTTCGCGTTGGGCAATCCCACCGACAAATTGTAGGTTGGGTTGAGTGCAACGAAACCCAACAAAGCCTGGCTTAGGCTCAACCCAACCTACAAGATCTAACGTACCCAAGGATAGAACCATCACCAAATTCTTTTAATGTTTCATATAAGAATCATAATATAGCCTAAAGAAGGAGTGTTAAATGAAGATACCGTCAAAGGGATTGCCAAAAGAAGAGATCCTGAAAATTTTAAAACGTTATAAAGGCGGCGACTTGGACTGGAAATCCGGCCGGGTGTTGGGCTATATCTACGACCCCGGAAAAGTCGCCCATGATGTCATCGATTATGCCTATACCATGTATCTGACGGAAAATGGTCTTGATCCGTTGTCGTTTCCAAGTCTGCTGCGCCTGGAAAATGAAGTCGTCGCCATGACGGCCGGCATTCTGGACTGCGACCATGAAGTCGTTGGTAATTTTACCTCCGGCGGTACCGAAAGTCTGATCCTGGCCGTGAAAACCGCCCGGGATTACTCGCGAGTCGTCAAGCCGCATATCAAGGCGCCTGAAATGGTCCTACCCATCACCGCCCACGCGTCTCTTTTCAAGGCGTGTCACTACCTGGGAGTAAAACCTGTGGTGACAGGGGTTCAGGACGACACCTACCAGGCCGATGTCGAGGCCATGCGCGCCGCCGTTACTGACAACACCATCTTGCTGGTAGGCTCAGCGCCAGGGTATGCCCATGGCGTGGTGGATCCGATTCCTGAAATCGCAGCCTTAGCACAGGAAAAAGGCCTGCTGTGCCATGTGGATGCCTGTGTCGGGGGAATTCATCTTTCCTACATGCGCAAACTGGGGTATTCTGTGCCCGACTTTAACATGAACGTGCCCGGTGTGACTTCCTTGTCGGTGGATCTCCACAAATACGGATATGCCGCTAAAGGAGCTTCGATCATTTTATATCAAAACAAGGAACTCAGAAAGTATCAGTTCTGGGCCTGCTCACGCTGGACCGGCTATACCGTCATCAATCCCGCGGTTACCAGCAGCAAAACCGGCGGGCCCATGGCGGCCGCCTGGGCGGTACTCAATCACATGGGTGATGAAGGCTATTTGGAAATTGTAGCAGAAGTCATGGCGGCCACAAAGAAATTGGTTGAGGGCGTAGACAAGATTGACGGGTTGCGGGTTCTGGGTAAACCGGACATGTGTATGTTCTCATTGGCGTCCACCACGGAAAAGATCAATGTCTACCGACTGGCCAATGAAATGAAGAAAAAGGGCTGGTATCTGCAGCCTCAGTTTGCGCGGGAAAATTCACCATCCAATTTGCACATATCCCTGACCCGCTCAACCGTATCCCAGGCCGAAGCTTTTTTAAAGGCCTTTGAAGAAACCGTCGAGGAAATCAAGCAGCAGCCAGTGGATCAAAAGACTCTGAATTTGCAAAATGAGCTCAAGAAACTTTCGCTGAATTATGACGATGAAACCTTTTTCAAGCTGGCGGAAATGGCCGGGGTTACCGGGACCGAGGCACCGGAAAGCATGGAAAAAGTCAATATGCTGCTTGAAGTACTGCCCTATGATATTTCTGAATTCATGCTGATCGAGTATCTGAATAACATGATGGTACCGGGAAGAGACTAACATTAATTAAGCCTGAACCTAAAGCCAAGTATAAATAGAAAAAGTCATTTAGAGCGTTTGGCAGAATAACGTTCCGCTATCGGCAGTTTTACAATGCTACTTTAAATAGGAATAACACCCCAGCTGGTTTACTCCAAACGCTCTAATCTAATTAAGGGGTAGAGAAATGGTCCGAAGCATCGCGTGGTTGATGGCTATCACCGTCGGATTTGGTATGATTGCCTGCGGCAATGGAGATGGTACGTCGAAATCGGTTGAAGATCAGCAAGGGCCACCGCAAGACGGGAAGGTGATCGGCCCTCTGACAGTAAAATTTATGGGATTTGAGGCGAGATCCGGCGGATCGAAAAAGGCTGCAAAGTTTGTCCTTTACAATTCTTCTGCCGAGAATATCCAGCGGCTTAGGCTGACTCTCAGGTATTTGGACGAATCCGGCGCTGAGGTATCCACGTTCCCGTGGAACCTGTCTGGGCTCCCGCGGTATCTAAGTCCGGAGGAAAAAAAAGTCGAGATTATGGGCCTTGGTGTTCCTGAAAACTGTGTGACGGTGGATTTGGTAGTGGACGATTATGAGTAAACTTTTTTGGTTGCACCGTTGGGGTTAATATTAGCCACGAAACCCACGAAAGAACACAAACATTGGTATTAAATATTGACCGAAAAGAGGAAAAGAAAAATCATCTCTTTGAACTCCCACCGGGGCGCAGGCCCTATGAGCCGGAGGCTGAGTCCCGAGCGACCTGTCGGGCCTTAGCTCGCAGAGCGAAGCCTGAAGCGGGTGGATAAACCTTTGAGAAGACCTTAGCTCTAGCACTAGCATAAAATAAAGAATATAGTTGCCGAGAGGATCAATAACATGGAATTTAAACTACTCTACTGGTACTGGCTGGTATTTGGTATGATTCTGATCATTGCCGAGCTCTTTATACCAAGCTTCACCATCTTCTGGTTCGGGTTAGGCGCCATCCTGGTTGCCGGCGTTCTGTTGATGTTGCCGGGCCTGGCCATTAGCTGGCAATTGTTCGTCTGGGCAGTTGCTTCCTGCATCCTCACGTTTCTCTGGTTCAAGCTTTTCAAGCCTTTGATGGCAGATCGAACCAAAGCCGGAATCTCACGGGAGGCCATATTGGGCGAAAGCGGACAGGTTATCAGCATTCCCGAGCAGGAAAAGCGTGGTATGGTCCGGTTTACTACTCCTCTATTGGGAACCGATGAATGGCCGTTTATTTGTGAGCAGGAGCTTGTGATTGGTGACCGTGTCACGGTCAAAGATATTTCCGGCAATACCCTGATCGTTGCGAAACGCTGATGGGATAGAGCCTTATTTAAACGGATAAATTGCTTTGATTAGATGTTCGATGTTCAATGTTCGACGTTTATCAGTTTCTACTTGGATTAAACTGGCGACTTTTAGGCCAGCGGCTTGCTAAATCCAGGTATTATTTATGCCTGTGGGAGCGGCCTTCAGCCGCGATGGCTATGATCCAAATATTTGAGAGATAAGGTCGTGTAAAATTTTATTAAAAAGTTTTAAGGAGAAGAATTCATGGAAGGATTAATCGTCGTCGTGGTTTTCGTCGTTTTGGTTTTAGTTACTATTTCCCTGGGCGTCAGGATAGTACCCCAGGGGAGCAAGCAGGTTGTCCAGCGGCTGGGTAAGTATCACAGGACCCTCGGGCCGGGATTGAATATCATCTTTCCATATATCGACAGGGTCGCAAACAAGGTAACTACTAAGGACATTGTCCTGGATATTCCCTCCCAGGAAGTCATCACCAAAGACAATGCCGTCATCATTGCCAATGCAGTGGCTTATATCAACATTGTCTCGCCTGAAAAATCCGTCTACGGTGTCGAGGATTATCGCCTTGCCATCCAGAACCTGGTTCAAACCTCCCTGCGATCCATTATTGGTGAAATGGACCTGGACGACGCCTTGTCCTCCCGGGATGAAATCAAGGCGAGGCTGAAAACGGCGATTTCCGATGACATTGCCGATTGGGGCATCACCATTAAAACGGTGGAAATTCAGGACATCAATCCCTCCGAAACCATGCAGAAAGCCATGGAAGAACAGGCAGCCGCCGAAAGAGGGCGCCGCGCGACCGTCACCCGGGCTGATGGCGAAAAAGCCGCCGCCATTTTGGAAGCTGAGGGCCGCTTGGAGGCCTCCAAGCGCGATGCCCAGGCCCAGGTGGTTTTGGCTGAGGCCAGCCAGCGAGCCATAACAAAGGTAACCGATGCCATCAAAGACCATGAACTGCCGGTCATGTTTCTGCTTGGAGAGAAGTATATTGAAGCCCTTAAAAATCTATCGACTTCGGAAAACTCGAAGGTCATCGTCCTACCGGGGGACATCCCGGCCGCGGTGCGAGGGATCATCAGCGCTGTCGGCAAGTAGAAAATAATAGACTAAACTGTTACGTAGCGATGACACAATTAGGAATGGGGTAAAATAGTCGTCAAATGACTTTCCCAGGGTGGGCGGTCCCTGGGAAATATCAATTCACTTACTGGCAAGTTTTATCCAATAACAATTTGGTTCAAAGTTGGATCTCAAATTTGGTATTCATAGTATTATCCCTACAGACTTCAATAGCTGCACCACCCTCACCGCTGAATTCCTGAGGGGTATATTCATAACATACTTTGGAAAAGATCATTGATATTGATTCAGTTAAACGATCTTCACCACCTGAGCCTCCAGTAGAGAAATTGACGATCTCAACATTTGACATAGTGATTTTCAAGTAATCGAGAGGAGACTCTCCGGTCTTTCTAACAACTAGGATGGCTTCATCAATAAATTCGCCGGTTAGAACTTTCAAGGCCAGATCAGGGGAAGCTTTATCAATATATTTAGTAACCACCAGAGGCTTGACAATGGCTTGGTCGGTGGAACTACTAGAATCACCCATATTTTCAGTATTATTGACTATTCCCCATGACCAAGCGAGAATGTCTATCCCATTTTCGTGTCCTTCAATAAATGATTCACCATCTATACCACTTATTTTCAGGATAATCTCAGATGCTGAATGTGCCAAGCTGGAATTGCTTGCAAAAAAGATACAAGATAACAAAATTATTAAAGCTATTTTTTTCATGGTACTATCCTCCTTTTTTTATTGCTGGATTACTTTAACGGTGAATCCGGCCTGTTAATAGTTGAATTATATTTGTAAATCTCTCAAATAAGGTGACTGAGGGTGTAGAATCTATATCCGCAACCAAAGATGTGTTTTGATAAATTATAGTCTACTGCACACTGGTATGGTTCTTAAATTGTATTTCGTATCCCAAATGATGCAGCCTCATGAAATCGTCCTCAACAACGGCGGCTCTCATCTGAGATAGGATGTGATCGGGCTGACGTTTCAGTTCAACATCTGTGATTGCCAAAAAGTTTAGGATTTCATTGTCAACTTTCATGGGATTACCTCCTGCCGAGATTGCAACCTTATTTTCTTGTTAAAGTGTCCTTTTAATATCTATAGCTGTCACCCCTTTTGAATATTGTCGTTTTTTATAGGGGCGGCAAAAAATTTAAACGATTAGACTTCTGACAGATGTGAGAACCTCAAATGATCGAAAACTATGGGGTCAAAGCTTGAATAGTGAAATATGGTTGACAAAAAGTCCTATGGATAGTAGGGAAACATCTATGAGCAGACCGTGGCGGATTGAATATGAAGGGGCATTGTACCACCTGCTATCGCGTGGCAACGATCGCAACGATATATTTGCTGATGACGAGGATCGTATCAGTTTCTTAGACACTGTCGGTGAGATGTCTGAACGGTTCGCCATCGACATATTTGCATATGTGTTGATGGACAATCATTACCACCTTCTTGTTAGAACACAGCGAGCCAATTTGAAAAAGGCCATGCAGTGGTTTGGCACCACCTATACCCAGCGGTTTAATCGAAGGCATTCTCGAAGCGGCCATCTGTTTCAGGGTCGTTATAAAAGCATCATCATTCAAAATGATGCCTATCTGCAGCAGCTATCCTATTATATTCACCGCAACCCTCTAAGGGCCGGTATTGTAAAGCGATTATCCGGGTATCGCTGGAGCAGTTACAAATTTTACGGCTATGGACAGAAAGCCCCTAAATGGCTGTCGACAGATCTGATATTATCTCAATATGACGGAACCCAAGATTGCCATCGGAGCTACCGTGAAAAAGTTCAAAAGTATTCATCGGAGGAAAAACGGCTTTTTGAAAATTTGCGGTATGGCTTAATCCTGGGATCTAAACAATTTGTTGAAAAAATTCGTGAAAAATATACACCGAAGAAAACGGAAGTGTCCCTACCCCAACAAAGGCAGGTGGCCAGAAACTTCGATCCAATGGGGTACTTACTCAGGGGAGAGAAAATATTTAAATGCGACATCGAGAATTTTGTGCGAACAAAAAGACTGTCGGGATCTGAAAAAGAGATCCGGGATTTATTGATCTATGGGATTTGGCGGACTGGTCAACTAAAAAATGAACAAATCGGCCAATTATTTGGACTGAGCTATTCAGCGGTCAGCCACGCTGTGAGATCTGCAAAATCAAGGCTATCAACGCATCGGCAATTGCGAACCAAATTCGACCAGCTTAATTCTTTGTTCAAACTTTAATCGACTGATTTCGCAGATTACACAGATTACAATGAATGTCGGGTGGGGACTGCGAAACCCGCCGAGTTTAATCCCCTGCAGCTTGCCGCGGAGCAGTTCTTACCATTACTATCAACAGAATTCATGCCCGGATACGAGGAAGAATATGGGGTTATCAAAAAAGTTGAGTGGGTACGAAGTGGAACATATACCAAATGTCGCATTTCGTCTGATGTCTTTTGTTTTTACCATACGAGATATTTTGTTTCGTGTCGATAAAAAACTTGATCAGTTTGGCATCAAGCAAGGAATGAGTGTGGTAGATTTTGGGTGTGGACCTGGAAGCTATATTGAACCGGCATCTCTATTGGTCGGTGAAACGGGTAAAGTCTATGCTGTTGATGTTCACCCTTTAGCGATCAAGTCCGTCAAGGAAAGAGCAAGAAAAAAATCACTTGAAAATGTGGTTCCGCTTCTATCAACCGGCTACCCGGTTGCTATAGAAAACCACTCGGCGGACCTTATCTATGCCTTGGATATGTTCCATCATATCAAAGATTCTAGCGGCTTTTTCAAAGAGCTTCACCGGATACTCAAGCCGGATGGCATACTTTTCATCGAAAGCGGCCATCAGCCGCTGGGGGACGCAAAGCAGAAGATTTTGAGCAGTGGTTGCTGGGCTATTCTCAAAGAGGAACGGAACATGTTTAAATGCAAACCCAATCCGTTCTGCTAAGGATTTAAACCGCTATGAAGATATTCCTATCCTATGCAGCTGAGGACAGAACACTCATTGAGCCGATTTACTATGCGCTTGTAAAAAATCATACGGTCTTCTTTGATCGGAAAAGTCTACCGGAAGGTGATGATTTTGATGAAAGAATTCGAAATGCGATCCGCAAAAGCGATTTGATCGTCTTCTGCATTTCGCCGAATTCAACCGATAAGGGAAGCTATACGTTGACCGAATTGAAGTTTGCCGAGAAAAAATGGACCCATCCGAAAGGACGCATACTGCCGATAATGGTCAAAGAGACCAGCTATGATGCTATCCCAAGCTATTTAAAGGCAGTAACAGTGTTAGAGGCAGCAGGTAATCTGGCTGCCGAGGCTGCCGCAAGAATCAATGCCATTGGCAAACGTCGGCGGATGAAAAAAATCATTCTGAGTGCCTGTGTTGTTGCCCTTGTCATAGTTGCCTCGGTTGTCGGAAGAGGGTGGCGAGGTGAAAACCCAGTTAATCCGCAGACAAGCAATCGTCAACCGGGAAAAAACAGCCCGAGCAAAGATGCAAAAGCGGCACGGAAGAAGCTACCGGCGCCGCTAAACATCATAGTTGCAACAGATGACAAAGCTGATCAAATTCAAATCAAGACAACTCCCAGAGAAGGGACTGCAGGTCGTATGCAGGTGTGCCTTCAGGTTCAGACCCAGAGCGGCTGGTGGAAGGGAATCGGCCTCAACGAGTACGCGCCCACTTTGGAAGGAGAGAGACGTGACGGTCTCAAATGCACGACGATCAGCCCGGGCCGCATCGACGTCGCGTACTGGAAAGCAAAATTTCTCGGTGCTCATACGTACGTCGGAACGCGCACACTGGATCTGCGACCCTACAAGGATCATGAGGTAATGTTTACCTGGAAAAAGGACTAAAACGGATAAATCTTAACCGTCATGCATCAAGAATATGAGCAAGCGCAGCCTTATAAAAGGAGTATTAATTGGTGCCGGAATTGTCATTGGATTGCTTGTGATGTTTTTTTTCGTGTTGCCATATGTTTACTTGTATACGGAGAACAGGAACTTCGCAGAATTGCGGGTAAAATCAGAGTTAATCTGCGAGAAAATGCCATTGCATTGTTTGGTACGTGATGAAAATATAGCGGAAATAAGGAAATACGCAAAGAACGGCAAAGATTTAGAGCTAAAAGATAACTGGGGTAAAACAGCATTGTTTTGGGCACTTGATAAGGAAAAATATCGAATTGTGCAGATTCTTCTATCCTTAAAAGCGGACCCAAACGCAAAAGATGACAATGGAATATCAGTATTTCATCAAGCAGTTATTTCCGGAAAATATGATATTGCAGATGAATTGCTAGATAGAGGTGCTGACATAAATGGTTTCAACGGCAGACAACACCCGGAAACGACATTGCACTATTGTGTTATGAAAAACAAGCCGGAGTGCGTCCAATATCTGGTCATACGGGGTGCAGATAAAACCCTTAAGGATTCATTCGGATACACAGTGTTAGAGAGGATCCGGATGCATGATCATATTAGTAAAGAAGTTGGCGAACTACTGGTGAATTGATCCCCGAATTTTGCATGAAATTTTAGATTTTCAAAAATTTTGTCAGAACCGCGTATCAAACCCCGAATTTTTTAGGAATGTGACAACCGAAATTATTCATATCAGAGATGCAGCCGCTGACGATATTTCTCTTTTGTCCTATCTTGTTCGGGTATCGTTCCTCTGCATGCCAGCATGATCGGTCTTTTGAACTTGGCCACAAGTTTAAAACCAAATTCAAAAAGGCTTTGGACCGCCTAAGCATTGGCGTTGGCAAAATTTTTGAATGATATTAAGTTTAAGGGGCTTGTCCAACATTACAATGCAACCGGCAACAAATAACAGCGGTTGTTTTGTCAGCATTAGGCCTTCAGACGATCACCCTCCAAAGCTTTCCCAATAAAAATATTCAACCTTTTGGTTGACAGTATATAATGTTTGATTATATTCAACTTTATGGTTGAATATGCCGATGAAAAAATTCTTACGGAGTTACTTAAAGCTGTGAGCGATACGACACGGCGTTCTCTTCTAACACAACTTTGCCAGCAAGGCGCCAGTCGAGTTACAGACTTAGCTGACTATTATGATATGTCACTTAATGCGATATCCAAACATATAAAAGTATTGGAAAAAGCCGGACTCGTAACCCGCAAAACTATCGGCAGAACCCATTGGATCGAAGCCAATTTAAAACAAATCAGTTTGGTTGAAAATTGGTTGAAAGAACTCAAATCAATCTGGGAATTACGTTTGGACAAACTTAATGAAATACTGCAAAATGGAGGTACTGAAAATGGCTGATCTAACTGTAACGTTAGAAAAAATAATCCATGCACCGATCGAGAAAGTATTTGATGCGTGGTTGGACCCAGCAATGTTATCAAAATTTATGATGCCTATGCCGGGGATGCCCGAGTCTGATGTACAAAACGATGCGCGTAAAGGAGGCGGCTTCACAATTATTATGCACGTTGGTGAAGAAAACCTACCGCACACAGGTGAGTATTTAGAAATTAATCGCCCTGACAAGCTGGTTTTTACCTGGGCATCTCACAGATCAGTTGACAACAGTACGGTTACTTTAAATTTCACCAAGATAGATGATAATAAGACAAATGTTTCACTATCTCATGTTAAATTTATCGATGAAAAAGCACGCTCTGATCATGAAGGTGGCTGGGGTAATATTTTAGATAAGCTAAATGAAGTCTTGGGTTAGTCCCAATGTTGTCGAAACAGCATCACAAAAAAAACCATTTCCTCAACCCGGACTGCCATCAGCTGCATAGAAGAGTTGCGCAGCTTATGGCTTCCGGTAATTTTTACGAGGCAGATTAAATTGGGTTCAGTATGTAAAATGGAAAACCGAATCTTTTCAATCACCCATAGCGGCAATAAATATGAGATTGCGACGAATATTCGGCAGCGGGGCGGGGAGATGGTATTTTTGATCCATGGGCTCGGATGCTCCAAAGCGTCTTTTCGGGACATATGGCTGCGCGATGAATTTAGCGATTATTCAATCCTGGCCTTGGATTTGATCGGTTTTGGTGGTTCCACGAAATCAGATAAATTTTCATATAAAATGGAAGATCACGCTGCGGTTTGTGCCAAGGTTGTCAAGGAGTTACCTGCCAGCAAGGTTCACATCATTGCACACAGCATGGGAGGGGCGATCGGCTTGCTCCTGCCACCCTGGCTTCTCGAATCGACATTATCTTTTGCAAATCTGGAAGGCAACCTCACCGGCGAACAGTGCGGTATCGTCAGTCGAAAGACTATCCGTGTGACCTTGGATAAATTTGAAAAGGAAGTGCTGCCAGATATCAAAAGCCTGTCGAAATCATTTGGAGAAGGACGTTTTTTTCTCGAATCAGCGTTGCCCTTCGGGTTTTATAAGAGTGCCGAGTCACTCGTCCATTGGTCTGACAGTGGAGAATTATTAACGCGCTTTATAAAATTGCCCTGTAATAAATCTTATTTTTATGGCCAAGAAAATGCCGGTATGGCTGTACTCGGCCGACTAAATGCAATCGAAAAGGTGATGATCGGCAACAGCGGGCATTTTTTGATGAATGACAACCCGAATGAATTCTACCCCCGCCTTAGAGAATTCTTAACCTCCTAGCTGTAACCTTAGGGTATAATCTAAGGGTTCACTCGAAATTGACGACGTTTGAAATGAAGCAACCGCCGCCACCTCCACCACTGCTACTGCCATCTCCTCCTGCAGGCGGGGATGAGACGGCAACTTCGGAAATCTGAAAAACTGTTCCATCAACTGAAGATAAATGTGCCAGGTAGATTTCACCGTTTTGATCTTCGCCAAAGGTTGAAATTGAAAGGTCAGTGTCCAGCAGTACAGAAGTTGTCCATTCGCCGGCATTATTTTGAGTGGCACCCCAGATGAGTCCCTCACTAAAATCACCGTAAAAATAAACGCCCGACATTCCAGGATTCTGATTGCCTCGGTAGCGATAACCGCCTGTCACCGAACGGCCAATTGTATGATCGTATTCCAGGATCGGCAGTGTCAACGTGCCCATGTCACAGTTGGAAGGTGGATTGAAACACTGGCTGCCTTCCATTAATCGCCAACCGTAATTTTCACCGCCCTGGGAGTCGGCGGGCTGATAATTCACTTCCTCCAAACTGTTTTGGCCGACATCCGCAATGAAAATATCTCCGGTAAGCCGATCGAAGCTAAACCGCCAGGGATTGCGTAAACCCAGTGCCCAAATCTCTTCGCTTGCCCCAGGATCACCCAAAAACGGGTTATCGGCCGGGATGCTATAGGGGGGGGCGCCGTCAACATCGATCCGCAATATTTTTCCCAACAGGTTGCTCAGCGTTTGGGCATTGTTATCAGGATCACCTCCCGCTCCACCGTCTCCTGTTGCTATATACAGAAATCCGTCTGGTCCGAATTGAAGCTGCCCGCCATTGTGATTTGCAAATGGCTGTTGGATAGTGAGCAAAATGAAGGCTGAATTCGTATCCACAATATTTGGATCAGCAGAAACTGAATAACGAGCGACAACCGTATCACCATTTATATCCGTGTAGTTAACAAAGAGAAATCCGTTACTTGCAAACTCCGGATGAAAAGCTAAACTGAAAAGACCGCGCTCGCCTCCCGCAGACACGAATGCGCTAAGGTCTAGAAACAACTCTGTTAAAACTTGATCGCCATCGTAAATGAGTATCTGTCCGCCCTGCTGGGTAATAAAAAGCCGGCCAGATCCATCCCCCGCATGGGTGATGGCCACCGGATTTTCTAATCCGGTAATCACAGGGTCTAGTTGAATTGCCGGAACTTTGCAGGCAGCTCCTGAAATTCAACTAGACC
>JAAUYD010252842.1_pt1 | contig 14218 bp, 11 predicted proteins | sample 7278101 | NCBI WGS metagenome assembly JAAUYD01 (sample SAMN14350128, study PRJNA611818) | marine sediment metagenome | isolation source: surface marine sediment (0.6m) | place: French Polynesia: Moorea | collected 2018-08
CTAGTTTTATAGTCATATTTATATGACTTTGACTATTAGACTGGGACTTATAGTCCCAGGTGGGTGTGATGGAAACCCGATCATATTTTATGGGACAAACCACTAGGGTGAGGGTTTTACTTTTACAGGTAATGACACTTTAATTGGTGCGGAAGGAAATGATTCTCTCTTCGGTGGTGATGGAGATGATAGTCTCAATGGTGGTTCTAATCAGGACTTTCTCGATGGAGGTATTGCAGGTAATGACGAACTCAACGGTGGAGGTGGAAGTGATACCTTGTTTGGTAGACAAGGTAACGACACTCTCTTAGGTACTGCTGGTAATCATTCTCTTAATGCTGGTGAGGATAATGATTTTCTCAATGGCGGTAAAGGAAGAGATACTTTAATTGGTGGAAGTGGCGATGATACAGTGATTGGTGGGTTGGGTAATGATATCCTCACTGGTGGTGCTGATGATGATATTTTTGTCCTGGCAATAGGTGAGGGACAAGACAGCATTACGGACTTTCAACCGGAACAAGATTTAATTGGCTTGAGTGGTTGTTTAAGCTTTGGACAGCTAACTATTATCCAAAATGGTAGTGATGCTTTGATTTCAGTTAACAGCACTGGTGAAATTTTGGCATCCTTAACAGGAATGAATGCTAGTCAACTTGAATCTGATGACTTTATTACTGACGTTAGGGTTTAAGGCAATCATTTAGTTTTTGATTCCTTAGAAGGTAAATGAGGATTTATTCAATTAATCAGGACATTTACCTTCTTTGCTTTTAACAATTTAGGAAATTAAACAGTGAGATTTATCTACATTTGCAACAAGTTAAAAGCAAGTAAGTAGTTAGACAAAACTAACATTGACTGTTGAAACTAGGGAATAGGATAAACACATAGTGGCTTGTCGCAGATGACGGTAAATAGGGAACACTAAGAAATTACTTAGTGAACAAAAAAAATTAGTGAACAAAATTTATGTTCGGGTACTTAAAAGTATGAATCCGTGTGTAGAGACTAGCAAGTGCAACGTCTGGAACAAGGGTTTGGGAATTCCTGCATCATACATGGATTCAGCAACACCGTAAATTTTGTCAATATATCTAAATCAGAATTTACGCAACTGGCATATTTATCTTCAAACTGTCACATAGGCTGGATTTAGTTATATAGAGGTTTTCACGCTTTGTAAAATACAGAATTAACCATAGGAGAGGAGAAAGGGGTGAGGTTTTATTGTGTATCTGGCTCAACTGAAAACCGCTATAATGTTGTTTATATAGCGCTTTTGGGTTGAGTCCAATACACTCGAAACCTCACCCCGTCCTGCGGACACCCCTCTCCGAAGTCGCGGAGAGGGGAAGGGGGTGAGGTTCATCTGTATTCTATGCAAGTGAAAACCGCTATATATCAAAACTTATAAGCTTTGAAATCAAATTTAAGTATCTGTGCCAGTTGGAATTATTTTGTGACGCTTCCGTAAGTCCTATAAATATATCTAAAAATATATATCATAATATATCTAATAATTGAGATATTCTTTTAATTCAAACTAAAAATGTAAGAATTTCCCAATAAATATTGTCATTTTATATTAACAAAAAAACAGATAATACACAATTTTAATAAAAAATAAAGTAACTCATAAACCTATTAAGAATCTGCTTTTGCTGAATTGAATACATCTTAAAATCTTTTTAATGAATATATTAAAGGAAGTATCGAATTGTGAACTTTGGTAAATGATTCGGGAGGTATGTCTAGGAGAATATCATGCTTGAATTCTTTACGTCTTTGAACGACCATAATTTACCGTATCCCGATACGCTGCACCCCATTGTTGTCCATTTTGTGATTGCTATGGTGTTGTTTGCGTTTTTCTGTGATGTGGTTGGTTATCTCACCCGCAACTACCGTCTGTATGAAGTCAGTTGGTGGAATATGCTGTTTGCAACAGCTTCCATCTTCGTTGCCATTATTTTTGGTCAATTTGAAGCGGGTTTAGCACAACCATACAACGCAGCGCAACCAGTGCTAAATTTACATACCATTATTGGTTGGTCTTTATCTGGTATTTTAGCAGCCATTACTGGCTGGCGTTATGTAATTCGTTCCCGCAACCCGGAAAAAATGCCTATTCCCTATCTGGGGGTGGGATTGTTGTTAACGGTTTTGGTGTGTGTTCAGGTGTATCTGGGAGATGAACTGGTGTGGGTATATGGACTACATACTGTACCAGTGGTTGAAGCTGTGAAAGAGGGATTGTTGCAATGAACCCAGAACTAATTGACCAGTTAAGCGCACAGTTAGGCGCAAATGGACTTCCCTATAGTATCCCCATTCACCCGAATTTAGTCCATCTAACTTTAGGACTATTTATTTTAGGGATTCTGTTTGATATTGCTGGGACTTTCTTCCCCATCCCCAAAATCTTCCTGAAAGCGTTGGAAATTGATGTTGTTCGTGCCAATTTCTTTAATGTGGGTTGGTACAATATGCTGGCTTCAGCTATCATCACTCTGTTTACTGTTTCCGCAGGATTCTATGAAATCATGCTGGCAGAAGCACCCTCTGGTGTGAAGAGTGCTTGGGGATTAGAATCGATGGACACGATGCTTTGGCATGGTGTAGGTGGTGTATTGCTATTAGTATTAATCATCGGTATGACTGTCTGGAGAGGTTTCCAACGCTTTATTTGGCGTAAGGATGCAGATAGACAGGTGCAATGGAGTTATCTATTGGCAGGAATGACGATGATGTTTCTGATGTACGTCCATGGAACTTTGGGGGCACAAATTGCTGCGGAGTTTGGGGTACATAATACTGCTGATATGTTACTACGCATGGGGGCAGATCCCAACCAATTACTAAATTAATTCCTCTTTGTCTGTGCGTGAGACAAAAGAATAACCACATACGACGCAGTTTTGCAGGGTAGACACTAAGACACATAGACGCGTTAGCGACCTCCCGCAAGGTAGAAACAAGAGAGTTACGAACAAGTAGTAATTTGGTTATGAAGATTCGCCATTTTTTGATATGGATTCCACTGGGGATTGCAATTACAGCAATTAGCATGTGGATCGGACAACAAACCTATTCTTGGCTTCCCCCGGAAGCTGCTGCCGAATCTCGTCTGATTGATGATACGATTAGTTTTTTGGTTACCCTGGGAGCGTTTATTTTCCTGGGTGTAACGGCAGTTATGATGTATTCGGTGATTTTCCATCGTGCAGCTGCGAATGATTATAGTGATGGTCCTCACATTGAGGGTAATCTGACTCTGGAAATAGTCTGGACGGTTCTGCCTGTGTTGGTAGTGTTTTGGATTGCAGGTTATAGTTATCAAGCATACCAGCAAATGGGAATTCGCTCGGCGATGCCAGGAATGCATTTGCATATGCCTATGGGTATGGAAACCGCTTATGCTGAACCGTTAGCAGAAACTGTGGCAGAACCCACAGAAGAAATTGAGGTGGATGCTAAGCAGTGGGCTTGGGTATTCCGTTATCCTAAGAGTAATGTGACAAGTACGGAGTTACATTTACCTGTAAATGAGCGTGTTCGTTTAGCATTACAATCTGAGGATGTCCTCCACGGTTTCTATATTCCGGCTTTTCGTCTCAAGCAGGACATTGTTCCCAAGGAAACTATAGACTTTGAATTGACTCCCATCCGTCCTGGTAAATATAGACTCACGGACTCTCAATATAGCGGTACTTATTTTGCCACGATGCAGGCTGATGTGGTAGTTGAATCCAGGGAAGATTATCAAAGCTGGTTAGCACAAGCAGCCAAGCAAAAACCTACTGTGGCTGAGAATCAAGCGGCTAATGAATATGCTGTTGCTGCTAAAAACGACTTCCGCAATACTTGGGTAACTGTTGCCCCAGCGGACTCTCCTTTGGTTAATTATCATAATTAAGAGTCCCGATGAAACAAGTTTCACCACTAAGTAAGTGTTTTTCTTACTACTGACTACTCCCTAATCATTACTCACTTACAAGTCAGGAAAGTAGATGACTATCAATATTGAAACTACTACCGTTCTTCATGACACGTCTCACCATGAAGACCCTACAAATTGGAAGCGCTATTTTAGCTTTAGTACTGACCATAAGGTCATCGGTATTCAGTATATCGTTACCTCGTTCATTTTCTTTCTAGTTGGCGGTATTTTCGCCATGATTGTCCGGGGAGAGTTAATTACCCCCGAATCTGATTTAGTCACTCGCAGCATGTACAATGGCATGTTCACCATGCACGGTACAGTAATGCTGTTTTTGTGGACATTCCCCATTCTGGTGGGTTTAGCTAACTATCTCGTTCCCTTGATGATTGGGGCAGCAGATATGGCTTTTCCCCGACTGAATGCAGCTGCTTTTTGGATGGTACCAGTAGTCGGTATCCTCTTAATGGCAAGCTTTTTTGTTCCCGGTGGTCCTGCACAAGCTGGTTGGTGGTCTTATCCTCCTGTCAGTGTACAAAATCCCACGGGTAACCTAATTAATGGGGAAGTCATCTGGCTGTTAGCAGTAGCAATTTCTGGTGTCTCATCTATTATGGGTGCAGTCAACTTTGTTACTACCATTGTCAAGATGCGTGCCCCTGGCATGTCCTACTTCCGGATGCCTATCTTTGTCTGGGCAGTATTTAGCGCTCAGATTATCCAGTTGTTTGGATTGCCTGCCCTGACTGCTGGTGCAGTGATGTTGTTGTTAGACCTGACCGTTGGTACTGGCTTCTTTGACCCCTCCCAAGGCGGAAATCCAGTCATGTTCCAACACTTTTTCTGGTTCTACTCCCATCCAGCAGTGTATGTAATCATTCTTCCCGTCTTCGGTATTTTCTCAGAAATATTCCCGGTCTATGCACGCAAACCCCTCTTCGGTTACAAAGTAGTTGCAATTTCATCCTTAGTCATTGCTGGGGTAAGTGGTTTAGTATGGGTACACCACATGTATGTCAGTGGTACTCCCGACTGGATGCGGATGGTGTTTATGCTTTCCACCATGTGCGTTTCTGTTCCCACCGGTATTAAAGTCTTTGCCTGGTTAGGAACTTTATGGAATGGTAAAATCAGGCTGAATACAGCAATGCTCTTTGCCTTAGGAGCCTTAGTAATGTTCGTATTTGCAGGGATTACAGGGATTATGCTTTCCTCTGTACCTGTAGATGTTCACGTCAACAATACTTACTTTGTAGTTGGTCACTTCCACTATGTCCTTTACGGAACAGTGACCATGGGTGTGTACGCTGCTATCTACCACTGGTTCCCCAAAATGACTGGACGGATGTATTCCGAAGGTTGGGGTAAATTACACTTCTGGTTAGCATTTATCGGCACTAACCTGAACTTCTTACCCATGCATCCCCTAGGATTACAAGGAATGTTACGTCGTGTGGCTTCCTATGACCCAGAATATGCATTTTGGAATATCATTGCTAGTCTTGGTTCCTTCTTACTGGGAATGTCCACCCTCCCCTTCATCATCAATATAGTAGCTTCTTGGATGAACGGTGAGAAAGCAGGTGATAATCCCTGGAGAGCAATTGGATTGGAATGGTTAGTTTCTTCCCCCCCTCCTGTAGAGAACTTTGAAGAAATTCCCATCGTAGTTTCAGAACCCTACGGTTACGGTAAATCCGAACCCTTAGTTTTCCAAAAGTCTAAGAAAACTGCTGTATTAGTCAGCCCAGAAAAACCTCGAACCGTAAGTAACGATCACTCACACAAACAAAAGTGAAATCTGGGGACAAAAAACCGGGTTTATTCATAACTGATAAACATCAAAACCCTAATGTTTCCCTAATAAACCCGGTTTCTCTCTCAACCAAGTAAAAAGTAAAAAGGTAAAAGTAAAAAGAAATCCCTGTGAATAAATTCAGGGAACTATTTCTTGAGATAAAGATTACAGGAATACCTCATATCTTGCACCATTCTTAACAACACCACAAAAATCGGGTTTCTAAACGCAAAATTTAGGCAGTCATTCTTAAGAAACCCGGTTTTTAATCAAGGTATAAGATGTGTGATACCTAACATTCTTTATGAATCCCTTTTACTTTTGACTTTTAACTTCAAAAATCGTCATTCCCTATTCCCCATTCCCTATTCCCCATTCCCTATTCTTATAGGAGAAATTAACCCATGACTATCATTACTGAGGACTATCAACATTCTTTGTATGCTGGTGCAGAACACCACCACGATGAAGAAGGCAATAAAATGTTCGGCTTCATCGTCTTTCTACTATCAGAAAGCGTCATCTTCCTCAGCTTCTTTATCGGATATATCGTCTACAAAACTAGTTCTCCCAACTGGTTACCCCCTGGAGTTGAAGGATTAGAAGTCAGAGAACCAGCCATCAACACCGTTGTTCTCGTTGCTAGTAGTTTTGTGATTTACTTCGCTGAACGTGCCTTACAGCGCCATAATTTAAAAGGATTTCGCTTCTTTTTAATCGCTACCATGGCGATGGGAACTTACTTTTTAGTTGGTCAGGCAATAGAATGGAGTAACCTCACCTTTGGCTTTACCACCGGGGTTTATGGTGCAATGTTCTACCTATTGACTGGTTTCCACGGTTTACACGTTTTCACAGGTATTCTCTTACAGGGAATTATCTTATATCGTTCCTTCTTACCTGGTAACTACGATTCCGGTCACTTTGGTGTCAATGCCACTTCCCTATTTTGGCACTTCGTCGATGTAATTTGGATTGTTTTATTTCTGCTTATCTACATCTGGCAGTAAAAACTGCGGATTTGCTCTGACAGTTGTTTCCATTGATATTAAAGTAGAGACGCGAAATTACTCTTCAAAAAACGTGTCTCTACATTTTTATAAGTTTTCTGCATTTTGTTAACTTTATTGATGTCGATTAACTAGTATAACGGATATACGTATATAGTTACTTCTCTACATGCTGGACAAACAGCTACTTTATATTCTTTAGGACATATTCCCCTTGCTTGACATTCATTATAAACATATCTTGCTCCTGCTGCTGGTGCTTGACATACAATGTTAACAATAGTTGCAGGTGAGAAATTAAAGTTCTTTGGTATCTGAACTTTTCTTTCTACCCAACCTGTTTGTAAACCTTTAAAACATGCAAAACCCCATACAATGTACTGGACTCCTTGTCCTAGTTTTTGAATGCGTCCTTTTGACTCTTTTTCCGTAACATTTCCTCTTTCAACAGCAACTGACATCTCTGGGATAATAAAATTGCCTGACGTTAGAGTTATTGCTGTTAAAGAAACTGCTAAAAGCTTGTTTATTTTTTGAAAATTGATTTTCATTTTTCACCTTCTTGTTTCTAGCTAAAAAACTCATACAGGAATTCTATATAGATCGGAAACCCAGAATTACTTAATAGCGAACCCAGCTTGACATAACCATTACCTATAGGACTTGTGGCAGGTTATTATGGTTTAAACTAACAACACCGCACCATTCTCAAGAAGAGCCAGAGATCCCTATGTTCTAGTTACCAGGCTGAGCCTGGTAACCAGGGTTTGGAGGCTCTGCCTCCTAGTTATTAAGCTTGGAAGTGCAAGTTATCAGTTTAAATCCAAGTGAAGGCAAGCAAGAAAAAGAAAAATTGGCGTTGCTGATTACAAGTATGATTTTGTCCCCCAACCCCCAATTCTGGGGGAGAATTTAAGACCCCCAAAATACCCCCAAACTACCCCCAGAATATCCCCAATGTTGGGGGTCACGGGGGGCAGGGGATAATGGTGGCTAACCAAGAATTCTAATCACAGTATTCATACTTTGATTCAGCAACGCTGAAAAATTTATTCGGTAAATATCTAGAAAAACTGTATGGTTATGCCATTATAAAGTCTGTATTATCTATTAAGTATAATGACTAACAAATTCTCAATAAAGTTATATAAAATGTGAAGATATTATACATATGTTTATAAACTTTATAGAATGTATACATTTTTGTGAGGTTACCCAAAACTAGAGAACACATATACCCGAAGTTCGGTAAAACCTTGTGACGATAGCTGAAGATTGCACTTATTGAACAAGCTTTTTTTCTTAACTTAGTGCCATTTCGGTATAGGGAGTAGAGATAAGCATAATTTATTTATTGTAAATTTTTGTTAAATTTACCAAAAAGGTTGTTGAATTCGATTTTTTCTAAATAAATGAGAATTATTTTTATCTAGTCCACGAAATTTTAGGGTTTGCAGCCTCTAATTTTGTGTTAAAATAGGAATAACTTAGATTTATCCTGCAATTTTTTTTGTCATGAATTGATGATAATGCTGATGTGATAGTTTCATCATATTTTTTCATGATTAGATTCAGCTGTTGTGGATCTAAAATGTATAAGCGACTTGGGAATTAAACTTCCAAATTAAAAAATATCCAACAACGAGTACGGACACGGCGTCTGCTAAGTAATAAGTAATAAGTAATCAGTAATCAGTAATCAGTAATCAGTAATCAGTAATCAGTAATCAGTAATCAGTAATCAGTATTTGGGTTCTCCCACACATTTTTTCGTTCACCCCCCATTACCGATTACCCATTACCAATTACCAATTACCAATTACCAATTACCAATTACCAATTACTAATTACCAATTACCAATTACCAATTACCAATTACCAATTACCAATTACCAATTACCAATTACCAATTACCAATTACCAATCACCAATTACCAATTACCCATTCCCCTAAAACATATCAGCGGGGTCGGCAGATTGGACTTTACGGCTGGCTACAGCGCCGGATATCATACACATGATAATGGTGAGAATCTGTACCTGTATTGCCCTGGCTAAGGTCATGTAGAGGGGTAAATTAGTGGCGTTACGGGTTAGGGAGTATAAACCAAAGGAAACAGCAAATCCTGGTATAAAGCCTAAGATTGCCATGATAATTGCTTCCTCAAATACTACTCCTAGTAAATAGACATTGCGGTAACCCATGGCTTTAAAGGTGGCATATTCTTTCATATGGGCGTTGACATCGGTGGAAAGAACTTGATACACAATAATTACTCCCACCATGAAGCCCATAGACACCCCTAAGCTGAAAATAAAACCAATGGCGGTATTTGTTTGCCAGTAGTCCTTTTCAAAGGCGATAAATTCTTCTTTGGTCAAAACTTTGACATCATTCCCTAAATGGGATTTTAGACGAGTTGCAATTTCTTGGGGGTCATAACCCGGTTGCAGTTGAATTAAGCCTAAACTGAGATTACTTGCGGGTCTTCTGGAAAATAGTCGCAAAAAATTCTGGTCGCTGGTAATTAAGGTACTATCAGCAATAAAAGAAGCGCCGATTTCAAATAAGCCGCTAATATTAACTGTACGGCGTTCAATTTCCGTTTTAACAGGCTTCCCAGCATCAACTTGGGCGATCGCCTCTTGGTATTCTCCCCTGGCTGCACGGTCAAATAAAACCGTATCTGGAAGTTTAATTTTATCTAGTTGACTGTTAACTGGTGGTAAGTCTAAAGCTGAATTTTCGGGATTAAAACCAATTACCAAAACTGTGTTCTTTTTCCGGGTTTGGGGATTTTTCCAATCGACAAAGTTAACATATACTCCCTGGGCTGATTTGACTCCCGGTATATCCATGGACTGGTAAAGTCGTCTGCGGGTAAAGGTGGACATATTTGCCAGGTTCCGCGCTTGGGGACTAATGAGGACAATATCCCCCTGGAAACTGCGGTGTATTCTGGTGTTACTGTCATAAAGGGCTGTTTGAAATCCCAACTGCATAAACATCAGTAAGTCGGCAAAGGCAATACCCGAAAGTGCTACCAAAAAACGACCTTTATGACGACTCAATTGCAGCCATCCTAGGGGAGTGCGGCGTTGTAATTGCTGTATAAATCCAATCATAGTCCAATCACCGCCTTAACTTGCAAATTGGTAAATTGGGCTGCTTTTTGGGTGGATGGGTCATCAAGTTTGACGTGGACTTCCACCACTCTGGCGTCTATATTACTGGAAGGATCGCTATTGATCACATTTTGACGCTGAATTTGTAACCCTACTCTTTCCACTGTTCCCTGTAGTTCATCAGTTAGGGAATCACTTACTAAGCGCACTTTTTGCCCGGGACGGACTTTGTTGATATCACTTTGATAAACTTCTACCACGGCGTACATCTGGCTATTTTGCCCAATTTCCACCACGCCATCGTTAGATATTAATTCCCCCGGACGGGCAAAAATTTCAAATACTTGCCCTTCTTGGGGCGATTTCACGTAAGCTTGTTGTAAATTCGCCTCTGCACGTTTGAGTGCAGCTACAGCACGTTTGACTTCTGCTTGTGCAGCTGCTATATCCACGGGACGCACCTCAGCGATACGATTTAAGGTGGCTTTTCCTTCTTTTATTTGCTGCTTTCGGGATGCTTGGATGCGTTGGAGATTTGCCCTGGCTTCGTTAAGTTGCTGCTGTCGGGAGGTTTGAATCCGTTGCAAATTTGCTTTTGCTTCTGCTAACTGTTGTTTGGCGCTGTCTAATGTCAAGCGCTTGCTATCTCTTAGGGATGCGGAAATCGCCCCCTGTTGATACAGGGTTTGGTTACGTTGATATTCCATGCGGGCATTTTCTAACTGGGCTTCCAGGCGGGCAATGGTAGCTTTTTGTGCTATGCTTTCCGTATTTCTTTCAGCTTCTAGACGGGCAATATTAGCTTTTTGCGCCTCTATCTCTGTACCTCTTTCTACTTCTAAGCGGGCAATGGTGGCTTTTTGTGCCTCGATTTCTCCCTGTTTTGCCCCGGCTTTTACCTGTGCTAAATTTGCCTGTGCTACCCCTACGGCTTCTTTTGCTTCTTCTAAGGCAGCTTGCAATCTGTCACGACTGTCTAAAATCGCTATCACTTGCCCTGCTTTTACCCTATCTCCTTCTTTCACCAATAATTGTTCAACCCGACTCCCTTCTGTTGACACGGGGGCTGAAAGTTTTATTACCTCTCCTTTGGGTTCTAGTCTGCCTAGTGCTGTAACTGTTTTTACTTCTGGTACTTGAACTATCTGCTGTTGTTCCTTGCTAATTTCAGCAGTTTGAGACTGATTAACCGTATAAACACTGATTCCCATTGCAGAAAAGGCTGCAATTGTTGCCATGACTATGGATGGGCGGAAAATTGATTGCGGAGATTTAAAGTTTTGCAACATAGCATCCCTGGGTGAATAACATACTAAACCGTTTAGTTTTATAATATAACTAAACTGAACAGTTTAGTATAGTGATATCATAGAACTATACTAATCGGTTTAGTTTTCCTTGCAGAATCAATGGATAATAGGGTGCAATGTTATTGTGCCCTTGCCTTCTTTAAATTTGAATGATTTAAATGCCCTGTGAGTACATTAGTTCGTAATTAGGGCTATTCTGAAATCCTATGGGTACGCTTGTGGTTGCAAAATTGGGTGAGTGAAAATATAGAAAACGGGCAGGGATGCCTGTTCCACAAACCAGGATGCCTGTTCCACAAACCAAGATGCTGATTATACATAACTATTAAAATTATCCCGCATTTATGCAACGGCGAAAATTTAAACTGAACTAAAGTCCTAACTACAAACTAGGTAATGTATGACTGGATAATTAAGAATACTTTATAAGTTAAAAGTTAAACATGGCACGAACAAAAGTAAGTGAAATTGACCGTGATAGTTCCATAGATAAAGTCGAGCAAATTCTCCAAGGGGCAATGCAGGAGTTCTTGGTACATGGTTATGCGGGCACCAGTATGGATAAGGTGGCAGCGGCAGCTGGTGTATCAAAAGCGACTGTATATAGCCATTTTCAAGATAAGGAAGGACTGTTTAAGGCTTTAATAGAACAAAGAGCAAGAAAGAAATTTCAGTTAATTTTTGGTAAGCAAGCTTTGGAGGGGGAACCGAAAATAGTTGTGCGTCAGTTAGCAGTGAAAGGATTGGCGCAAATGGCGGAGGATAAGGAACATCGGGCATTGATGCGGGTGATAATTGGCGAATCTGGGCGTTTTCCAGGATTAGCAAAAATTTGTGTGCGCTGCATGATTAAACCAATATGTGAAACTCTTAGCGAGTATCTTGCTGCTCATCCAGAGTTAAATATATCCGATCCAGAGGCAACAGCACGGGTAATTTTGGGGACGCTGGTACATTTTCATATTGTGCAAGAAGTGTTGCATGGTAAAGATATTTTGCCTATGGAGGAAGAGAGATTAATTGATAGTTTGATGGGAATGATTGTGGAAAGTTAGCTGTCAACTCCCTTCCTAGATCCCCGACTTCTTAAAGAAGTCGGGGATCTGTCTTTTCCAGCTACTATAGCAGTCGCCACAATTGTTAGGACATTTTTCTGTTAAGAGTTCCCTATTTCCTATTCCCTATTCCCTATTTCCTGTTTCCTATTCCCTATTTTCTATTCCCTATTCCCTGTTCCCTGTTCCCTCTGTATACTATCTAAAGGTTGTAACAAAGTTTTCTGATGAGCAATACCATTTTTTGGCGAACTGCTTACCAGCTATTTAAACCAGAGGAACCTCTAGCAACTGCTGAAGACCTGAGAAATTTTTATGTCCAGAGAGATAATAGTCCTGTGGATAAGCTGGTCAGTTTGCTAGAAATGGAAGATGATCCAGCAAAGTTTTTACTAGCAGGTCATCGGGGTGGGGGGAAAACTACGGAATTGCGACGACTGGAACAAAAATTAGCAGAAAACTATACTGTTATTTGGATTGATACGCAAGCTGCTTTAGATAGATATAATATTGGTTATGCGGAAGTTGTAGTTTTAATTGGTTTAGAAATTGCTCGTCAGGCTATTAAATCTAATTGGTTATTTAAAAAGGATAAATTATTACAAGGTTTATTGGATAGCTTAAAAAGCGTAATTTACGAAGACAAAGGAAGTCATACTGAAGGTTTGGGAATGCCGGAATTTATGGAGAAGGCAGGGGTAATTCTCAAACGCGGTTTAACTAGAGAAGTGACAAAAACTCTCAATGTGCGTCCTTTGTTGAGTGAGATTATTACTAGGGTTAATAATATTATTGAGGCTGCGGAAAAGGAAAGTCAGCAAAGGTTACTGATTATTGTTGATGGTTTGGATAGGCATGACCAAGTAACTGCTTTGGAGATGTTTTCGAGTCCGTTGTTGGTAGAATTAAATTGCCATATTATCTATTCGATTCCTATTTCTTTGCGATATTCTCCAAGTTTCCGTCAGCCGATGGAAAGTTTTCAGAAGTGTTTGGATTTAAATAATCCTCCTGTGTTTGAATGTGATGATAATTTATGTCCGACAAGTAATCCTCATCGAAATGGTCGGGAAATTCTGATTAATGTTATTAATAAACGTCTTGTCAGTTTAGGTGATAGTTACAAGGGTTTATTTAATCCTGATGCTTTGGAATTAATTTGTGAAAAAAGTGGTGGTGTGATGCGAGAATTAGTGAGATTAGCACGTACTGCCTGTGAAATTGGGTTGCAAAATAAGTTGAATTTAATCGATTTAGAAACTGCAAAAGAGGCAGTAAGAGAAGTTGGTAGGGAATATAATTTAAGCGATTATCACTATCCGGAACTTGATTTTATCCATCGTACTGGCAAATTAACGACGAAGACACACAGTTTGCCTAATAAGGGAGAGTTTATTATTTGTGATGAACTTTTACAAAATAAATTAGTTTTAGGTTATTACACTTCAAAGCAAGAGTCTTGGTTTGATATTAATCCTATTTTGATAGAAGATTTAGAGCGTTGGCAAGGGGGTAATAATAATATTTAAAATTGTAGTTTGACATTAATAATTAGACGTTGCTCAATCCATGTATGAAAATGATACGAATTTTAAAAAAGAATGCGATACATGATTGGTTGGTAGGGGTGCGGTTTCCGCACCCTACAATTAGATTTGTTGCAAACATTTTTTGATTTGGGATGATTTTGCATAATTACAAAACCCTTTAGACGTTGTTTGTCAAGTCTAAAGCTTTACGAAAAAACCTCACTTCTTATCTCTCTCCTAGGAGGAGAGAGACTTTGAAAACCCTATTTTTCTGTTCCCCTTCCCTAGTAGGGAAGGGGTTAGGGGTTAGGTTTTTAGGGTTGTGATGTTAGACATCTGACATCTTGCACCAGTTGCAACAAGCGCAGAGAAACCGGGTTTATCAACCAAAAATTAAGGTTTTTCAGTTAGTGATTATCAATAAACCCGGTTTCTTAGGGTGGTGCA
>JAAUYD010125684.1_pt1 | contig 14213 bp, 11 predicted proteins | sample 7278101 | NCBI WGS metagenome assembly JAAUYD01 (sample SAMN14350128, study PRJNA611818) | marine sediment metagenome | isolation source: surface marine sediment (0.6m) | place: French Polynesia: Moorea | collected 2018-08
GTGCGGATATGGGGCTTGGCCGATGGCAGCCGCGCGGCCTCGGATCCGTCCGCCGCCGCGGGCGAGGTGGATGCGGTGCGGGTCGCCATCTCGGCGGCGGCCACCGGCGGACGGATCCGAGGCCGCGCGGCTGCCATCGGCCAAGCCCCATATCCGCACCGGATTGGGCATCGACGCCGGCGGAACCTACACGGACGCGGTGATCTATGATTTTGCCGACCAGCGGGTCCTGGCCAAAAACAAAGCCCTCACCACCCGCTGGAACTTCATGCGCGGCATCGATGCAGCCCTCGATGCGCTGCCCGAAGCGCTCCTGCAGCGCACCGAGCTGGTATCGGTCTCCACCACGCTGGCCACCAACGCCGTGGTGGAAGGGGAGGGCCAGAGCGTGGGGCTCCTGGTGATGCCGCCCTACGGTCTCCCCATCGACGGGGAGATCGGTCACCAACCCATGGCCGTCATCAAGGGCCAGATCGACATCAGCGGCGAGGTGCGGTCGCCCGTCGATCCCGACCAAATCCGCCGGGTCGCCCGGCAGATGATGGGATCACACGGCGTCTCCGCCTTTGCCGTCTCCGGTTATGCCGGCAGCGTCAACCCGGAACACGAGATGGCGGTCAAGGCCCTCATCGAGGCCGAGACGGGATGCTTCGTCACCTGCGGCCACGAGCTGTCCCGTCTGCTCAACTTCAAGACCCGGGCCCAGACGGCGGTTCTCAACGCCCGCATCGTTCCCCGCCTGGTGGAGTTGTTGGGAAACCTGCAGGCGGCCTTGCGACGGCGGGCCATCCCGGCGCCCATCATGGTGGTCAAAGGAGACGGCTCCCTGATGAGTTGCGAATTGGCCATGCAGCGACCGGTGGAGACCATCCTCTCGGGTCCGGCGGCCAGTGTGGCCGGAGCGCGCTTCCTGACCGATCTCGATGACGCCTTGGTGGTGGACATGGGCGGCACCACCACCGACACCGCCCTGCTCGAAGCGGGTCGGGTCAGGGTCAGTGAGCAGGGCGCCACCGTCGGCGGCATCCATACCCACGTGCGGGCCCTGGATATCCGCACCGCCGGACTGGGTGGGGACAGCCTGATCGGTTTCGAAAAGGGGCTTTTCCAGATTGGTCCCCGTCGGGTGGCGCCCCTCTGCTGGCTGGGGGCTCAACCCGTCGACCCGCAGGCCGCCCTGGCCTACCTGAAGTCCCGCAGCGGTGCCTACCGGGGGTCGGCCCACGCCCTCCAGATTCTGACGGTCACCGAGCGGGGCCAGCAGGCGGCGCTGCGAGGCGACGACGCCCTTGGCGATGCGGAGCGCGCCGTGCTGACCTGCCTCAGGGAGCGGCCCCACGCCCTGGACGAGTTGGCCCAGCGCGCCGGAACGCTGCACGCCGCCCTCCTGCCCCTGAAGCGGCTGGAGGAGCGTTTTTTGATCCAACGTTGCGGCCTGACCCCTACAGATCTGCTCCACATCCGGGGGGAATTCAGGCGCTGGGATACGGGTAGCGCCGAGAAGATGCTGGCCGTTATGGCGGCGGTGAGCGGGACCGATCCCGAGGCCCTGGTCGACCGGCTGTTGGACACCCTCGTCCAGGATCTCGCCGGCGAGCTCATCAAAAAGCGGCTGAGCGACACGGTGCCCACGGCGCTGCTCTCCGACTGTGCCGCCTGCCGCGCCCTCCTGGGGCAGATGCTGGCCCCGGACAACGGCGGCCCCTTCGCCATTCGGTTCCAGATCCGGACGCCCGTGGTGGGCATCGGCGCTCCCACCGGCCACTTCCTGCCGCTGGCGGCGGAACTGCTGGGAACCGAGGCGATCCTGCCCGACCATTGGGAAGTGGCCAACGCCGTGGGGGCCATCACCAGTCCAGTGATCGTCACCATCGAAGCACAGATCAAGCCCGATCCCCGGGGCGGTTTTGCCGTGCAGGGGTTGGCCGGAGACCATCGCTTCCCATCGGTGGCGGAAGCCCAGGAATACGCCCAGCGCGCGCTGCGCGAAGCGGCCGGTGCCCTGGCGCGTCGGGCCGGCACCGAGGCGGATGCGGTGCGCCTGGTCAGCGAGGACCAAGTGGCCCGCACCGCCACGGGCTTCGACCTGTTCATCTCGCGCAATGTGGCCGCCCAGATCATCGGCGTTCCGCTATCCGGCTCGATGGTGGAGGGGCCCGTTTAACGCCGGGCGGCGGGACCCATCGACGCCGTTCTCAGCTTCTTCATGGCCGTGGTCCTGAAGATGTTTCGCCTTCTCGCCGTTCTGGCATCCCTGACCCTGAGCATGGACACTATGGTCCGCCTCTTCGAGCAGCCGCTGCGGGCCTTCGGCAGCGTCGTCGGCGGCCCCTCATCGCAGTGGTGATCGAGATACCGCTGCGCTTCCCGAGGCCCACCCGCATCACCGGAGGGGTGGGCGGCCATTCTAATGGCGGATCTTACCCCGCAGGGCCTTGACCCGTCCCCGTCGGACCTTGGTGTCCACCCGTTTGGCCCTGGCCGCCCGGCTGGGGCGCGAGGGTTTGCGTTTGCGGGGCGGGATGGCGGCGCGGCGGATGAGGGCCGTCAGGCGCTCCACGGCCTCCTCGCGATTCTGGACCTGGCTGCGGTGGTCCTGGGCCTTGATCACCACCACCCCCTCCTTGGTGATGCGCCGGTCACTGAGGCGCAACAGGCGCTGTTTAACCGGCTCGGGCAGGGCGGATGCGCCGATGTCGAACCGCAGGTGGACGGCGGTGGCCACCTTGTTGACGTTCTGTCCCCCGCTGCCCTGCGCGCGCACCGCCTGCCAGGTGATATCGGAGGGGTCGAGCTGGAGGGTGGGGGTAATGGAAATCATGGGCCCACTCTGGGGAGTCGCTGGGTTTTGATTGGCAGTCGGGAAAGAACCTGATAGAGGGCGGAGTTCGGCGGCCGAGCGCGGCCGCACCCAGAGGAGATCCGACCCATGAACGCCGCGCCATCCAAACAGACCGAGGCCCCCGGCATCCCCGCCGGCCAGCATCCGCTGACAGCCGGCATCTATCTCTGGCTCTTCGCCGTCATTGTGATGTGGGCCAGCAATACCGTCGTGGTCAAGATCGCCCTGCGCGACCTGCCCCCCTTCTGGGCCGCTTTTCTGCGCTTCGGCGGGGCCCTGCCCTTCCTGGCGGCGTGGATCTGGTTCAAGGGGGCGGGTTTCCGGCTGCGCGGTCGTCAGTGGATCCAGGTCTTTCTCTTGGCCCTGCTTTTCGTGACCCAGATCTATCTGTTCAACCTGGGATCGCGCTACACCACCGGTGGACGGGTCGCCTTGATCATCTTCGCCTACCCCCTCATCGTGCCATTGGTGGCCCCCCTCTTTTTGAAGGAGGAGCCCCTCTCCGGTCGCGTTCTGGTCGGCTGCCTGGTGGCCTTCAGCGGTCTGGTGGCCGCCTTCTGGTACGCTCTCATACACCAGGCCGGCAGTACCCTCAAGGGGGACCTCATCGAGATGGCCAGCTGCCTAATGCTCTCCCTGAGCATCGTCTACAACAAGCGTCTGGCCCAGCAGATGGACAAGTGGAAGGTCCTTTTCTGGGAGTTTCACTTCAGCGTGCTGCTCTTTCTGGCCGGGGCCCTGCTCTTCGAGCAGTTCGACTACCGGCGGGTGGGCATCGACGCCTGGATCACCGTGGTTTACCAGTGTCTGGCCATCAGCGTGATCTGCTTCATGTCCTGGCAATACCTTCTGGCCCGCCACAACGCCGCCAAACTCAGCGTCTTCTTCTTCGCCGCCCCATTGTTGGGAATGGGCATGGGCGTGGTGCTCCTGGGGGAGGCACCCGAGCCGGGACTCCTGGTGGGCAGTGTGCTGGTCGGGGCGGGGATCGTCATCGTCAACCGCTCTTGAACCGCGCCTATTTCCGGATCCCTTCCAGCAGCAGGCGCGCCACCCGTTGGGCGAGCCCGTCGATCTGGCTGTCACTGGCGGCCAGTTGCGTCAGATAGCCGTTGGCGATGAGGAGAGAGAGGCCGTGGATGCCCGACCAGGTGGCGACGGCGAGGTCCATGGTATCCACCGCTTTATAGAGGCCCGCCTGTTTGCCATTCTCGATGATCTCGATGAGGAGCTCGAAAGTGGCCCAGGAGGCCTGCTTGAGACTGGGGGGCGCCGTCCGCATGTCGATGCCGCCGCCGAACATGAGATGGGCCGTCTCGGGATTCTCGACGGCGAAGCGCACGTACCGGGCCGCGCAGTGGGTATACTGCTGCAGGGGGGTTTCCCGATAGGTGTGCGCCACCCGCTCCGCATCGGCGCGCAGCTGATGAAAGCCCGTCTCGGCAATGGCGGCCAGCAATTCGGCTTTGTCCTTGAAGTGGCGGTAGGGGGCGGTGTGGCTGACCCCGGCCACCTTGGCCACCTCCCGCAGGCTGAGGCCGCCGGAATTGTTCTTGGCCAGCAGCATGCGACCCGCATCTATGAGACTGCGCCGTAAATCGCCGTGGTGGTAGCTGCCGGGGGCTTTTTTTCGCACGGGAAATCTCCTCCAAACGGCGCCCGCCGAAGCGGTGGCGCGCTCTCAATTGCGGTCCTGGGTGGCGAGCTGGACCATCGCCAGGTCGGGAGGCGCAGCGCCAATACCCTCAAACGGTACCAAAATGAGTTGCCAGAGTAAACATGGCCACCGCCGCTCTTGAGAGTGGGCCAGGGCCGGTGGGTGGAGCTTGGCGCCGACGGGCGGATCGCCCGGGGGGGACGGCATCGGCAATTGCAATTGTATTCAATCGGTTAAAAAGGAGACCAGCACCAACGCCGACAATATGCGGTTTAGTTTTTAATTGACATTCAATCCCTGAAAGGAAACTATCCCCCAGACGAATCCCCGAGCACGGACACCGCAACCCTGATGCGAGGATCGACGGGAGGAGATACCGAATGCGGCAGTGGCTCATCGGCCACCTGAACACGCTGAATCGAATTGCGTCTGCCGAACACACCGTCATGTCCGCGATGGCCCTCCTGGTGGGGCTGGCCGGTGGGTTCGGCGCGGTGGGATTCCGCCACCTGATCAACTTTGTCCAGCGCCTGGCCTACGGGGGCGACGGCGCCCTGCTGCACTTGGCAGAACAGCTGCCCTTTCTGCATATCCTCCTGGTGCCGGCGGCGGGGGGCCTCATCGTGGGCCCCCTGGTCTACTTCTACGCCGCCGAAGCCAAGGGGCACGGCGTACCCGAGGTGATGGACGCGGTCGCCCTGAAGAACGGGCTCATCCGCAAGCGCCTGGTGGTGATAAAATCCCTCGCTTCGGCGATCTGCATCGGCACCGGCGGCAGTGTCGGGCGGGAGGGCCCCATCGTTCAGATCGGGTCGGCCATCGGGTCGGCCATCGGCCAGCTCCTCAAGGTGTCGGCCCAGCGCATGCGGACGCTCGTGGGCTGCGGGGCTGCCGCCGGCATCGCCGCCACCTTCAACGCCCCCATCGCCGGGGCAATGTTCTCTCTGGAGATCATCCTGGCCGAGTTCGGGGTGGCCACCTTCAGCCCCATCGTCATCTCGGCCGTGGTGGCCACGGCGGTTTCGCGCCACTATCTGGGAGACATTCCCGCCTTTGCGGTACCGGCCTACGAGTTGGTCAGCGTCTGGGAATTCCCCTTCTATATCAGCCTCGGCCTGATCTGCGGCGCCGTTGGCGTCGCCTTTATCCGCGCCCTTTACGCCACCGAGGACCTCTTCGAACGAATCCGCTTCCCCGAATACCTCAAGGCCGCCGTGGGCGGCCTTATCCTGGGGGTGGTGGCCCTGCGCTTTCCCCACATCCTGGGGGTCGGCTACGGCACCATCGACCTGGCCCTCGCGGGGGAGCTGGCCTGGTGGCTGCTGTTTCTATTGGTGGGCATCAAAATCATGGCCACCTCGGTGACCATTGGGTCGGGCGGCTCGGGGGGGATCTTCGCGCCCAGCCTCTTTCTGGGAGCGGCGGCCGGCGGCGGTTTCGGCCTGCTCATCCACGGCTGGCTGCCCGCCATTACCGCCTCTCCCGGCGCCTACGCCATCGTCGGCATGGGGGCCCTGGTCAGCGCCACAACCCACGGCCCAATTACGGCCATTCTCATGCTCTTTGAAATGACGGGGGATTACAAAATCATCCTGCCCCTCATGATCGCGGCCATCACCGCAACCCTCACCGCCGGTCAGCTGCTCAGCGAATCGATCTATACCCTCAAACTACGCCGCCGCGGAGTGGATATCCGCGCCGGACGGGAGGCCAACATTCTGAAGTCCATGCGGGTGGCGGACGTGATGAACCCCGATGTGGAGACGGTCGGTGAGGGATGGACCCTTGACCGCCTGGCGGCGATGATTGCCAAGAGCAAACACAATAGCTTCCCGGTCTTGGATGCAGATCGCCGCCTGGTGGGTATTCTGAGCTTCAAGGATTACAGCGAGGCCCTCTTCAACGAGGACCTCAAGCACCTCGTGGTGGCCCGTGACATCGCCACAACCCGGCTGGTGACCGCCAATCTCCAGGACAACCTCTACGACACCCTGGAACGCTTCTATCGGCGGGACTTCGCCACCTTGCCGGTGGTGGCGCAGGAGGATCCCCAGCGCCTCGTGGGCGTCCTCAGCCGGCGCGACATCCTGAGGGCCTACAACAACGCCGTCCTGCGGCACACGCTGGCGGAGAGCGGCCAGCAGCCCACCTGAGTGCGGGCGCGTTTAGAGAAGGGCGCCTATGGCATCATCTGCCCATAATTAGGGCTGATTGAGCACTAACTATAGGTAATTGATTTCCCAAGCGCCGGCGCGGCGCTCACCGATAATTCCATAACAAACTGAAATTACATTAAATCAGGTTTTTCCATCGATCTGGCGCACGGTTTGCTAAAATGATGGGTAAAGCTGGGGCCATCACCGTCCCTGAGTTGCCAGCGCCATGGTGATCTGGCATATTTACGCCCAGGGACGCCGGATCCGGCACACCAGGCGCCGTGCGCTGCCACCAGCAGCGATCTCAGTGAATTCAGGGGACGGATGACGGCTGTGTAACGCGCGTGAAGTGGAGGATGCATGCAGAACGGACTGACTGACAACGACCCGCCCGCCAAACCGCAAACGGCCACCGGCAACGAACCCCTCCAGCATGCGCTCGCCGCCCGGGACCGCTACCTCGAGCAAAACCCCCACCTGCGCCCCTTCCAGGCGGAGATCGATCGGCTATTGGACAAATCCGGCAACCGGGAGGGGCGCCTGGCGGTATTGGGCACCCTCATGCAGGGCAAGCTGCTCGATCTCCGGCGGGAGCTCAACAAGCTCAACGAAGTGCTCTTGGAATCCGTGCCACCCAAATCATAGCCGGGTGCGCCCCGTCCCCCCTCCGAATTAGGGTCCGCAGCCGCTCTGCGGTACCCTCCCCCGTCGATAAAGGCCCCGCGGGGGCCTAGCAGGGGAGCGGCGCTGGCCGTTCCGTCAAGCCCTCCCGGAAGCTTCGATAAAGGTCTCCACCAACCGCACCCGCAGCGTTTTCATGGCCGCCAGCCTGCTGGTGACAGCCGCCGCCTCGGACCGCAGGTCGCTGTTCAGCATCGACCTCTGACGCGGGCACAGATACCAGGTGCAGATCCAGGGGCGGTGCAGACGTGCCAGTCGGCAGCCGCCCGGCCCAAGATAGCGGCAGGGCGCCCCCACCGATCTCATGGGCTGGCCCGGCGGCCAGGGCAGGCCGAGGAAACCGATCGCGAGGAGATCGGCAAGATCGTACCACAAGGTGGCCCGTCGGCAACAAGGGTCGACACAGTCGGGGCAGGTGGCCTGCGCGAGCGCCGTCATTGGCGGGTCCAGCGAGACCATCACCTCGGCGATCGCGCGGGCACAGTGCCGAGTGGGGCGGTGCAGACCGATGTGGCGCAGTTGCAGATGGTGGTCCACGGAGGCCGTCGCCGCCGCCCATATCCGGGGCGCCGCCCAGGGCGGTATGGGGGGCGGCCACCCCGCATCGGCCGATCCAGACGCGGTTGTGATCGCCCCGTGCGGCGCTTCCGCCTGCGGCGACACTCGGCTCGGATGCCCCGCCTTTTCCATTTGACACCGCCTGAAATCCTTGATTATAGATGAGAAATTAAGAATCTTTCTTAATAAGGGCCGGTACTTTTTGCAACCCCTGGACCTGGGGTCACAGATCACCACACCAACATCGGACGCCAGACCGACGGGCCTCCCCGCCGATCCGAAGGTCACGACACGCCTTCAAGGACCTTACCGCATGGAGAGTTTTGAAACCCTCAACGCAGACTTCATCGATGCGCAGTACAAACGCTGGAAAAGCGCCCCCGACACGCTCCCCAAAGATTGGCAATTCTTCTTCAAGGGCTTTGAGATCGCCCTCACCCGCACGGTCGGCAGCCCGGCCGGCAGCGACGGCATCGATGCCCTCAAACAAGCCCGGGTCGAGGCCTTGACCTATCGCTACCGCGACATGGGCCACCTGCTGGCCTGCATGGATCCGCTCTCGGCATGCCCCACCGACCATCCCCTGCTCAACGTGGATGCATTTGATCTGGAGATCACCGATCTGCAGACCGAATTCTACACAGACCTATTTCCCGGCCAGGCGCAAGCCTCGTTGAAGGCGATTATCGGGGCCCTCAAGGAGATCTACGCCCGCAGCATCGGCGTGGAGTATATGCATCTGCAGGACCCAGCTGAGCGTGCTTGGCTGCAGGAGCGCATGGAGCCCCAGCGCAACAAGGCCCGTCTGAGTGCGGAAGAGAAGCTGCAGATCTACGACAAGCTTTGCCAATCCGGACTGTTCGAAGCCTTTCTCAACAAAAAGTATCTCGGTGTGACACGCTTCTCCTTGGAGGGCGGCGACGCCGTCATCCCCGCGCTGGACCTGGTCTTCCGACGGGCGGCCGGCAGCGGTGTCCGCGAGGTGATCCTCGGCATGGCCCACCGCGGACGCCTCAACGTCCAAGCCCACGTGCTGGGCAAGAGCTACTACGAGATCTTCTCCGAGTTCGAAAGTTGTTACGATCCCGACCACCTGGTGGGTTCCGGCGACGTCAAATACCACAATGGTTATCTGGCCGAGTTGCGCTACGCGGGGCAGGCGCAGTTACTCGCCTACCTGGTCAACAATCCCAGCCACCTGGAGGCCGTCAACCCGGTGGTGGAGGGGATGGCCCGCGCCCGTCAGGACCTGCTGGGCCACAGCGGCCAGCTGCGCGTCCTGCCGATCCTGCTCCACGGCGATGCCGCTTTCGCCGGTCAGGGAATCGTCGCCGAAACCCTCAACATGTCGCAACTTAAAGGCTACGGCACCGGCGGGACGCTCCACCTCATCATCAACAACCAGATCGGTTACACCACGCTGCCCGAGGACTCGCGCTCCACGCGCTATTCCACCGACGTCGCCAAGATGCTCATGGTGCCCGTCTTCCATGTGCATGGGGAAGACCCGGAGGCGGTCGCCCAGGTGGTCCGCATGGCCGTGGACTACCGCAACGCCTTCGGCAAGGACGTCGTCATCGACCTGGTCTGTTTCCGTCGCTACGGCCACAACGAAGGCGACGAGCCCTACTTCACGCAGCCCCTGATGTACGACCGCATCAAAGCCCGCCCCAGCCTCTACGTGCTCTACGGCGAGAAACTGCTGGAGGAGGGCGTCCTGACCGCCGCGCGCCAAAAAGAGATCCAAAGCCGCATCGAAAACCAGCTCCAGACAGATTACGACGAGGTCCACGGGTCGGCCTGCCCCTTTCCGGAAGACCGCTACTTCGACGACTGGGAGCGGATTTCCGGCCGCTATGCGGAAACGGTGCCCGCCACGCGGGTGGCGGCCGAGACGCTGGTCGCGCTAGGCAACAAGCTCAACACGCCACCGACGACGATGGCGCCCCACCCCAAGGTGAAACTCCTCTTGGACAGGCGTCACAAGGCGTTGGCGAGCGGGACGGGCATCGATTGGGCCAATGCCGAGGCGCTGGCCTTCGGCAGCCTGGTCACCGAGGGGCACTTCGTCCGGCTCAGCGGACAGGACTGCGGCCGTGGCACCTTCAGCCAGCGCCACAGTGTGCTATTCGACCGGCAGAGCGGCGACCGCTTCATTCCCCTCAATCATCTGGCCGATGATCAGGCACCGTTCGATGTCATCAACAGCCTACTGGCCGAAGTCAGCGTATTGGGATTCGAGTACGGCTACTCGGTGACGCGACCCGACGGATTGGTGCTTTGGGAAGCCCAGTTCGGCGATTTCGCCAACAACGCCCAAACCGTCATTGACCTCTTCATCGCCGCCGGTCAGGCCAAATGGCAGCGTCTCAGCGGTCTCGTCCTGCTTCTGCCCCACGGCTGGGAAGGCCTCGGACCGGAGCACTCCAGCGCCCGACTGGAGCGGTTTCTGCAGCTCTGTGCCAAAGAGAACATGATTGTCTGCAATCTCACCACACCGGCGCAGTACTTCCATTGCCTGCGACGCCAGGTGATCGCACCCTGGCGCAAGCCGCTGGTGATCATGTCTCCCAAGAGCCTTTTGCGCCATCCGAAGGCAGTCTCCACCGTGGAAGATTTCAGCACCCGTGACTTCGCCACGATTTTGGACGACCCCCGCCCGCCCAAAAAAGCCCGCAAAGTACTGCTCTGCAGCGGCAAAGTCTACTACCAACTCCTGCAGCGGCGGGAGGAATTGAACGCCAAGGAGATCGCCATCGTCCGTCTCGAACAACTCCACCCCTTTCCGGAGGCGGCGCTTCAGAAGATCTTCAAACGATACGGTCGCTCCGCCGAGTGGGTATGGGTGCAAGAGGAGCCGCGCAACATGGGGGCCTGGGATTTCCTGCGCGGGCGCATCGCGGCCGTCATCGGCAAGCATGTCGCCTACGTGGGCCGCGAGGCGGCCGCCAGTCCGGCGACCGGTTTTCCGCGCATCTACCAAAAGGAGCAAAGCGGCATTACCGACACCGCCGTCGGTGCCGTCGCCGAAGGTGCGGGGGTGGCGGGGTAGTAAGCGTACCAGTGCGCCAGATCGGTGGGTGCTCCCCTTTCGTTGCGTATATGACATAACAACGTGTTGGAGTTCTTCTAAGGAGACGGCATGGCCATTGAGATCACCATCCCCAGTGTGGGGGAATCGATTACGGAAGCGCTGCTGGCCGAGTGGTTCAAGGCGGATGGGGAGACGGTTCAGAAAGAGGATCCCCTGCTGGTCATCGAAACCGATAAGGTGACCCTCGAAGTGGTGGCCGAAGCCAGTGGGGTGCTCAAGATCACCGTGCCTGCGGGCGAAACGGTGTCCATCGGCGCCGTCGTGGGCGAAATCGATACGGCCGGCGCCGCGGCTGCCCCGCCGAAAGCCGAAGCGCCCGAGCCGGCGGCAGCGGCGGACGAGATCCCGCCGGCCCCAACCGAAGCGGCGCCAACACCGCCACCCGAGACACCGGCCCCACCGACACAGCCCGCACCGACACCGGCGGCACCGACGCCGCCGGCCAAGGCGGTGCCGCCCATGTCCCCCAGCGTCCGCCGCTTGGTGGCGGAGAAGCGGATCGATATCGATGCCATACGGGGCAGCGGCCCGGGCGGACGCATCACCAAAGGCGACATTCTCCTCCATCTCGAACAGGCACCGGTGGGAATCCCCGAGCCGGTCTGCCCACCGGTGGAGATGGGCGCCGCCGACGCGGCGGCGGCCCAGGAAGTGCGCCAGCCCATGTCGCCCATCCGCAAGCGCATCGCCAGCCGACTGCTGGCCGCCAAGCAGAACACGGCCATGCTGACCACCTTCAACGAGATCGACATGCAGCGCACCATCGAGATCCGCGGGGCCTACAAGGAGGCCTTCGAGAAGCGGCACGGGGTCCGGCTGGGTTTCATGTCCTTCTTCGTCAAGGCCTGTGTGGAGGCCCTTAAGGAGGTGCCCGAGATCAACGCCTTTATCGACGGCGACGACATCATCTACCACAACTACCAACATGTGGGGGTGGCCGTGGGCACCGAGCGGGGCCTGGTGGTGCCCGTCATCCGTCATGCCGAACGCCTGAGCTTCGCCGAGATCGAACAGACCATCGTCGATTACGTGAAGAAGATCACGGCCAATCGCCTGGAACTGGCCGACCTGGAGGGGGGCACCTTCACGGTGAGCAACGGCGGGGTCTACGGCTCCCTGCTCAGCACGCCCATCCTCAACATGCCCCAAAGCGGTATATTGGGGATGCACAAGACCGAAAAGCGCCCGGTGGTGGTGGATGACGAGATCGTCATCCGTCCCATGATGTACGTGGCCCTGAGCTACGACCACCGCATCGTGGACGGAAAGGGCGCCGTCACCTTTCTCAAACGCGTCAAGGAGTTCATCGAGAACCCGGAGCGCATTCTCCTGGAGGTGTAGGTATGGCAGCGACGACCCACTTCGACCTGATCATCATCGGTGCCGGACCGGGGGGGTATGTGGCCGCCGTGCGGGCCAGCCAATTGGGCCTCAAAACCGCCTGCATCGATGCCAACGCCGCATTGGGGGGCGTCTGTCTCAACGTGGGCTGCATCCCCAGCAAAGCCCTCCTGGACTCCAGCGAGTACTACCACCTGGCCAGCGAACACTTCGGCGAGCACGGCATCAAATTCGACAAGCTGCGCCTGGATCTTAAGGCCCTCCTGGCCCGCAAGGACAAGGTGGTGCACGAACTGACCGAGAATGTCCGCCAACTGCTCGAGGGCAATGGGGTGACCATTCTTCACGGCCGCGCACGGCTCACCGCTCCCGGGGAGGTGACGGTGGCGAGCGGGAAGAAAAAAGCGGCCACCTACACGGCCGCCAAGGCGATCCTGCTGGCAACGGGCAGCAGCCCCATTGAGGTGCCCGGCATGCCGTTCGACGGCAAGCGCATTGTCAGCTCCACCGAGGCCTTGGATTTCCCCAGCGTGCCCAAGCGCCTGGGAATCGTGGGCGGGGGGTACATCGGTTTGGAGTTGGGATCGGTCTGGCAGCGGCTTGGCGCCGAGGTGACCGTCATCGAAATGCTGCCCAAGATCGCCACCACTTTGGACGGCCAGGTGGGCCGCACCCTCGATCGCCTCCTCCGCAAGCAGGGGTTGAAGCTCAGGCTCAATACCCGGGTCTCCGCGGCCGAGGCCACCGCCCGTCAGGTAAAAGTCACCATGACGGATAACGGGGGAAGCGAAACAGTGGCTTTCGATCGGCTGCTGGTGGCGGTGGGCCGGCGGCCCAACAGCGCCGATCTCGGTCTGGAAGATCTGGGCGTAGCGGTGGACGAGAAGAGTGGTCATGTCCAGGTCGATGAGCGCTTTCAGACCAGTGTACCCGGCGTCTTCGCCATCGGCGATCTCATCCCCGGTCCGGCGCTGGCCCACAAGGCCTCCGCCGAAGGTACGGCGGCCGTGGAATGCATTGCCGGGCAGGCCGGGGAGGTCAACTACGACGCCATACCGGCCGTGATCTATACCTGGCCGGAGGTGGCCAGCGTGGGCCTCACCGAGGAGGCCGTCAAGGCCGCGGAGATCCCCTACTGCGTGGGCAGCTTTCCCTTTTCCGGCGCCGGCCGAGCGCGCTGCATGGGGGAAGCCGATGGCTTTGTCAAGCTCATCGCCCACAGCAAGACCGACCGCATCCTGGGGGTCCACATCATCGGCCCGCGGGCGGCCGACATGATCGCGGAGTGCGTCCTGGCCATGGAGTTCGGCGCCAGCAGCGAAGATATCGCCCGCTCGGTCCACGGCCACCCGACCTTCGCAGAAGCCCTGATGGAGGCGGCCTTGGCGGTACGCAAATGCTCCATTTACGCATCGTGAGCCGTTCTTTCGTCTGCGCCGTCTTCCCTCAAGCCGGGCGCATCCCCTTACCGGCGCGCCGGCAGATGAGGGTGCCGGCGATTGCCTAATCGCAGCATCGGATCGCAGTAAAGATCAGAGAGGTTCGGGAACCTATGGCCATCCACCTCCTTCCCTTCGCCAAACTGGCCGCCTTGATCGGAAAGGCGGGCAGCAGCAAGGCGGCCACGGCCGCTCTCTCCCAGAAGGCCGGCCTTTTGGCGGCCAAGCGCACATTGCCGACGTGGCTGATCACCGGCGTTCTCGCCGGATTGGTGGGCTTCAAGCTGCTCTTCCTGCTGGTGTTGGCCCGCAAGCGTAATCTGTTCGCCGCCCCAACCCGCATCGGCCGGCCCTGTGATGCGTGCGGCCACTGGCTCGATCTCAACACGATCTCCCGCCAGTTCACCGCCAAACTGCAGGAGCGCGAGTTCGTCTTCACCGGCAA
>JAAUYD010204362.1_pt1 | contig 14210 bp, 9 predicted proteins | sample 7278101 | NCBI WGS metagenome assembly JAAUYD01 (sample SAMN14350128, study PRJNA611818) | marine sediment metagenome | isolation source: surface marine sediment (0.6m) | place: French Polynesia: Moorea | collected 2018-08
GGCCGGACTCCATGAGTTCGAATGCGGGCTGGAAATCGTCGATATCGAAATGGTGGGTGATGATCGGGTCCATGTCGAGCCCGCTTTGCAGCATGCTCGACATCTTGTACCAGGTTTCGAACATCTCGCGGCCGTAGATGCCTTTGAGCACGAGTCCTTTGAAGATGACGTCGTTCCAGTCGATGGCCATGTCGCCCGGCGGAATGCCGAGGATCGCGATCTTGCCGCCATGGTGCATCGTGCGCAGCATGTCACGGAACGCCTGCGGATTGCCTGACATCTCCATGCCGACGTCGAAACCTTCGACCATGCCGAGCTCTTTCATCGTGTCGTCGATCGTCGCGCTCATGACGTTGATGGCACGCGTCGCGCCCATCTTGCGGGCAAGACCGAGACGATAGTCGTTGACGTCCGTGATGACCACGTGGCGCGCGCCGGCATAGCGGGCGATGGCAACGGCCATGATGCCGATCGGTCCGGCTCCTGTGATCAGCACGTCCTCGCCCACGAGATCGAAGGACAGAGCCGTGTGCGTGGCGTTGCCGAGCGGGTCGAGGATCGATGCCATATCGTCGCTGATCGCATCAGGCAGCTTGAAGACGTTGAACGCCGGCACAGCCAGGTACTCGGCAAAAGCGCCGGGTCGATTGACGCCGACACCGACCGTGTTCATGCACAGATGACGGCGCCCGGCTCGACAATTGCGGCAGTAGCCGCAGGTGATATGCCCTTCGGCAGAGACGCGGTCGCCGATTTCGAAGCCCTTCACTTCGATGCCGCGTTCGACGATCTCACCCGAAAACTCGTGGCCGACAGCCATCGGCACCGGAATGGTCGCCTCGGCCCAGTCATCCCACTTGAAAATATGGATGTCGGTGCCGCAGATTGCCGTTCGATTGATCTTGATCAGGACATCGTTGTGGCCGACGTGCGGGCGTTCGATGTCTTCCATCCAGATACCGCGTTCGGCTTTGGCTTTGACCAGTGCTTTCATGAGTGCACCCTCGGCTGCTAGTTGATGACGCCCAGCTCGCGCCCGACGTCCGTAAACGCGTCGATGGCCGTGTCCAGTTGCGCGGTCGTGAGCCCGGCCGACATCTGCGTGCGAATGCGAGCCTGGCCCTTCGGCACGACGGGATACGAGAAGCCGATGACGTAGATGCCGCGCTCGAGCAGCTTGTCGGCCATCGACGTCGCAAGCTTTGCGTCGCCCAGCATGACCGGGATGATCGGATGCTCGCCGGGCTTCAGGTCGAAGCCGCGTTCGGTCATTTTCTCGCGGAAATGGGCCGCATTGGCGTGCAGTTGGTGCTGCAGTGAACTGTCGCGTTCGAGCAGGTCGAGGACCGCGATCGACGACGCCGCGATCATCGGGGCAACCGAGTTGGAGAAGAGGTACGGGCGCGAACGCTGGCGCAGCCAGGCGATGATTTCCTTGCGACCCGAGGTATAGCCGCCGGACGCGCCGCCGAGCGCCTTGCCGAGCGTGCCCGTGATGATGTCGATGCGGCCCATTACGTCGCGATACTCGTGCGTGCCACGGCCGTGCGCGCCGAGGAAGCCCGTAGCATGGCAGTCGTCGATCATCGTCAGGGCATCGTGTTTGTCGGCGAGGTCGCAGATGTCGCCGAGGTTCGCGATGGTGCCGTCCATCGAGAACACGCCGTCGGTGACGATCAGGCTGACATTGGCGTCTTGAGACGCTTCGAGCTTGCTCGCGAGATCGTCCATGTCGTTGTTCTGATAACGATGTCGTTGCGCCTTGCAGAGGCGGATACCGTCGATGATGCTGGCGTGGTTGAGGGCGTCGCTGATGACGGCATCGTCCGGGCCGAGCAGGGTTTCGAACAGGCCGCCGTTGGCATCGAAACAGGACGGGTAGAGAATCGTGTCCTCGGTGCCGAGGAATCGGCTGATGCGCTCTTCGAGCGCTTTGTGAATCGTCTGCGTGCCGCAGATGAAACGGACCGATGCCATGCCGTAGCCGTACTTGTCGAGCGCATCGTGAGCCGCCGCGATGACCTCGGGGTGATTCGCGAGCCCCAGGTAGTTGTTGGCGCACAGATTCAGGACCTCGGATGTTCCGCCGTTGGTACGGACGTCGATCGCCGCCTGTTGCGGACCTGCGATCAGGCGTTCGGTCTTGAACAGTCCTTCGCCACGAAGTGCTTCGGTCTGGGCGGCAAGAGACTGGAGAAATCGTTCAGGCACGGCATTGCCCTCGGAGTTGGAAGGACGCAAAGTATAGCAGTAGCGTTACGGAGATCGATCGTGGCTGACCGTAGTCTGAGACTGGACAGATGGTTGTGGTTTACGCGTTTTTTCAAGACGCGCTCCGCGGCGAGTGCCGCAGTTACGGGCGGTCATGTTCGGCTGAACGGTGAGCGCGCGCGCACATCTTCCAGGGTGACGGTTGGCGACCGGCTGTCGATCATCCGCAACCAGCTGGCCTACGAGATTACGGTGGCAGACATTCCGGCACGCCGAGGCCCGGCGCGCGAGGCTCAGGCCTGTTACGAGGAGTCGCAAGAAAGTGCCGAGAGGCGCCGGCAGCGCGTTGCCGACCTTCGCATCGATCGCATGCAGATGCCGACGACCGCCGGAAAACCGGACAAACACACGCGCCGTAAACTGCGCGACCGAAACCGCGGCCGTGGTTGATAATCCGCAGCAATACCAATGCCTGTTGCGCTTTTTATAACCTATAATCTCGGCCGAATGGCCCTGTCTCGGGCCGCGAACACGAGTCCACGCCTCGTGGAATCACGGAGTGTCGTATGAGTTTCATTGACCAGCCGGCTGCACGGGAAAGCAGCATCCCCTACATCAATGACAATTACCTGGCCGACGAGCAGGAACTGGTGCGTCGCCTTGCTGCCGAGGCGGATCCCGGCGCATCCGGTCGCGCCAGGATCATGAAGACGGCGGAGCAACTGGTCCGCGCTGTGCGCAAGAACACCAGGAATGACGGAGGTATCGAGGCCTTCCTGCAGCAGTACGATCTGTCCTCGGACGAGGGCGTGCTGCTGATGTGTATCGCCGAGGCGCTGCTGCGGATCCCGGATGCCGACACCGCCGATCGCCTGATCGCCGACAAGATTACGGCGGCGCATTGGCAGGACCACATCGGCACCAGCGATTCGCTGTTCGTCAACGCCTCGACCTGGGGACTGATGCTGACCGGCAAGATCCTGACGCTCGACGAGATCGGCACGGGAAATCCAACCAGGATGCTAGGCAAGCTGGTCAGCCGGGCAGGTGAGCCGCTGGTACGAACCGCGATGCGACAAGCCATGAAGATCATGGGTCACCAGTTCGTGATGGGGCGAACCATCGGTGAAGCGTTGCGGCGCGCGATGAAGAGTACCGACCTGCCGTATCGTTATTCGTTCGACATGCTCGGCGAGTCCGCGTTGACCGCGGCTGATGCGAGTCGCTATCTCGAAAGCTATCACGAGGGCATCAAGAGCATCGGCGATGAACAGGTCGAGTCGGCGGATGTCTTCTCGGCGCCGGGCATTTCGGTGAAGCTCTCCGCCTTACACCCACGCTACGAGTTCTCGCACGAGGAACGGGTCATGGACGAACTCGTGCCCGCCGTGCTCGAACTCGCGAAACACGCAAAAGACGTTGGTATCGGACTGACGATCGATTCCGAAGAGGCGCATCGCTTCGAGATGTGGCTCAACATCTTCGAGCGCGTCTACCGCGATCCCGCCCTGAACGGTTGGGAAGGCTTTGGCGTTGCATTGCAGACGTACCAACGCCGCGGCGGCGATGGCATGCGCTTCTTGATCGAACTCGCTGAAGCCGTGGGACGTCGCATCCCCGTCCGCCTCGTCAAAGGTGCCTACTGGGACAGCGAGGTCAAATGGGCCCAGGAACAGGGGCTCGAGAGCTACCCGGTGTTCACGCGCAAGTCGCATTCCGACGTGTCGTATCTTGCGGCGGCGCGAGCTGCACTGACCGCGGGCGACAAGATCTATGCACAGTTCGCCACCCACAACGCACACACGCTCGCGAGTATCCTGCACTATGCCGGATCGCGCCGCGACTACGAGTTCCAGCGCCTGCATGGCATGGGTGAGGAGCTCTATGCCGAGGTCGTCGACCCCGACAAGCATGATCGCCCGTGTCGCGTATACGCACCGGTTGGCAATCATGAAGACCTGCTGCCGTACCTCGTGCGACGCTTGCTCGAGAACGGGTCAAATACCTCATTCGTCAACAAGATCGCCGACGAATCGATAGACGTGAAGGAGATCATCGCGGATCCACTCGAAACGGCGGCCGGACACGACTACGCGGCACATGATCGTATTCCGCAACCACTCGACATCTTTCAACCGGAGCGCGACAACTCGCACGGCGTGAATCTCGCGAATCGCGAGTCCAGTAGCGAACTGTTGGCCGAACTCGAGGAAGCCGCGAGCAAGCCCTATACGGCAAAGCCGATTATCGGTGGCAAGGAGGTCAGTGGTGACGAAGTGCCGTCGGTCAACCCGGCGGATCTGTCGGAATTTGTCGGCATTTGCCACCAGGCGTCGGCGGACGACGTCAAACAGGCCATCGATGTCTCCATTGCGGCTCAGCCCGCATGGGATCGCCTCGGCGGCCACGAGCGTGCTGCGGTGCTGAATCGCGCGGCGGACCTGTTCGAGGCGCATCGCGACGAGCTGCTCGGGCTGGTCGTCAGGGAGGGCGGACGGACCATTCCGGATGCCATCTCCGAGCTGCGTGAGGCGGTCGACTTCATGCGTTACTACGGCGCGCAGGCAAGGAAACACTTTGGCGAACCGATTCTGTTGCCGGGGCCGACCGGCGAGCGCAATACCTACAGCATGCGCGGCAAGGGTGTTTTCATCGCGATCAGCCCGTGGAATTTCCCGCTGGCGATCTTCACGGGCCAGGTTACGGCGGCGCTCGCGGCAGGCAACGCCGTTCTCGCAAAACCCGCTGCGCCGACGACGATCATTGCCTACCGCGCCATCCAGCTAATGCACGAAGCGGGCGTCCCGCCGGACGTTCTCCACTACGTTCCTTGCGGCGGGCGGATGATCGGCGAAAGCGGCGTTGCGGACCCGCGCATTGCGGGCGTCGTGTTTACCGGGTCAACGGAGGTGGCGCAGACCATCAATCAGACGCTTGCCAATCGCGACGGGCCGATCGGTACGCTGATCGCCGAAACGGGCGGACAGAACGCGATGTTCGTGGACAGCTCGGCCTTGCCCGAGCAGGTCGTGCACGATGCGATCTACTCGGCGTTCAACAGCGCAGGGCAACGCTGTTCGGCATTGCGCCTGCTGTGTGTACAGGAAGAGATCGAGCCGCGCACGCTCGATCTGCTCACCGGCTACATGCACGAGCTGACGATCGGTGACCCGCGGCACCTGTCGACCGACGTCGGTCCGTGCATCGACGATCCGTCGCGGCAGATACTGGCCCGACATGTCGAGCGCATGGGCAAGGAGCAGAAGATCGTCCATCGCTGCGAACTGCCGGCCGATGCAGCCAAAGGCACGTACTTCTCGCCGACGCTCGTCGAGATCGACGACATTGGTGCGTTGACGGAAGAGCAATTTGGGCCGATTCTGCACGTCGTCAAGTTCAAAGGTCGTCATCTCGACAAGACCGTCAAGGCCGTGAACGGCACAGGCTTCGGCCTCACGATGGGCTTGCACAGTCGCATCGACTCGCGCATTGCCGGCGTCGCCGCCCATTCGGGTGCAGGCAATCTGTACGTCAACCGCAATATGATCGGTGCTGTCGTCGGTGTTCAGCCTTTCGGTGGCCGCGGCCTGTCGGGCACCGGTCCGAAAGCCGGTGGTCCACACTATGTGCAGCGCTTCGGAACCGAGTTTACGCTGAGCAACAACATTTCGGCGGTGGGCGGAAACGCCAGCTTGCTGACACTGGGTTCGGACTGACCGGCCTATGGCGGCGATCAGTGTCTTCGACATCTTCAAGATAGGCATCGGCCCGTCCAGCTCACACACGGTCGGGCCGATGAAAGCGGCTCACGCGTTTGCGGCTACCTGTGCGGCGCAGGCACCTGCCCGCTATCACGTCACGCTGTTCGGTTCGCTGGCGTGGACAGGCAAAGGTCATGGCACCGATACGGCGGTCCTGCTCGGGCTGCACGGACACGAGCCCGAATCGCTCGACCCCGACGCGGTGGCCTCGATTATCGACGGTGCTCGCCGTGAGGGCAGGGTAGACATCGAGTTCAACTACCAGCGCGAGCTCGAGCGCCACACGAACGGCATGACCTTCGTTGCACTTGACGAGGACGGCAACGAACTGGCGCGCGAGGACTATTTCTCGCTCGGCGGCGGCTTTATCGCGAGGGGCGAGGAGCCGGAGCCGGCCGCGCAGACGGGAGAACCTCCGTACGCGTTCACGACCAGCGAGTCACTATTGTCCATTGCGGCCGAGCATGACCTGACCATTGCCGAAATCATGGAACGCAACGAGCAGAGCTGGCGGGACGAGCGCGAAGTGCACCGGCGCATCGATGCAATCTGGGAAGCGATGCGCGCGTGCATCGATCGTGGCCTGAGGACCGAGGGTGTGCTGCCGGGCAAGATGGCCGTGCTGCGCAGGGCGCCCAAAATGTACAAAAAGCTCGCAAGCCGCGGCAAACCGGGCGTGCTCGATTCGATGGGATGGGTCAACGCGTTTGCCATCGCGGTGAACGAGGAAAACGCCGCAGGCGGCCGGGTTGTCACGTCGCCCACCAACGGCGCTGCCGGCATCATTCCCGCGGTGCTGCGCTACTACGCCGATTTTGCACCCGGCGCGGATCAGGACGGCATCCGTCGTTTCCTGATGACGGCAGGTGCGATCGGCATTCTCTACAAGATCAACGCGTCGATCTCGGGCGCTGAAATGGGCTGCCAGGGCGAAGTCGGGGTCGCATGCTCCATGGCAGCAGGTGGCCTCGCCGCAGCGCTGGGCGGGTCGAACAATCACGTCGAGGAAGCCGCCGAGATCGGTATGGAACACAATCTCGGTCTGACCTGCGACCCGATCGGCGGGCTGGTCCAGATTCCCTGCATCGAGCGAAATGCAATGGGTGCGGTCAAAGCCATCAATGCCGCCAATCTCGCGAGGTATGGCGACGGTACACACAAGGTGTCACTGGACCAGGTCATCGAGACGATGCGGCAGACCGGGCTCGACATGGCGTCGCAATACAAAGAGACGTCGAAGGGCGGGCTCGCCGTCAATGTGCCGGAGTGCTGAGAGCGCTCAAAAACCGTGCGTCCGCACCAGGTGTTCGCGTAGCGCCTCGGTAAACGTAGGATAGAACCGGGAATTCATCGTGCTCAGGTAGCGATGCTCTTGCGCTTGCATCGGGCACCACAACATCGTGGCATACAGTTCGGGCGTTTGGCTATCCGGCAGCGGCTGCGAGTGGCCACCGATCACCCAACATGCCGCGATGTCGGCTTCGGAGAATACCCCCGGCGCCGAGGCGTTCACCGCCTCGACCAGGAACCGGAGATTGCCTGCGCCGACGAACTCCGCCGTACGGATTTCCTCGGCGGCCAGCAGGTTGGCCTGCCGGAAACCGTTGTGCATGCCAAGCACGGCCCGGTGGTCCCCGGGGAGCCGGTAGCCAATGCGGGCCTCTGTTTCGGCGAGTAGCTCGGCGCTTGCCGGGCCGGGCGCAAACAGCTCACGCATGATCAGTCGCTCGAGCAAGGACGGTTTGCGAAACTCCGCAATGAGCTCTTCGGCGTTGAGGTCTGCGAGACGTTCACGCTGTTCGGCGGCCGCGCGCATCGCGCGTTCCTCGTATGCGCGGGCATACTCGCGGTACACCCAGGCTTGTCGCAGCAGTTCCTCGAGGCGCGGGTAGACGCCCATATCTTCGCCGACGCGAAAAACGGCCGGCGTCCCTTGCGCCGCCCGCGGATCAATGAAGGTCCACGAACCGGTGTCGGCGTCATGGCCGATCTGCCACCAGCCGTGCGTTTCAGCCACGGGTATCTTCGTTTCGCGGTCCGACTCATCGTCGTAGAAATAGAGCGCGTCTTCGTACAGGTAGTACTGCAGTTCTTCGGCGCGGAACAAGTCCGGCGTCACCGGCACGATGGCGTCGATTGTCTGGATGCCGATTGCCTCGACGCCGTCTGTGATGTCGTACAGTGCGGCGACATGCGGCGGAAGCGGCTGGCCGAGGCGACTCTCGAGCGCGAGTCGCTGACCGGCACTGGCGGGGGGCTGCGCCGGGTCCTCTGCGGCAAGTCTCGTCACGAGGTCGCCCAGGCTCAGTTCTGCGGCATCGGCATCGATTGCCTGGTATTCGCGCTCCACCGTTTCGTAGTCGATTCCAATGCCAGGCGTTGCGTCGAATGTAGCCGAATACAGCAGCGTCAATGCGAGGACGCCGACCGGGACCGCCAGTAGTGTCCCGTAAACGGCCGATACCAGAACGCGCTGTCCGCGCCTCATCGGTTCGACCGCGAGCGTGTGCAGGATATCGTTCGCGAGTCCTATGCGCTTCGCGGCGGCCTTTGGATCACCGAGTCTCTTCCGGAGTTCCTCGAATAGCCATACCCGGCGGCTTGCCGCATCGCCATCGGGGCAGCGCCCTGCATACTCGCGGACCAGTGCCGCCCGGCGCAGCATGCCCGGGAGGGCCGGGAGCTGCAGTGCTGCGATCAGTGCCAGCGGCCAGAACTCGAGCAGGTAGGCTACATAAACGCCGAGGACGACGCCGAGGATGATGACCGCTGCCTGCACGCCGGCCCAGCGCGGTGGCAGAATCGCCTGCGCCACGTGCGCGCCGTCGAGCGGCGGAATGGGCCGTATGTTCAGGTAGTTGATGAACAGCAGTACCAGGACTGCGCTGAACATCCAGCTGCCCATGAACTGCAGGTCTTCCGGGCCCGATAATGCATCGAACAACAGTATCCAGCCGAGGATGATGCCGGGTAGCGGGCCGGCCAGGGCGACCCAGGCACGCTTCGATGCGCTCGGGTCGTTCTCATGGCCGATCGTGACGCCGCCGAGCAGGGGTAGCAGGGTGATGTGCGGATTCTCGTACCCGTACATGCGCATCGCGAGCCAGTGACCGCCCTCGTGGAGCACGATGACCGCGAGAATGATCAGCGTAAACTCGAGTCCGAGCAGTGGCCAGCCGATACCCACGAACAGTGCTGCGCTGATCAGCAGCAACTGCCACTGCATCGCCTGGGAGGGTGCACGCTTCTTGTAGAGCTCGACCATGCCGGCAAGAAACGGCAGGCGGGACGTCGGTACCGCGAGTTCGCCGGCTGCTGCCGGTTTGGGCCGCGACAGGAGCTTGCCGAGCATACGCATGGCGAAACCGAGCGACGGCCGGGCGATGCCGCCGGATTCGCGCAGACGGCCGCGCTCGATGAGGCGTTGTCGGATCGCGGTCAGGTGTTCCCCGGCAAACCTGATGACATCCTGCTGCGGCGTCGAGCGTGCGGCAGAGACGCCAAGGCTTGCGACAAAGGCAGAGTGCGCTTCGATTTCCGATGCCTCGTCCGATCCGGGAATCGTTTGTGCCGGCGTTTTCGGGTCCTGCACGGCTGCGAAGTAAGGATCGCTGACCTGGGTGACGGCGAAGCGTCCGTCCGACAACAGCGTGGTGTAATAGGTCAGCAGCGAATTCGGATGGGCGACTTCAATCGTCGGCACGACCCAGGCAACGACGCCCGTCTCGGCATTGCGAAATACTGCATGGGCTCTGACACCGCCGGCTTCGACCGCATCCGGGTTGGCGCCGATCCAGGCCGGGCCCGCGAACCCGAGCGCAGACAGGGCCTCGGTCTTGGCATCGATCATGTCGAGACCGCCGAACGAGGCCGGATCCGGCCTTTGAACCGGCCTTGCCGAGTTCTTGGGGAACGCCATCGACAGCGCGCCGCGCAAGACTTGAAGCGCAATCAGGCACAGGATGCCGACGATCAGATAGACCCAGGTCATAACCGTCTCACGATAGCAGAGCCGCGATCGACATACTGTGAGCGGGGTCGCTGTCGGTGCGCGGCGAGGTGCGGATATTTTTGCAACGCCGACGTACACTCGCATTCATGGACATGCTAATCACGCTCTTCTCCGATCCTGCCGCCTGGCTGGCGCTGTTGACACTCACCGTAATGGAGGTCGTGCTTGGCATCGACAACCTCTTGTTCATTTCGGTGTTGTCGAACAAATTACCGGCCGAACACCGCTCGTTCGCGCGTCGTGTTGGTATCGCCGGCGCCCTGATCCTCCGGCTGGTTTTCCTCGGCGCGATCGTCTGGATCGTCAAGCTGACGTCGCCGCTGTTCGAGCTATTCGGCCAGGGATTTTCCTGGCGGGACCTGATCCTGATTGCGGGTGGCGTATTTCTGATCTGGAAGGCCACCTCGGAGATCCATCACATTGTGGACCCGGAGCCGGGCCCGGACCGGCTGAATCCGAAGATTGCCTCGACGAGTATCGCGGCCGTCGTGGCGCAAATCCTGGTCCTCGACATGGTGTTTTCGATTGACAGCATCATTACGGCTGTGGGCATGACCGAGCATGTTCCGATCATGGTGATTGCGATACTGATCACCGTGTCGATCATGCTGATCGCCGCAGATCCGCTGGCGAACTTCATTCACGCCAATCCGACAATCGTCATGCTGGCGCTATCGTTCCTGCTACTGATCGGCACGGTTCTGATCGCGGACGGGTTCGGCGTTCATGTGCCCCGCGGCTACATTTACGCCGCGATGGCATTCTCTGCATTTGTCGAGGGATTGAACATGGCGGCGCGGCGCGCGCGGCAAACGTGATCAGGGGGTGGCGGGCGTCGCTGTACCGAAGGCTAGCGTTTCTTGGGCCAGTCGTGCACGAGTAGCTCGGTCGCGGGGCGCTCGTAGAGGTTCCAATCGTCCTGGTGGATGCCCACCGAGACAACCCCGGCCGTCGGCAGGTTGTTCGTCAGACCGGGCTGAACGTAGTTCACGAGATCGGTGAGGCCCGGGTTGTGGCCGAAGAGCATCAGGCTGTTGAAGCCATCGTCCTGGGCCCTGATGATGTCGAGAATCCGGTCGAGCGACGCGAGGTACAGGCCGTTCTCGCGCTGCAGAAATTCCTTCGGGTAGTTGAGTTCGTTTGCGACAATCTTGGCCGTCGTCCACGCGCGTACGGCCGGACTCGAGATGATGAGCGACGGTCGGATGCCGTGCTCGTGGATGCGTTTGCCCATTACAGGGGCATCGCGCTGACCCCGACGGTTCAGCGGCCGCTCCCTGTCGCCCAGCGAGGTGTCCTTCCAGCTTGACTTTGCATGCCGGACAATTGTTAGTATTTTCATGTTGTTACCGGCTAAACTTCAAGTTACATCAGCCCCGTTTGCAAGCGCGCTTCTTCGGACATCATGCCGACATTCCACGGCGGGTCGAACACGAGCTCGACCCTGACGTCGGCGACTGTCGGAATAATAGCGACTTTTTCCTGCGCATCCTGCACCAGCACCTCGCCCATGCCACAGCCGGGCGCGGTCAGCGTCATATCGATCTCCACCGATCGTTCTCCATTGCCGAGGGAGGTGACTTCGCAGCGGTAGATCAGGCCGAGATTGACGATATCGACGGGGATCTCGGGGTCGTAGCAGGTGCTGAGCTGCCCCCAGATGACTGCCTCGATGTCCTTGTCGGTGGCGTTCTCGGGAATGGCCGGTGGCGGCTCGGGTTCCTTGCCCAGCGCATCGGCGTCCACGCCGGAGATGCGAAACAGGTTGCCTTCTATGTACACCGTGAAGCTGCCGCCCAGTGCCTGGGTGATGAAGCCCTCGGTGCCTGCGCGCAGCGTGACCGACTCTCCCACCGGAATGATGATCGCACTGACGTCGCGCATGAGCGTGACCGGTTCGTTGTTGTGGCCAAACATCGTATTCCTTACTCCGTGGTCGCCGGGCTCGGGTCAGCGTTGAGCGCGGCGTGCAGGGCATGCCACGCGAGCGTCGCGCATTTGACCCGCGACGGGAAGTCGCGCACACCCTCGAGTGCGGCGAGTTTCTCCAGATTCGCCTCCAGGCTCGACGTGCCGCCGCTGAGGCGATCGGTGACGGCCGTGAAACAGGTTTCGGCCGACTCGACGGGCAGCCCTTCGATGGCGTCGGTCATGAGTGAGGCAGAAGCAACCGAAATCGCGCATCCGGTGCCTTCGAAACTCGAGGACTCGATCATGCCGTTATTGACCTTCAGGTACAGCTTGAGCTTGTCGCCGCACAGGGGATTGATGCCATCCGCCGTATGTGTCGCGTCGTCAAGCCGGCCAAAGTGGCGTGGCTTGCGGGAGTGGTCGAGAATGAGCTCCCGGTAGAGCTCGCGTAGCTGCGGATCGCTCACCCGAAGATTTCCCTGGCCTTGTGCAGGGCCGTTACCAGCCGGTCGACGTCGTCCCGGTTGTTGTACAGCGCCAACGAGGCGCGCGCCGTCCCGGCGATACCGAAATGCTGCATGACCGGCATCGCGCAGTGGTGGCCGGTGCGAATCGCAACGCCCTGGTGATCGAGAATGGTGCCGAGGTCGTGCGAGTGGATTTCATCCAGCAGGAAAGACTGCACGCTTGCCTTGTTGCCGGCTTCGCCGATGAATCGTATCCCGTCAATGGCGGCGAGCTGCTCGACCATATAGTCGTGCAGGCGATGCTCGTAGTCGGCAATCCGCCGCATACCGATGCCTTGCAGGTAGTCCACGGCGGCGCCGAGTCCAACGACGCCGGAGATGTTGGGCGTGCCCGCCTCGAACTTGTAAGGCAGCTCGTTATACACGGTCTGGTCGAACGTAACTTCGAGGATCATGTCGCCGCCACCTTGCCAGGGCGGCATGGCCTCGAGCAGGGCCTCTCGCCCGTACAGTACCCCGGTGCCCGTCGGGCCGAACATCTTGTGCCCCGAAAACGCATAGAAATCGCAGTCGATTGCCTGTACGTCAACCGAGAGGTGCGGCACCCCCTGCGCGCCGTCGACGAGTACCGGCACGCCGAGATTTTTGCAATGGGCCACCACGTTGGCTACCGGATTGATCGTGCCCAATGCGTTCGAGACGTGAGATATCCCGACCAGGACAGTGTCCTTGTCAATCAGCGCGCACAGGCGGTCGATGTCGACTTCGCCCAAGTCGTTAATCGGCGCAACTCGCAGGTCGGCACCGGTCTGTTCGCAGACCAGTTGCCACGGGACGATATTGGCATGGTGTTCGAGGTGCGTGATGACGACATTGTTGCCGGGATTCAGGCGAGGTCGGCAGAAGCTCTGCGCCACCAGATTGATCGCCTCTGTCGTGCCCTTCGTCAGGACAATTTCGGTGCGCGATCTCGCATTGACAAAGTCACGCAACTTGTCGCGCGCGCCTTCGTAGGCCTCGGTTGCACGATGACTCAGCGTGTGCACGCCGCGATGGACATTGGCGTGGTCTTCGCGCTGGTAAGCCGCGACGGCGTCGATGACGACAGCGGGCTGCTGCGCCGAGGCCGCGCTGTCGAGATAGACGAGCGGGTTCCCGTGCACGTCCTGGTGCAGTGCGGGGAAGTCAGAGCGCCAGTCGGACGTCTCGTTGATGCGGGCCGGAGCAGAACTCATTGCGACTCACCCCCAACCGACACGGCAAGCTCACCCAGTCGTGCCTCGATGCGTGCCGATACCTGGTCCCTGGCTGCGTCAATCGGCACCCGGGTGACGAGCCCTGCGGCGAACGCATGGGTAAGGACTTGCACCGCCGCGTTTTTGTCGAGACCGCGAGTACGCAGGTAGAAGAGGGCTGTTTCGTCGAGCTGGCCAACCGTCGTTCCGTGGCTGCACTTGACATCGTCGGTGTAGATTTCGAGTTCAGGTTTGGCGTCGATCTCGGCTTTGTCGCTGAGCAGCAGATTGTGGTTGGCCTGGTCGGCATCGGTGCCATCGGCGCCCTCATGCACAATCGCTTTGCCATTCCAGACGCAGCGGCAACGGCCATTGAGGATACCCCGGTATTCCTGTCGCGATACGGCAGGCCCCACGCGGTGGTCCACGCGCGTGTGATTGTCGATATGCTGGCCATCGCCGGCCAGGTACAACCCGTCAAACGATACTTCGGCGCCGCGCTCGGCGATATCGATGTCGATATCGTTGCGTACCAGTCCGCCGCCGAGATCGATGCTGACCGAGGAGAAGCGTGCATCCTTTCCGGTCGTAACGCGTGTTCGGCTGGTCTGCA
>JAAUYD010112255.1_pt1 | contig 14209 bp, 7 predicted proteins | sample 7278101 | NCBI WGS metagenome assembly JAAUYD01 (sample SAMN14350128, study PRJNA611818) | marine sediment metagenome | isolation source: surface marine sediment (0.6m) | place: French Polynesia: Moorea | collected 2018-08
CCTGGAATAGCTATTCCCATAGCAGCAAAACCGTTGGAAATAATGCAAGTATTGGGACAATCGCAATGATATTGGCGCGCCATCCACATTTTATGAGCCCCGACATCAGAGATAACAATATCTTCTGGCCCCATTACTTGCCTGAGATCGTAAATTATCTTTTGCGGTTTGATAGGAAATCCTTCGTCGTTTGCGTAGCGTTCGTAATTTTCTACGATTTGAGTCCGCAAATGGGCTATTACTGACTTGGGTTGATTTTGACGATCGGCCCGTTTGCTTATTTCATCGAGAGAATCGGAAATATCCCCTACTACTTCGACCGAGGGAATATAACTGCTGTCGATTTCTGCTGGGGTCGTGCCGATATGAATAATGGGAATCTTGCCTTCAGGATTCCATTTTTTAGGAGAATATTCGATTAAGTCATAACCAATAGCAATTACTAGGTCGGCTTTGTCAAAAGCACAGCTAATAATATCTCTTTGTTGCAGTCCTACAGTCCAGAGGGAAAGGGGATGGGTGTAGGGAATTGCTCCTTTACCCATAAAACTATTAATTACTGGAATATTGAGGTTGGTGGCAAAATTAGTTAAGGCATCACTAGCTGCGCAACGAATCGCACCATTTCCGGCTAAAATTATGGGGTCTTTGGCTTTAGAAATAGCTGCTGCGGCTGCATTTAGGCTGCGCCAAGAACTATAAACTTTCTCTAGAGTGTCTTTTTTGAGAATTTTACCTGGGGCTGGCATGGCAGCAATATTTTCTGGCAAGTCAATGTGAACTGCTCCTGGTTTCTCGCTTTGCGCTATTTTAAAGGCTTTGCGAATAATTTCTGGGGTGTTACTGGGTCGAACAATTTGAGTGTTCCATTTCGTTACTGGTGCAAACATCGCCACTAAATCTAAATATTGGTGGGATTCGATGTGCATCCGATCGGTTCCAACTTGTCCGGTAATTGCAACCAGGGGTGCGCCGTCTAGATTGGCATCGGCAACTCCTGTCATCAAATTAGTAGCCCCAGGTCCTAAAGTAGAAAGACAAACTCCGGCTTTACCTGTCAAACGTCCGTAAACGTCAGCCATGAAAGCTGCACCTTGTTCGTGACGGGTGGTAATGAATTGAATTGATGAATTTTTGATTGCTTCTAAAAGGTGTAGGTTTTCTTCTCCTGGAAGTCCAAAAATATATTCAACCCCTTCATTTTCTAAGCATTGAATTAGTAATTCGGCTGTGTTTAACTCCCCCATGACTTTTCCTCCCAATAGTTGTCGTGCCTAATTTGTTAGTTTATGCATATTGGCTCCCGCTGGGTTTGTCTGCTTGCAAACTAACCTTGCGGGAGCTAACTTAATCGATAGTGTTTTTAATTTAGCCACTAATTTTTTTTTTAGCCATACCAACTGACTGTTGCTATTACTATTTAACCCAAATGGTCTTGATGTTAACAAATTCTCTAATACCGTCAACACCTAATTCTCTTCCGTATCCCGATCGCTTGATTCCTCCGAAGGGAAGACGAGGGTCGGATTTAACTAAACCATTGATAAATACTGCACCAGCTTCTAATTCGTTAATGAGGCGATCGCGCTCTTTTTCGTCTTTTGTCCAACCACTCGCACCGAGTCCAAATTCGCTATTATTAGCAAGGGCAATAGCTTCGTCTATATTTGCGACTCGAAACATTAAGGCGACTGGACCAAAAAATTCTTCTATTTCTCCTGGAGAACCTTTAGGTATATTGGCGAGAATGGTCGGAGGATAAAAGTTTCCTGGGCGATCGTCCAAGGGTTTACCTCCTATGAGGATTTTTCCACCCATGGATACTGTTTCTCGTACTTGTCGGTCTATATCTGCTACGATCCCTGGAGTTGCTAAGGGGCCAATATCTGTATTTTCGTCGGTCGGATCTCCGACTTTGAGGGTTTGAAATTTCTCTATTAGTTTCTGCTGGAATTCGTCAGCAATGCGATCGGCGACGATGAATCTTTTGGCTGCTATACAGGATTGACCGTTATTGAGCATTCTCGCTGTTACTGCTGTGGAGACTGCTGCTTCTAGATCGGCACTTTCTAAAATCACAAATGGGTCGCTACCGCCTAATTCTAGGACGGTTTTTTTGATTTGTTTTCCTGCTACTGAAGCTAAACTCGCCCCTGCTTTTTCACTTCCAGTCAGGGCTGCTGCTTTAACGCGATCGTCGCTAATAATTTTTTCTACTTTATCTGACCCTACGAGTAAGGTTTGAAATATCCCCTGGGGAAATCCTGCTTCGGAAATTATTGCTTCTATTGCTAGGGCGCACTGGGGGACGTTGGAGGCGTGTTTTAGTAGACCTGCGTTTCCTGCCATTAATGCGGGTGCAGCGAAGCGGAATACTTGCCAAAAAGGAAAATTCCAAGGCATTACTGCCAAGACGACTCCTAAAGGTAGATAGCGAACAAAGCTAGATGTTGCATCGGTGGATACTGGGGTATCTGCGAGGAATTTAGGGGCGTTTTCGGCGTAGTAACGGCAGACCCAGGCGCATTTTTGGGCTTCGGAGATCGCTCCTTTTATGGGTTTGCCCATTTCTGTTGTCATTATCTGGGCAAATTTTTCTTTATCTCTTTCTAAAATCTCTGCTGCTGCAATCAACCATTCACTTCTTTGTTCCATTGAGGTTTGGCGATATTGCTCAAAACTCGATTGTGCTGTAGCTAATTTTTCTTCTATTTGCTCATCTGTTAAAGGCTTAAATGTTTTTAATGTTTCTCCGGTTGCTGGGTTAACTGTAGCGATCCCCATTTATTTCCTCCTCTTTTTTTGTCAGAGAAATTATAATTTTTTTTATCTGATACTTCTAGTTTACATCTCAAAATCTCGTTAAGATCTTTAATTCTCTAACTAGAACCTCGGTTTAGTTTGGGTGCGTTCCATCTTTTTAAGTTCTTCTTGCAAAGCAGCAATGACTTGTTGGGATTCAATCTCTAGTTTATATAGTAGGGTTTTAGCCCCATTAGTAGTTCCAGCGTCGCCGATCGCTTCTAGAGACTTACAAATCTTATTTAAGCCCATTGCTCCCATGGTACCGGACACGGAACTGAAAGCGTGCGCCGAATCTGATAAGTCAGTTGGATTGTCTTTTTTTATGGCATAGGCGATCGCTGACAATCGCTCTGGAGCATTTTCTATATAAGTTTTAATAATATCGGATAGTAGTTCGTCTGCGTCGTCTTCTGCTATCTCTCTAATATTTTCTAGAACTTTGTAGTCGAGAACTGGGGCTTTATTGACATTTTGGTTTTTTTGTGGTTTTAAATTGTTTTGTTGTTGAGGAACGCTCCTGTTGTTAGTCTTGAGAAACTGTTGATATCCTTGTAGTGCTTCGACGATATCTTCTAAACGCACGGGTTTACTAATATAATCATTCATGCCAGCATCCAAACATTGTTGACGATGGCTCTTCATGGCATGGGCAGTCATGGCAATAATCCAGGGTGAAATGAGGGAGCCTTGTTGTTTGCGGATTCGACGAGTGACTTCCAAACCGTCCATTTCTGGCATTTGTATGTCGGTGAAGATAACGTCGTAAGTTTGGCGCCGCAAAGCTTGTAATACTTCGACTCCGTTACTAGCAGTATCGGCGCGGTAGCCTAAGCGTCGAAGCATATTCAGGAAAACTTTCTGATTGACGGGTACGTCTTCTGCCAATAGTACGCGGAGAGGAAGTTTTTGAGCTAGATTGCTGTGAATTGCATTTGGTTTGCTTTTATAGATTTGGATTTCAGCCAAATTTTTACTGAAGATCTGGTGGAGAACCTCGTAAAGATGGGATTGCTTAACAGGTTTGGAAAGACAGATAGTAATATCTGAATCTGGTTCAGTTACGTCGCAAGAACAACTACCTACAGAAGAAAGAACTACGATCGGTAAATCCTTATAAAAGGGAAGAGAATGAATCGTAGAAGCCAGATTCAATCCATTCATTTCTGGCATGTGCAGGTCTAGAATGGCAGCGTCAAAAACTTCTTCTTGTTTGAGTAATTTAAGAGCTTTTCTAAACCCATCCACAGCAATTACTTCAAAACCCCAAGAGTTTGCTTGCAGGGTGAGAATTTTACGGTTAGTTTCGTTATCTTCAACAACTAGCAAGCGCTTGCCAATAATGGATGAAGAAGGGATTTTCTGCAGGTTAATGATACTGGAATCTGGTACGGAAGAGGCAACAATAGTGAAATAGAAAGTGGAGCCACTTTTGAGAGAAGGCAGATTTAGCCCTGACGATCGATTCCATCCTAAAGGCGGTTCTCCTCCTAATATGCCGCCGCTTTCTACCCACATTTTACCCCCCATCATTTCACAGAGGCGCTTGCTAATTGCCAGTCCCAACCCCGTTCCTCCATATTTCCGCGTTGTAGATGTATCTATTTGACTGAAGGACTTAAATAAACGGTGCATTCGATCGGGGTCAATACCAATTCCGGTATCTCTGACTGCAAATTGAAGCTGGTAAAGTTCTTTTCCATAAGATAGAGACATGCCGAAGGTAACGGTCAAGACCACTTCTCCCGACTCGGTAAATTTAACGGCATTACTGAGCAAATTAACGAGAATCTGGCGCAGCCGAGTAACGTCGCCTAAAATAGCGGAGGGTACTTTGGGGTCAATTAAGTAAGCTAATTCTATCTGTTTTTTTGCAGCAGCAGGAGCTAACAACTCTAAAGCTTCCTCAACGCAATTTCTGAGGTTAAAAGGTTGTTTTTCCAAATCCAGTTTGTCTGATTCTATTTTGGAAAAATCTAAAATGTCGTTGATGAGGCTCAGTAGAGAATCTCCACTGCTGCGTATGGTTTCGGCGAAATCATACTGTTCGCGGGTTAATTGTGTATCTAGCAATAACCCCGTCATGCCGATAATTGCGTTCATCGGGGTACGGATTTCGTGGCTCATCACTGCTAGAAATTCGCTTTTCGCTCGGTTTGCTGCTTCAGCTTCCTGTGTGGCTTTTTTTAATGCGAGGTTGCTAGCTGCAATTTCTTTTCTTTGCTTTTGTTCTTGTTCTAGAAGTTGAGCTTGAGCAAGGGCTATACCTACTTGAGCAGCAACGGTTTCTAAAAGTTCGATTTCGTTTTGATTCCAAACTCGAAAGCGATCGCACTGATGTAGAGCAATAATACCGTTGGGCTTACCTTGATAAGAGGTGCGAATGGCTAACATAGATTTTAAGCCCATCTGGGTGCAAACAGATCTTGTGTTTTCTAAAAGAGGATTTTCATATACGTTGTCGGAAGCGATGGCTTTATCTGTGGCTAATACTTTTTGAGCGTGGGGATTTCCTTCGTAGGGAATTTTTAAGTCTAAAACTGATTTGTAACCAGGTTCGAGATATTCTGCTACCTGAGGGCTTTCCAGCTCTTTTTTGCCCCCATGGTAGGTGCGAATGATGCAGCGATTAACGCCAAAAACTTTACCTACTTGGACTGCAGCGGTTTGGAAAATTTTCTCCGTCTCTAAACTATTGCGTATTCCTTGAGTAATCTTTTCGAGCAACATAACTCGCTGGAATTGATTTTCGACAGCAACCGTTGCTTCGTTACGCTCTATTTGATTCCCTAACCACTGTGCCATTAGTTCGATGGTTTGAAAATCTACTGAGCTGAAGCTTCGAGAGCGTTTATTGGCGCTAGAAAAATTGAGGGTGCCGTATATTGTATGATTTACGATGACAGCTATGCCCATGTATGCTTCTAGCTTAAGTTGCTTATAAGCGGGATGTTGGTGCCATTCTGAGTCGCTAGCGGATTCAAAGCCTATTGGACCTTGGGCTTTAAGGGTTTCGCAGCAATAAGTTTGGCTCAAATTGAAAATTGCCCCTTTGGGTATATTTTGTTCTGCTGAATGTACGGCTATTACTTCGTAGCGATCGCCTTCTATGCGAGAGAGAATGCCGATATCGAGATCGAAACGACGACAACCCATTACTAAAAATTCTTCTACTTTTTCTTCAAAACTCAGATCTCTAGCTGAAGCTACCTTATATAAGGCTCGAATAGAAGATTCACTTTGGCGCAAGTTTTCTTCTATCTGTTTGCGAGAGCTAATATCCCTGGCGATCGCGCACTGGTATTCTTTATCGTCTAATTTTAAGTAATTGAGAGTGAGTTCTACAGGGATGTTTTTACCGTTTTTGCTGCGATGGATCGCTTCTGTCGTCAAAGATTTATGCTGTCTGACTTGCTCCCAATGATTTTCCCACACTTCTTTGGTAAGGTAAGGATATATTTTAGAAATGCTCATATTGAGAAGCTCTTCGCGAGAATAACCTAGAGCTTTACAAGCTGCCTCATTAACACAGACAAATTTAGCGTCTGGGTCGATTAAAAACATTGCATCTCTAACGCGATCGAATGTAAATTGATAAAATATGAGTTCTTTTTCAGGGGAGAGATCGGAGATGATTCGATCTGGAAAATTTCCCCAAAGTTCTTCAGTTGATGACTGGTATCTGTTCTGTCTTTTCTGGAATGTTGTAATTTCCCTTTTAAGTTGTTCCCCTAGTTTTTGTATTTGCTCTGTGTTGTCAGCTATTTGTTGAGAAAGATTGGGGTCAACTCTAAATATCTTACTCTCTATATTAGAATTTATGGCTGTTTCTTCTGTGGGCTCGCCATTGATTATAATTTTGAGAATTAAGATTAGGACTGTATAAGATGATATTAAAGCTGTAAATACCTCGATCGCGCCATATAACAAGTCCGTAGGAGCCCAAATTGTCGATATTTTTACGATATTAATGGTGCCCCAGCAAATCATAAAAGCTGTGATAAATATAAAATTTTGTTTGAGATTGACATCACTGAATTTTCTGATGTAATATAGTATTAAGATAGCTATGGCAAAACAAGCTATACCGATTAGTGCGTCTGAAATTGCAGACAACCAAAGTAATTCTATTTGTCCTAGATACCAGAATTCTGCGAGCATACAGTTAGGTTTGAAAATATAAAAATCGGTCTAAAAGTGCGAGTATTCCGAGCCAACTCGCTATTCTATTAATTGGTAAATTAAATTTGGGGGAAATAATAAATCTAAACCCCCTTTCGACTGTGCTAGTTCATCTTTTGAACCTCAAACTTAACGGATACGAACAAATCCAGCTTTTTCGATTGACTTTTGTCCCTCTTCTGACAATAGTAAATTAGCATAGGCAATTCCTGCTTGTTCTTCAAGATCTCCATTTTTCTTGACGATCGCAAATAAAATGCGAGTCAAAGGGTAAGTACCTTCGCGAAATGCTTCGCTATTAATTTGATTGGCGTTTGCTTGACATTCTTCTACCGTATCTGAAGAATTGACGTAAGGGGAAATATAATTATCGGGCGTGCGTCCTATTGGAAGTGCTTTAACATTACAAGTAGAAATAATTTTCGAAGCAGATCCGTAGTAAATTGCACCTAAGTTGTTAGCAACAGTCTCGATACCTTCCTTAGTTGTGGGAACAATTTGTACTTGGTAAGGTAATTTTTCCTCCCCTTCCAAAACGTTTTCCAAAAAATAATTAACTGCTCCATCTACTTCATGAGAGCGAGAGTAAGGTCTAATTTCTAGATTTGGTCCGCCAACTTCTTGCCAATTAGTAATTCTTCCTAAGTAAATATCCCTAAGTTGAAATACTGTCAAACCAGGAACATTTAAGTTAGGGTGAACCGCAAAAGCAATTCCATCAATTGCGATCGGAATTTGTTTGAGATAATATCCCTGTTGTTTAGCTAATTTATATTCCGAGGGTTTGAGGGGTCGAGATGATTGAACAAAGGCAAGTTGACTTTTTAAAAGCATCCTAATGCCAATATTTGAACCAGATGGTTGAATGGGATGTTCCAGGTAACGCAGTTCAAATTCTGGAAATTCAGACTCAATAACTGTATCTACTTTTTTTCTGATAAGATTCCAAGCGCTACTACCTCCATAGTTAAATACTCCTGAAGGAACGTACATTTCAGGCCATTTTAATTCATTTAGGGGGCGACTGCTCAATACGGAAGCAGTTTTTGCTTTAATTACATCAGCTCTTGAAGATGTTTGGTATAACTTAACTGCACTCGTTCCTATTAATATAGAAGCGATCGCGCCCACAGAAGTTAGAAAGACAAAAGGTTCAATTTTCCTTTTTGTTACGGCAGGTTTGCCAGACTCTTTTTCTGTTTCTGTTAAAACTTTTTTTTCTGTGTTTGTCGAAACTTTGTCTTTTTCAGATTTTAACTGCGTCTTTGTTTCTTCTAAAGATGACAGCCAAACGCTAATAACTTCTGGTTCTTTGAGTATTATGGCTCTAACTTGTATTTTTCCATCTAATAAATCTTTACATTCTCTTTTAGCAATTTCTAATTGATAGGGTTTATAAGATTTTAACTTAAAGTAAAAATGTTCTCGATATTTACAACAAAGTATTTTTTGTTCTTTTGATTCGTTAATAGAATGTTCGATATCCTCGGAATTTAAAATCAGCATTTTTTTCCAATCCTTATTTTTTTTTCTGGCTTTTTTAAAGATGTTTTTTTTAGAGACAATTTTTTAAATTAGTCGAAATTTATATTAATTTTATAACTATCCTGTGGATAAAGCGATCGTCTATTGATTAAAACAGAAGCATATCTTAAGAAAATATTAATTTTATTACTATCACTTTTTTAAAAGAGATCTATTTAACAAAAAAATTGTGATTTAGATCGTTTGGAGAAAAAAGCGGTTAATTTTTAGTGGTTCATATATTTTTATATTATTAATCAATTTCTACAAGGTGACAACTTTCTTAACAATTGCAATTACTTTCTGGCAACTTTACAAACAATTTATGTGTGTTAGCCAAAATTATAGCTTAATTGTAAATTTTTCATGAAGCTGATATTTAAAGTTCAATAGAAAAAGAAAAATTAAAAACATAAATAACTGTGCGATCGCCACATGAATTTTTCAACGAAACAGAAAATAGTTGCAGACGTTTTAGTTGTTGGGGGAGGTACAGGGGGTACAGCAGCAGCTATTCAAGCTGCGCGACGCGGGGCTAAAACCGTCCTAGTCTCTCAAGAGCCTTGGTTGGGCGGAATGCTAACCTCAGCAGGGGTTTGCGCCCCAGATGGCAACGAATTATTAGCATTTCAAACGGGGCTTTGGGGTGCCTATTTACAAGCATTGAAAAGGCGACAAGCAGGAGGATTAGATAACGGCTGGGTCAGTATGTTTACTTACGCTCCTTCTACGGGGGCGAACATATTTGCTGAATGGGTGCAGCAATTACCAAATCTAAAATGGATAAGCGGCAAAACTCCTCAAAAACTATTACGATACCGAAATAGAATTACAGGGGTAAGATTTGAAGATTTAGTAGTTGAAGCGAAAATTACAATTGACGGGACAGAATTAGGAGACTTACTCCCCCTAGGAGAAATACCATTCCGTTGGGGCTGGGAATTACAAGAGGAATTTAACGAAGCAAGCGCTCCTGTATCGTTCAATGAATTAACCAATAAATATCCCGTACAAGCCCCTACCTGGGTGTTTTTACTAAAAGACTGCGCTGAAGCGCCTCTAATTCACGCCAGCAGTCCTACACCAGAGCTTTTTAGGGGTGCTTGGGAAGGTTATGGAGCCAAAAAATTCTTAAATTACGGACGACTACCAGGTGGACTATTTATGATGAATTGGCCCCTGTGCGGTAACGATTATGGTGAAGGGTTAGGACGTTTAGTAGATTCTGTAATATCTCGCCAAGAGTTTCTCGACGCAGCTTTCCAGCACAGTCTAAATTTTGCCCACTTCATCCAATCCGAGTTAGGAAGGGGTTATGGTTTAGCAGAAGATATTTTCCCTCAAAATCGAGAAATTCCCAATTCATTCGCCCTTCTTCCCTATTATCGGGAAAGCCGACGAATCAAAGGACAGGTAATAATAACAGAGAAAGATATCTTACCAGTTGAGCGAGCAAGTGTAGCTCCCTTGCCAACAATAGACGGAAAAGTAGCTTCTATTGTTGTGGGAAACTACCCTAACGACCACCACTATCCTGGGGTAGAATTCCCTTTACAACCCAAATCAATTCGTTGGGGAGGACGTTGGACTGGTACTCCATTTACTATTGCTTACGGTGCTTTAGTCCCAGACGCGATCGAAGGTTTTTTGGTTTGCGAGAAGAATATTTCTGTATCTCACATAGCTAACGGTAGCACTCGCTTGCAACCAGTAGTGATGAATGCGGGACAAGCAGCAGGGATGGCTGCTGCATTGTGTATTGAATTAAATTGCCAGCCAGCAGAATTATCAGTGAGAAGTCTTCAGGAAGCATTATTAACCGATTCTTTGGCACCAGCAGCAGTAGTTCCTTTATACAATTTAGTCCCTCAACATCCCGAATGGCTCAATTGGCAGCGCTACTATTTAGATAATCCCGATCTTTATCCTGTCGATGGAAACTGTCCTTGTAAAGATATTTCCGTGGAGCGATCGACTGGGGATTTTTATCGAGGTGTTTTTCACCGACACGACGATCTCGAATATAGTATTACTCTGACAGACAAAGGCAATCTCAACGAGCGAGTTTGGAATTTAGTGACTTTAGACCCAAAAGTAAACCAACAATTGCTCAGTTGTACAGAAGGAGAGTTAATTTCTCTTGTGGGTCGTTGCAATATGGCTGGGGGTTGGTTAGTGGTAGAAAATTTATTGAAAAAATAAATGTCAATAGATCGCAAACAACTAGTGATTTGTGTTACAAAAAAAGAAAATTTTAAATTCTTATAACTAAATTAATGAAAAATCTTCAAAAGCAATACATTCGATCGTCGCACAGAATACTTCTCAAAGAGGGAGTAAGAAAATGGAATTTATGGAAAAACAATAATCCTGATATCGTTCCCAATCTAGTCCAAGCTTATTTGTTTAGCGAAAATCTCAGTGGGGTAGATTTTTGTCAAACGAATCTTTCTCAAGGAGATCTGCGCAATGCGGACTTGAGGAATGCGAATCTTTATCGTGCAATTTGCGATCGAGCTAATCTTGTCAGTGCCAATCTCAGTGGTGCTAATTTAATCAAAGCCAATTTGATCGAAAGTAATCTCAGTAACGCTAAGCTCGACTTTGCCGATCTGCGGGATGCTTCTCTTAGTAGTGCTAATTTAGTTCGTACTTGCGCGCATAATGCTAATCTGGCTGGAGCCTATTTAATTCATGCTTCCTTACGGGAAGCAGATCTCAAGGGTGCCAATCTCCAAAGTGCCAACCTTTGTGGAGCCTATTTGATTAATAGTAATTTGATAGAAGCCAACTTAATAGAAGCTAATTTAAATATTGCTGATTGCATTGGTGCTAATTTCGGTGGTGCTGTTTTGATTCGTGCTAACTGTAGTTGTACTAATTTAAGAGGTACTAACTTAAGAAGTGCTAACCTAATTAAAGCTGATTTGAGTGGGGCTGACTTGAGTGGGGCTGACTTGAGTGGGGCTGACTTGAGTGGGGCTGACTTGAGGAATGCGATACTAGACGATGTCAAAGTTAGACGCACTCGTTTTAGATATAATTCAGGAATTTCCAAGGCGATCGAGCTCCAGCTAGTTCAAAAGGGCGCCGTCTTTTGTAATTGAGTCAAAAATGTTGAAATCCTTCAGTGAGAGTAAGTAATTGGGAGCGATCGCCATCAATTAATTTTATTTCTCGCTCAGCGGTAATATTCCCAATAATCGCAGCTTCTTTTCCTATAAGTTTGACTAAGGCTTTAGCAGCAGAAGTAGGAAGACATAAGACTAGCTCAAAATCTTCACCGCCATATAAAGCATATTCTAAGGCTCGATCGCGAGATGTAAACTTACTCAAATAAGGTGAAATAGGTATAGCAAAACGTTCTATTTTTGCACCAACCTCACTGCAACGACAAATTTGGATTATGGCATCTGCTAAACCGTCGCTACTGTCCATCCCAGCAATGCGAGGTTGTTCGTATACTTGCCATAAATAATCCAACACGTCCAATCTAGGTAATGGTCTTTGGTGCGTTCCAATTAGAAAATCTCGCTCTTTCTCTTCGAGATTTTGACCCTTTTCTGGGTGTAAAAGTAATTCTAAACCCGATCGCGAATTTCCGTGGCTGCCAGTAACGACAATTGCATCGCCCGATCGAGCATCACAGCGACGAATAACTCTATTGGGAAATACTTGACCAAAAGCATTAATTGAAACAGTAATGACGTTCGATCGGGTGATATCTCCCCCGAGAATACTGCTACGATACTTTTTCAGACAGCTATTGAGTCCTCGGTAAAGATTTTCAACCCACTCCACAGCCACATTGCCAGGAAGACTCAAACCAACCGTAATACCCACAGGAGTTGCTCCCATAGCGGCTAAATCGGATAAATTAGCCGCAGCACCGCGCCAGCCCACGTCAAAAGCACTAGTGGTACGATCGCTAAAATGCACCCCTTCTACTAATACATCAGTTGTTACAACCAGAGACTGACCAGCAGACAAATTAACTACTGCACCATCGTCTCCTATAATATTTGTCGGACAAAAAAGCTGGAGCCGTTGTAAAAGACCTTGTTCTCCAATATCTTTAACTATTTTTGAAGGATGATTCATCGGGATTGAGTAAGGAGCAATAAGTAACGAGTTTAAGTCATCGCCCTAGTTACTGAGTTTATAACTTATAAGTAAAAACTTCGTTTCAGGTAATAACCTCACTCATTACTCCTTACTCCTTAAAAGAAAGCTGTTGAGCATTACAAAAATCTACCATAAATCTTCCAGTTGAGAGCCTACGGTTTCAAACCGTATGATGAAAACAAGAGCGAGGTTTTAACCTCGCGTATCCTCTTCTAATCTTAATCTATCTATCCAATCTTCTATTAACTGAGTCATAGTTTTATCTTTTTGCGCGGCATAAAGTCTTAGTTTTTCTAGTCTTCTATAACTTAATCTAATGCTAAAAATTTTCTTATTCACGTATATACATTGTTAGTACGCTATAATATTATATTAACATGAAATATCAAACGCAGAAGATACTGTTAACAGGAAACATAGACGACGAGGCAGAAGCCTACTTACTTTGGTGCTGCTATCAATCAAATAGTCTTTATAACTCGGCTTTATTTGCAGTTAGACAAGCTCACTTTGAGGAGTGTGAAAATCGCACTTTTTTCGCTCGAGACGACCAATATCTTGTTGCTTTTAAAAGTCGGTATGTCAAAGCTAGTTACCCTCAGCTTTGCAAAGATTTTAAAACTAATAAACACTATATTGCTTTAGGAGGTCAACAAGCACAGCAAACCCTAAAAAGTGTTGTCGAAGGAGTAACTAGTTACAACCAGTTACTCAGTTCATATTGGAGTGGAGATCTATTTGATAGACCTCGAATACCTAAATATCGTAAAAAAAGAGGTTTATATCAAGTGGTTTGTCCCGCTCAAGCTGTTACTTATGACGAATATGAAGGGATTTGCAAACTAGCTATTAGCAGAGAATGTAAGTCAGAATTAGTTAATAAAGCAATCATTATTCCTGGTGGTTCTGGTTTTAGCTCCTCTCAATTAGCTGAAGTGAGAATAGTTCCAGCAGTCGGACAACTTTGGGCTGAATATGTTTACAAAAGTGAACTAAAAACAGCAACAGAGTTAGATTACAAGCAAGCAATAGGAATCGACCCTGGTGTAACTAATTGGCTAACAGTAGTTAACACTCTTGGTAAAAGCTTTATTGTCTGTGGAAAAAAGATTAAATCAATTAATCAAAGATACAACAAGACGATCGCTAAATACAAAAAGGGTAAATCCGATTTTTATTGGGACGATTATTTAGATAGCATAACTCATAAACGTAATTGTCAAATGAGAGATGCCGTCAACAAAGCTGCTCGGTTTATTATTAACTATTGTCTAAAATACAGAATTGGTAATATTATTTTTGGCTGGGGGCAAGGAGTAAAAACCGAGTCTAGTCTTGGCAAACGTAATAATCAAAATTTTGTACAAATACCAACAGCTAGGCTCAAGAATAGAATTAAAGAATTAGCAGAATCAATAGGAATTATTTTTACTGAAACTGAAGAATCTTATACCTCAAAAAGTAGGGTGCGATTCGTTCAGTTTAAACCTGGAAACAGGGGGAAAACTGGCTTCTGTTGAGTAACCATAAGGTAGAGTTCGCACTTTAATCCTCAACAGATGACAACTTAATAACC
>JAAUYD010189747.1_pt1 | contig 14197 bp, 4 predicted proteins | sample 7278101 | NCBI WGS metagenome assembly JAAUYD01 (sample SAMN14350128, study PRJNA611818) | marine sediment metagenome | isolation source: surface marine sediment (0.6m) | place: French Polynesia: Moorea | collected 2018-08
GGATAGGTCCATCCGTGATCTAAAGCGGTTTGTGAAACGCCAAAATTTAATTGTGAATTTTTCCGCTTTTGGATTTCACTTTCCCAACGCCTTCTTTGATCTAGATTCTCTTCAAAATCTTCACTTAAAATCACTTCAGCCAATTTCGTGTCTAAATCGAGATTCGCCAGATAAATGGGATCTTCATTGTAATCAATAACCCATTCCTCAAGTCGACTATATTCTTTTGCGAAAGCATCTACGATCATCCAGATTAGTTTTTCAGCTTCCCGAAAATTTCCTTTGTCCAACAATTGGTCGACCTGGGACAAAGGATAAATCAATCCATCCTGAGGATAGATTTCAAGCCCTTCATATTCATCATAGTAATAGCCATAGCCATCAAAGCGATCATCATTTACATTATCAGATGTTTCAAATCCATTCTGAATGTCGCGCAAAATTCGGGGGATATCAATGAGTTGTTTGGTTTCAGACGCCTGAACCGATTTATTGGGATCGGTAGACTCGGCTGGCAGGGATTGCACGTTTTCAATGTACTGTTCAACTTTTTCAGTCAATTCAAAATTATCATCTATCAACGCAAGCAAGATATCGCATAAATGATCGGCCGATAATTGAGGAAGCAATTGATGTAGTGGCGGTTTTTCTTCGATATGTTCCGAGTTGTGAATCAATTCAAGAAGCACGGCCACGACATGCTTGCAGGCCCCACCCCAATCATAAGGACAAGTGCAAAAATATTGCACGACGTTGCCTGATTCATTCAGGCGGATCGTGATTTCATATGGTCTATATTGAGACCCATCAACCCTAGCACTTACTTTTTGACCCCGTTTAATCACATTGGAAACCGATCCATCTTTAAAATATTGATATCCGCGTCCAAATGTTTGGTTATCGGCTAATAATCGAATTTCAGTTTCATTTGGTTTAATCATAGTTCTGCTTTTTCTTACTTTTCGTTCATTGAGGTAGATATTAAAAATACATCTTGCTTGAACAAAATATACAATTGTGGTTCAGAAAGTTCAGTGACTGTTGTTTTTCCACTCAACCAAAAAGCGCATTAGAACATTCCCAACAGGTATAACCATCACTTGACAGAGAGTACCCACCCTCCGCCAAGCGAATGACGCGTTTGCACTTATGACAAAGGGTGGGTTCATAGCTTGGTGGACTTTCTAGTACCTCAAAATTGTATTCATTTGTGCCATAGTAAACGTACATTTCTGTTTCAAACGTGTCTCGACAGGCTTGGCAATCCTGCCAGCGACCCTCGTGCCCTTCATGCCAATGAGTGGCACAAAGCGTATAGCGATCGTGGTTCCGATAGCAGCTGTTGTGCGCGAAAGAAAACATCACGTAGGAATCTACATCATCACAAATCCAGTTGTTGCAGCAAGGGGTGCGGATCAAATTTTTTGTATTCCCGCATAATTTACACTGTTTTACCCCTTCTTTGATGGATTGAATTGACTTTGAGGCCCCTTCTGGCTCGTCGGCATGAACATAAGGCAGGATGCCTTCATCAACCAGCATCTGCTGTATTTCGTATGGAAATGATCGTGCGTCTTGGATAAAGCCCTCAGGCGTTTGCACCATCCAGGCCAAGGGGTTCTGATCCATAAGGCTCGGCAATGTCCATTCCGGATCAAATTGAACCATATCAAACATCCTGCGAATTTGGCGCGATTTGCTTGACCCGGTTGCCTCACTAATATTGAACAGTTTCCACAGGTCACTCACCCGCATGCTTGGTTCAAAACTGTGATCTGAAAGGAAATTAACCATTCCCAGGGCGTGAACGATACCGGCCGCCCAGCTTTTGGCTTGTCCGCGAGCAAGGGGAGACGGCCGTTTGCGAGCGAGTGCTGCTGCCAGATAACGCGCATATTTTGCATATTCTTGGTTGAGATGGGCGTGGCAAACGGCGTCGGTTAAACCAACAATCGCTTCATACTTTGGTTTCATTTGCTTGGGAACGCGAACTGATTTTTTCTTAGCCATTTTTTCCTCTATTTCTTTGTTTTTCCAACAAGCTCGCAACGCTTTTATTTTATAATAAAAGTTGACGGATCAGAAAATGAAATAACTCTGTCGGGACAAATTAAGCAACAATTTATGATGATTTCAATATCTTTCTCGCTGATTGTCAATCGGCCAATCTGGATTAAAGCAAGCAGCGTTGAAAAAATACGGGAAAGTGTGAGTCAAAACATAAAAAATTCTGATTCAAATTAATCGAATCAGGATTTCTCTCGAGTGATTTCAATGCGGATGCCGTTTTTGCACAGCACGGGATTTGCAGGGGCGAACGCCCTAAAGAAGTGAGGAGGGTGCCAAATGAAATACTATCTGGGCATCGCTCTAATTTCGGCAGCCACGCTGCTGCTGGAAATAACCCTGCTGCGCCTGTTTGCTGTCCAGCAATTCTACCATTTTGCTTTTATGGCCGTGAGCCTGGCCTTGTTGGGCGCCGGGGCGAGCGGGTCTGTTCTGAGCGTCACACGCCGGCGGTTGGCGCCCCTCACTCTCTGCCTGTCCTTTGGCCTTACCACCGTCAGCGCGTACCTGGTTATCAACTTTTTACCCTTTGATTCCTTCAGCATCGCCTGGGACGGCCGTCAACTCTTCCTTCTAGCCCTTTATTTCCTGGCGGCCGCCGTTCCTTTTCTTTTTGCTGGATTACTGGTGGGTGAAGCGCTCACGTCTGACGCATCCCATCGGGTCTACGCCGCCAACCTGATAGGCTCGGCTGCCGGCAGCCTGGGTAGTCTGGCCGTTCTGTCTGCTCTTGGAGGTGAGCGGGCCGTGATATTTACAGCTGCCCTGGGCGCAGGGGCTGGCCTTTTCTTTTCTGATCGCAGGCGGTGGTTGAAAGGTGCCGTCAGTGGATTGATACTGGTTAGCAGCATCTCCCTCTGGCAGCTGCCGGCCCCGTTTGCCCAACAGCTCTCCCCTTATAAAACGCTTCCCATCCTGTCACAAGCCCTCGACAGCCGGCATCTACTTACCCGCTCAGATGCGACGGCCCGCATTGACGTGATCGAAAGCAGCACGATTCACACCATGCCCGGCCTGAGTCTGGTCTCCCCCGTTTCCCTGCCCCAACAGGCGGGTTTACTAATCGATGGAGACAACTTGATGCCAGTCACCAACCTTTCTCCCGAGGCTAAAGAAGCGGCCGTTTTGGTAGACCATTTACCCTTGGGGTTGGCCTATCGTTTGCGGCCTAAAGGGGAGACCCTGATCGTTGAAGCGGGGACGGGCCTGGACGTCTTATTGGCTTTGGCAGCGGGTGCGGAACAGGTGACGGCCGTTGAAGACAATCCCCTCATTCTGCAAACGATGCGGCAGGAAATGGCCGACTACACAAGCCGACTTTACGAGCATCCCCGCCTGACGCTTATCAACCAATCGGGTCGTGTCTATGTCCGCCAGCCAGAAATTGGCACCTATACCCTTGTCGTCATTGCCTTAACGGATACACACCGACCGGTCACCTCCGGAGCGTATAGTTTAACGGAGAATTACCTGTACTCGGTCGAGGCCATGAACGATTTTTTGCATATCTTGGATGACCAGGGGGTGTTACTGGTGACCCGCTGGTTACAGACCCCGCCAAGCGAAAGCGGCCGTCTGTTTGGAACGATGGCCAGAGCGCTGCGCGCCAGTGGCCGGGATCCGGCCACGCATCTGCTGGCTTTCCGCACCTTGCGCACCATAACGGTCCTGGCCAGTGCCCGGCCATTAAGCCCGGCAGAGATAGAAAGCAGCCAGGCTTTTCTGCGCCAGCGCGGTTACGATGCCGTCTATTTTCCCGGCGTTCATCTCGATGACGTCAATCAGGTGAACGTGTTGCCTGAACCGGCTTATTACAGCCTGATGCAGGATATTCTGAATGATTCTGAGGCTACTTACGAAGCCAGCCGGTTTGACATCCGGCCGCCGACAGATAACCGGCCTTTCTTTTTCCACTTTTTCAAATGGCGTCAGACGCCAGAAATTCTGGCCTCTTTAGGCTTAACCTGGCAGCCTTTTGGCGGCAGTGGCTTTTTTGTGTTGGTCGCCTTGTTATTATTGGTGGCGGTGGCGGCGGCCGTTTTTATTATCGGTCCGGTGTGGTGGTCCCAAAAAGACGACCAGGCCTTCGCTACCTCCCCGCTTCCCTATTGGCGGCTGCGGGTATTTGCCTATTTTGCAGCTTTGGGGCTGGCTTTTCTTTTTGTTGAGATTCCTTTGGCCCAGCGCTTTATTCTGGTCCTGGGTCAACCGGTAACGGCCCTGGCCGTTGTCATTTTCACGATCCTGCTTTTTTCAGGGCTGGGCAGCCTTACTTCGCCCCGTTGGCGGCTGTCCTGGGGCCTGGGTATTCTCATCATTCTGATTGGCCTGTACCCCTTGGTTCTGACCCCCCTTACAAATCTTTTCTTGCGCTGGCCAGAAGCAGGGCGTATCGGCCTGACGATTATCACTTTAGCCCCATTGGGTTATTTTATGGGTCTGCCTTTTGCGGGAGGTCTGCGACTGATCGCCTACTATGACACCGCCCTGGTGCCCTGGGCTTGGGCCATTAATGGTTGTTTCTCCGTGATCAGCGCCGTGTTGGCGGTGATAGTCGCCCTGTCATGGGGATTTGCGGTTGTGCTTTGGTTGGGCGCTGTCGCCTATGGCCTTGCGTTTTTATCATTCCGGCGCATATTTTTAGGCACCCCGAAACAGTGACACCTTCCTATCTTTCCTCGCGTGTTAAGGGCACAAAGCTAACGCTCCCTAAATTCTCAGTTTGCACCTCCTCCTCACTCACCCGCGTCACGCGCCACAACGTTTGGAAGCCGCCCACCGGTCCTACCGGGATGATCATGTGTCCCCCAATTTTGAGCTGCTGCACCAGCGGCTGCGGCACATGGTCCGGGGCGGCCGTTACCACGATGGCGTCAAAAGGAGCCTGCTCCGACCACCCAAAATAACCATCGGCATGGCGTACCGTTACATTATCGTAACCCAGCTGCGCCAGGTCAGTCTGGGATTGTTCTACCAGGGCGCTGATGATTTCCACGGAATAAACCTGGCCAACCAGTTCTGCCAAAACGGCCGCCTGATACCCCGATCCGGTGCCAACCTCCAACACTTTATCCTCGGCACCGACTTCGGCCGATTGGGTCATCAGGGCCACAATGTAGGGCTGAGAGATCGTCTGCCCATAGCCAATTGGCAGGGGATGATTGTCATACGCTTGATCGACAAAGTGGGCGGGAACAAATTCATGGCGCGGGACGGTACCCATCGCCTCAATTACCGCTTCATCCGTAATGCCCCAGCCGATCACCCCCTGCTCAACCATTTCATATCGTAAAGGGGCATAGGCGTCGGCATTTTCAGCGGTAGATATTAAGACGGTTGGCTTTGCCGGTTCGTTCGCAACGATGGTTGGCGTCGTTTCCGGTGGCACACTGCTACATGCCGTGACCAGCCAGACCAGGACGAGAAAAAGGAGGCCTTTCATAAGTCCATTCTAGCAAAATAGCTCCCATTTCTGAAGAATTTGATGATTTTTCGCCGAGCAGGGGTTTCAGGTTTTGACGGGGGGAGAATAGGGCAATTTCCGGCGGACAATTCCTATTCAATTTCTTCCTGATCGATGATAATCGTTTGGGAGCCTTTTTGCCCTGGGCTCATCGGCCCAAAGCCGGCCACCCGAATTTGCCCCTTGGCGATCATTTTTTGAATGCGGTGCCACGCCGCCCTGCGCACCATCCGCCGCGATGCGGGGATGAGCAGCAGAAAGCCCAGCGCATCAGTAAGCACCCCCGGGGTCATGAGTACCGCCCCGGCCACGAGAACCAGCGCACCATCGAGCAGCGCCGCGGCCGGCATTTGACCGCTTTGGATCTCCTGCTGCACCTGCCGCAGGACCTGAACCCCCTGTTGGCGGGCCAGAAACGCGCCGACGATGCCGGTCAGCGCGATCAACCCGATGGTTGGCAGCGTGCCGATCCACTGGCCCATCTGAATCAGCAGCAGCAGTTCAACGGCCGGGACGAGGATAAACAAAAGTAACAAACGGGATAACATCATTTGATTCCATGGGGTCGACTTTGAGTCGACGCGGATTTGATCACTTCATAGTACATTCAAAAGAGCGCCCGCGCCACGATTCTCATTTTGCGATTGAGCCTGGCGAACGAGCTTTGACACAATACGTTTTTTCAGAGGAATAGTGGCAAGATTTCTGTAAATAGGTGACGGCCGTATCTTCATTTACCGCAGCGCCGTCATTTATCGCCAGGGGCAGGAAGATAGAAAAGCCACCCGTCACATCAAGCACAAACGGTTCCAAAATTGTGTAGTTGCCGGCTGCGTCCTGCGCTTCAACAAACAATTGATACCGCCCAACTTCTGTCAGGGTTGGCACAAATTGCCAGCCGCCATTCTCGTCAAGCGTCGCTGCTTGAAACTGAGTGTCGCCTGATGGTGATTCCAGGCGGATGTTTATCAGACCCATACCGCCGCCATCACGGATCGTGCCGCTAAGCACCGGGCCAGCCATGACTGCCGGTGATGCGTAGTCGGATAGGTCAACCGTCTGGAGCAGGTCAGATACAACGACAACCGGTGCTACGGTATCCACATCATACGTGTAACTTACGGCCGTTTCCGTGCGATTCCCCACCCTGTCTGTGGCAAAGAAGTGCACTGTTTGTGACACACCATCACCGTCGGGCTGGTCGAGCAGATCAAAGCGCCAGGTGCCAGTCGCCGTGTCGCCAGGCAAGAGAGCGACGGCCGTACAGTTCACGATGTCATCGACACAAACCTCAAGCGACACAGCCTCGAAGTTATCGACAACTTCACCGGTGATCTGAATACCATTCGGATTTAGCGGACTGTTAGCCAGGATGGCTTCAGACTCAGCTGACAGGGTCACGGTTGGGGCAACGGCATCCACGTCCAGCACCATAGGCGCTGTCCACGGCCCAACATTGCCATGATTGTCGGTCGCTTGAACGCGCAAGCTGACCTGCTGTACGCCAACGGCCGTATCCAAATCTAATTCACAAGCCCATTGCCCGTCAGCCGGGGCATCATCATTACAGGTGATGGTGGTTACCGAATTGTCTGGCAAGAGAGTCACTTCCAGGTTGATGGTGGGTACACCTGAAGGATCGTCTACGACACCGCTAATTGTGTTGGCAAACGGCCGTAAATAAGCCAGCGGTGTTTCAATCGCTAAGTTCGTCGGCGGCAAGTTGTCTACCTGGTGGTGAATCCAGAACCAATCAAAGTCGCCGTGTGTGCTGTCGGAGGCGACTGCCGTCATTTCAATGGCGGCACTAACAGCACTCACCGTGCCGTAAAACTGCACCGTACCTGAAATACCCGCGGTAATATCATCAAGGTCGATGACCGATGGGCCAGTGGCACCGTCCCAATTCAGAGCAACCTCAACATCAGTCGCCGTGGCCAGGCCATTATTTTCAAAAGCAATGGTGTACGATACCGTATCGCCAGCGCCCAGCGGCAGATGGTTGATATCCAGCGGCAGGGCCATATCAATTTCCCCGTCCAGGTCTGCATCCAGGCGGCTGCCGGGAGGCAGTAAGCTGTACACATCTTCTGACAAGAAGCTGGCCCCGGTTCCCGCTGGTTCAGCCAGGATGCGAATCTGCACATCGCTGTCCTCAAACTGACCATTCGCTGGACATTGCCCGCTACCGAGTGAGTCCCAATGGTATTGTTGAGTCAGGCCAAAATCATCGTTGGAGAAAGGCAACCCTGTCGCCGCTGCAACACGATGGCTGTTGAGCGGATTCTGGCTGGGCATCGCTGCCCACAGCTGCAATGAATCCGGCTCGCTCGCCAGAGCTACCAGGTCTAGCGACGTGTTGGCGGGGTCATTGATGTTCAACAAGCTAAAGGGCAGGCGGATGTCGGTCTGAACGGCCGTTTGATTGCGATCTAGCCGGTAATTGTCTGTGGGGAAAGGTGCATCTTCTACCCAGCTAGCCCCATCCCAACGACGCAGCTGAACGGCCGTTTCATCCTGTATCCACAACAGGTAATCAGCACCAAGCTGACCGCCCTGAGCTGGCAAGGTAATTGTCGGTCCGCTGCCGTATGGGTTGTAAGCGGCGGTTGCCCCACCGGCCGCGGTATCCAGATAGATGAACAGATCGCCATCCCGCGTCCAGTCAGCCCCGGTCCAGGTAAAGCGCATGGCCTGGCTGTCCCAAGAGACATAAAAGCGCTGCGCATCGGCCAGGGCGGCATTGGCCGGCGCTGCCCGAAGGATTTCATAGTCTGCCCCAATTTGGGTGCAGCCATTATTCATCCAGGCGTGATAACCAAGGTCAGTAATCAGGTCGGGTGTGCCGGGGGCATCCACATAAACCGGGCCTAGCGTTTGCAACCGCTGATTGCCATTTAAGTCTTGAGCGACCACATGGGCATACAAGATTTCGGCTTCATTGGCCGCCTGGGTATGGTTTAAAGCGGCCGTTGCTGCCAAGCTGGCCAGGTCAGGCGTGGGGCTGGTTGTCCAGCCCGCCAGGTAATTGTCCAATCCTGCGCCATCACTGCTGGCCGTCCAGTCAATTTGTAGTTGGGGAGATACGGCCGTGACCGTATCACCGGCGACGAGGGCATTGCCGCCGTGTGAAAGCGTTATCGTCATGTATTGCGGCAGCGCTAGATCAACTGTGATGGGCAAGGTCGTTTGGTTGCTTTGCCCAGCCGCATCGGTAACCCGAGCGGTTACATCGAAGGTGTCACCATCTGGTTCTGTGCCAAACAACCATGGATAAACCCAACTGTCGCCATCAACAGCGGCATTTGTCCACGCGCCGCTGTCAATCTGTACCTCGACCTGCTGCACAGAGGCATCCGTCACGGTACCGGTTACCACCACGCCATTAGAGAAGCTCAATGCATGGTCTCGGTTGAGCGTGCCGCCGTTTATCGTAATTGTTGGCAGATCGGTATCGACGATAATTTGAATGGGGTGCGTGATTGTTTGTACATTTCCAGCCCAATCCTCAATGATGGAAACGGCCGTATGGGAACCCCCAGTGGGTGCCCACGGTGTTGCCGTCCAGGTCGTATCCGTCACATTTTCTGCTTCCGTCCAGTTTTGGGTATAGATGACCTGATTATCAACGGTTACCGTCAACGTTTTCAAGGGAGATTGGCTGCTAAACGCACCACCAGAGAAGGTGATATCCCCCTGTGTCAAAAACAGGCTGCCGTCCGTTGGGGCTAGAATTGATGAATCAACGATGGGGATAGCCATGACCTGCAAGGTAATTGTGCCAGGCTCGGCGGCCGTGGCGCCATTAACTGCCCCCAGAAGCAGTGCCTGCCCAGCATTGGCGGCGCTGCCATCATCCACCGCAAATGTAAATGAATCTTGTCCTGTAAAACCGGGATTTGGTGTATAAATAACGTTTGGTGCAACCCCGCTGAGTGACCCATTAGCCGGTTGTGTCAGTATGGTGTACGTCAACGTGTCGCTGCCATTTATCACCGGCCCCAATGTGATGGGTGTCCCATCATCTTGCACCGCCCGGATCGTTTGATCGGCGGCAACCGGAGCGAAGCTAAAATCGATAGCTAACCCGGTGGGATTATTTAGTCCCGTGATGAGGGCCGTGGCCGAAACGGGTTGTGTGCCCGTCAGAATGTCGGCCACAAAGATGCTATCAGTTGCCTGATCGGCCCAATACATCTTGTTGCCGGCCGTGTCCAGCACAATGCCCTGCGGTTCGCTGCTGCTGTCTCCCCATATTTGATTTTGTTGGGTATCGGTGAAAGCGAACTTGACCACCTCTCCGCTACCCTTCGTCACGTAAATATAGCCACGACCCACATCAACGGTAAAATCAGTAGGGGCAGCGTTGACGCCAACCCCATCAGCTAGAGTCCCAATGAAATTTCCATCGAGGTCAACAATTATTATCACCCCAGCACTAACAACATAATAAATTTGGTCGCCTTCCTCTTCAAGGAAAAAGGATGTACCAAATATGCCAATTGGATTATGACTCACGACAGATGTAATGACCGTCGTGTTTGACAGGTTGACTTTTTTGATCGCCCCACTGTCTGACCAGAATAGTTCATTGGTTTCGGGGTGCACCGCAATGTCAACTGGCGTGACGAGGCCATCGGCACTGGTAAGTAAGGCATCCACATTGCCGCCATCCGCTAGGTCGGCTTGATAGATGGTGCTGCTGACAGGGTCGGTCCAGTACAGCTTACCTGCTGCGGCATCGACAGCAATATTTTGCGGGTTAACCAATCCATCACCGCTGTCCAACAGCACTTCAACCGAAGAGCCATCGGCCAGGAATGCCCGTTGGATTGTCTGCCCACCGGGTTGTTCTTCCGTCCAATACAGCTTGTGGTTGGGGATGGCCACTTCTGTGGTGTTGATTTGCGTGCAGCGGCCGTAGGCGTCACACGCCGTCACCTGGGGCAAATCGGTTACGAATCCGCTCAGGCGACAGGTTTGTTCAATTTGGTACAGGCGGTTGGTCTCACTAAACCACTCTTGCCACCAGGGGGTATCGTAATGATGGCGATCTGTGGCCAAAACAGGGCCACACGGCGAGGCAAAGCCATCTTCAACTAGATTAAAATCTTCGGCACGAACATGGTAAGTGGTTTGGGCACTGCTGCCAAAGCCGGTGAACTCAATATCGAGCCAAACACGAGGGGCTAAGGTATCAATCTCACCCCGCCATTGGTTCCAGTTGGAACGATCAAGATTACGATTGCCAATGACATCCAGGCCGCGGACGTCAATTTGGTAATAACCTTCCAGATCATCCGGTATGGTATGGCTCCAATCTGAAGAAACAACCCCAGCACCCGTGGAGGATACGGTGGCTGGCTGCCACAAGTCACTTAGCGACAGGCTAAATTGGACAGCGGCCGGGGTCTGGTAATTGGGGTCGAGTGGATCAAAGGCGGTATCACCAACGTTGCGATACTCGACGCGCACCGTATGCGTGCCGCCCGTGACGTAAACGTCGGCCGTCAGGGTGGTTGGGCCACCCACATTATTCCAGCCGTTTAGCACCAGGGCCTCGTCAATGTAAACACGTAGGCCATCATAAGCTGTGGTGGCGATGTGATAATTGCCAGCGGTTTTGAAGACGCGCTCCTGTGTCCAGCGTACTGAAAAGTCGTCGGCAAAAACCAGGGGGTCTGGTGAACTGATGCCCCAATCAAAGTTGATGACCGGGTCGGTGCGGGTTAAGGCGGGCTCACCAAGCAAATCGGCATTGTTGCGGAACTCAACCTGCCAGGCATCATCGACGCTCATGGCATCTCCGGGCTTTAACCAGAAGTTAAAGCGAGCTGCGGCCGTTCCGGAAACGTCACGATACTCCACCCGCAAATTATGGGCACCTTCAGGAATAAAGAGTTCGGCACCGTGAACGGAAAGGCCACTGCTGCTGTCCCATTGATCCAATTCAGGAATGAGGACATCATCAAGATAAACTCGTAAGCCGTCATCGTGGCTGGTTGCCAGATGGTATGTGCCAGATGTACGGATAATAAGATCGCGCGACCAGCGTACGGCAAAACCATCGGCTGGAAGCAGCACGGGGTCGGGGGCATCCGTTCCCCAATCAAAGTCGATTTGGTTGTCAAAGCGGTCGATGACGGGCAGGCCAGACAACTCGGTGTTGTCGAAGTATTCACCACGCCACAGGTCTGGCTGATACGCCAGTTCTGCCGGAGTGAAGGCGATTTCCACGCCTTCTACGCCGCTGGTTAAGGCACCTGTTTCGGTGATGAGGCCGCTCAAACTCACGGGTTGGGAAACGGCCGTCACCACGCTATCAGGTGCTGCTCCATCAATTTGGGTTAGTGCCGTTTCTGGCGGCGTGGCATCGATGCGCACCACAAATTGGAAGACATCATCAGCCGATTGATTGTTTACATGATCGGCGGCGCGAACGGATACGGTGTAGGTCTCACCTGTGGGGTTAACCAGGAAGTCGCCGTTTTCAGCAAAGAGCGGCAGGGCATAGCCCAATGTCCAGGCGTTGTTTTCTAAACGGGCACGCTGCCAGCCGTTGTTGTTGGGCGTCACCGAAACCTCAACCCATTGAGAGCCGCTGCCGGAATCGCTGCCGATGCTCGGATCAACGGCCGTACCGGACAGCGGAATCACCCAATTTCCGGCCGGGTTCTGCATACCCGGCAAGGTAACCCCGTCAGCCACGCTGGTAGCCAGGGTTGGTGGTGTGCCGTCGGCAATAATGGTAATGCCGGCCGAGGCCGCCTCCACATTACCAACTGCATCGGTTGCTCGTGATTGCAGGCCGTACCGGCCTTCAACTGTTGGTACGGTATAAGCATAAGCCCAAGCTTCTGCTCCGTCGGCCGTTTGCCACGGACTACCCGCTTCGCTCACTTCCACACCAGCAATGGTGCTGGTGGAATCAACGGCCGTACCGCCGATGATTTGTATTGTGCCGGCCTGTAGGTAGCTCAAATCAGTTGGAGCCAGGAGTGTCGAGGTGGGAGAATCAGCGTCCACCGTGACCTGGCTGCTGTCAAGCTGCAGGTCAACAAGGTTGCCGACGAGCGGTTGCCCTACTTCATAGATATCGGCATTGATGGTGTGGTTAATAACAGCCACCTGCGTATTGGCGGCGGCGTCTACCGCAAAATCACTGTTAAAAATGAAAGGATTGGTGCGGCTTAAGCTGGCAAAAGGAGCCTCCAGAGGCGTGCCGTCATTCAGCACGGCTGCCGGGTTGACTGTGAGTCTGCCGTTGAAATAAAGAGCGGCCGTTTCCGGGGTTGTGGTTTGAACCGTTGTGGTGTAGGAAAAAGTAGCTCCTGGAGCTACAAAGCGATCACCGTCGCTAAATTGGGGATAAATAACCAGGGGGCTTTCGTTCCAGACCCGGGGATGGGTAGGGAATGCCTGCGGGTCGCTGAGATGCAGGTTGTATTCGGCCAGATCGCTTAGGCCATCAGCATCACTATCGCGGCGCAGGGGATCAGATGTGACCAACGTCGTCAGATTATTAACTGTGTCATAGGTAAACAGCCAGCCATCACTTTCAATCTTATCATTCAGGCCATCCCAATCGCTATCGCTGAGTGCCGGGTTCGTTCCTAGTCGAACTTCTTCACCATCGCTGAGACCATCGCGGTCGGTGTCCACCAAATTGACATTGGCATTGTTACTCAGGATGCCATCTGACCAGGAGGTAAGTTCAAACTGATCCGAAAGCCCGTCGCCATCGCTGTCCCAGCAGTGACGGCCGTTACAGCCGGTAAGGCTGTCATTGGGATCGATCGCTGCGTTTAAGCCATCCCCATCGTGGTCCCACTGGGCGGGAAAGGGCATTCCTGATCCAGCCACCGGTTGCCCCCAGTCCAGACGATAAAATTCTGTCAGCGTGGGTGGGAGAATGTCAACCGTGTAATGTTGCCCCAATTGGGTATGCTGATGATCCGACTCATTCGTGATCTTGCATTTGGTACCGCCAGCCCAACATTCTTCAACCGCAATCGCAAAATCTGCACTTAAAACCAGGCTGGGGGTTTGATTCAGGCCTATGGGCAAGTGGATTAATGGACTGCTTACCGGCTGGTGTTTTTCACCCCGTAAAAACGAGATCGGGCCAAATCCAGGAATGTCAGCGGATAGGTACGGTACAACATTTTCCCATTGGGTTTGCTCTGGGTTGACAAAAACATAATCGGCCGTATCTAAAATGTAGCCAAACCGGGTCTTGTCCAGGGCTTCCGTTGTATTGCCTATTTGGCTCCAGACCCAGGTATGCATGGTGGTGCTAAAAACAAGTGGATTTCCACCCACCATCCCCCGTTCAGGGTCGAGTAAGGCCATGTTTAACCCATCCATTTCTATCGCCTGGGTCACGGCCGGACGGGCATCATAAATAGCACCAGCAATGGTTGAGGTTAACCAACCCGTGATTGAAAAATCAGAACCCAAAATGAGGAATACGATATCAACTGCGGAGATGATCCCCACAATGATGCTGCCCACCACCGATAACGACAGGGCAAAGAGGATAAAGGCCACAATCGTCCCGGCAATGGCAAATGCCAATAATTGATTAAATTGAATCGAGCCAACTTCGGCACCGCTGCGACTCCATTCATAAATGAACAGCCCCCAAACAATTCCAAGGGAGATGAC
>JAAUYD010106456.1_pt1 | contig 14184 bp, 10 predicted proteins | sample 7278101 | NCBI WGS metagenome assembly JAAUYD01 (sample SAMN14350128, study PRJNA611818) | marine sediment metagenome | isolation source: surface marine sediment (0.6m) | place: French Polynesia: Moorea | collected 2018-08
CCGATCCCTCACGACCGTCAATGCTTATATGGTCTCCCGACCGGATGACCACCTGATTGAAAAGGGCGGTTTTTTCTTTTTCGTGGCACACCAGGGTGCCGCATCCCACCACACAGGTTTTGCCCAAGCGGTGGGCCACCACCGATGCATGGCTGGTCAACCCGCCCCTGGCGGTGAGCAGGCCGTCACTGGCATAGATCTCTTTGATGTCGTCGGGGACCGTGTCGCCGCGAATCAAGACCAGGGCGGTGTCCGGTTCGGTTTGCCGCCAGCGATCGATTTCCGTCAGGGTGAAGACGGCCCGGCCGCTCATGGCGCCGCCGGCAACGCCGATGCCGTGGCCCAGGTAGCGATCCTCCGAATCGGCCGCCAGATCGAAGGCCAGGACGGTCTTGCGCTCCCGGATGGCCATGTCCCGGGTTTGGAGCAGGTAGATGTCGTCGGCGGAAGGCCCTTCGAAGGTAAACTCCATCTCCTGGGGACTCCAGCCTTTTTCAAATACGAGCTGGGCCGCCCATTGGCGAATGGCCGCATAAATCGCCGGGTAGTGGGTCTCTAGGGTGATGTCCGTGTCCCGCATCTCGATCTCCTGCTGCTTGACCGAAATGGGCAGGGTCCGCACCAGGCCTGCCACCACGTCCTCGCCCTGGTTTTCCAGGCTGAAATCGCCCCATGGGCTCAAGGTGTCCCCGGACCAGCGGGGGTTGTGGGTAAAAAAAACGCCGGCCCCCGCCTGAGGGGAGATGTTGCCGAAGACCATCTCCTGGATCGTCACCGCAGTGCCCCAGTCGTCCGAAATGCCCATGATCTTGCGGTAGGTCTCTGCCCGGGAGGATTCCCACGAGGAGAACACGGCGTTGATGGTCATAAAGAGCTGGTCCAGAGGATCTTCGAGCATGTGAACGCCCGCATCTTGGATGCGGGTTTTATAGGCCAGGGCCACCATTTTCATCTGCTCGCCGGTGAATCCTTTTTTCAACGGAATGCCCAACCGCGACTTGAACTCGGCGATGATGGCGTCAAAATCGTCGCGGGCCAGCCCGAAAGCCATGCCGTAGCATTGCAGGAACCGGCGGTAGTTGTCCCAGGCGAACCAGGGGTTGTCCATCTTGTGGGCCAGGCCGGTGGCAATTTCCTCATTCATCCCGACATCAAGAAAGGTTTCCATCATGCCGGGCTGAGAAATGGAGGCGCCGCTGCGAACCGAGAAGAGCAGGGGATTGGCTGGGTCTCCAAACCGTTTCCCGCTGATCTTCTGAAGGTGATCGATCTGCCGCTGAACCTGTTGCCGGAAGTTCTTTTTTACCGGAGCGAAGTCCTCGATCAGTTCCTTGCAACGAAAGGCCTCCGTGGTCACGATAAACCCGGGGGGCACCGGCAGCCCCAGGTTTTTCAGCTTGAGTAGATTCAGTCCTTTGTTGCCCATATAGATGATGCCGACGGCGTTGTTGTTGACCTGTTCCAGGCCGGTGATGATCCGCTGGGGGTCATAGTTGAGCAGCAGGTGGAGCTTGTGCTTGGGAAGCATATTGGACTGGTGAAACAAGGTGTTGAGAATCCGGGTTAAAAACAGGTCCAGTTGCTGGAGGCCCAGAGAGGTGGCGATGCGGTCACGGAAAAAAATCTCGGAGACACGGTGTTTTAGTTTTTCCGCATCCACGGCATTCTCCCGCGGAAGGTACTTTTCCAGTATCCGGTCTGTGGGCATATGGGAGAGAATTCGGGTCAGATTCTGGCCGTGAATGTTGTTAAAGTAGTCGTTGATGATATTTTTTACGGCCACGGCGAATCCCTTGAAAATATCCAGGTATTGGGTGAGAGTAAATCCCCTCACTTCCAATGCATGGGCCAGCAGGTCCAACTGGCGTTCGAGTTCGACCGAATAAATGCCATCGATGCGCAGGGCCTTGTCAAACAGGGTCAGCCGCTCATAGATGTCGTGAAACGTGCCCCGGGTGATCAGGCCGAGATGAATCTGGTCGACCAGTTCTTCGAAGAGCACGTTGATCAGAGACTCGACCCGAAATGTGAGACCCAATGCGTCGAACTTGCGTTCGTGATAACTGCCGTACATGGAGGGAATGTCGATGGTGATATGGCGTTTTTTATAGATGTCCGCCCGGATTTCATAAGTCTCATTGGAGAGAATCACCGCCTTGAGACCCTCCAGATAGTCCATCAACATGAACAGCCTCCGTTTCAGATCGGGCTCGTCCAGGGCGATGCGCAGCGTTTCCAGGTTCGGGAAGGATTCCCTGTCCAGCTGATCCATGTGGTGGCGGAGGGATTTATAGTCCGGCTGATATTTGTGGTAAAGCAGTTTGTAAAAGGCCGCGATGAGCACCACCCGCTCGGTATCGACGGCATTGGCGCCGGGTGCATCGGCCAGCAAAGTGGTGATGCGCTCACTTTCCTCCATGAGCAGCTCTTCCGGCAGCACCAAGCCCCGGTTGCTCAGGTGCGTGAACAGGGCGTTGACCCCGTCGATGTACTCACCATGGGTATCGATTTGGGCAAAAATGCTGGGGGAGACAAGGGGTTGAAGCGGCGTCTTGTCCCGCGTTTTCCAGAAGTGCAGGACGGCCTCCATGAGCCGGATGATGCGGTTGGAACTCTCTACATGGCTTTGCTTGCGCAGGAAATGGATCAGCACGTCCCGCCGGTGGGTGATTTCATCCAGCCGCGTGGAAATGTCACGCAGGTGACCCTCCGCACCAATATCGTTGAAATAGGCCGGAAAGAGGCGGGTCAGCTGTTTGGCAAGATTATAGACCGGCCCGATCTCACTGTTGAGAAAACGGGTGATGTCCCTGGGGAACAGGTCCGTGTCTTTGATGAAGATACCGGATAAGGAGAGTTTAATGATCAGGCTGGAGAGCAGTCGCGTGGACCAATTGGGTTTGCATTCGATCAGTTCCAGCCAGGTACGGATGTTCTGCAGGTGAGCCGAATTGACCTGGATCTGCCAGTCGTTGCCCACACCGCCCAGCATGGGGGTCTGAAATCCCAGATCCACCACGCGATCGATGAAGAAGTTCACCAGGTCGATCTCATCGGTCTTGTAGATCCCTTGCCCCATGTTGAGAACACAGGTCAGTGTGGTGGCCGGAAATTGCTCCGTTCGGGTTTTCAGGATATACAAGGTTTTTTCGATCAGTTCGCCGATGTGCCGGTAGCTCTCATTTTCGATCAGCCAGCCCACGGTGCGGTTAATGTCGCGCAATACCTCCTCATGGATCAGGTCCAAACCGGAGATGCTCATGATATGAAAAAGAAAGATGACCTTCCACTGCTTGCCCTGTCCGCTGGCGGCACCGGCCTGTTGAAGCATTTGGGGCATCTTGCGGTATCGTTCGACGATGGCACCGAAATCGGTTAAGGTGAGCAGCTGGTCGTACACCGACGGGGCGTCACGCTCCGGCAGGCTCTCGATCTGGTTCAGTTGGTCCTTCAAGGCATGCAGCACCACATGCGAAATTTCTGAAAAACAGGCGCGGACAGGCGCCGGATCGCGGATCTGACCTGCAGCCGCGCAAAAACAATCCCACGGGTCCTTGACCTCGCACCAGAAATCATAGGTGACCCTGAACGTGCGGATCAAAAGGCGGTTGAGCGCCGAAAAGTCGCTGATCGTGGTGTTGCCTCGATCCCCCAACAGCCGGACGATGCGCTTGATCGGGTAAAAACTTTTGACAAAAAGGAAGAACCGATCGTCCGGGCAATCGTGGATCCAATTGAAGGCCATGTTGAGTACCGGCAGAAAGTCGGGGAGCCGGTCATGCGAATTGCCGATGATCTGCTGAAGATACAACAACAGGTTGTCCACCGCATCCGTGCGGACGTCATCATCCACATTGGCCTCGATGACTTCGCAGAATATCCCAATTATGGCCCCGGCTGCTTCCACTCCCCGGGGGTGGGACTGAAACAGATGGAAGTAATCCAGGGCGTATCCCCGGGCCTCCCCAACGATGAACTGCCAATTGCGATAGGGATGGCTCAGTTCCTGAAGGAAGGTGTTCACCCCCTCCATCAACCCGAAGTAGCGGGACATGACCGCTTGGATACATTCATACCGGGCATCGATGGTTACCTCCACTTGGGTGCTGGCCAGGTTGGCTTCTAAGGCTTTGGACTTGATCATTGCCATCTTTAATGAAGATCCCCTCGTGGTTCCGGTTGTCTGTTCAAATCCAAACTATCAAAGCGATGTCTGTATTTCAAGCCGAGCCTTTCAGTCGCCGTTCATGGGTTCAAAGGTTCTGGGTTCAGAGGTTTATGGTTCAAGGGTTCAGGGTGCACCGAAAACCATAGGCAAAGCGACCCCTTGCGATACACGATGATCCGGTGCTTGTTTACATGCGTAAGTTACTCACCCTGGGATTGGCGGTGTCATTGCGAACCAATCCGTCTACGAACAAGGCAAACCGGTAGAAAACAACCTTACAACGGTGAACGCTGAACCGGTGAACGCCTGTGCCTTTTCCGGTTTTCGATTTCCGTTTTGAGAAAAGTATGATATTTAGAAAATACCCACTGTAATCATACGGTTGAACTGCCCCTGGTGTTTTGGCCGCGCATGAAGCGATTCACACATCGGCATGATCGCACCGGGGGAGGTCGGTTTGCCTTTTCACGCCATATTGGGTCATGGTTATGAATGAAAAAGAAATACAGCTTGATGATGCGGCAGAGCAGCTTTTTTCGCAGCTCGAGGGGCTCGAAGAACACAAAAAAGGAGGGTCGGCTGCGGATTTGATGGCCGAGAGCCTGGCCGAAGAGCAGAAACAGCAGGACGTATGGCGGATCTTGCTCTGCGAAATTGTGCATCACATCGCCGGCTATTTTCAGCGCATGGATCTGGACGCCCGACAGACCGAGGAGCGTCAAACCTTCGATCAACTGTCGGAGACCCTTGCCAAACTCACCCAACTGCCCCAGCAGGCAGGGCGAATTTTGGTTCGCTATCGAGGCCTTTCCACCAATTCGGATATTCCCGAGCGGTTGGACTACGAAATCCTTTTCGGCAACATGGTGGTGGACCTGGATATTGTCCCCATGATCATCAAGCGGCACGGATCCCTGCTCGCCCACCTGATGGGCCAACTGCTGAACGCCTTCGGAATCTTCTCGGATCGCGGCATCAGCAACCTGCACCTGAATCTGCCCAAAGGCGATGCAGAATCTCTGGACCAGTTGCGTCGCAGTCTTCACATTGTGTGCCGGCTTTACCGCGCCCATGAGAACCAGCGTGACATTGTTCTGGGAACCGGTAAAAAGAACGTGGTGCCAATGGTCACCGATGAGAAGGGGAGCCTCAGCATTAATCTGACCCTGGTGGCCGGCGCCAACCGGTTGGGCGCCAAAACCATGCGTAACCTCGTTGCCAAGGTGGATGCATGGATGCAGAAAAAAGAGGCATCCAACGAAGGTTGCGAGTTTACCAGCGTATACAATGCCATTTTCGGTCTGCCCAAGATCAGCGCCCAACTGAAACCGCCGCTTCTGGAGATCAACAACGTGGACTGGCTGATGCAGGAGGAGAGCGAAAAAAGCTTATCACACGAGAAAGCCAAAGTGGCCCGGATCATTTCCAGCGTGGCGGCCTCACCTGAAAAGGTCGCCAAAGTGATAAAAAGCGTTTACGGTGATGACTACCAGAAAATCAATTCTCACCATCTGGAAGAGCGTCTGGGACTCTCCTCTGGTTTGCTTCAGGCCATCGACGACAAGCCCAAAAGTGAAGACGCCAGGCAGGAGGTGCTGAGCAACCTACAAAAGCGCCTGGACACAGTCAGAGACGATGTGTTCGACAACCTGTATTTAAACCGTTCCGAGGACGGTGGTGTGGGTGGGCACGGACCCATCTTGGGTGCGGTCCACCGGCAGTTGCACAAAATGGTCTCCTTTTTCAAAGGGCGGTCCTCAACCCGCAAAAAGATGACCTCCATGGTTCACGGTACCATCCGCTTCGAAGAGCGGGATTATGAGGTGCTGTCTCAGGATTTCAACATCGATATGGATGAAGCCCGGCAATTGGTTGATGTACTGAAAAAGTGTTTCAACGAAAAGGGCCGCTTCCTCAAGTCGTCATTTACCGACGCCTTGCCTCGATTTACCCGCTACGAGAAAAAGATTTTTGAGTTCCTGTGGCGGCATCTCAAGGATGTCGTGGCACCTGAAGACCGTACGGTTTTTCTCAACGCCCTGCAGACGCTCACCTCCAAGATGAACCAGCCCAAGCGGGCGTTCAAGATTCTGTTGGAGGATTTTCTCAAGGATCCTGGCGATATTCAATTTTCAGATGCCAAGGCCCTGGTGCTGGCCAACCTCATCCTTCACGAATATGACAAGAGCTTGGCCGACATCGAAATTACGCCCGAAGACATCCTTTTCAACCAGCGGGGCCTGAACCAGGAGGTGGCGCGGTATGCCGCGTGGCGCATGGATCGGGATCAGGAGAACTTTTTTAACAAGGTCCGGACCATTCACCAAGCCTTGTGCGAAGCCCTGGAGTTTGGCGTGACCCGCAAACACCGTCTGGCCGCGAAGGATCTTTTAAGTTTGGAGCGGGAGGTTTACATCTTTTTGTCCATGATCGAAACCGTCGTGGGGCGATCGGTGCTGCGCAGTGCCGTCAGCGAATACGGCAGCCCGGAATCGGATCTTTATTTTTTAAAGGAGAGCGACCGGCTCATGTCCCACTTGCTGCAGAACCTGCGGATCGCCATTCGCGGACTGGCCAACATCGGCAATATGGATCATATCCCGTCTCTGGAAGCCGTCAAAACCCGTGAGGAGGTCTTTCAGCGACTCAAAAAAAGCAAGGCGCACCGCGATCAATCCCGGCTCATATCGGAATGGGTTGACGAGGCGGTGAAGATTATCAAGTTCCGTTCGTAGCGGCCAGCCCCGATAGGCATCCTGGGGGTCATATCTGCGTTTGCGGGTCATGGGGATGTTCACCAAGGGTTTCCCGGCGACCTCTTTTAAATGATACCGGGTGAGCGCCGGATTCGAATGCCGGCGGCCAACATCGTTCCAGACATGAACGATGCGGTGCATCAGGATCTCGAGGCCCGCGCGTCCCTGCTGACGCCAAGCAGAACGTCCAGCGGTGAATCCGATGAGGCGCCGGGCGCCCACCTTGGCAATTCTATTTCCGGCGGGCATACCAGTCAATCTTGCAACCAAAGGAGATATGCACCATGACAGCCGAATCTTTCGACGCCCTGGTCGTGGAGGCCAAAGCGGACAAAACCTATGCCCGACAAATCAAAAAGCGGACAGTCGATGATTTGCCCGACGGAGATGTGCTTATCCGGGTGAACCACTCCTCTTTGAATTACAAGGACGCCCTGTCGGCCATCGGCAACAAAGGGGTCACCCGCAACTATCCCCACACACCGGGTATCGACGCCGCCGGCACGGTTGCATTCAGCCGGGTCGATGCCTTCAAAAAAGGGGACCCGGTGCTGGTGACCGGCTACGATCTGGGCATGAATACGTCAGGCGGGTTCGGCCAGTACGTGCGGGTACCGGCGGCGTGGGTCGTGCCGTTGCCGCGGGGGCTTTCCCTGAAGGAGAGCATGATCTTCGGTACTGCCGGCTTTACCGCCGGCATGGGCATTCTTTTTCTGACCGAGCGAGTCAAGCCTGCTGACGGCCCGATACTGGTCACCGGCGCCACCGGTGGGGTGGGCAGCGTCTCCGTGGCCGTGTTGGCCAAATTGGGCTACACGGTGGCGGCCGTCACCGGCAAGACGGCCGAAGCGGCATTTCTCAACGGCCTCGGCGCGTCGCAGATCGTGACCCGGGCCGATGCCACCGACACCAGCGGTCGACCGCTGCTCAGGGCACAGTGGGCCGGGGTGCTCGACACCGTCGGCGGGGAGATCCTGGCCTCGGCCATCAAATCCACGCAGCCCTGGGGCATCGTCACCTGCTGCGGCAACGTGGCGTCACCCGATCTGCCGCTGACCGTTTTTCCCTTCATCCTGCGCGGCGTGCGGCTAATCGGCATCGACTCCCAGAACTGCCCCATGGATGTGCGGCTCACGGTGTGGGAACACCTTGCCGGAGACTGGAAGGTCGATGGCCTCAACGATTTGTGCACGGATATCGGTCTGAACGGACTCAACGACAACATCGACCTGATCCTGAAAGGACGGCTGAAGGGCAGGGTGGTGGTCAACCTGGGCGAATGATCCACCGGGGCAGGTGTGATTCCCTTGATCGGACCTTATTTCCCGCGTGTGATCATCTCCGGCGCCACCGGTGTGGCGTTGGCAAACATCCATGACGACGTGTTCAAAGCAAAACACGCAATATCCGTTTGACAATCCATCCATATCGTCATTTAATAAAACAGATTACCGTTGCCGCCGGCACATCATGCGTTGTTTCCTCAGTCATTGTTGTTGCCGCTTCCCCCTCACTCGCCGGCCACGCTTGATTTTTCATCGCGCAACGGGTGACTGCACGCGTCTGCACCCCATATGCAAAAGGAGGCTCCCATGAGTGTCAAAGTCCTGATTACCCGCACGGTTCCCGGCGACAAGGGCAGGCAAATGCTCCAGCTTTTCAGGGATATGCGCTCCCTGGCCACGGCCCAGCCCGGTTATATTTCCGGCGAAACCATGAAGAGCAACGACCGCCCCGATGTGTTCCTGGTCATTAGCACCTGGGAATCTGCGGAGGATTGGGAAAAATGGCTGCTGAGCAAAGAGAGACAAAAGATTCAGGAGAAGATGGATGCCATGCTCGGCGGCAAGACCCACTATGAAATGTTTCACTACGGCTTGCGGGGGTAATGGCAGCCTTGACGATTATGCATTTTTCTCGTCCGCCGGCGATTTTTGCGTGGTGACCACATTGATTTCACTGTGTAAAGTGCGATGGACCGGACAGCGGTCGGCGATCTCCAAGAGCCGTTGTCGCTGATCGGCATCAAGGGGACCGAGGATTTCAATTTGGCGCTCGATCTGATCCACTTTCCCTTTTTCGGTCACACAGGATTCACACTCCGTTGCATCTATTTTGCGGTGTGATTGCGCAACCGTGACCGCTGCCAACGGCCATTGTTTTCGATCGGCGTACATGCGCAGGGTCATGGCCGTACAGGCCCCAAGCCCTGCCACCAAAAGATCGTAGGGCGCCGGTCCGCTATCTGCCCCGCCCATTTCAAGCGGCTCGTCGGCAACCAGGCGATGGCCCCCGGCAATGATCTCGGTCTGGTAGCCGCTCTTGCCGATACGGGTGACCACCCGGTGCTCACCTGCCGGCGCACGTTCCACCACCTCTTCCCGTAAATCGATATACCTGGCGGCCCATTCGGCGATGACGCTGCCGGCATAGGCGGCATCCGTCGAACGGTTCAGCATGTGGTCGGCGGTGTCCAATGAGATGAAACTCTTGGGGTGTTTGGCCGCTTTGTAGATCTGCGCCGCATTGTCGATGCCGACCACCGCATCCACTGGCGAGTGAAGCACCAGCAAGGCACAATTCAGCTTCGGCAGCACCTTGTTCATGTTCGCGTTATCCAGGTCTTCCAGGAACTGCCGCTTAATCCGAAACGGCCGGCCGGCCAGCGTTACCAACGCTTCGCCGTTTTTTTCAATCGCTGATCGGGCGTCTCCCAGCAGATGCTGAACATGCGCCGGGTCGAAGGGTGAGCCGATGGTGGCCACCGCCTTTACGCTGGGGAGTCGGCCAGCCGCCTTGAGGCACGCCGTGCCGCCGAAGGAGTGGCCGACGAGGATCTTCGGCGCTGCAAAATGGGTTTGTAGGTAATCGGCGGCGGTGATCAAATCGGCGACATTGCTGGAAAAGGTCGTATCTGAAAAATCGCCTTGGCTGTCACCCAGGCCGGTGAAGTCGAATCGGAGTACGGCGATGCCCTTGCCAGTCAGTGCACGGCTGACGGCTGCCACCGCTTTGGTCTGTTTGCTGCAGGTAAAGCAGTGGGCGAATATGGCATAGGCGTTCGGGCCTGGGCCCAGCGGCAGATCCAGCCGTCCGGAAAGGGTTTCACCGTTTTCGTTGGCAAATCTGAGTGTCTTGAATTGCATGGATTCTCCATGGTGGCGGATTATAGAGCTTTAATAATATTGACAATGGTTGCGATGTTTATCCTGGCGGTGCTCCCGGATTCCGTTATTGAGATGGCGCCGGTTTGCCTTGGATCCATCGGGTGACCTCCTCGACCTGGCTCATTTCAAAAAATTCCATTTGGATGCCGCTGAACAGGCTGAAGATTCCCACCCAGGTGTCCTTCCAGAAACGATCGCAAACGACGGCCACCTTCTCGATGGCATGGTCGTAAAGCCTTAGGAACCGCAGATCATCGTAAAAATCCTCGGCACTGTTAAATGAGGGATAGTGACGCATCACCAGCACCAGACGAACACGTCCCAGGGCCGCCGCGACCTGATCCATATCCCGACAGATGGCCTTGAACCGTGCCGCGTGGATCTCCGACCGGACCTCGAGGGTCAGCACATTGCCCGAGGCGGTAAATTCTGAAAGCCGCATGAATTGCCTCCCATACAGGGTTTTTTATCACACAATAATCACGTTTGGTCGAGTTGTAACATGCATGGCGGTTTGATGGTCCGCTGGGTGCCGGCGGTCGGCAGCCGGGAAACCCTGTGCTTGCGATTCTACGAAAAACGGTTACAATAGATACGCCATGGCAAGCGTTCGTTTTAATGTCGGTTGATTCTGGTTCGGGACAAGGCCACAGCGGGTTTGATGCCGTCCCGCAAAGATAACGAGATGTTCCACAGGCGCCGCCGTGGCCGTCGAGGGCTTCAACGGCGCGAGAACACCGGCATGGGCCCAAAAGGTACCAGTTGCAATCGACGCGAGTCAACCTCCAGCAAAGGATTTTCAAGAATGCCGGACAGCAACAACGGCCATTCCAAACCCGTGGAGCTTCACTTTACACGGACCAACGGCCCGGTGGACGATTCAATCGACGGGCTGATGGCCCAGGTGGGAGGCGTGGCCCACCCGGACATTGTTCGGGAAATCATCTTGGCCGGACTGAAAGCCGGGCAGGAGAACGGCGGTCGCGCCGACCTGAAGCTGATGAACTCATCCATGAAGGAGATGCGCTTCACCGCCAAAGTCTTCAGTCCCTATCGACAGGTACGCAAGGTGACGGTCTTCGGTTCAGCCCGCACCCGTCCCGCTGAACCCCTGTATCGCATGGCCACGGATTTGGGGAAAAAGCTGGCCGATGCCGGATTTATGGTGATCACCGGTGGCGGGCCCGGAATCATGCAGGCCACCAATGAAGGGGCCGGCCCGGAACACTCCTTCGGCGTCAATATCCGGCTGCCCTTCGAACAGAAACCCAATCCCGTGCTGGCGGGCAATCCCCGCCACATCACCTACAAGTACTTTTTCAATCGCAAAGTCGCCTTTCTGAAAGAGGCCGACGCCGTTGTTCTGTTCCCCGGCGGGTTCGGAACCCTGGATGAAACCATGGAGTCCATCACCCTGCTGCAGACCGGCAAACTGTACCCGCTGCCGCTGATCTGCATTGACGAACCCGCCGGAACTTATTGGGAACACCTGTTCGGTTTCCTCGACAACGAATTGTCCGGACATGGGTACATCTCGCATGACGACTTCGGCCTGATTGAACGGGTGACACAGACCGAAGATGCCGTGGCCCGGATTCGTCATTTTTACTCGCGGTATCACAGCTTGCGCTACGTGGCGGATCAGTTGGTTGTCCGTATGTCCACACCGTTGGCGCAAAAACAGGTGGACACGCTCAAAGAAGCTTTCGCAGACATCTTAATCCCCGGAGGAGAGATGCATCTGTCCGGGCCCCTCGACGATGAAATCAACGATTCGGAGCTGGCCCATCTGCCTCGCCTGGTGGTGGATTTTAACAAACGGGATTTCGGGCGGCTGCGGCAGTTGGTCAATGCCATCAACGATGGTTAGCCGGGTGCCAGGGCCCCTGGAGCGATAACGGGTTTTTTTCGCGCATCTGACCAATGAACGTCTAAGCTTGAGGAGCATATCACACATGTACGAAAACACCTTGTTGAAAAAAGTGTGGATGGTGCTGGCGGTTGGCTTGATTCTGGCCGGCTGCGCTTCCGTCAAAGTGGATCGAATTGAGGTGGATGAGACCGTGGACCTGAGCGGTCGCTGGAACGATACGGATTCCCGGTTGGTGTCCGAAGAGATGATCAGCGACGTCCTATCCCGGACCTGGATAGATCGCTACCGGGCCGGCAAGGGCAAAGACCCGGTCGTAATCGTGGGTTCGGTGCGCAACCGGAGTGACGAACACATCAATACCCAGACTTTTGTCAAGGATCTGGAACGCTCCTTGATCAATTCCGGCGAAGTGGAATTTGTTGCCAGCAGCGGCCAGCGGGGAGAAGTGCGTGAGGAAAGAAAGGACCAGGCGGCCAACGCCTCCGAAGCCACCGCCAAAGCGGAAGGCGAAGAGCTTGGTGCCGATTTCATGCTTCAGGGATCGATCAACACCATCTCCGACCGGATCGAAGGCAAGGAGGTCAAGTTCTACCAGGTCAACCTGGAATTGATCGACATCCAGAGCCAGCGCAAGGCGTGGATCGGCGAGAAGAAAATTAAAAAGCTGGTCAAACGCAGCCGTTTCGGTTTTTAAGGATTGTGCCATCCGCTGCCGGCCAACCATACGAAAGTCGTCGACCATCATCCTGGCGGTGTTGATCATGTCAGGCTGCGCTGGAGGGAACACCTTCTCCAAACTGGACCGGAATCTGGCCAGCGGTGATTGTCCGGCGGCCATTGCGCTGCTCGACGAAAGCGATGCTGACTATGGCAGCAACAATCGGCTGATTTACCTGCTGGATGCTGCGATGGTCAATATGCAGTGCGGCAACCTCGATGCGGCGCAAGCGAACTTTCGCAGTGCCGAGGACCTTGCCGAGCGCCTGTGGACGGAGAGCATCAGCCGCAATACCCTCTCGCTGGTGACCAACGATACCGTTCTGGCCTACGCCGGCGAGGATTTCGAACGGGTGATGATTCACCTGATGTCCGCCATCGGTTACCTGCAGGCCGGCCAATCTGACGAGGCCCTGGTGGAAGCCCGACGGTTGGATACCCTGCTGGCCGTTTACAACGATAAATATGAGAATAAGAATATTTACAAAGAGGATGCTTTTGCCCGTTACCTGAGCGGCATCCTCCACGAGGCCGACGGCGCGTGGGACGCGGCCTTCATCGACTACCGCCGGGCCGTGGACGTGTATCGTGATGATTACCGGGCATACGGCACCGTCCTGCCACGAATGTTGCTGGCGGATTTGGAGCGGGCGGCATCGGCCACTGACCGAATGGCCGACATCGAGGACCTCATTGCCGCGGGTTACCTCGATTCGCCGAGCCGTGCGGTGCAACCGCCGAATCCGGGCAAGGTGGTCTTTATTACATTTGCCGGCTACGCGCCCCAGAAGGTGCAGGAGATGGTGGTGGTGCCGACCTCCCATGGCCCCATCGGCGTGGCCCTTCCGCGCATGGTGGTTACCCCGCCACGCTGCAGCCAGGGGCGTCTGAATCTGTATGGCGGTGAGCAACGCTTTGAGTCGGACCTGGTGCTGGTGCAAGATATCAACCGTATTGCCGTCAAGAACCTCGAAGATCGCAAGGGACGCATCCTGGCCAAGACGATTGCCAGGGCCGTGGCCAAGCAGGTGGCCATCGAAAGCATATCCAGGTCCAGAGACAACCGCAGCGATGAACGGACCGTCGCGGCGATCCTGAACCTGGTCAATATACTTTTGGTGGAACGGGCAGATACCCGGAGCTGGCGGACCCTGCCCGGTCGCATATACATGACCCGGATGTTTGTCCCCGCCGGCACGTATGCGGTTGAGCTTGAAGCCTGCGGCGGAACCTGGGCTGACTTCGTGCCCCTGACCGTCGAACCGGGCTCCACCCGGTACGTTTTCCGAGATCTGCGCTACCCGGTTCCGCCAAGGCTATACGAACCCGTGAAAAGTCAAATTCCCGACGGTTCTGTAAAAAAGCCGGGATAAAGGTTGATGCGAGACAACCGCGGCGTTTGCCTGATCGCCAACGCCCATGGAGAATGCCGATGAAAAAACTGGATTGGATAGCGCTTGTCTGGGTCGTGCTGGTGGCAGCGGGCTGTGCAGGATCGGCACC
>JAAUYD010058883.1_pt1 | contig 14178 bp, 10 predicted proteins | sample 7278101 | NCBI WGS metagenome assembly JAAUYD01 (sample SAMN14350128, study PRJNA611818) | marine sediment metagenome | isolation source: surface marine sediment (0.6m) | place: French Polynesia: Moorea | collected 2018-08
CAGATTCTGCCGGAGCAGCTGAGGGGACTGCGGTCGACACCGTAAGAGCTGATTGAGTTATGGTTCCACCAGGGCCGCGACCCCCGCCCGGTACTGCTCACTGATGGGCAACTCCATGCTACCCACCTCCACGTCGTGATTGGTGATCGCCGTGATATGTCGTCGGTTCACCAGGTAAGAACGGTGAATGCGCAGAAATCCGAGCCCCAGCTTGGCGGCGAAGGCACTGATCGTCCCCTTGATCATGTGCATTTCCGTCTTCGTATACACCTCGAGATAGTCCTTCGCGCTGCGCACGTAGAGGATGTCATCAAGCCGCAGGCGCAGGTGTTTGCGGTCCTTGCGCACGAAGATGGTGCCGGCGCCTGCCTCGTCGGCGGGGGGGCTGGCATCCGCCGAACGCTGCGTCTCGGCTGAAGCCAGAAAGCGCTGGATGGCCGTGAAGAAGCGCGAGAACACGATCGGCTTCAATAGGTAATCTACCGCTTCAAGCTCAAAGCCCTCCACCGCATAGTCCCGGTACGCCGTGGTGAAGATCACGGCCGGCCGCTTCCGCAGGCCCTGGTAGAAATCCGTGCCTTTCATCACGGGCATTTCGATGTCGAGAAACAGGAGATCCACGGACTGTTCGGCGAGGACGCGGCTGGCCTCGACGGCGCTGGCACACGAGGCAATGAGCTCGAACTGCGGGAATTGCTCCAGATGCGTACCGATCAGCTCGCGCCCGAGGGCTTCGTCGTCGACGATCAGGCAGCGGTAACGATGGGACATGTGTTCGAGAGGCTAAGGGTGGCGGTGTAGCGGTCCGGGCTGTCGGTCAGGGTCAGCTCGTGCGTGTCGGGGCATTGCAGGGCCAGTTGCCTGCGCAGATTGCGCAAGCCGATAGCGTTCTGGCCTTCAGGCGACGCAGCCGCATGTGTCGGTGGTTTCGTGTTGCTGATCTCGAAGCGCAGCTGATCCGCGTCTTCCACCACGGCGATGTCGATCTCGGCCTTGTCGAGGGACGTCGCGACGCCGTGCTTGAAGGCGTTCTCCAGCAGCGTCAGGAACAGTAGAGGCGGGACCTGGTGGTCCGACGAGGCCTGCTGCGAGAAGCGTACGGTGAGCCGGTCACCGAAGCGCAGCTGTTCCAGGGCGACGTAGGCCTCGATCATCGCCACCTCATCGCGCAGGGAAACGACCCTCTCGCTTCCCCGGTAGAGCACGTAGTCCAGGATACTCGACAGGCGGGCGACGGCCTCCGCCGTTAGCTCCGAGCGCTTCAGCGCCAATGCGTAGATGTTGTTGAGCGTGTTGAAGATGAAGTGGGGATTGAGCTGACTCTTCAGCGCGTCCAGCTCCGCGGCGCGTTTCTGCTCGCGCAGTAGCAGCAGGGTCTGTTGTCGGCGGTAGTAGCGCACGGCGATCAGCAGCGCCGCTGGAAGCGCCAGGTGCGGCAGTTTCCAGAGCACGATGTAGCGGCTGAGGTAGGAGAAGCCCAGTCGTTCGATCAGGCTCACATCCGCCAGGTTCTGCTGGTAGTAGGCACCGTAGCTCTCGGGGTAGGCAGGCTCCAGATAGAAGTAGCTGACGAGAACGTTGATCTCGGCCGCAGCCAGGACCACCAGCAGCGACAGCAGCAGGAAGCGACCGGTGGCACCGCGGTCCAGCCATCGGGGCACGATGTAGACGAGCACCACGGCGGCGACGGCCATCTGCAGCACGGTGGTCAGGCCGATCACCTCCACCACCTCCCGGGCCGAGTCGAAGCGTTGCCAGTCGGGGCCCAGGTTGATCAGCACCACCGCGCACCAGAACGGTACGAGCAGGAGAGCGGGAGGCGTTGGCAGCAGGCTGGCGCGGGGCATAGTGATATCGCGGGTTGGAGAGGGCTGATCGTAACCGTCCTGAGGGTGATCGGGGGGAACCGTCGTCGGTTCGGGCGTCGATGTCGTCCGGATGCGGCCCTGTGTCGACGCTTTGCCCTGGATCGTCGACCAACTCCGACGTCGATAGTTTCCCAGTGTCGGTCGACTAACGGCATCGAACGACGCTTCCCTGGCTAGCGTGTCGCTCTCATTCACCCATCGGAGAGATCGATGAGACGACTCGCTACGCTGCTGACCCTGCTCGCATTGGGTGTCAGCGCCTTCGCAGCTGACCATAACGCCTCCACGCCACGCGCCATCCTCGTGACCGGCGCGAGCTCCGGCATCGGCCATAGCATCGCCCTCACCCTCGCCGAGGAGGGCTTCTACGTCTACGCCGGCGCGCGCAAGGCGCGCGACATCGAGGCCCTCAGCGCCCTGCCCAACATCGAGGGCATTCGCCTCGACGTCACGCGTCAGGAGGAGATCGATGCGGCCGTCGCCACCATCCGTGAGCGGGGGCGCGGCCTCTACGGCCTGGTCAACAACGCCGGCGTATTCCTGTTCGATCCGCTGATCGAGGTCAGCGAGGACGATATGCAGTTCGTCATGGACGTGAACGTACTCGGCCCCTACCGCATCACCAAGGCGTTTGCGCCCCTGATCATCGAGAGTGAAGGGCGCATCACCAGTACCGGGTCCGTCGCCGGGCTCGTCGCCTCGACTCTGTTCGGTCCCTACAGCATGTCCAAGCACGCGATGGAGGCGTACACGGATGCGCTGGCCTCGGAGATGGGTAAGTTCGATGTGCAGGTGAGCATCGTCGAGCCGGGCAACTTCCGCTCGAACATCATGCAGAACATGCACCGGCGTCTGGAGCAGCTGGATCGCGGCGAACGGACCTCCGCGTTTCGCGAGGAGATCGAACGCTTCGCCTCCTTCGCCCAGGCGGATCGCTCCCACCATGCAGACCCGCAGCCTGTTGCCGCTGCGGTGGTGCACTTCTTCACCGCTGATCAGCCCAAGCTGCGCTATCTGGTCACGCCGAACGAGCGTGAAACAACCCTCGCGATCACCCGGTCGCTGGCGAGGCTCATCGAACTGAACGAAGGCCAGCGCTTCGCCAAGAGCCGTGATCAGCTGGTCGCCATCCTCGATGAACTCCTCGAGGCGAAGGCGGTGGCCCGGTGAGTCGGGTGCGGGGTTGGTTCGAGGGCATCACGTTGATCCGTCCGAACGAGCGTCAGGCGACGCTCCTCTCCTTCATCGTCGTATTCCTGCTGATGGCCGCCTACTTCGTGCTGCGCCCTGTGCGTGATGCGATGGCCAGCGACTGGAGTGATGCGGAAGTCAGCATGCTCTGGAACCTGCAGTTCTTCCTGAGCACCGGACTCGTGGCCTTGTACGGCTTCACGGTCTCGCGGGTGCCTTTGAAGCGCGTGGTCCCGGGCGTCTATACCGTGTTCGCCCTCAGCTTCATGGCCTTTCGCCTGGCCACGCCTCTGGTGAGCGACCCCACGCTGCTGGAGAAGGGCTTCTACATGTGGGTGTCGGCCTTCAGCCTGTTCAACGTATCCGTGTTCTGGTCCTTCATGGCCGACACCTTCACTCGCGACCAGTCAAGGCGATTGTTCGCCACGATCGGCGCGGGCGCCAGCGCCGGTGCGATCGCCGGGCCGGCGGTGCCAGCTCTATTTGCGCAGTCAGTGGGGCTGGAGGCGCTCCTGCTGATCGCATCGTGCGGATTGCTTGCCGTGGTGCCCATCATCCTGTGGCTGCAACGAATCAAGGTGACACAGCTCGATAACGCGCAACATGAACTGAGTGCTGACGCACTGAGCAGCAGACTGGAGGGGCGCTGGTGGAGTGGCTTTCGCGATGTCCTCAGCAATCCCTATCTGCTCGCCATCGCCCTGTTCATTCTGCTGTACGTGTTCATCGGATCCTTCGTCTACTTCATTCAGAAGAACATGCTGGCCGAGTTCACGCGCGTGGAACGTACGCAGATCCTGAGCGGGATCAGCTGGCTGGTGAACACGCTCACCTTTGCCTGTGCACTGTTGGTGACGGGCAGGTTGGTGCGTCGATGCGGCATGGCGACCACCTTGGCCTGCCTCCCGGTCACGCTGGTGGTCGGCATGGCCGCACTCGCCTTCGCGCCATTGATCGTTCTGCTGCTGGCCATGGATGTGGCACGCCGTGTCAGCAACTACGCCATCACTCGTCCTGCCCGAGAGATGCTGTTCACGCAGGTGAGTGCGGATCAGCGCTTCAAGGCCAAGCCCGTGCTGGATGTAGTGGTATATCGAGGTGGCGATGCGATCAGCGGCAGCTTGTTTGCCCTGCTCAGCGAGGGATTAGCCCTGGGGCTGGGCGCCATCGCGCTGATTGGCAGCGCCGTGGCAGCGCTCTGGGCGCTCGTGGGGGTTTATCTCGGCGGGCGCTACCAGCGCCTGGATGGCGCCGGCGCCGCCGACGTGTCGGAGTCACCGGATGTGTCGCGCCCGTTGGTGAGTGGTGCTGTTGCTCCTTAGCCGTGCACAGTTCGTACCGCGTGCGCCAGTCCACGCTTCAGGGGCTGGCGCTCGTGACCCCCGTCGAATAAAGCAAAGTTGCTAGTCGGGCCCCACCAACAACGCTGATGTTTCTGCGACACGCTCGGGCGTACACCCCCGGTTGGTGGTCCTAACCTCCGGCGTCATTGATTACCGACCTGGGATGACGCCCATGACTGACAGCAAACGATCGCGTCCATTGAGTGGCGCAGTGCTCGCCGCCCTCGCTGCGGCCGCCCCCCTGGCCGCGCAGGAGACGATGGAGAACGTCGTTGTCACCGGCACGCGCCTGCCCGAGGCGCAGCAGGTGAGCGTGGTGACCCTGGACCGCGAAGCCATCGAGCGCTCCGGCGCCACCAGCCTGCGCGACCTGACCCGCGATCTGGTCCTGTCCAGCGCCGGCCTGGTGGACGAGCAGTTCACCCAAGGGTTCGCCCCTGCGTCTGCGGGTATCGACCTTCGCGGACTCGGTGTTAACAGAACGCTTGTGCTGCTCAACGGCCGTCGCCTGCCGATCTTCCCCTTCGGTCAGAACGGCAACGAGAGCTTCGTCGACATCAACACGATTCCCCTCTCGGCCATCGAGCGGGTGGAGATCCAGACCGGCGGTGCCTCGGCCATCTACGGCGCTGACGCCGTGGCCGGTGTGGTGAACATCATCACCCACGACCTGACCGAGCCGACCACGCGCCTCTCGGGTCGCTTCTCCAACACCAGCGAGGGCGACGGCGAGGAGGCCTATTTCACGGCCCTGGCCGGCACGAAGCTGGGCGAGTCCACCTTCACCTTCTCCTTCGAGTACCTGGATCGCAACCCGATCATGGCCCGCGACCGTGACATCTCCGCGTCCGCCAACGGCGCGACTGATGACCGCAGCAACGCCGGCAACCCGGGCACCTTCATCACCTCGATGGGCCCCGTACCGGACGAGGACTGCCCGCCCGAGCTGATCCGCGGTCCCTTCTGCACCTTCGACTTCGCACAGGACGTGACCCTGGTGCCGGGCGTCGAGCGCATCGGCACCTACCTGGCCTGGGATCACAGCCTGAGCGACAGCGTCAGCCTGTTCAGCCAGATCACCTACAACAACTCGCGCAGCGAGCGTGATCTGGCCGCCGCGCCCAACGGTTATCCGGTGGCAGCTGACAACCCCAATAACATCTTCGGTGAGGACATCCTGGCCGTTTACCGCACCACCGAGTTCGGTCCGCGTCGTGATGCCTTCGAGACGAACGCCCTGAACCTGGTGGCGGGCGCCAACGGCAGCGCTGGGCGCTGGACCTGGGAAGCCGCCGGTGGTTACTCGATCGTCGACACCTCGATCCGCGGCGTCAACGGCTACGCGCTGACCGCCGACGTACAGGCGGCGATCGACAGCGGCGAGCTGAACGTGTTCGGCGACAGCCCGGACCTCGACGTCGATGCCCTGCGATACGTCACCGCCCGCGACGGTGAGTCGACGCTCGCCTACCTGCAGTTCAACAGCACGGCCGACCTGCTCGACATGCGCCACGGCGCCCTGGCTGGGGCCTTCGGCGTGGAGTTCCGTCAGGAGGATTTCTCTGACAGCTTCGACGATCGCACCACGGCCGGCGAGGTGATCGGCGTGGGCGGTGTGTCCGCCGACGGTGACCGCGACGTGTTCGCGGCCTACGTCGAGCTGGCCATCCCTGTCGCCGCCCGCCTGGACCTGCAGGTGGCCGGCCGCTTCGACCAGTACAGCGACTTCGGCGGCACCTTCAACCCGAAGCTGGGCCTTAACTGGCAGCCGGTGAACTCCCTCACCGTGCGCGCCGCCGCAAGCACGGGCTTCAAGGCCCCGGCCCTGCACGAGCTGTACTCCGGCGACATCACCGCCTTCGACTCCGTGTTCGACACCACCCGTTGCGAGCAGGCCCAGGCCGACGGCGATGCCGATGCGATAGACAGCTTCTGCGGCGGCGTCTCGCAGGTCATGTTCACCGCCATCGGCAACCCGGACCTGGACGCGGAAGAGTCCAACCACCTCTCCGCCGGCTTCGACTGGGCGCCGATCGAGCGTCTCGGTCTGACCGTCGACTACTGGTGGCTGGAGAACCGCAACGCGGTCACGGCGAGCCCCCAGTTCTACGTGGACAACGAAGCGCAGTTCGCCGGCAATGTGGTGCGTGATGGCAACGGCAACATCACCATGATCTCGAGCCCCTACCAGAACATCGCCGAACAGCAGCTGTGGGGGATCGATGCCCGCACCAACCTGCGTCTGGGCGAGGGCGACTTCGGTCGCTTCGACCTGACGGCCGGCGCCAGCTACCTCGGCAACTTCGACCAGCAGGCCTTCGTCGGCGACCTGGGCGAAAGCCTCGCCGGCAACAACGGCGTGCCCGAGTGGCGTGCTCAGTCAGCGCTCGTGTGGGCTCGCAACAGCTACGACGCCAGCGTGGCCGTGCAGTACGTGGGCGGCTACGAGCGCACCAACGCGGAAGAGAGCATCGACTCGTGGACCACCGTGGACCTGCGCTTCGGCTGGGCACCGCGGGCCCTCGCCGGTGGCTCCGTGGCCTTCGGCGTGGACAACGCCTTCGACGAAGGGCCGCCCCTCGATCCGCTGTTGAGTGGCTTCCCGTTCTTCAACCAGGCCCTGCACGATCCGCGCGGACGCTTCTTCTACCTGCGCTATTCCCACGAACTTTAGGGCTTCCTCGTACAGCCAGGCGCCTAACGCGCAGCTACCTTCGGGTGGCTGCGCGTTTTCGTTTTGGGGTGTGTAATCGACGTCGGGCGCGGCGTATTTTTCCCTGTCGATCCGTGGGACACTGGCGGCCGCTGTCAGTGACCCCCTGACCGCAAAGGATTTCTGTGCGAGGATTCGGTCCCCACCAACGATGGTGCGGCGCAAGCAGGCGCCCGGGCCCCAAGACCCGGCGCTGCTCGTCCAGGAGCGATTTTTCGATGGATCCCGGTCGCGCGCAGGCGTGTCCGGGCCGCCAAGTTGTGAGGAGCGTGTAGATGAAGGTAGGTGCACCGAAGGAGACCGCACCAGGCGAGGCGCGCGTCGCGCTGACGCCCGAGAGTGCCGGCCGGCTGCAGAAACTCGGCTACGAGTGCGTGGTGCAGTCCGGCGCCGGGCTGGCCGCGTCGATCACGGACGACGCGTACGAGGCGGCGGGCGTGCAGGTGGTGCCCTCGGCGGCGGACCTGTGGAACACGGCCGATGTGGTCGTCAAGGTTCGCGAGCCGTCCACGGAAGAGCTGGACGCGGCGCCGGACGGCAAGACCCTCATCTCCTTCGTCTGGCCGGCGGCCAACGAAGAACTCCTGCAGCGCCTGAACGCGAAGAACATGACCGTGCTGGCCATGGACATGGTCCCGCGCATCAGCCGCGCACAGAAGATGGATGCCCTGTCCTCCATGGCCAACATCGCGGGCTACCGCGCGGTGGTCGAGGCGGGCAACAACTTCGGCCGCTTCTTCATGGGCCAGATGACCGCCGCGGGCAAGGTCACGCCGGCCAAGGTGCTGGTGGTGGGTGCCGGTGTTGCGGGCCTCGCTGCAATCGGTACCTCCGTGGCCCTCGGCGCCATCACCATGGCCTTCGACGTGCGCCCGGAAGTGGCGGAGCAGATCGAGTCGATGGGCGCTGAGTTCGTGTTCCTCGACTTCGAGGAGGCGCAGCAGGACGGTGCGGCCACCGGCGGCTACGCGGCGCCCTCCAGCCCCGAGTTTCGCGAGAAGCAGCTGGAGAAGTTCCGCGAACTGGCGCCGGAGGTGGACATCGTCATCACCACGGCCCTGATCCCGAACCGCCCGGCGCCGGAGCTGTGGACCGAGGACATGGTCGCCGCGATGAAGCCGGGCTCGGTGATCGTCGACCTGGCGGCCGAGCGCGGCGGCAACTGCGCTCTCACGCGCCAGGACGAGAAGTTCGTGACCGACAACGGCGTGACCATCGTCGGCTACACGGACTTCCCGAGTCGCATGGCCACCCAGTCCTCCAACCTCTACAGCACCAACATCCGCCACATGCTGGATGACCTGACGCCGGAGAAGGACGGCAACCCGGTCGTGAACATGGAGGACGACGTGATCCGCGGCGCCACCGTGTGCCACGAGGGCGAGGTCACCTGGCCGCCCCCGCCGCCCAAGATCAAGGCCATCGCGGCCCAGCCCAAGGCCAAAGTCGTGGAGGAGACGCCGGAAGAGAAGGCGGCCCGCGAGGCGGCGGAGCTGAAGAAGTCTCTGAACCGTACGGCCTGGATGCTCGGCATCGGCGGCGCGGCAGCGTTGCTGGTGGGCAGCGTGGCGCCGGCGAGCTTCATGCAGCACTTCATCGTGTTCGTGCTCTCCGTGTTCGTGGGCTTCCACGTGATCTGGGGCGTGGCCCACGCCCTGCACACGCCGCTGATGGCTATCACCAACGCCATCTCGTCGATCATCATCGTCGGCGCCCTGTTACAGGTGTCGTCCGGCACCAACGCCGTCGTGATCATGGCGGCACTAGCAATTCTGATGGCTTCGGTGAACATCTTCGGCGGGTTCCTGGTGACCCGTCGCATGCTCGCCATGTTCCAGCGCAGTTGAGGGGTCAGGGATGAGCACTGGATTGGTAACGGCGGCGTACGTAGTCGCTGCGATTCTCTTCATCCTCGCGCTGGGCGGTCTCTCCAACATGGAGAAGGCCAAGCGCGCGATCTGGTACGGCATCGTCGGCATGCTGCTGGCCGTGGCCGCTACGGTGGGTACCCCCGGCGTGGGCTCCTACGGCACCATCGCCCTGATGATCGCCGTCGGCGGGGTCATCGGCTGGTTCGTCGCCACCCGCGTGCAGATGACGCAGATGCCGGAGCTGGTGGCGGGCTTCCACAGCCTGGTCGGCCTGGCGGCCGTGTTCATCGGCATCAACGCAGACCTCGAGATGAACGCTGCGCTTGCCGCGAAGGAGGCCGGTACGGTTTCCGAATTGGCGGGCTTTGCGAGCACCATCGCCAAGAAGACCGCGGTGGAGCTGAACATCCTCAAGGTGGAGCTGTTTCTCGGCATCCTGATCGGCGCGATCACCTTTACGGGCTCGATCGTCGCCTACGGCAAGCTGGCCGGAAAGATCAGCTCGTCGGCGCTCACCCTGCCGGGTCGCCATCAGATCAACCTGGTAGCGCTGATCTCCTGCTTCGTCCTCGGCTACTTGTACCTGCAGGGCGCGGGCCTGTGGACCATGCTGGCAGTGGCCGTGATCTCCGGCGCCATCGGCTGGCACCTGATCATGGCGATCGGTGGCGCGGACATGCCCGTGGTCGTGTCCATGCTCAACTCCTACTCGGGCTGGGCCGCGGCCGCGATCGGCTTCACCCTGGGCAACGACCTGCTCATCGTCACCGGCGCCCTGGTGGGCTCTTCCGGTGCGATCCTCTCCTACATCATGTGCAAGGGCATGAACCGCTCCTTCGTCAGCGTGATCCTCGGCGGTTGGGGTGGTGAGACCACTTCAGCAGCGGCCGTGGAAGGCGAGATGATCGCCGCCGACGCGGACGCGGTGGGCTCGGCGCTTGCCGATGCGGACAGCGTGATCATCGTGCCCGGCTATGGGATGGCTGTGGCTCAGGCGCAGAGTTCGGTGTCCGAGCTCACGCGTAAGCTGCGCGACCAGGGCAAGACGGTGCGCTTCGCCATCCACCCGGTGGCGGGGCGTTTGCCGGGGCACATGAATGTGTTGCTGGCCGAGGCAAAGGTGCCCTACGACATCGTGTTGGAGATGGAGGAGATCAATGAGGATTTTCCCACCAATGATGTGGTGATCGTCATTGGTGCTAACGACATTGTGAATCCAGCCGCGCAGGATGATCCGGGCAGCCCTATCGCTGGGATGCCCGTGCTTGAAGTCTGGAAATCGCGCAACGTGTTCGTGTGCAAGCGTGGGCGTGGTACGGGTTACTCGGGGATTGAGAATCCGTTGTTCTTCAAGGAGAACACGCGCATGTTCTATGGTGATGCGAAGGCGTCGATCGACAGCCTGTTGCACGCGATGGCGTGATTAGGTTCCGGTCGCTGCGCGTGGCTTCGGCCCACCAGGGGCTTACCCGTACGACACGCGGTGCCTCGGCCGCGGAGGCACCGCCGGCCCCTTGGTTGCATCGTTCCCCTGCGCTGTCGCTGGATCCCCGACCACTGAGGCTTACTACTTCGGCGCGCTGGGAATCGATCGAACGGCAGCGATATCGCGGTTCGCGGATTCTCCCTCGTCGAGTGGACAATCTCTCATCTCGGCGCAACGCGGAGCGTTGTCATTCTTTGTCTCAAGGCCTTCGGCGGCGTTGCCGGATCGCTGGTACTCGTTACAGCGAGCGGATGATGCCGCCCTCGACTCGCAGTGCACTGCCGTTCACCGCGCTATTGCCGGCCAGGAACACCGCAGCATTGGCGACTTCGCTCACGGAAACGAAACGCTGGATCAGTGACGTCGGTTCGTGCTCGCTGAAGTAGTTCTTCAGCACTTCGTCCATCGGCGTGTTTTCTTCCCGTGACAATCCGTCGAAGTAGTTCTCGACGCCCGCAGTCCAGGTTGGTCCCGGGAGGAGACTGTTGACCGTTACTTCCGTGCCCTTGGTCAATTCGGCCAGGCCTCGGGAGAGCGAGATCAACGCGGTCTTCGTTACGGAATAGTGAATCATCTGCGGCAGCGGCTTGACGCCCGCTTCGCTGGAGATGTTGATCACACGCCCGGTCCCTTTCTTGAGCATTGGTGCCATCAACCCGCGGCACAAACGCACGGCGCTGAGGACGTTCGTCTGGAGATAACGAAGCCACTCCTCATCATCGGTCTCGAAGAAATCCCCGACGCTGAAGATGCCCACGTTGTTGATCAGGACCTCCACATCATCGAGCTTGCCCAGTTGGTCGAGCACCTCTTTGCAGCCGGTGCTCGTAGCGAGATCGCCGGCGACGGATGCGTAGGCGCCCAGTTCATCGCGGGCCTCTTGCCCTTGTACAGGATCGCGGCCATGGACGATTACTCGAGCGCCTTGCTGGATAAACGCCTCGGCAATCGCACGCCCGATGCCCTGGGTCGAGCCCGTAATCAGCGTGACCCTCTTGGTCAAGTCGGTCATGATCTAGTCTCCCTCTGATTGAAATAGACCGAACGATTTCACTACAAGTCTGTTTCTACCACGCGTTCGACCCGGAATTCTCAATGAAAGCACTGACGTTCGATCCTCACACCGACGCGTTCCGGCTGTCCGACCTGGCCGTGCCAAGTGCTCGCGACACTGACGTTCTCATCAAGGTAGACGCCTGTGGTTTGAACCCGGTCGACGCCAAGATCGCTTCGTGGAAATCCATGGCTCCGAACATGCTGAATACATGGGTTCCTGGTCTTGATGTCTCTGGTCGAATTGTTGAAGTCGGCAGTAATGTCGGCAAGTGGAACCCTGGCGACAGGGTGCTGTGCCACGGGGATATGTTTCGTCCGCATGGCGGCTTTGCCGAGTACACGGTTCAAGACTCGGACATACTGACCAAGCACCCCGATGTGTCGGCGGAACTCGCTGCCGCCACGCCGTGTGCGGGTTGGACAGCCTGGCGGGCTTTGGTCGACAAGCTCCATATTCACGAGCACGACTCAGTGCTGGTCGCCGGAGGTTCAGGCGGCGTTGGTGGCTTTGCGGTGCAACTCGCGGCCTATTTTGGCCTTGAGACCATCATTGCAACGTGTTCGAGGGCGAACCAACAGTATGTGAAGGGCCTTGGCGCCACGCATGTCATCGATTATGAGAACGAAGATGTTGTCTCGAGAGTACTCGAGATCACACACCAGAAGGGTGTCTCAGTAGGACTCGATACTGTCGGTCCTGGCAACGACAGGATCGTGGCGAATGCACTGAAGTTCGAGGGCCAGATGGTGGAACTCGTGGATCTGGTCAGGCCCGCCGAATACAACGATGCGTTCATGAAGGGATTGAGTTTCCATCAACTCAGTCTTGGTGCCGGACACCGAAACGGGGCGGAGGCCAAGGCACAAATGGTTGCTTCCGGTGCTGCGCTCTCCGACCTACTGGAACGCGGTGAGCTCGGAGTTCCGGTCTTGCAGACCTTGTCGATGGACGAATTATCGTCGGTCCTTTCGGAAATGCTGAACCAAAGAACGGTCGGCAAGCTGGTAGTGAAGGTCTAATTCAGTGGACGGCCTTCGTCGCGTTACGGCGCGGTGCTGTTGCCGGCACTCACGGCGTCGGCATTCGGTGCCAGTGTGGGCAGTGCGATACGAAAGGTGGTCTGCGCCCGAGTGCTGCATTGCGCCCTGTCGCTGGAGCTTGAAAAACCGGTAGGTGAAAAGCAGCCCCGCCGCAGTGTTGCTCTGCCAAGGGGGGCGATAGGTGTCCTACCCCCTTCGCACCGGCCTCCCGACACTGACCTTCGAGCAAGCCGTTGAAGGGCATCGATGATGGCGGAGCACTGGGCCTGCCGTGCACCCGCCGGTCGAACACCCCGCGCGTGGTTGGGGGAATGCTGGGCGGTAGTGACGGCAACTATTGCCTTCCCTTATCCCTCTAACCGCCAGTCGTCCCCCGGCATGATCCGCCGCATGAACTGATCAAACAATGGCGCGGTAAACGCCGTGTCGCCGTGGCTGGGACTGTAGACCATCCCCTTGGCGATCAGCTGGGCCCTGGTCGGCGCCAGTGACGTGACCTCGCGTCCTAGTTCCTCAGCGATTCGGCCCGAGCGAGAAGGACCTTCACCCAACTGCGCCATTGCTCTTAGGTAGCGCTTCTCCGTCGGCGTCAGGCGGTCGAACCGCACGCGGAAAAAACTGGCGTCGAGAGCAGCAATCGCAGTGATGGTGCCTGCTTTCACATCGGCAAGCGTGATCGGTGATTGAACTGCCGCGTCCCAGGCGTGCTTTCCCCATTCCTGCAGAAAATACGGATAGCACTGAGTCTCCTGCACTATCCGCTCCAGCGCGTCGTCGTCGAACTCGACGCCTTCCTGTCGGGCTGGTGTCGCCACTGCCTGGCGAGCCGCTTCGGGCGACAGCGGACCTACTTCCGGAAACTCGAACAACCGCTCCGCGTACGACTTTGCCCTCCCTGTGCGGCCTCGGAGCTGAGGCAAACCTGCCCCGACCAGAACCACAGGCAGACGTCGCTGTGAGGCGCGGTGCAAGGAGATGATCAGCGCGGCTAGTTCCTCCTCTTCGACGTACTGAAGCTCATCCACGAAGATGCCCAGCGCGGTGCCCCCGCTCTTCGCCGCCTCGCCGGCGGCCTCCAGCAGGGCCATCAGGTCGAGTTCCAGGTCACCGTTGTCCGCGAGGCCTGGTTCCGGCTCCAGATCCAAACCGACCTCAATGTCGCTGAACTTGACCTTCAGTGCCTTCACAAAGCCCGCGATGCCACTCAGAGCACGGCGCGCCAGCGCCCGGGCCTGTTCGTTGCGGGAGAGTCGCAGGAGGGCTCGGCGCAGCTCTGGCAGCAGGATCGCTGGCAACGAGCGTGATTCGGGTGCTTCAATCCGAAGCGTATGGACACCCGTGCCCTCGCCGTCATCCCGCATGCGATCCAGGAGCACCGTCTTGCCAACCCCGCGCAGACCTACCATGAGCACACTCTTGGCGGGCCGTCCTGCCTGCACGCGGGCAAGCGCCACTCGCACCTGCTCGCGCAGTTCGTCGCGCCCGGCAAGATCCGGCGGGGGAGTGCCCGCGCCGGGCGTGAATGGGTTGGTGATTGGATCCATAGAAAGAATATAGCAAAGTTACCCGAGTTTATCTTGAGACGCTAAGTTGCCTAAGGTAACTTGAA
>JAAUYD010091865.1_pt1 | contig 14175 bp, 8 predicted proteins | sample 7278101 | NCBI WGS metagenome assembly JAAUYD01 (sample SAMN14350128, study PRJNA611818) | marine sediment metagenome | isolation source: surface marine sediment (0.6m) | place: French Polynesia: Moorea | collected 2018-08
AGATTCCAGAGCCTATTGATTTGGTATTGATTTTCCGCCGCAGTGAAGAAGTAGAAGAGGTGGTTGAGAAAGCTGTTGAGGTTAATGCCAAGTGGGTATGGATGCAGTTGGGGATCATTCATGAGCAGGCGGCGGAAACGGCAGAAGAAGCCGGTTTGGGGGTGGTGATGGATAGGTGTATGTTGGTCGAGCACAAGAACAGGGTTTAATGGCTAATTGCTATTTGCCAATAGCTAATTCCTAACGCGCTGTTTTTAGCAATTAGCCATTAGCCCTAGCAATTAACCATTAATTTTATTCCAAGCCGACCTATAAGCCGCATTCTGTCCCTCTGTTGAGGGGGTGATCATCTATCTGGGACGGCCGTTGCCGACCGCCTCTTGCAGCCTACCCGAATGCCAATCGGAACGAGCAGCCCCGAGCACCGTGGTGCGGCATTCTGCTTGGCCTTGCTCCCGATGGGGTTTGCCTGGCCAGGAACATTACTGCCCCTGCCGGTGGTCTCTTACACCACCGTTTCACCCTCGCCTTTTCAGGCAATTTACCTCTCTGTTGCACTTGCCGGCGGGTCACCCCGCCCGGCCGTTAGCCGGCACCGCGCTCTGTGGAGTGCGGACTTTCCTCAGCGGGTATTCCCGCCGCGATCACCCGGCCGGCTTGGAAAAGGGTTAATAGCTAATTGCTAGGGCTAGTGGCTAATTGCTAAAAACAGCGCGTTAGGAATTAGCTATTGGCAAATAGCAATTAGCTATTATTATATCATTATTTATCGGAAATAATTCCTGTTATGTCAAGCTGGTGAGCGATATAGACCAGCTTCCCCTCTTCAACCTGCTGATGGCGCTGGCTGAGCCAGGCCGCAAAGCGCGCCGGGTCCAATTCCGGATGACCGGTTAAGGTCAGCTCAAAAAAGTGCAGAATGTGGTGCAAAAAATACGATTCATCGGCCGGATAACCCCCTTTTTGGGGGTAGACGATCCAATCTGAACTGCCGGCGGCGGCGATTTCTCCTCCCGCTTCCTCGATGACGTGAAACAGCTGCCGGCCGGTTCGGCTGCCGCTGCGCGGCCCATCTTCTAATACCGCTCCCATCGATTGATGATACAAATGCTCGATCAGATCATCCAGTTGACGGTCAATTACCGGTTCAAAAATGGTGCCCCCATCAAAGTTGAGGGTGAAATAAAAGACACCCTCGGCCGGCAGCAGGGAAAAAAGCTGTGGAATGAGGGAAGGCAGGTGAAACAGGTCGAGAAACGCATGGCCAAGCAGTACGGCCCACAAGCGCTCGCCCGCATGGTGCTTGATCCAATCCTGCACGGTTCCCTGCACCGCGTGAACGGTGAAGTAGGGGAATTTTGCTGACCAGTTGATCGTACGCTTTTTTATAATCTCAATATGAGCCGGATCGCTGTCGAGCGCGGTGTAGTCGGCTATCGACAGACGATGGCTGGCCAGAATACGCTCGATCATCGTCCCGCTTCCAGCCCCCAATTCCAGCAGTTCCAGCGGTTGATAGCGCGAGGTTGGTGGACACAGCTCCCAAAATTTGTTCCAAACGTGAGGGTTCAGCGCTCGGTCATCAACGGTTTTTTTTGCTTCGAGATAGCGGGGTAGGAAGTAGCTTTCGGAGACCATGAGAGTTATTGGTTTATTGGTTATTGGTATATTGGTTTATTCGTGTATTAGTTTATTAACATTTTACGTTGCTGGTATATTGGCTAAAGGTAATTAAATTACTAGGCTGTTGAATCAGCCGCGAAAATTAATGGTCAATTATCAATTGCCAATAATCAATTACCAATATACCAATAACTAATACACCAATAAACTAATAAACCAACTTTCGTAAAAATCGCTCAATTTGGGCGCAGCTGTCTTCCCAGGTTGGATGGTTGGCAAAGCGCTCCATGGCGGCGGCGCTCATTTGGGAGAGCAGCGGCCGGTTTTTATGAAGCTCGGTGAGGTGTCGGGCCAGAGCCACAATATCCCCCGGCCGGATCAAAAAACCGGTGCGGCCGTTTTCAATAATTTCCCCGGCCGCTCCACCCGTCGTGCCAATGGCCGCCAAACCAAATCCCATCGCCTCCAGGTAAACGATGCCAAATCCTTCATATTGTGAGGGGACAACCAGCACGTCGTTCATCGTTAAGCGATGGGCCAGTGCTTCGTCATCTAAACGCCCCCAAAAATGAATGTGCTCTTCGAGATGTTTATCTTCCACAAATTTCATCATGTCAAGCGCATAAAAAGGGTCGACGTTTAAATCACCGACAACATCCACCTGCCACGCTTGAAAAGGTAGATGAGCGGCCGCCTGCAAAAGCGTATGGAGCCCTTTACGCGGGATGAGATTGCCCACAAACACGATATTCAGTTTTTTTAGATTTGAATGGCGCAGCGACTGCAGCGCGCAGCGAACCGGATCAAAGCGGTTTCCGGCCGGAAAGGCGACTAGATGAGGGGTGCGTTGACCAATCACCGATTCAACGGCGTCACGGGTGGTCTTACTGTTGTAGATAAACCCGTCAACCGTATTTAAATATCGCTTTTCTATCATCCGATAGGCCCACTTGACCCCGCCTGGATGAAATTCCGAGGATCGCAAATGATGGACGATCGCTACAATGGGATAAGATACGCGCTTTTTTAGCTGGGTGTTCAGCCAGAACAGTGACGGGTGATTTAATTCGTCTTGCAGAAGCAAATCAAAGGGTTTGGCGGCCAGCGCCTCTAAAAAATCACGCGAGAAATTGTCGCTTAGATGGCGGGGATAATTTCTCCAGGGAATGGAGATGATTTCAACTTCATGCCCGGCCGTGCGGAGAAAGTTGACCAGCTGCCGGTCATAAAGATAACCACCGGAGACGGTATCAAGCGAGCCATAAATTACCAGACCTAGGTGCATGATGTCTTAGTGGTCCATTTCCTAATTCCTAAATAACCAAATAGCCACAGATTTTCACAGATTAACGCCAATTTCTCTCTTGCTCAGTAGGAGCTCTGTGAAAATCCAGGTTAATCAGTGGCTAAATTTGTAGAGGCGCTTCGGCTTCGGCAAGCTCAGCCAGCGCTTTTTTGGCATTTTAAAACACTTTCTTTAATTAAATATTGTACTTTACCTGCCGCAGCAGAAACGCTTCCCGGCCGCCTTCCAATATATTTTCTACCGGTTCCCGAATGACCGGATCATCAATGGAGCCGGCATGCTCAACCCATCCACACTGTTCATTGGCCTTCATCAGTAATATCAACTCAGCATCGCCGGAAACCGGAATATTGGCGTTATGAGTGGCAATCACAAACTGCCGCCGCTCTTTTTCACGGCGCAGGGTTTGTACAATTTCGCTAAAAATAAAGGCGTTGTCGAGATCGTCTTCCGGCTGATCGATGATCAGGGGGGTATTGCGCTCGACCAAAATCAAAGAGAGGATCGCCGTACATTTTTGACCGGTTGACAACCCCGGCTCGCCAGGAGGAGGAGTGAGCGAACGATAGGCATCCCCTACTTTGAGGCGGATATCTGGCAGATCGGGAATGCGGAAAATTTCAAGCTCAAATAAACACTCTTCATCCAGAGCGGCTAACCGTTTGCGATAAGAAGGGGAAATTCCATAAACCGTTTCTAACAGCGATTCACCGTCTTGTTCCTGTTCCTGACGCACCGCCTGGGCGAGATGAGCGGCATCATGACCGGCCGCGGTAATCAACTCCACCGTTTTGCGGGTAATGCCGCTTTTTGTCCGCTTAAACAGATCGGCTAAATATTCAGCATATGCTTCGCGATTGCCCATAGGCGTCAGCTTAACCAGAACCGTACCGCGCAATGCTTCATTTAATTCAGAGGTTTTGGCGAGGCGCAGGCCAAATTCTTTTTCGCTGCGTAAGGTGTGCAGTGCGGCCAGTTTCTCCCGTCGTTCTTCGACCGTTTGCTCGAGCTGAGCGATTTTCTGATCCTGTATGCGGGCCATGGCGACCAGCCCGGCCTCTTTTTCCTTGATAGAGAAGTAGCGATCGAGATCAAGTCCATCGCCAAATTCGGCGACGAGCTGCCGATAGGCCGCTTCTCCCTCCGCATATTTGGCCCGCCACGTTTCCCGTGCCGCCGTGGTGGCGGTCCAGGACGCGGTTAAATCAGCCCGCAGCTGGTGCAGCACCTGGGTGATATGCTGGTCCATCTCGTTCAGGGCGGCCGTTAATTCCGGAAAATGTGGGTCATCAAGCGGCAGGCGGGTTTGGTTGCCAAACCATCGTTCAACCTGAGTGATGCGTTCGTCGGCTAACTCTTCCAGATGCTGCAGGGCCAGGCGCGCCTCCTCAAGCTCTCGCATTTGAGATAGCTGGGCGATCGCATCTAATTTTTCTAACCGCTCGATTTCCAGCCGCAAACCGGGCAGGGCGGCCAGCTCCTGTTCACCGGCCGCCAATTCATCTTTTAGGTGCAAAATCGCCTGAGCGTTGGCTTCCAGCCAGCGCACCAGATCCGCTTCTGCTCGACGAACATCTCGCAGCTGATCGCTGATGTAGGTGTCGAGGAGATTGAGCTGAAAGTTGACGTCGTTGGCAATTTCATAAACTTCTTTTTGCCCATACACTTCAAGCGGCAGGCCGTGGGGCAGCAGCGTGGTGGGATGGACATTGGTGACGGCGCCGGTGGCCACATCAATGACCTGGGGTGTTTCATTACGCACTCGACGAATTTCGTAGCGGGTGCCATCGGCCAACTCATAATAGGCGGTGACAGCCGCCCCTTTGGGAAGCGTGACATCAACCACGCTGCTATGCTGCTTGATGGTAGCCTGGGTGCGGGCCGGCACGTCAAACACAAAACGCACTGCTTCGAGTAAGCTTGATTTGCCGGTTCCCCGGCCGCCAATGATCGTGTTCAGGTTGGGATTAAAGTGAATTAGGAGCGGGTCTTTGGGTGCGTCCTCACTTTGCCCATCGATGCGGCCGCTCAAAAACCCGCGTTCGATCGCCAACCCCAGCAGTCGGGGGTATTTTTCCTGGACGTGTTCCCCGTTCAGGCGGATGCGGGAATCAAAATCGATAAACGCCTGGCGGAGGGCATTGACGCTAAAGTGACTCAGTTTGATCCGCGTGTACCGCTCACCGACCGAGAGCCGCCCCTTTTCGTTGGTTTGGCCCAACCCTCGGCCGTCGGAGCTGTTGAGGCAGGCGATTGATTTATTGCCGTAATGATCAGCCTGGCCGGTGACCAGGCGGTTGACAAAGCGGGAAAGCTCTCCGCGAGTGGCCGGAATTTCCAGCGCCAGTAGATGTTGATCCTCATACGCCAACACCCGCCCTTCTCCTTCCAGCTCGTGGAGCAGGCCGTTTTTGCGGGTGGCGTGAGCAGCGATCGGCAGACCGGGCAGCCCATCGTCGCCGGTCGCAATGCGGGCGGTTAATTCTCGACAGCTCATTTGGGTGAGTCGGGGAGTACGTGTTTGGGGGTCAAAGCGGGTGTGAGGCAGTAAACCAAGAGAGGAAATGAAGTGATCGATCTTTTCAGGATCGGTATCGGGATCAAAAAGGGCCAGGAAATGAACCTGTCGTTTGCCCTCGTTGGCTCCCAACTCGACACCGGGAATCACGACGAGGCCGGTTCCGGCGGCCGCTTCCTGGACATAGCGAATCCAGGAGACATCATTGTGATCGGTAATCCCGATGATGTCGAGCTCCTGTTCCTCGCGTGCATAGCGGACATAAGCTTCTGCCAGGGCCCTCCTCTCGTCCTCAGTGGTCAAATTAAAATCAAGGCAGTGAAAACCCGGATCGGCCGGGGTGTGGTTGTGCAAATCTGCCCGGTAAAAGCGGGCTCCATTGGAAAGGGTTAAAATTTGTTCCAGCAACATATGCACCCTATTTTGTGAGTGAGAACGACGGCCAAATTATAGCACATTTGTTCGAAATTTAGAAGGTGAAACATCTTCTGTGCCCGGACGTCGCCTGGTTGGTGAATCACCAACTTCCTTATTATACTAGGGCCGGTTGGCATGTCATGATTCTCTCACTTTTATCACCCGTAAATAGCCTGTCATCCTAAACGCAGCGAAGAATCTCCCAACTAGCATGGAGGCCAGTCAAGCCAAACAGGCAGCCACCTCACGGAAAGACGGCGTCTTTTGGGCGAGAGTGACGAGATTCTCCACCTGGCTGCCCTTCGCTCTGAAAGTCAGGCCCCCGCGGCCCATTCATGGCCCGATTTCAGATTGGACCAATCTCCAAGATTGGTCCAATCTACGAGCTGCTGTTTAACCCGTGTTGGGGAGGGGGATATGCCGGGAGGATACGACGGACAAAACAAAACGGTTGATTTCCGCTGATTTCCGCGCATAATTCTCACTTATGGCTGAAAAACAAAAAATTATTGTTGCTTCACACAACCCAGTCAAGATTAACGCCGTTCAAAGCGGTTTTTCAGCGTTTTTTGGTGAAAAAGGGTGGCAGATTTCCCCACTTTCCGTGCCGTCCGGCGTCAGAGATCAACCATTCAGCAACGAAGAGACCCGTCAGGGGGCGCATAATCGGGTGAGTAACGCCCGTCGCCAAAGCCCCACGGCCGATTTTTGGGTGGGTATTGAAGGCGGGGTTGAAGATGATGGGCAAGCGATGCTGGCCATGGCCTGGGTCGTCATCACTGGGGCTAACGGCCGGGTTGGTCAGGCGCGCACCGGGACATTTGTGCTCCCTCAACAGGTGGCTGAGCTGGTGCGAGGGGGCAAAGAGCTGGGTGAAGCGGATGATATCGTGTTTGGCGGCCGTAATTCCAAACAGAAGCAAGGTGCAGTGGGGCTGTTAACCGCCGGCCTGATCGATCGCACCGGTCTGTATGCCCATGCGGTTATGCTGGCGCTCATTCCATTTAAAAATGGCCATTTTGATTTTTAAGTATGTCAAAGCTCAATTTTCTAAACAAGATTTCACGAATTTCACGAATTTTCCCACCTTAATGAGAAAATCCTTTTAATTCGTGCCATCCTGTTTTTAAAAATTTAACCGTGACGCACTGAAGTGGCTCATTCGACATTATCACCCAGGGCCTTATTCCCTATCCCCACACTCTACCCCCCATGCTATAATCCCCTCTTATGCTCAAATCCACCCTTCGAAAACCCCAGGTCTGGCTGGGGCTTGCCGTCAGCGTGATCGCCATTATCGCTTTGATATGGTCGATTGATTTGGCTCAGGTGCTCGAAGCGCTGCGCAATTCAGAATGGGGTTGGCTTCCGCTTGTGGCCGGGGGGATCACCACGTTTTTACTGGCTCGCGCGGTACGCTGGCGCATACTGCTCGATCGGGTTCTCGATTATCAACCGATCCTGCACGTGCAGAATGTCGGCTATCTGCTGGGTTTATTCCTGCCCCTGAGATTAGGGGATATTGCCCGTACGGTGTTAATCGGCCGATTTCCACCGGTCACCTTCTGGCAGGGGGCCAGCACAATGGTCGTCGAACGCCTGCTTGATTTGCTTATTTTTGTGGCCCTGTTCCCCTTTGCCGTGGCCAATCTCGACCAGCTGCCCGCATCACTACAAAATGCGGCCCTTTTCTCAGGGGTGGTAGCGCTGGTCGGGATAAGCATATTTTTAATTATGGCTCGCAACCGGCCGCTGGTTGAGCAACTGCTGGTGGACCGTCTCCCGGTTCGGCTGGGGAACTCCATTCGTCAGAGTCTCGATGGGCTGACCGTCTTTAACAGCCTGCCTGATTTCCTGCTGATTTTGTTGTGGAGCGTGTTGACCTGGCTGCCCACCGCTTTTGCCTACAATTGGGCGATGCGAGCGGTGGGGCTGCAGCCAAGCATTTGGGAAGTCGCTTTTGTACTTTGTTGTGCCGCCTTTGCGGTGGCCATTCCCTCTTCACCTGGACAGCTAGGTGTCTTTCATGCGGCCGTCTTTTTCGCCCTACACACGATATTGGGTTATCCGGAGGGGCCAGCAATCGGTTTTGCCCTGATTTTTCATGCGGTTCAATATGTCGTGTTTACCGCTTTGGGGTTGTGGGGGTTGAGTCAGACCGGTCAATCGTGGCGTGGGGTGATAACGCTGGCGGAAAAGAATTTGTCGAAATAATCGCATTTTTATCTCTAACGGCCGACCGGGACCAAAGACTTGACGCAAATCTTCTCTCTCGCTACGCTTGTGCGGCCAAATACCGTGTATAAACGATATGAAAATTCTTGAAGTTTTGACCTATTATCGGCCGCATGTCAGCGGCCTCACCATTTATGTCGAACGACTGAGTAAAGCCCTGGTTGAACAGGGTCACGAAGTGGTCGTTTTGACCTCCCAGTATGAAAACGATCTTCCCCGAGAGGAAACGATCAGCGGGGTGCAAATCAAGCGCGTGCCGGTGGCTTTTCGCATCAGCAAAGGGGTGATCATGCCCACGATCGGGCACCACGCCACCAAATGGGCCCGCTGGGCGGATGTGATTCATTTGCACCTTCCTCAATTTGACGCCCCAGGGTTTGCTCTGCGCGGCCGGCTGTTTGGCAAACCGGTGGTTCTCACTTACCACTGTGACCTGCAGCTGCCGGTCGGCAAATTTAATCGGCTGGTGGATGGGGTCGTCAAAATGATGAATCAATTGGCCGGTTCACTGGCCAATGCGGTGGTGACCTACACCCGCGATTACGGGACAAATACCCCGTTTTTGCATCAATACTTGGAACAAAAGCTCCATATTATCCCCCCACCGGTGGAGCTGGACGCCTGTTCCTCTGACTGTGAAGCCGCCTTTTACGCCCGGCACGAGCTGTCCAGCCGCAAAGTCATCGGCATTTCGGCCCGCCTGGCCACCGAAAAAGGGGTGGAAGTGCTGCTCAAAGCCTTACCTCAAATTTTGGAGGCTCATCCGGATGCGCTGGTGCTTCACGCCGGCCCATATCAAAATGTTTTGGGTGAAGAAGCGTACGCCGCCAAACTTGAGCCGATCTTTCAGAAGTACGCCGCTTCTTACAGGCGCCTGGGAACGCTTCACGGAGCGGAATTGACCGCCTTCTACAAAAATCTCGACTGCCTGGTTATTTGCAGCCTCAACAGCACCGAAAGCTTTGGGCTGGTGCAAATCGAAGCGATGCGCAACGGGGTGCCGGTTGTGGCCAGCAATTTGCCCGGCGTGCGCCAATCGGTGACGATGACCGGTATGGGGGAAGTGGTTCCCATTGGGGATCATGCAGCCTTGGCGGCGGCGGTAAATCGGGTTTTGGATAAGAAGGCGGCGTACATACGCGATGCACAGCTCATCAGCGACAGTTTTAGCCCCACCCAAACGGCCGCTGAATACATCACCCTTTTTAACGCGCTGCAAAACAACACGCCAGACACCTCAACCCCGGAGCCGCCGGCGTATCAGCGTCTTCGCGCGATGCAGGAGCGGTATAATTCGACCCATGAGTCAGGTTAAGTTAACCGACGATTTGCTGTGGCAGCATCTCAAAACATTGCCCGCCTTTCGGGCGCTGCTGCGGGCGGTGGAATCTCGCTTTTATCATGCGGTTGAACTGCCCGAACCGCTCCTCGATCTCGGGTGTGGTGACGGGGATTTTGCCAAACACACTTTTAATGAGTACGGCCGGCAGCTGGGTACCGGGCTTGACCCGTGGTGGAATCCGCTCAAAAAATCTCAGGTGGCCGGAATTTACGGCCGCGGTGTGGTTCAGGCGCTGGGTGACCATATGCCGTTTCCCGATAAGCATTTTGCCAGCGCCATGAGTAATTCAGTTTTAGAGCACATCCCGGACATTCAGCCGGTGCTCAACGAGACAAGCCGGGTCCTGCAAACCGGCGGCCGCTTCCTGATCACCATGCCCAATCATCAGTATACTGAATGTCTTGGTGGCGCTCAGCTTCTCGAAAAATGGGGGCTGGATCGATTGGCCGGTCGATATCGAAAGGGATTCAACTTTATCGCTCGTCATGCACATACGGAAGGGATTGAATGGTGGGCCGCGCGCCTGGCTGAAGCCGGACTGGCTGTTGAACGATGGCAATATTATTTTTCACCCACCGCGCTGCACGTGCTGGAGATCGGTCACGCCCAGGGGCTGCCGTCATGGATTACCCATGCGTTAACCGGTCAATGGATTTTGGCCCCCACCCGTGAAAATTTGGCGCTGACGGAGCGGTGGGTGCGGCCGTATTATCACGAGCAGGCCGGCCCGGACGGCACGATGGTCATGATTTTGGCCCGCAAGGCGGCCGATCATCCGATTGCTGCGGAAATTCCCGCGCCCCAACCTTTTGAAGTTGATCCGCACGGCAATCTCATCTCCGACGTTCCCCTGCCCACGCTTCCCACACCGGTCCAGCAGCCGGTCATACCCGCCACGCAGCCGCCGTCATCTACACCCCAACATCCAGATGCACTCCCCAGCCCCTCTCGCTCGCTGCCCACACTCTCTCTGCCCTCCCTGCGCCAGGTGGGGATCGGCCTCATGGCTCTACTGCTTTCGTCTCTGGCGTACACCCTCGTTCGCACGCCCGGTCAGGAACGGCCGTGGTTGGCAGTCGGAACGTGGGTGTTGGGCATTGTCGCTGCCTTTGTGGCGATTGCGCCACAGGTGCTGCAGGTTGAATCCTGGCCGAGCCGCCTTACCTTGAAGCTTCCTGGGAATCGCCGCACCTGGCTGGTGGGCAGCAGCCTCTTTGTGGTAGCCTTGCTGATCCGGACGTTCGCCCTAACATCACATCCTTTTATCTTGAGCGGCACAGAAGCAGCGCTAGGGAACGATGCCTGGCGCTTAATAAGCGGCTTCTGGAAAAATCCATTTGGAACGATCACGCTGTCAAACCCCTCCTTACCCCTTTATCCCCTGGGTGTAAGCCTGATTGTTTTTGGCAAAACGGTGCTGGGGATACGGGCGTTATCTGCCGTGGCGGGGGCTACAACGGTTTTGGCGACTTATCTCATCGGCCGACGCCTTTACTCTGAAACAATCGGTTTGGGAGCGGCCGTGATTTTGCTGGGTATGCACACCCATATTCACTACAGCCGCTTGGGGTTAACCAACATTTGGGACCCCCTTTTTATGGTTGTTGGTGTGGGTCTGTTTGCCCTGGCCTGGGGACGCGGCCGTCGTCTAGAATGGATATTGGCCGGGTTTATTTGGGGGTTTAGCGCCTACCTGTTTACCGTCAGCCGCTTTTTGCCGCTGGTGATCGGGCTTTCGCTGGGATTTCTGCTTTTTTTTGATCGGTCGGGCTGGCGGAAAAACGGCCGTTATCTACTCAGCGCCGGATTTTTGGCCCTGGTGATCGCCCTGCCGCTCGTGCAGCATTACCGTACGGTTGAAGGGGTATTCTGGGAGCGCTACAACCAGTATGGCGTGCAGCCGGTCAATTGGATCGAGCAGCAGGCGCTGCAAACCAACCGCACCACCAATGCGGTGTGGGTGGATCATCTGACCCAATCGCTAACCGCGTTTAACGGGGCGGTTGACACCTCACTTTACTACAACCCGGAGAGAGGATTAACCGGATTCGCCATCGGTCTTTTATTTGCGGTCGGGATAATTTTAGCTGCCGGTTATGGCGGTCAGCTGCGGTATTTGCTTCTGATTGTGTGGGTGGGGGTCACCATTTACGTGGCCGGGATTTTGATGATTCAATCTCCGGCCAGCCATCGCTACTTAATTGCCACCCCGGCCGTGGCCTTGCTGGCAGCGCTGCCGTTGAGCATGTTAATCTCCCAGATTCGCAAAATCCTTCCGGCGGGAGAGCAGCGATATTTTCCTCTGGTGCACCTGGTGCTCGTTTTGGGGTTGGCCACCGCCGCTATCCTGCCGGATTTGACCTTTTATTTTGTCGAATATCGACAAAACGGCCGTTTTGCCGATCCGAATACCGAAGTGGGGCAGCTGATTGGGGAAACGTTAGCCCCTCTGCCGGTTGGTACCACCATTTATCTGTTCGGTGCCCCGCGCATGTTTACTGATTTTCCCAATATCACTTATCTGGCCGGCCAATTTATCCCGCGCCAGTCCATTATCGATGTTGGCTCACCGGCAGATTTGCCAGAAAATTTGCAGGCTGAAAGATCGGTTTGGATTGTTTTGCCGGAGAATGAGGGGGTTTTGGCGGAGTTAGAAAATCGGTACCCAGGTGGAACGCTCACGGCCGTTGACGGCCGTTATGCGACCCCGCTGTTCTATGTTTATGGATTTCCAGATTGACCGGTGCCTCTATCAGGCAATTATGAACGGTAGATTTGTAGGGCTGCAGCAAAAGGTCACCCCACATGGGGATTAGGCTGCGGCTGGCTGTTTCTCAATCGTTTTTTTTTGCGAGTCATTCTGCTCGGGTGAGCGATATGGCAAATGGAGTTCAAACGCCGCCTGATCTTCATAGAGGCGCTTAATTTTGCCCCCATGTTGCTCCACAATCACGGTTAACAGTGCAAACCCCAGCTTGATGTGATTGAGCTCTTTGCTCTCGGGGGTCACTTCAGTGTAGCCATCAGCCAATTCTCCCCGAATGATCAGATCTTTTCCTTCTCGCTTGTAGCTGATGACCACTACCCCATTTTGGGGAATAAATTTAATCAGATTGGCCAAGAGATTTTCGATGACGTGGCTGATTTGCACTCCGTCAAAGACCGCCCGCAGTTTCGGATCCGGGGCCTCGATTTCAACCTGCACCCCGGTTTGCTGCAGACGCGCCGAGACCTCATTGATGGCTCGCCGTACAAAATGATCGAGATCAACCGTCTTCAGCTCAATCTCACTGCTCATATCTACAGTAGCCAAATCTACCAGATCGTTGATCAGGCGAAGCATGCGCGAGGTATCAAATTCGATTTTGTTGAGATAATGGATCACTTTCTCATTGGCATCTTCGAGCATTTTATGAAGAAGGGTCACGGAAAGTTTAATGCTGGTGAGCGGATTTTTTAAATCATGGGTTGCGGTGTTGAGCACCTGGTCTTTTAAGTGGGTAATTTGCTCAAATTTTTCTCGTTCCTGCTCGCGCAAGCGGCGATTTTCTTGCTTCTGCCGGTACAATTCAAGATGGGTTTCCACTCGGGCGATTACCTCATGAAAGTGAAAGGGCTTCGTCACATAATCAACCCCACCCGATTCAAAACCACGCAGTTTGTCGCTGGGTTCGCTCAAAGCGCTGAGAAAAATGACGGGAATCTCTTTTAGCCGATCGTTGGCTTTTAAACGGCGGCAAACATCATAGCCATCCATACCGGGCATGTTGACATCGAGTAAAACAAGCTCAGCCATTGCCTCTTCAAAAAATTCGAGCGCTTCCGGCCCCGATTTTGCGGTCCTAATTTCATATCCTCGTCTTTGAAGCATCCGTGAAAGCAGGCGTAGATTATCCGGCACATCATCTACAATTAGGATATCAATATTTGTTGGAATATCGCTCATGGTTGTTGCCCATTTAATCTATCATCATGAAATTATCATGATTGATTGGCTATTTTTATTGTCATGAAAAGCCCCCGCTTGATTGTAACCTGACCGTATTGTAAACAATTTCAGGCAATCCCCAAATGAACTATCCCAAAATAGGACAAATATACCAACAAAAAGCGATACCTATTGTAAGGTATCGCTTTGATGAAAGGTTAAAATCGGCGGCCGCATGGCGCGACACAAATTGATATTTTTACCGATTTTGCCCAGGTCTTGGGCGCGGGCCTACTTCTCGAATCTTTTCAGCTTCTTCTTCGGTGATGATTCCTCGCTCAACGGCATCTTCGATGAGGGCTTCGCGCATCTCTTTGAGCTCGGCTTTGACTTCGCTTCTAAATTCTTCGACGGTATACCCTTGCGCTTCGGCCAGTTCCGAAATTGTGGTGCCGGCGTCACGGGCGGCATCAAACTCTTCTACGGTTAGACCCAGGATATCGGCTACAATCGTTTTGGCTTCACTCCGCCATCCCTTCTGGATGATACGCCGCTGTGCTTTTCGCTCCAGATGCTGTTGAATACGGTCCGCCTCAGACTCAGATATCAATCCTTGAGCCAGCGCTTCATCAAGAGCGTCGGCAATGGCCTCGCTGTTGGCGGCCAAAACATCTTCCAGGGCAACATCGGCTTCCCTCAACATTTCCCCCAATTTTTGACCATCGGCCAGGGCTGCTTCCAATTCTTCCACCGACATGCCGAGAAGATTGGCGGCCGCTTCAAGCCGTTCGGCGCGCAAAATTTCG
>JAAUYD010199759.1_pt1 | contig 14175 bp, 4 predicted proteins | sample 7278101 | NCBI WGS metagenome assembly JAAUYD01 (sample SAMN14350128, study PRJNA611818) | marine sediment metagenome | isolation source: surface marine sediment (0.6m) | place: French Polynesia: Moorea | collected 2018-08
GAACTTGGAGAAATTGAAGCAGTTTTAGAAAAACACTCAGCGGTGCAAGTAAGCGTTGTTGTAGTTCGAGAAGATGAACCGGGTTTTAAACGTTTGGTAGCTTATGTAGTTCCTTATCCCGATCAAGAAGCACTAACAATTACTGATTTGCAGTACTTCCTCAAGGAAAAACTACCTGAGTATATGGTTCCTTCTGCTTTCGTTCTTTTAGAAGCATTACCACTATCACCTAACGGCAAGATTAATCGTCAAGCACTACCTCAACCCTCAAATTTTCGTCCAGATTTAGCTGTTGGTTATGTTAAACCCCAAACTGAGGTAGAAAAAGCGATCGCTACAGTTTGGCAAAAAGTACTGCATTTAGAAGAAATTGGTCTTGATGATAACTTTTTTGAAATTGGTGGTAATTCCCTACTGTTGATTAATGTAAATAGCCAGTTACGAAAAATATTTTCCACTGATTTAACACTGATGGATATGTTTAGATATCCGACTATCAGTAACTTGTCCAAATTTTTAGCCTCACAGAGTAAAGAAATTTTATTGAATGAGAGCCAACCGGATATAGAAAAAATTAAAAGTAGTAAAAGTCAGCAACAAGAACGTCTGCAAAAAATGCGAAAGATTCGCAACGAATAAAAATAAATTTGGTTAATAATTACAGGATAGAGTGATATGCTTAATGGTTCAGAAATAGCAATTATTGGTTTAGCAGGAAAGTTTCCTGATGCTAAAAATATTGAAAAATTTTGGCATAATTTACAAGCAGGTGTAGAGTCAATCACTTTTTTTACTAGTGAAGAACTGATCGCTTCTGGAATAGAGGCAGCCTTAGTTAATAACCCTAATTATGTTAAAGCTAGGGGTATATTGGCAGATGCAGAATTATTTGACGCATCCTTTTTTGGTTTCAGTCCTAGAGAAGCTGAAATTACCGACCCCGAACATCGGCTGTTTCTAGAATGTTCTTGGGAAGCTTTAGAAAATGCTGGCTATAATCCTGAAAATTATTCAGGATTAATTGGTGTTTATGCTGGTAGCGGCTTGAGTGGCTACTTATTTAATGTTTATACAAATGAAAGTATCCGTAACTCTGTTGATGGTCACCAAATGGCAATTGGTGGCGATAAAGATTATTTAACTACTCGTGTCTCTTACAAATTAAATTTACAAGGGCCAAGTTATACCATTCAAACTGCCTGCTCAACTTCATTAGTTGCCGTCCACTTAGCATGTCAAAGCCTCCTCAATGGAGAATGTGATATGGCTGTAGCTGGTGGTGTTTCTATAAGTGCTTTACGAAAACATGGTTCTTTTTATCAAGAAGGAGGCATAAACTCACCTGATGGACATTGCCGCGCATTTGATGCCAAAGCACAAGGAACTGTTAGTGGTGAAGGTGTAGGTATTGTAGTGTTAAAAAGATTAGATGATGCTTTACACGACAAAGACACTATTCATGCCACCATTAAAGGTTCAGCTATTAATAATGATGGTGCTAACAAAGTTAGTTACACCGCACCTCGCATTGAGGGACAAGCCAAGGTAATCAGAACAGCACAAATGGTTGCCGAGGTAGAACCGCAGACAATTACTTGTATAGAAGCTCACGGTACAGGAACCTCTTTAGGAGATCCCATTGAAATTGCTGCTTTAACCCAAGCGTTTCGCCAAGGTACTGAGAAAACAGGCTTTTGTGCTATAGGTTCTTTAAAAACTAATATTGGTCATTTGGATACGGCGGCTGGGATTGCAGGTTTAATAAAAACTGTCCTTGCACTCAAGCATAAAAAAATACCCCCTAGCCTACACTATCAAGCACCAAATCCACAGATAGACTTTGCTAATAGTCCCTTTTACGTTAATACACAATTAACTGATTGGCAAACTAACGGCACTCCTCGACGTGCAGGAGTGAGTTCCTTTGGCATTGGAGGAACAAATGCCCATGTAATTTTAGAAGAAGCTCCCGTTCTAGAGCAGGAGAGCAAAGGAACAGAGGAGCAGAGGAGATTTCAATTGTTGATACTCTCTGCAAAGACTGCTACAGCCTTAGAAACAGCCACAGCTAATTTAGCTAATTATCTCCAGCAAAATCGGGATTTAAATCTGGCTGATGTGGCTTACACTTTGGCAGTTGGTCGTAAAGCTTTTGAGCATCGGCGGATTTTGGTTTCTCAAAATAGCGATCGCGCCATTACTGCCTTAACATCTTCAGATAGTCCAGAAGTTTTCACGCATTACCAAAAATCTTGCCATCGTCCAGTAGTGTTTATGTTTACTGGACAGGGTTCTCAGTATGTCAATATGGGTCGAGAATTGTACGAAACAGAACCCGTATTTAGAGAACAGGTTGACAAATGCTCTCAATTACTCCAACCCCACTTAGGATTAGATTTACGTTCGATAATCTATCCTCAAACATCAACTTCACAAACAACACAACAATTAACCCAAACAGCCATTACCCAACCCGCACTATTTGTAATTGAATATGCCCTAGCTAAATTATGGATGGCTTGGGGAGTGCATCCACAAGCAATGATAGGTCATAGTATTGGGGAATATGTAGCGGCAACCATAGCTGGAGTTTTTTCCCTGGAAGACGCTTTAGAGATAGTAGCAATGCGGGGAAAATTGATGCAGCAACTACCTTCAGGGAAGATGTTAGCTGTTTTCCTTTCAGAAGTAGAAATTACACCTTTACTCAATGAAAATTTATCTTTAGCTGCCAATAATGCTCCGAATTTATGCGTAGTTTCAGGAACTCATACAGCCATAGATGAATTACATCAACAACTCATCACTAGAGGTATAGAGTGTCGTCAGTTACATACCTCCCACGCTTTCCACTCTCAAATGATGAGTCCAATGATTGAGGAATTTCAAGAATTTTTAGGTAAATTTAACTTGAGTGTTCCTCAAATTCCGTTTATTTCTAACCTTACAGGTACTTGGATAGCAACCAGCCAAGCAACTGATTCTCACTACTGGGGACATCACGCGCAGCAAACGGTGCGTTTTGCCGATGGTGTTACTGAGTTAGGAAAAAAACCAGAACAAATTTTCTTAGAAGTAGGACCAGGGAAAGTATTAACGAACTTAGTCAAACAGCAACAACCATCTTTAACTATTCTTTCATCCTTACGTCATCCCCGAGAACAACAGTCAGATGTTGGGTTTTTACTCAATACTCTCGGTCAACTTTGGCAAAAAGGGATACAAATCAACTGGTCAGCATTTTACCATAGTCAACATCGTCATCGCCTTCCCTTACCAACCTATCCTTTTGAACGAAAAAAATACTGGGTTGAGTCTTCTAAAGATAATGAATTAAATGGAAAAGATACTCATAATAACCAAAAGCTTGAAAATGAACAAATTAGTAGTCAGTCAAATTATCTAGGAGATAAGTCACAACATTTATTTATTGAATCCCACCAAAACAATAACCTCAACCTGAATAGTAAAAATGAAACCCATGATAATATGAATAAAGACTCTCAAGATCAAAAAATAGTATCAACACTCAAGCACATTATTAGTGAGTCATTGGGGGTGAAATCATCTGAAATAGATATTCATACTCCTTTTCTAGCGATGGGTCTTGACTCTCTAATGTTATTGCAGATAAATCATGCTATTCAACAAAACTTAGATATTAAAATTCCCTTTCGCTTATTGTTTGAAGATTTATCAACAATTCATGTGTTAGCAATTCATATAGCTCAAGAACTACCTCCACAAAATCAGAATTTAGAGCCTTCTTCTCAGGGACTAACATTTAGTCCAATATTACAAACAACTACTGATTCTATACTTCCTATAAATAATTCAGCTACACAAAATTTGGAGCAAGAAAATAAAAAACCTGTAATAGGTACAGTCATAGAACAAGTAATAGAACAGCAACTTAAGTTGATGTCCAAACAGTTAGATATTTTGCAAAAAACAGGTTCGTCTCAGAAGATATTACCTGTACAACAAGCAACCCCATCTATCCCTATTCAGCATGAGGTAGGGCAAGTTGTTCAATCTTTAACTAATAAATCTGGTTTTCCAGAAAGTCCATCATCGACTCAAGTTAAGTTTAATCAACAACCTATAAACCAAACAATTGACCCTCCTCAATTAGAATCAAAAACTTTGTTAACTCCCCGTCAGCAAAAACATTTAGATGCTTTAATTGCACGTTTTGTCAAACTTACTCCCGAATCTAAGCGACTTACTCAAGCTTATCGTTCATGTCATGCTAATAGCAGAGCGATAACAGGTTTTCTACCCTCCATTAAAGAAATGTTGTATCCCATTCACGGACAGCGTGGAGAAGGAGCCAAAATCTGGGATGTTGATGGACGAAAGTATGTAGACATTTCTATGGGGTTTGGTACGCTTTTATTTGGTCATTCACCATCTTTTGTCATCGAAGCTATTCAAGAACAAATCAAGCAAGGTATATTGCACGGTCCACAATCGCGTCTTGCAGGTCAGGTTGCGGAGTTAATTTGTGAATTGACAGGCGCGGAACGGGCAGCTTTTTGTAACGATGGTACAGAAGCGGTGATGGGAGCAATACGTCTGGCAAGGGCCACTACAAAACGCTCTAAGATTGCTTTATTTGCTGGTTCTTATCACGGTACTTATGATGGGACTTTGGTAAGAGGAATAACAAGCAGCGAAAAAACGGGGCGTTCGATCCCCACAGCTATAGGTATTCCATCATACATTGCTGATGATGTCATCGTACTTGACTATGGCCAACCTGAATCCTTAGAGATTCTAAAAACTCATGGTGACGAACTGGCGGCAGTTTTGGTGGAGCCGATACAAAGCAGTCGCCCAGATTTGCAACCCAAAGAATTCCTGCTCGATCTCAGACAGCTAACTCAAGCAACAGGAACCGTATTAATTTTCGATGAAGTGATTACCGGCTTTCGGATGCACCCAGGCGGAATACAGGGATTGTGGAATATTCAAGCAGATTTGACTACTTATGGTAAAGCTGTTGGTGCTGGGATGCCAATTGGGGTGATAGCTGGCAAGGCAGCGTTAATGGATATCCTTGACGGTGGGATGTGGAACTACGGAGATGGGTCTTATCCTCAAGTAGAAACAACAGTATTTGCAGGTACTTTCTTCAAACATCCTTTGGTAATGGCTGCAGCTTGGGCTGCCCTCAACCATATTAAAAATAATGGGCCGAAATTACAGCAGGAGTTATCTGAAAAAACAACGAAATTAGCTCAGACTCTTAATAATTACTTTGAACAAAGACAAGTTCCTATTCAAGTAGTCCATTTTGGTTCACTATTTCGTTTCATAGCCCCATCTTCCCTCAAGTTTGCTCAGTTGTTTTTCTACCATCTTTTAGAAAAAGGCGTTTATGTCTGGGAAGGACGCACATTCTATTTGTCTACGGCGCATACTGATGCAGATATTGAACAGGTAATTGGGGCAGTCAAGGAAAGTGTAGTAGAAATGCAACAAGGGGAATTATTACCACCTGCCCCGATTTTAACAACGCTCAAAATTCCCCTAACGGCACTACAAAAACAACTGTGGTTTTTAGCACAGATGGGAGACGAAGTTTCCCGCGCCTACAACGAATCTAGAACTATCCATTTGCGAGGGGCTGTCAATTTATTGGCAATACGTAAAGCTGTTCAAGAAATTATCAATCGTCACGAAGCGCTGCGAACTACTTTTAGCCTGGAAGGGGATAATCAATTGATTCATCCCAGCTTGACTATAGAAATTCCCATGAGCGATTTTTCAACTTTAGATAAAAGTCAACGAGAAACACAGCTATCGGAGTTGTTAGCACGAGAAGCTCAACAAATTTTCCATTTTGAAAAAGGGCCATTACTAAGCTGCCACATAGTCAAGTTGCACGAAGATCATCATCTTGTGATTCTCACAAATCATCACATTGTTGCTGATGGTTGGTCAATTAGTATCTTGTTACGAGAACTAGCAGCTATTTATTCAGCAGAGTGTCAAGGTATTGCTAGCCAACTTCCGCAACCCATGAAATGGAGCGAATACGCTCTGTGGGAAGTACAAATGCAACAGAGCCCGGAAATGGCAAAAGCTGAAGCTTATTGGCTGAGTCAATTTGCCAGCTCAGTACCTGTAATGGAATTACCAACTGACCGTCCTCGACCACCGATATTTTCGTACACTGGAGCGCGAGAAAATCTCATCCTCGATTCCACCTTATATATTTCTTTGAAAAGCTTAAGTGTACAACATGGCTGTACTTTATTTACTATTCTTTTAACAGCATTTATAACCTTATTACAACGATTGACAAATCAACAAGATATCATTGTTGGTATTTATTCGGCTGGACAATCTGTGATCGCAGATCAATATCTTGTTGGTCATTGTGTAAATATGTTGCCTATACGGAGTCAGGTTATTGGCAACCCAGGATTTACAGAGTATTTGAGTTCAATCCAGCAGGTATTATTAGATGCTTACGAGTATCAAATTTATCCTTTTATTAAAGTAATTGAAAATTTAAAGTTACCACGAGACCCTAGCCGTACTCCTCTTTTTAGCGCAGGGTTTAATCTGGACAAAGTTCAATTGGAGTCCAAGTCTTTACAACAAGAATTTGAGATAGATAAAAATTCTACCAATGCTAGTAAGCTAGATATTGATTTGAATATTATTCAGACAGACAGTGAACTACAACTAGAACTGGAATATAATACAAATTTATTTGATAGCCAAACTATTCAAGGTTGGCTCGGGCATTACGTAACCTTCCTAGAAAGTGTTGTTACAAATCCAGAACAAACCCTTGCACAATTGCCTATATTGACACAAACTCAACGGCATCAGTTGTTGGTGGAATGGAACAACACTCAAACCGACTATCCTCGAGAATATTGTATCCATGAGTTATTTGAAGCCCAAGTAGAGAAAACACCGGATGCTGTTGCAGTTATTTATGCAGGTGAGTCATTAACTTATGCACAATTAAACCATAAAGCCAACCAACTAGCTAATTATTTACAAAAGTTAAGAGTCGGTGCAGAGACTTTAGTGGGAATTTGTCTGCACAGATCCCTAGAAGCGATTGTTGGAATTCTGGGGACTCTCAAAGCAGGGGGAGCTTATGTACCCCTCGATCCTACCTATCCGAGCGATCGCTTGGGATTTATGCTCCAAGATGCCCAGGTTGATATTTTATTAACTCAAGAATCTTTAGTCAAGCAGTTACCAGTAACTAATGCTGGAGTTGTTTGTTTGGATAACGACTGGGAAACCATTGCAGCCTGTAGCTCCCAATACATTGCCCATAATTCATCCTTAGCTTACGTTATCTATACTTCCGGTTCTACAGGAGAGCCCAAAGGAGTTTGTTGTCACCATCTGGGTGTTCTTAACCTACTAGCAGACTTAGAAAATAGAAAATCTCTAACAGTTAAAGATGCTTGTAGTTTATGGACAAGTTTCAGTTTTGATGTTTCAGTTTATGAAATTTTTTCAGCCCTATTATTTGGAGCAACTCTACATATAGTACCGGAAGAAATTCGTGCTGATAGTCAAGGGTTTATTCAATGGTTGCATACTCACAAAATCACCAGTGCTTATATTCCACCTTTCATGCTGCCTGTTTTAGTAAATTGGCTAGAAAAACAACCAGTAAAATTGTCATTAAAACGCTTACTGGTAGGGGTAGAACCGATACTTGAGCAAACTTTAATTACAATTAGTGATCGCATTCCTGGGTTACACATTATCAACGGTTATGGTCCCACGGAAGCAACTATCTGTACCACGCTATATTCTGTACCAACCCAGCAGGAACATCAGCGATATACACCCATTGGTAAACCAGTAAATAATACCCAAATTTACTTACTAGATCAACATTTGCAACCTGTACCAATCGGCATTCCCGGTGAAATTTATATTGGTGGTATTGGTTTAGCCAAAAGCTATTTAAATCGTCCTCAACTCACCAGCAAAAAATTTATTGATCATTATTTTGAACCATCAAAATCAACTCGCTTATATAAAACCGGAGACATTGCTCGCTATTTACCAGACGGGAATATAGAATTTGTTGGCCGCAGTGATTCCCAAGTCAAAATTCGTGGTTTTCGCATTGAGTTGGGAGAAATCGAGTCAGTATTAAAGCAACATCCATCAGTCCAAGAAACGGTTGTAGTTACACGAGACGATATTATAGCCAATGATCAGCAATTAGTTGCTTACATTGTGCCACAAACTTCCCACAACCATCATTTTGAAACTGAATATGTCTCAGATTTAGAATTACTTTATGACCAATTCTACAGTTGGCAATTTTCCCAACATGACCCCTCAATTAACTTGAGAGTTTGGACAAGCCGTTATACCAATCAAACAATACCAGAAGCAGAAATTATTGAATGTGTGGGAAATACAGTAGAGCGTATTCTCGCACTTCAACCCCAACATGTTCTAGAAATTGGTTGTGGTACAGGTTTAATCTTGTCCAGAGTTGCCCCCCATTGTCAGCATTACTGTGGTGTAGATATTTCCCAAACTGCTCTAGAATATTTACAAAAACTATTAGAAAAACGTCAACCAGAACTATTACCAAAAGTCACTCTTTTACAAGGGATAGCGGATAAATTATCAGGAATAGAAGAACAATCTGTTGATGTCATTATTCTCAATGAAATTATTCAAAATTTCCCCAGTATTGATTATTTAGTTACTGTTATAGAACGTGCAGTTAAAATCCTCAAACCTGGCGGTTGTATTTTTCTAGGTGGTGTGAGAAGCTTACCACTTTTAGAGGCTTTTCATATAGGAGTCCAACTAAATCAAGCTAACCCAGACCTGACTATAACTGAGTTAAAAAAACAAATCCAAGATTCTCTCCAATCAGAAAATGAATTAGTTATTACTCCTAATTTTTTTACAACTTTACAACAACATCTACCGCAAATTGGTGATGTAATAATGGAATTGAAAGGAGGTAGTTATCATAATGAACTCACCAAGTTTAAGTATGATGTAATTCTTCGTCTTGGTTATCAGGTTGATAACACAGAAAACCAGCCTTGGTTAGATTGGCAGCAACAACAATTATCCGTAGAAAATGTTCAAAAAATATTACTGAATAATCAACCCCATACCTTAAAAATTGCCAGAATTCCTAATGCTCGTGTAGCTGCTGAAATTAAAACCTTGGAGTTACTTGCAACTGCTGATGAAGGTATTACGGTTGAACAGTTACGAGAAAAGTTGATGCAAATTTCCTCAGAATCTGGCATTGACCCCCAAGATTTTTGGGTAATGGCTCAGTCAAATTCTTATACTGTCAAAGTTAGTTGGTCAGACAATAGTAATGATGGTTGTTACAGCGTAGTATTTTGCAAACAAATTCCCGCATTTCATCCAGAACAAAACAATCAGGAAATAGTTATAAATACCCCTGTGACTCCTCCATCTTGGGGTATTTATGCCAATCAACCATTACAGCAAAAACAAGAATTAGAAATAATTTCACAACTGCGGAGTTTTGCCCAAAGCAAATTACCGGGGTATATGCTCCCGCAATTCTTTGTTCCCTTAGCAGCTTTTCCTTTAACTCCCAATGGAAAAATAGATCGTCGTGCTTTACCAAAACCTGCATATCAAGCACTACAAACAGATTTTGTTGCACCGCAAACTCAGACAGAATTAACATTAGCAAAAATTTGGTCAGTAGTTCTCCAGGTTGAAAATGTAGGGATTCATGATAATTTCTTTGAATTAGGTGGAAATTCCCTGTTAACAACTAAATTAATGCTGGAAATTAGGTCCGCTTTTCAGATGGATTTTCCTTTGCGGCTTCTATTTGAATCACCTACCATTGCCAGTTTCGCAGTTTATTTAGATAAAATTGTGAAAGCAGACTCTACTAAGCAATTGCTTCCAGCAAGTAATATAAACTGGGAACAAGAAACTATTCTTGACTCGCAAATTTACCCAGTTAATAGCTATAAAAAATCTCCTACCCAACCTCAAGTTATATTATTAACAGGTGCAACTGGGTTTTTAGGTGCTTTTTTACTGTGGGAACTTTTACAACAAACTCAAGCTGATATTTACTGCTTAGTTAGAGCTAGGGATATAGTCGCAGGAAAACAGAGAATACAAGAAACCTTAGACTCTTATTTAATTGGGGATGATAATTTTAATCAAAGAATTATTCCGGTTATTGGAGATTTATCCCAACCATATTTAGGACTGAATAAAAATGAGTTTCAAGATTTAACTAATAAAGTTGATGTCATTTATCATAATGGTGCTTGGGTAAATCATATTTATCCCTATTCAGTTTTAAAGCCGGTGAATGTTTTAGGTACACAAGAAATATTAAGACTAGCTTGTTTAAGCAAAACAAAACCAGTTCATTTTGTTTCCACAACGAGTGTTTTTCCTTCATCTGGTATATCTGGGGTTCAGGTAATTACTGAAGCAGATAACATTGAAAATTATCCAATCAATAGGAATGATAGTAATGGCTATGTAGAAACTAAATGGGTGAGCGAGAAGTTATTAGATACTGTTAGAGACAGGGGAGTTCCTATTAGTATTTATAGAATATCTCGTGTTTCTGGACATAGCCAAACGGGAGTATTTAATGTTAATGACTTGGTATACAAATTAATCATTGGCTGTATTCAACTTGGCAGTGTTCCCAATCGGGATATTCAGGAAGATATGATGCCAGTTGATTATGTCAGTAAAGCTATAGTTTATCTATCGACACAGGATAAATCTTTGAATCAAAATTTTCATTTAGTTAATACTCAGGTTTTACATACAGATGATTTATTGAAAGTCATTCATTCCTATGGTTATCAAGTTCAACAAGTTTCATATCAAAATTGGCAATCGCAATTAATTAATATTGTTGGAGACTTGCCAGAACATCCGTTATATCCACTTTTACCATTGTTTGCAGCTAAAACTTCTCAAGGTGAATTTGAGCAAACAGGTACTTTACAGTTGGATTCTCAAAATGTAATTACTGGACTAGCTGATTCTTCTATTATCTGTCCCAATATTGATAATCGGTTACTAGCTACTTACATTTCCTATTTAGCTCAACAGGGATTTATTTAACAACTATTACACCAATAATTCAACATCATGCAAACGCAAGAATTGCAATTTCAACAACTTCCTGATCAAAATCAACAGCAGTATCTGAGTGATTTTATTCAACGCTACAATCAAAAAACACCAAAATCTAAACAACAATCTCAAACATACCGCTATGTTTTAGCTGATGTCAGAGGTTCAGCAGGGTTTCGTACTCCTATTAAAGAAATTGTTTATCCCATCGTTGGTAAATATGCCTCTGGTTCGCGGATGTGGGATATCGATGGCAATGAATATGTAGATTTAATGATGGGTTTTGGTGTCAATTTATTTGGCTATAATCCACCATTTATCAAAGAAGCTATTGCAGAAAGATTAGAACAAGGTATTCATATTGGACCACAATCTGACCTTGCAGGTGAAGTTGCAGAATTGTTTTCTGAACTCACAGGAATGGAGAGAGTTACATTTAGTAATACAGGTACAGAAGCCGTATTTACTGCTTTACGTTTAGCAAGAGCTAAAACAGGTCGCAATAAAATTGTCATGTTTTCTCAGTCATATCATGGACATTCTGATGCCACCTTAGTGAAAGTTAAAATGACAGATGAAGGCTCGGAAATCATACCTGAAGCACCGGGAGTTTCATCTAGTATTGTGGCAGATGTATTAGTCTTAGAATATGGTAATTTCCAATCTTTAGAAATTATTAAACAGCATCAAAATGAACTAGCTGCTGTGATTATTGAACCCGTACAAAATAGTCGTCCAGATATTCAACCACAGGAATTTTTGCAGCAATTACGACAATTAACAACGGAATCAGGAATAGCGTTAATTTTTGATGAAATGCTGACTGGTTTTCGCATTCATTTAGGTGGAGCGCAAGCATGGTTTGGAGTGCAAGCAGATATTGCCACTTATGGCAAAATAGTTGGTGGGGGTATGCCAATTGGTATTATTGCTGGCAAAGCCGAATATATGGATCTTATTGATGGTGGAATGTGGAATTTTCATGATGATTCTTCCCCTCAAATAAAAACAACGGTTTTTGCTGGTACCTACTGTAAACATCCTTTATCCTTAGCAGCAGCAAGGGCAGTTTTAAAGTATCTGAAAACCCAAGGTACAAGTTTACAAGAAACATTAAATCAACGGACTAATGAATTTGTACAACAGCTAAATCAATATTTTTTGGAAGATGGAGTTCCAGTGAAGATGGCAAATTGCGGTTCAATTTTTAATGATGTACCTTTAAACAATTCATATGATGCTGGTAATTCACCAGGCTCGGAAAATATGGATTTAATTTATTATCATCTCATTCATAAAGGTGTTTTTCTACGTTCTGGTGGTGGTTTATTATCTACAGCCCATACTGATGAAGATTTGAATTTTATTATTCAAGCAGTCAAGGAAAGTATTCAGGATTTACGAGCAGGAGGTTTTTTACCATAGTCCCAATAGAAACAAGTAATAAGTAATAAGTAATAAGTAATAAGTAATAAGTTTACTGCTCATAGGTTTGGTTTGAGCCTGTAAAAATGTCTTAACATGCTTTCGTAGTGCTATAGATACAAAGATGTAAGGTTTCGTTTTTCTACCTGGATTCAGCCAGCAATAAGTTACTAGGTAAAATTAAACATAAAACCTCACCCCGCCTGATGGCACCCCTCTCCTTAATAAGGAGAGGGGCTGGGGGTGAGGTTCACCTCTTACATTTAATTACGCTTACCTACTTACCAAAAAATATTAGTTTGATAAACATGAGGAGATTGATGAGATGGTTGCAGTAGATATTAACTCGAAATATGATGCTTGGGCATGGATTTATAACCAATACTGGGGCTTAGAATATTGTCGGAGTAATCTACCACCTTTTGAAAAATTATTACAAAAATATGATATTTCTCCCCAAGGAAATATTCTAGATTTATGTTGTGGAACTGGACATATGGCACAACATCTAATTGAGCAAGGCTACCAAGTAACAGGCATTGATATTTCTGAAGCAATGTTGAAATATGCCCGGGAAAATGCACCCAATGCTCAATTTCTCTGTGATGATGTGAGAAGTTTTGATTTGCCATCTACTTTTGATGCTGTGATTTCTCCCAGTGGAAGTCTGAACCATATGATGAGCATTGAAGAACTAAAGCAAGTGTTTATAAAAGCATATAATTCACTCGTAGATAATGGTATTTTCCTGTTTGGTTTAAACTTAGAAGATGGTTGTGCATCTTGGAATGGTATTTCAGATGGGGATGTACAAGATGATTATGCTTGGGCTTGTTGTGACAGTTATGATCCCAAGTCACAGATAGGAGAGTTTAAAATTACTATCTTTCAATTGATAAATCAACTTTGGGAACGTCTAGACATTATTAATGTGGTAAAACCTTATTCCCCAACGGAAATTTTAGCTACTTTAGAGAGTGTGGGTTTTACACAAACCAATGTTTATGACAGTGAAGGTAATTTATCAGATTGTCATTGTCAGAATTTTGCAATTTTTTCTGGCAGAAAGTAATTTAACAGTGAGAATAACTGAGAGGTAAAGACACGATGAATTTTACAGATTCTGATAATCAAACTCTTTACAAAGTAGTCATAAACCATGAAGAACAATATTCTATTTGGTTTGCTGATAGAGATAATCCTTTAGGTTGGACAAATGTCGGGAAAAGTGGATCTAAACCAGAATGTTTGGAATATATCAAGGAAGTATGGACTGATATGAGACCTTTAAGTTTAAGGAAGCAAATGGAATCATCTGCTAGTAGTAATCAATAGTTTATTGATTCACAGTAAACAGATACTTAGTTATGTAGAGATATATCTGTAAACATCTCTACATAACTGACTATAGGTTTATTAGCAATAAATGAACTATTGATTACTACTCGCAGATGATTCCATCTGCTTTCTTAAACTTAAAGGCCTCATATCAGTCCATACTTCCTTGATATATTCCAAACATTCTGCTTTAGAGCCACTTTTTCCTGCATTTGTCCAACCTAAAGGATTATCTCTATCAGCAAACCAAATAGAATATTGTTCTTCATGGTTTATGAC
>JAAUYD010138229.1_pt1 | contig 14163 bp, 9 predicted proteins | sample 7278101 | NCBI WGS metagenome assembly JAAUYD01 (sample SAMN14350128, study PRJNA611818) | marine sediment metagenome | isolation source: surface marine sediment (0.6m) | place: French Polynesia: Moorea | collected 2018-08
AACTCCCATTGTCGGGACCGCCACCAAACCGGCCGTTCCCGGCCGCGTATCTGAATACTTCTTACCAAACAATTTGACCTTCAGCGAGGCGATCAAGGAAGCAAGGCAAACCCTTTCAAACGAAGGCAAAGAAGCGGGCATGATTTATCGGCCGGTTTTGCTGGCCCAGGCTGAGGTTCGCTTTAACGACCGCAAGTACGATCTGCAAAAAACGGTCAACAGCACGGCGATTGTTGAGGAACCGGACCGGCGCGGAATGATTCGCTGGGAAGATTATGTCAATACAGGCGGGCAAGAGCCTCTGCTCGACCAGCGCGACTTTGATCACCGTCCGCTGAGCGAGGCCACCTTTGGGGAGCTTGAAGCCCCCTTCAACGACGGTCGTCTCATCAGCACCATGCAAAAAGATTTGGCCGAATGGCTCTATCGGGAAAGCACTGTCACGGTGCGCGTCAACGAAGCGCTCGATCAGGCGGCCGGACCGGATGTCGATTATGAAACGTTTCTCAAGGGGTGTCTTGAGGCCGCTGAAGATGAAATCAAAGAAGATGTGGCCAAGGTCGAAACAAAGTTTGAACGGAAAATCGCCGCCGTTGAGAAAAAGTTAACCAAAGAGGAGCGGGAGCTGGAGGACGATCTGGCCGAGTTAAAATCCCGTCGTCTGGAAGAAGGAGCCAAAGCGGCCGAGACGGTTTTTGGCTGGATTATGGGGCGCAAACGGAGCGCTTCGGCGTCGCTGACCAAGCGGCGCATGACCGCCAAGGCCAAAGCGGACGTGGAAGAATCGGAAGATGAAATCGAGCGGCTTAAAGCGGAGCTGGTGGAGCTCAAAGAGGAGCAGGATGAGGCGATTGAGGAGATCGCGGCCAAGTGGCAGGATATCGCCGACGACATCACCGAAGAGAAACTCACCCCATTCAAGAAAAATATCTCGGTGCTGCAGTTCGGTATCGCCTGGCTGCCCCACTTCATCGTGGATGACGGCGGCCGGTCAATCGAGCTGCCGGGGTTTAAGCTTTAGCCGTGGATGCCATGGATTTTCGGTAATTAAAATAACGGCTCGTTTTCTGAAGGTTGTGTTTAACCAACCTAATTCAATCGACCAATGGATGCAAACCATATGTCATTCCGAGCGTTAGCGAGGAATCTCGCCACGTTACATTTAACTGCACACGGCTAAGAAGGCTCTTTCTGGTAAGTTACAAGAAATTATTTGCTCTGCTGCATTTTATTTAGAATCACAAATGGTCCGCAAATTCTTTTTATGAACCAAAAAACAATCATCGCCGCAGTGGCGGCCCTGCTGGCCGGCATCGCCGCTTTTCTCGGTTTTAACATCGTCGCCGAAGATCTGCTCCCCGAGCAGCCCCCCAACATTCCGGACGGTGCCCCCCCGGTAATCATCCGCGAAAATCAATCCACGGGAGCATGGTACGACATCTATTTCACCAATCCGCTTTGCCCTCCGGCCGAGGAACGCAGCGGTGGGGTCGACGAACTCATCGCGGCCGACATGCTCGAAGCGGACGTGCGGGTTGACATCGCCACCTTTGACCTCGACTCCCAGCCCATCATCGATGCTCTAATCGAACTCGACGGCCGGGGAATCGAAACCCGGATCGTCGTCGACAGCGAACACACCCCGCCGGAAACGGTTAACCGGCTGCGGCGCAACGGGGTCAGCGTCGTGGAAGACAACCGCTCCGCCCTGATGCACAATAAATTTATCATCATCGACGGCCGCTTTGTGTGGACCGGCTCGCTAAACTTCACCGAAAACGGGGTGTACTGCAACAACAACAATTTGGTGCGCTTTGATTCTCCCCGGCTGGCGGGCAACTACTCGGCCGAGATGGATGAGATGGTTCTCGATCGCCTCTTTGGCCCCGGCTCACCGGAAAACACGCTCAACCGCCTCAACATCAACGGTGTCGACATCGAAAATTACTTTTCCGCCGAAGACGACCTGGCTCCGATTATCGCCCGGGTGATCGCTCGCGCCGACGAAGAAGTGCTGTTTATGGCTTTCTCCTTTACCAACGATGACATCGGTCAAGCGATTTTTGAAAGGGCCGAAGCGGGACTGCGGGTGCAGGGGGTTTTTGAACGGACCGGTGCGGACAGCCGCTACAGCTATTTTGGGGATTTGGCCGATCAAAATATGCCCAATCTCGAAGTTCGCAAAGACGGCAACCGCCGGATCATGCACCACAAGGTATTTATCATCGATCGCCAAACGGTGATTTTTGGCTCGTATAACTTTACCGGCAACGCCGAATCTTCAAATGATGAGAATCTGGTCATCGTTCACGATCCGGCGTTTGCCGGGTATTTTGTGGAGGAGTTTGAAGTCGTGTGGGCAGAAGCTTCGCCATAGCCCCCTTCCCGTGGGAAGGGGGTTGGGGGATGGGGTAAGAAAGTAATGAATCGACAACATGGCTCGTCTGGACGGACAAAGCGGCCGAAACATTGTCAAACGATGAGAATTTATTCACAGATCCCATCTTGTGGATAAAATGAGGCACATGCAAGCGAATTATCCGGTCACCGGAAAAAAATCTTCTTGGGGGACCCGGCTGGGCTGGCTGTCGGTTGGACCGATGTCCGCCCTCGTGGTGCTGCTCGTGATTTTACTGCTGACCCTCGTCAGCTATCAGCAGCGGCATGACGGCCGGATTTACACCGGAGTTTATGTCAACTCAATCGATCTCGGTGAATTAACCCCTGCGGAGGCGGCCAATCGCCTCACGGCCGAATCCGGCCAGATTGATGGCATTCCGCTGACGCTGGTTGACCCGGCCACCGGCCGCGAGTGGTCGCTAACCAGCGGCGATCTGGGTGTTTCGCTTGACGCGGCCGCCACCGCCGAGCTCGCCTTCCAGGTCGGTCGTGAAGGTGCTTCCGGCGGCCAGCTCGAGGCGATTTTTGACGCCTGGTATTACGGCCTCCAGGTCGCCCCGGTCGTCACTCTTGATGAAGGGCAGGTCTTTGCCCAGCTCGATCAAATCGCCGGTGAGGTCAGTCAGGCCCCGGTCAACGCCTCGATCCAAATTGAAGGGGAACAGGTTTCGCTGCAAAACAGCCAGGTCGGCCGGGCGCTAGACACCGCGAACGCTTATGAGCGGCTCGTGCCGGTTTTGTCTAATCTGCAGCCGGCCCGCATCGAGCTGCTTGTACACGAAAGCAAACCACCCATTTACGACGCCACGGCCGCGGCCGTAGATATCGGCTCGATCTTGAGCGGACCGATGCGCTTTTATTTAGAAACGCCGATTGACGGCATCGATCTGGAACCGATTACCGTCAGCGCCGACAACTTACGCGAGTGGCTGCGGGTGCGCCTGGTCGAAAATGAGGCCGGGGAAGCGGTTTACGATCTCTTTATCGATGAGGTGGCCCTGCGCGGCTGGCTTGAAGCGTATGCTGATAAGGTTGCTCGCGAACCGGAAAACGCCCGCTTCTACTTTGACGATCCTACCCAGGAGCTGGTTCTGGTGGAACCCCACGTCAACGGCCGGGCACTCGACGTCGATGGCACCATCGCTCTTTTTAACGAGCAGGTCAAAACCCCCAATCGCTCCGTCCCTCTCATCATCAACGATATTTTGCCGGCGGCCCATTCCGGGGTGACGGCCGCTGAGTTGGGCATCAAGGATTTGATCGGGGAGCGGACCACCTGGTTTTACGGTTCGAGCAACAACCGCAAGCACAATATCGCCCGCGCGGCCGCCAACTTTTACGGCATCGTCGTCGCGCCCGGCGAAGAGTTTTCGTTCAACAAATACATCGGTGACATCAGCCTTGAGGAAGGGTATGAAACCGGCCTGGTCATTCTGGGCGGTCAAACTATCGAAGGGGTCGGGGGCGGCGTATGCCAGGTCAGCACCACCCTTTTCCAGTCGGTCTTCTGGGCCGGATTGGATATCGGTAAGCGGCTCGAGCACGGCTATCGCGTCGGCTATTACGATGACGGGGAAGGGCCGGGCATGGATGCCACCGTCTACAATCCGCTGGTCGACTTTACCTTTACCAACAACACCGAACATTACCTGCTCATCGAAAATTACTACAACGAGCAGTTTGAGTCACTGACCTTCAAAATTTACAGCACCGACATCGGCCGCCGGGTCGAAAAAGTGGGGCCGTTTTTTGACAACGTGCAGGAGCCTCCGGCGGACGAGTGGAACTATAATCCGGAGCTGGAGCCGGGTGAAGTTCGCCAGCTCGAGTTTGCGGCCGAGGGAGCACAGGTCACCGTGCAGCGCGTGGTTTACAACTTTGCCGATGAAGTTCGAGATCAAGACAATTTGATAAGTAATTATATCCCGTGGGGCAACGTCTATGAGTATGGACCTGACGTCAACATCGATCGGCTGGCCAACTGGGTCTTCGACGAACTGTACATCGACGGCGAGGTCAATATTTTTGAAGACAGACCATAGTTAGCACGGCCTGCGGCCTTTTAGCCATTAGCCCGGTGCTGTCGCACCTTTCAGCTGTTAGCCTTTAGCCTGTCCTTCGGCTTTTAGCTGAGAGGCGCGCCAGCGTCAAGCTGATCGCTGACAGCCGCGCAGCGGCGTGCTAACAGGCCGCAGGCCGAGCTAATTGCTAAAAGGTGCGCAGCACCGAGCTAGTACCCAATATGAACCAATCCACACTCCAGGAACTCACCCAATTTCGTCGTGAAGTTGACTACTTTTTGCAGCAGCATCCGGACTCGCCGCTGAGCAATTACCAGAAGAGCCGCTTTACCGGCCTTGACTATTATCAGCCGGACGAGGCGTTTGTTTTTCAAACGACGCTTGACTTCTTTCCCAAAGATGAACCGGTCGTCGAGATGGCCACCTCAACCGGTGACACGCGTCACTATCGCCGCTGGGCCAAATTTGCCTTTGAGGTCGAGGGGCAGGCGGCCGAGCTGGTTATTTACAGCGATCCGTGGGGCGAATCGCTCTTTTTGCCCTTTAAGGATGCCACCAACGGCAGCGAGACGTACGGGGCCGGTCGCTATATGGACAATCACCGGCCGGGGCTGTGGGTGCATGGGGAGTCGCTGATTATTGATTTCAACTACAGCTACAATCCCTACTGTGCGTATTCCGAGGCATACAGCTGCCCCCTCCCCCCGCGTGAGAACTGGGTGGCCGTGCCGATCCGGGCCGGGGAGAAAAATTTTGAGTAATACACTGTCATTCCGAGCGAAGCGAGGAATCTCGTCAAGTTGCATTCAGGCATAAACGGCCAAAATAGAAGAGGTGTATCGCCTTGATGGCCCGTTCAGCCCGCCCAACAATCAACTTGATGTCACCCAGATCTTGGTGAATCCGTTGCGCTAAAACCAAAAATTCTGAATTCATATTTCAATTCCATACGCTTCGATTTCAGCTAGTACGGCCGGTTTGCAGCAGTTGACGTCAATCAAGTTAATATCAAACGTATCTCCCATATCCCAAGCAGTTCCCATCGCTTTGATGGTGTCTTCCATTTTTAGACCCCATACAGCTAAATCAATGTCTGACCATTTAGTAAATCCACTCTCACGGGCAAGCGAGCCAAAAACAACAACCTTAGAAGCACCAAACTTTGCCTTCAACATATCTGCCACGGCGTGCGCAACCGCCCAAGCCGCTTCTCGCCGTTGTGCTTCCGGCAAGGCGTTTTCGGCTTGTCGGCGTTCGGCTGTTTGACGGTATTGTGCGATTTGTTTGAGCGTTAATTCAGGCATAGTGTTATATTTAGAATCATAAAACATCTATTCACATGTTGATTTTGACACGAGAGTGAGCTGACTGTCAACTTTTTGCGGATTGATGTTAGCTTGCTGAAGAAAAGATAGAACGCTTTGTAATCTTTACTGCCAGAGTAGCTTTGCTGAATTATGGTCTACCCACCCGCGATTGACGCCTTCATCGACCGCTGGACCGCCTCACAAGCGGCCGAGCGAGCCAACTACCAGCTTTTTCTTTCCGAACTGTGCGACATCTTGGACGTTAATCGACCGGACCCCACCACCGGTCTCGAAACCGACAACGCCTACGCCTTTGAAAAATCGGTGCGCACCCGTGAAGGCTCCACCAAACGAATCGATTTATACAAACGCGGCTGTTTTGTTCTCGAAGCGAAGCAGGGCAGCAACGCGGCCGACACCCCCGAACTCGCATCGGCCAAAACCCTCCAACAATACCATCGGCGAAAGAAAGGCACGGCCAAGCGGGGCACCAAAGGGTGGGACGTGGCCATGCAGCGGGCCAAGCGGCAGGGGGAACAGTATATTCGACTGCTACCGCAGGAAGAGATTCGCAACGGCCGGCCGCCGTTTCTGATCATCGTCGATGTGGGAGCGACTATCGAGCTCTACGCCGAATTTACGCGCACCGGCGGCACCTACGTGCCCTACCCCGATCCAGCCAACCACCGTATTAAATTAGACGACTTGCGCGACGAGCAGGTGCGCCAGGTGCTCAAACAGGTGTGGGAGGAACCGCTGACCCTCGATCCCAGCCGCCGCAGCGCTCGGGTCACCCGCATGATCGCCGCCAAGCTGGCCGAGCTGGCCCGCTCGCTGGAAGGGCCGCACGACCCCGAAACGGTGGCCGGGTTTTTGATGCGCTGCCTGTTTACCATGTTTGCCGAGGACATCGGCCTCCTGCCAGAGCGAAGCTTCACCCAGCTGCTCGACGATCTAAAAAACGCCCCAGACCAATTCCAGCCGATGGTCGAACACCTGTGGCAAACGATGAAAGACGGCGGCTTTAATTTTACTTTGCGGCAGCAGATCCCCCATTTTAACGGAGTGCTCTTTGAGCAAACCGGTGCCCTGCCCCTCAGTCACAATCAGATCGATCTGTTAACCGAGGCGGCCGGATACGACTGGAAAGACGTCGAGCCGGCCATCTTTGGCACCCTCCTTGAACGGGCACTCGACCCCATCGAGCGACACAAGCTGGGAGCGCACTACACCCCCCGTGCCTATGTCGAACGGCTAGTCCAGCCGACAGTCATCGAGCCATTACGTGAAGAATGGGATGCCGTCCAGGCGGCCGCCCTCCAGCACAGCGAAGACGGCCGCAGCGATAAAGCGATTGCCGAAGTTGAAGCGTTTCAGCGCAAGCTGGCCAAGATCAAAATTCTCGATCCGGCGTGCGGCAGCGGAAACTTTCTCTATGTGACGCTTGAGCTTCTAAAACGATTAGAGGGTGAAGTGCAAAACACCCTGCGTGAAATCGGGCAAGGGCAGCTTAGCTTTGAAATCAGCGGGGTGCAGGTCACACCAGCGCAATTCCTGGGAATCGAAATCAATCCACGCGCAGCCGCCATTGCCGAGTTGGTCCTGTGGATCGGCTTTTTGCAGTGGCAGCAACGCACCAAAGGGACGGCCGATTGGAGCGAGCCCATCATCAAAGCGTACCACACCATTGAGAATCGGGATGCTGTGCTGGAATGGGATGAAAAAGTGCCTCTTTTAGATGAAAACGGCCAGCCGGTAACCCGCTGGGACGGCCGCACGACCAAGACCCATCCGGTGACCGGGGAACAGGTACCGGATGAAGCAGCGCAGATTCCCCTCTATCGATATATCAACCCTCGCCCGGCCGAGTGGCCCGCGGCCGACTATGTCGTCGGCAACCCACCGTTTATTGGCACCGCCCGCATGCGCGAGGCGTTGGGTGATGGGTATGCCGAAGCGGTGCGCAAAACATACAAAAATGTGCCCAATTCGGCCGATTACGTCATGTTTTGGTGGGACAAAGCGGCCGCCCTTGTGCGGGCCGGCGACATCGAGCGGTTTGGCCTGATTACCACCAACAGCCTGCGCCAGACATTTAACCGCCGCGTCCTACAACATCACATGAACGCCAAAAGTCCCCTTTCGCTTGTCTTTGCCATTCCCGATCATCCCTGGGTTGACTCCGAGCAGGGAGCAGCAGTACGCATTTCGATGACTGTTGCCAAAGTAGGAGAAAGCTTGGGGTCTTTAAATCATGTGTATACTGAAGATTATGAGTCAGGTGAACACAATAAAATCAAGCTCAACAAATCGATAGGAAAGATATTCGCAGATTTATCGATAGGTGCTGACCTGTCACAAGCTGCAAAATTAGATGCCAATTCAAATATAAGTAACCGAGGTTTTGAATTAGGGGGGGCTGGATTTATTGTTACCCCTAATCAAGCAGAAACACTTGGAAAAGGGACTAATGAAAAACTAGACAATCATATACTATCTTATTTGAACGGAAGAGATTTAGCCCAAACTTCAAGAAACGTATTTGTGATTGATCTGTATGGATTATCAGAAGATGAGGTGAGAATTTATGCTCCAGAAGTTTATCAATGGTTAATTCAACGGGTAAAGCCTGAAAGGGATCAGAATAGAAGTAAGAAGCTTCGAGAAAATTGGTGGCTTCATCGCCGACTTCGTGAAGACTTAAGGATGATGCTAAAGGATTTATCTCGATTTATTTCGACAATCGAGACATCTAAACACCGGTATTTTGTCCTTTTGGACAAAGAAATTTTCCCTGATAATCGATTAGTAAATTTTGGTGTCGAGGATGCATATTTTCTTGGTGTCCTTTCAAGCAAACCTCATGTATTGTGGTCAATTGCAGCAGGCGGAAGAATGGGAGTGGGAAACGATTTGGTTTACACAAAAACGCGCTGCTTTGAAACCTTCTCTTTCCCTGATCCAATAGAATCCGTTAAAGTCCGCATTCGCGAACTCGGCGAGCAGCTCGACGCCCATCGCAAGCGGCAGCAGGAGCTCCATCCCGATTTGACGATGACGGGGATGTACAATGTGTTAGAGAAAATTAGGGAAATAGAGACTTCAGACAACAGACATCAGACTTCAGAGAACCACGGTGAAGATCAGCCGCGCACAACGGTTGATGCCCAACAAACCAATAACCAATATACCCATACACCAATAACCCTCTCCGCCAAAGAAAAAGACATCTACGATAAAGGCCTCATCGGCATCCTCAAACAAATCCACGACGATCTCGACGCGGCGGTGTTCGACGCCTACGGCTGGCCGCATGATCTGAGCGATGAAGAGATTTTGGAGCGGCTGGTTGAGCTCAACAAAGAGCGGGCGGCCGAGGAGGCGCGGGGAATCATTCGCTATTTACGGCCGGAGTACCAAAATCCAGAATATGCGGCCGAGCAGCAGGCCAGCCAGGCAGCGCTTATTGATACAAAAGAAGCGGCTCCCGCCCCGCCGCCGGCCGAGCAGCGGCCGTGGCCCAAGTCACTGGCCGAACGAGCGCAAGCGTTGCGGGCCGCGCTGGCCGGGTTTGAGCAACCGGTAACCGTCAAGGAAGTCGCACAAGCATTTAAGGGACGTGCAACGAAAAAGAAAGTCGATGAGATGACGGAATTATTGGAGACGTTGGTTGTTTTAGGTCAGGCTCAAGGGGTTGAGGGCGGCCGTTATTTGGGAGTTTAATTTCACATGAGCGGAAAAGGATCAAACAGGCCAGAAGAGCCTAAGAAAGTAACGGTTGGTGGTGACTATGTTGATGGGAACCAGACTAACGTTGCTGGAAATCAAATCAATTATTCAACCGAATACGGTCATATCGTTATCACCAACCCCAACCCGTCAATCTCAGCTCGTGAGCGACGCAATCGGCAAAATTTACTGAATGTAGTGAAACACAATTGGATAGAAAGCGTACTCAAGCCTTCAATCAATCAAGATATTTATATCAATTTGGGTTTGGAATACCGGCCGGGGCCGCTCCGCGTACGCCAGGAAATTATTCCTAAAAACAAACCTGTGCCGGAAGATAAAACGATTCTTGATTTGTTCAACGAATCCGGCCGAAACTTGCTCATCTTAGGAGAACCAGCAAGCGGAAAAACTACCCTTCTTCTTAAATTGGCTGAGCAATTGATTCAAATTGCTCAACAAAATGAATTTGAACCACTTCCTATTGTATTGAATCTTTCCTATTGGGAATATGACCGGAAAAACTTTATCGATTGGGTTACTGATGAAATTTATTTAGCTTATGGGATTTCGACTGCTAAAACTTTGAGATGGCTTCAGGAAGAGCAGATTATTTTGTTATTAGATGCGTTAGATGAGGTGGGAAAACAATATCGAAACGAATGTGTCGATCAAATCAATAAATTCAAGAAAAACAACCCAATACAGATGGTCCTTACCAGCCGGAAAGGGCATTATAAAAAACTAAAGAAGAAACTTAACGTATCTCTTGCTGTGAGTGTCCAATCCTTAAATTCATTTCAGATACAAAACTATTTAAGTCAATTCGACCAAAACGGAGAGGTATTGATGCAGTACATTAATACTGACTTCGCATGGATGACCTTGGCAAAATCACCATTCTTCTTAAGTTTGCTTCCTATTTCTTTTGTTGGATCAATTCAGACCGCACCTAAACTGAAATGGAATGAAGTTGCTTTGAAAAAACAACTCTTCGATGATTATATTACACGGGTATTCAATCTTCGGCCGCTAAAAACCAAAAAGTATGATAAAAATCAAGCATTGCAATGGCTTATTAATCTTGCTCATGGCATGAAAAACCATAATCAATCAGTCTTTTATATCGAAACATTACAGCCAACATGGCTATCCAACAAACTCTACAAACGGTATCAATGGATTGCTAGACTTGTAGTTTTGGTAGTCGCTTTATTAAATGTATTGCTAATTGCTTGGCTAATTGGAAAAGTAGGACTTGGATTAGATGGTGGGCCATTAGGCTGGATGAGTAATAGAGTGTTTGATATTTCAATAATAATTTTTTTTGTTAGCTTGGCAACTGGATTCAGTGGGAGACTGATATTCTGGCTAAACTTAGACAAAATTAAATTGAGAGAGCATAGAATTTGGTTAAGACCACAATTTTCCAGATTCTTAAACACTGTAATTTGGAAGTTTGTAACTGGATCAATTTTCGGATTTATTTTTGGGATGTTTTTAAATGAGGCATTTAAACAATTACTTAGCCTGGAAGCCAGATTGGCTCCCAGTCTGGGGCTGAGTTTTGGTATAAGTTTCGGACTCATTGGCGGGGTAAGAAGTTTGTTAAAAACAGCGGAAAGTAGAAAGCGTCAAATTCCTAACATTGGAATTCAAGCAACACTGCTAAATACGATAATATTCAGTTTAGCCTTTGGAATGATAGGTGGGCTCGGTGGTCTGATAGGTGGAATTTGGGGTTTCGGGCTGACTGGGGCAATTATTTTTGGATTGAGTATTGGGCTTGAATTGGGATTAATTGGTGGACTTTTTTTAGGTGGAGGAGATACCGTGATTTTTCATTATGTTCTTCGCTTTTTATTATCAAATAATTTCGTGATACCTTACGCATTTTATGATAGGAAATTGATTGATTTTTTGGATAGTATGACCGAACGTGCCCTTTTACATAGAATTGGTGGCGGTTGGATGTTCATCCACAGTTACTTATTGGAATATTTCGCTGCACAGCATCCAGAATTTTCTTCAGATTAATATTTTCGGATCAGCCAGGTGAAGATTGAAATTAGGATTGCCCTTGGTAAATTTTTACCACAAAATCCCTACTGTACGTATTCCGAAGCGGACAGCTGCCCGCTCCCTCCCAGCGAGAACTGGGTCGCCGTGCCGATCCGAGCTGGGGAGAAGAATTTTGATTGAATCTGGGAAAGTTAAGTTCTAGTCTATCAATTCCCTCTCTTAGACATTGAAAAATCATTAAATGAGGTCGAGGCACGAATCGAATCTATCTCCAACCTTGAGGCAATAAATCTTACTTCCATTTGCTAGCTGCACCGGATTGGGAAATTGGTTATTCGAACAGATTTGGGTGGTGAATTTGAAGGAAATTGTGTGCAAACCTTTTAAGTTCCCTATTACACCGACTGTAAAGAGTTTGCCGAACGCCATCAAATTCGCCAAAGTCTCCCCCAGTATCGACGGCTGGATCAACGCCGGATTGGCCGCTCATTCATAACAGGATAACCGAAGCGATGATCAAGCTGAAAAAAGCGGTATCCGGCTACATCAGGCTATTGTAAAAATCAATTACCCAGGCGTAAAATTTGATGCTAGTATCAAAGGCCTTAATTTTTAAAATCCCAGGACATTGTTAATTAGTTGAGCAACCTTAAGATCAACGTTTAGACAAACCTGGTACTCTGGCAATAGAATCGTCACCATGTCAAACAAGCACTACACCGAACTAAATGTTGAGGAGCACATCAAGGGCCGTATGCTGGCCTCTGGTTATTCGCAATGGGACCCGACTGATTACGACAAAACCCTGTGCACGATTTCCAAAGAAGTCATCACCTTTTTGGAGAGTTACCAGCACGACTGCTACACTAAACTTCATAAGCAGCTAGGAGATGGCACGACACACCATAACCTCAAGCGGCTGGGTTCTGAGCCCGAGCGGCGTGGGGTGCTGTCGGTTTTGCGAGAGGAGATCAAAACGCGCGGGGTGCATCTGCGTTTTTATTTCAGCCTGCTGGCCAACACCCTCAATCCCGATCACTGTCAACTTTATCGGCAAAACCGCTTAGGGGTCGTGGGACAGCTCAAATACAGCACCAAGAACGAAAACTCGATTGACATGATGTTGCTTCTCAACGGACCGTCGATCATCACAGCCGAGCTCAAAAATTCGCCGACTGGTCAATTTGTCGAGAATGCCATCAAACACAACAAATACGACCGCAATCCCAAGGGAGAGCGGCTGATTTGATGGGATTTACAGGCAGGTATGGGAAAGTGATAGATCGGATTGGGGTTAAAGATCGAAAAAAGTACTTCACGCAATCATTAGTAACCTGACCAGGGAATTCGGAGTCTACTTCGTTGGAGCTTTTCACAAACACTTTTTACAAACAAAGGAAAACCAAATGAAATTCATATGGGAAACTATTAAACGGGATCTTTCAAATCGACAGAATATTGATATTTATCTTACTATCCTTGTTTCGCTAATTATTGGTGGACTTGGATTTTTTGATATTGTAGGGGAGTCTCAAATTCGAGCAGCACTACTGGCGGTTTTGGCGATACTATCGTTAAGTTTATTGATTAGCCGGGCTAGTCAAGAAAAAATTAATCAAGCCCTTGAAAATCATAAACAGAGCATTCAAAAGACCATCGAAAAAATTGAGCCCCCGTGTCTTTCTGACAGGTTTTTCAGAGAAGATTATCCTGGTTTGAATATCCAACCATACATTCGTGAAGCCCAGAAAGCTTACTTCTGGGGATTTGCATTTACTTCTACGATTCCTACGTTGCGAGATGATTTTGAAAATGGTTTGATAAATGGACTTGAACTAAAATTTTTGTTTATCAAGCCAGATAGTGATGCATCTAAGATGGCTGTGAAGGGTAGTGAGAAACAGGACAAAAATGAATTTGATCGTGCGGTTCGTGGAAACCTTTTGACATTATCAAGCATGTCAAAAAGACACTTAAAGCAAACTTCTAAAAAGAGCATTGAAATTAAGGTTTTCGATTACCTACCACCATTTTCGATTATCGCTGTCGATCCACATCTACCAAGAGGGAAAATGTTCGTCAGAATCGCTTCATATCAAATGGATCGATCAAAGGTTCCCTGGTTTGAACTAGAGAAGAAAATCGACAAGAATTGGTTTGAGGTTTTTTCCGAGCAATTTGAAACTGTTTGGAACAATGCAGAAGATTGGAACCCAAAACACAAATAAAAATCGAATCCCTTTGGCAAAAATATCGGTAAATCAATGATTGAAGATTAGCAAGAGGCAAAATTATTAACTGTCACCTTTATGTAAAATTATAATTCTAGACTTATTTGGAGGCGTCCAGTTTCCCCCTCCCGTCGCAGGAAAACTGGATTGCTGTATCCATAAGGGCAGGCGAAAAGGAATTTGCCTAGTTCATGTTTTGGATAATAGCCTGCAAATGTTGACCTAATTACCCGGCTCACTAGGACCGTTTAATAGTCACAGCATAGCATCTCGGCAGGAGCGGTGGCAGTGTCGTTGGTTATAATCGGTTTGAAGATGTGGAGCAGGCTTTTTATATTTTGAGTAATTTTGTAAAAAATGGAATGATTAATGCAATTGTTATGCACAGTATCCTACATGCGCGTATTCGCCAGACTACAGTTGCCCCCTCGCACCGAAAGAAAATTGGATTGC
>JAAUYD010156168.1_pt1 | contig 14156 bp, 11 predicted proteins | sample 7278101 | NCBI WGS metagenome assembly JAAUYD01 (sample SAMN14350128, study PRJNA611818) | marine sediment metagenome | isolation source: surface marine sediment (0.6m) | place: French Polynesia: Moorea | collected 2018-08
AAAATCCACTACTACAACGACAAGAACGCCGATCTGCAAGCCAAGGCCGAAGCGAACGGTTGGGAAGGCAACGAGCTGACCAACTTCAACCGAGACATCCTTGTGCTGGCCAACCCCGAGATCGCAAGCCTTCCGGGCTGGGTGATCGGCCTTGTCGCCGCAGGCGGTCTGGCCGCAGCCCTCTCTACGGCGGCTGGCCTGTTGCTGGCGATCTCCTCGGCTGTGTCGCATGACCTTCTGAAAGGTCAGCTGACGCCAAATATGTCCGAGAAGTCCGAGCTCCTGGCAGCCCGGATCTCGATGGCGGCCGCCATCGTCGTCGCCGTGCTGCTGGGCCTGAACCCACCCGGCTTTGCCGCGCAAACCGTGGCACTTGCCTTCGGCCTCGCCGCTGCCTCGATCTTCCCGGCGTTGATGATGGGGATCTTCTCGACCCGCATCAACAACACGGGCGCCGTGGCAGGCATGCTGGCCGGCCTGGTAGTGACGCTCCTCTACATCTTCCTGCACAAGGGCTGGTTCTTCATCCCGGACACCAACACGTTCACGGATGCCGACCCGCTTCTTGGTCCGATCAAGTCGACCTCCTTTGGCGCGATCGGGGCTGCGATCAACTTCACAGTCGCCTACTTCGTCTCGGGCATCACCAAGGAGATCCCGCAGGAGATCAAGGATCTTGTCGAGAGCGTCCGTGTCCCGCGCGGTGCTGGCGCGGCCACGGCCGGCCACTGACACTGCACTGCACGTGCGCCTTGGCGCACGTGCATGGCGATAGTTCTGGTCCTGTCCACCGTCGGGCGGGCAGGACATCCGCACAAAAGGTCGTGCCCCCATGCCTCTTTCGGCCCAGCTGACCCAGTTCCTGGCCTCCGTTCACCCCTATGACAGCCTTTCGGAAGCAGAGCTTTCCGCGCTCTCAGCGCGGTGTTCGGTCAGGGAATACCCATCGGGGCAAGAGGTCTTTGCGATCGGGGACGAGCTCGCCGATCTGTACATTGTTCATGCCGGCGAGATCGACATCCGGGACGAGGCGGGTGTCCAAATCTCCCTTCTTGGCCCGCGCAACTCCTTCGGCGAGCGTGCGCTTCTGCGCGGCAGCACTGCTGAGCGTTCGGCAACCGCGCTGTCCGAGGCGACCCTGATCCTGCTGCCGTCCGACGCGCTCTTCGAGTTGATCGACGCCAGCCCCGCAACGGCACGCTTCTTTGACCGCCGCCGCCCGCCTCCCACCGACCGTAAGGATTTGACGACGCTGCCGGTCGCGGAGCTCATGTCGCCCGATCCGGTGGCCTGCCCACCGGACGCAACGATCCGAGAGGCGGCGGAGCGGATGCAAACCGGTGGGATCTCGTCGATCTGCGTCGTGGACAACGGCAGCTTCAAGGGCCTCGTAACCGTTCGCGACATGACGGGTCGGGTGGTCGCGGAAGGCCGCGACACGTCTGCCCCGGTATCCTCGATCATGACGGCCGATCCCCTTGCACTTGGCCCCGCGGCGCTCGGCACGGATGTGCTGCACATGATGGTCGAGCGTGGCATCGGACATGTCCCCATTGTCGATGGCAAACAGCTGGTCGGCATCGTGACCCAGACCGACCTGACGCGCGCCCAGGCAGTGTCCTCGGCCGATCTTGTCGGCCGCATCTCCAAGGCCGAGGACGCGGGCGCGATGGCCCGCGCGGCAGCGGAGATCCCGGAGTTCCTGTCGCAGCTTGTCGGCACGGGAAAGCGGCACGAGGTTGTCACCCGGCTGATATCGGACATCGCCGATGCAGCGACGCGGCGGCTTCTGAAACTGGCGGAGGCCGAGCTTGGCCCGCCGCCCGTGCCCTATCTCTGGCTCGCCTGTGGCTCCCAAGGCAGGCAGGAGCAGACCGGTGTTTCCGATCAGGACAATTGTCTGATCCTGTCGGACGATGTGACCGAGGCACAGATGCCCTACTTCGCCAAGCTGGCGAAATTCGTCAGCGACGGGCTCGACACCTGCGGATATGTCTACTGCCCCGGCGACATGATGGCGACCAATCCCCGCTGGTGTCAGCCTTTGCAGGTCTGGCGCGGCTACTTCGATGGCTGGATCGCCAAGCCGGACCCGGAGGCACAAATGCTCGCCTCGGTCATGTTCGACCTCCGCCCGATTGGCGGGGAGGAAGGGCTTTTTGCCGACTTGAAGGAAGAGACCCTGCGAAAGGCAGCGCGGAACTCGATCTTCACGGCCCACATGATTGCCAACTCGCTCAAACACCATCCGCCGCTCGGCCTCCTTCGCGGTCTGGCGACGATCCGTTCAGGCGAGCATCGCAATCAGCTTGACCTCAAGCACAATGGCGTTGTTCCCATCGTCGATCTGGGCCGGCTCTATGCTCTGCAGGGGCAATTACAACCGGCAAACACCCGCGCCCGGATCGAGGCTGCGCGGGCCGCCGGCATCCTCTCGCCAACCGGCGGGGCCGATCTGCTTGACGCCTATGATCTGATCGCAACGATGCGCCTGGAACATCAGGCGCAGCAGATCAAGGCGGGCAAGGCACCCGGCAACTACCTCAACCCAGCCAACCTGTCCGACTTCGAGCGCAGCCATTTGCGCGACGCGTTCGTGGTGGTCAGAACACTGCAATCTGCCGTCGGATCGGGCAAAGGTGTGTTAGTGTAGGCCCATGTTCGTCGAACTCATCGCCACGATATTCGCCGGAATTGCCTGCGCCGGGGTCATGATGCTGATCAACATCGCAGTGGGACGGCGCCTCCCCCGGTGGTTGACGCCCGCAGCTGCGGGGCTGGGCATGTTGGGCATGACTATCTCAAACGAGTACACGTGGTTCGAGCGCACGGCCGAACGGCTTCCCGAAGGGGTCGAGATTGCCATGACCGTTGAGGAGCAAAGCTGGCTCCGCCCCTGGAGCCAACTCTGGCCCTATACGAAACGCTTCGTGGCGGTGGACACATCGACAGCAAGGAAGAACAACAACCTGCCCGATCAACGCATGATCAGCATCTACTTCTTTGGCCGATGGTCGCCGATCAACGAGGCGCCGATGCTGTTTGACTGCGCGGGCGCCCGGTCGGCCATCCTGATCGACGGCGCAAGCTTCAGCGAAGATGGAAGCGTCACGGATGCCGACTGGCAGGCGATGCCACCCGACGACCCAATCCTGAAGCTGGTTTGCGAGGTGTGACATGCTCACCCGCCTCAGCCTTCGCCTGCGCATCTTCCTGTTTTTCAGCCTTCTGGCAGCAGGGGGCGCGGCGCTGGCAGGCGGGGCGCTGTTCTTCGGCTGGTCGCGTGCGGAGCCTCCGATATCCACGGGGCCTTTCGTCACGGCTTTCTGTCTGTTTGCGTTCCTCAATACCGGGCTCGCCACGGCCATATGGCTGCTCTTCGATGAGCATGTCGCCAAGCCGATCGACAGTCTGGCGGCCGATTTGCGCCTCTGCGCTCATTCAGGCGTCAACAAGGAGATGGACATCGAGGCCGCCAGATTTCTCGGCGATCTCGCCCCTGCGGCAAGCGCCGTCTCAACAACCCTCAGCACCAATGTCATCGATACGGCCGCGCATGTCGCGCAGGAGACGGAGCGGCTTCAGGCCGAGGCCGCCCGTCTGACCGCACTACTGACCGAGATCCCGGTCGCGACCATGCTGGTCAACGCGGCCGACGAAATCGTCCTCTATGACGGTCAGGCTGCAGAGATTCTCTCGCGCATCGCGCCGCCGCGCCTCAAGGCCCCTCTCACGGACTATTTCGATACGGAAAGCCTCAGCGCCGCGCAGGCCAAGCTGACGGCAACACAATCGGAAGTCCCGTTCAAGCTCGCGGGCCATGGGCTCTCACAGTCATTCGATGCGCGACTGAAACAGTTGGAGACCGATGGCTACATGCTGATCCTCGACGTCCCGGATACACCGGGCGACAACATCGAAGCGCGCCCGCTTGTCTACGACTTTGATCTTCTGAGTGCCGAACCAACAGGAGATGCAAGCGATACGCTGCTCCGCGACCATTGCTTCGTAGTTTTCGACACCGAGACCACCGGGCTTTCGACCCAAGATGACGACGTAGTCCAGATCGGCGCGGTGCGCATCCTGAATGGGCGCATCGTGCAGGGTGAAGCCTTCGATACCTACGTTGACCCCGGGCGCCCGATCCCGCCCGCCTCGACCAGAATTCATCGTGTCTCGGATGCCGATGTCGCAAGTGCACCTGATTTCATTACCGCCGGGCGGGCCTTCCACTCTTTCGCGCGCGACGCGGTGCTTGTGGCGCACAACGCGCCCTTCGATCTCGCCTTCTTCCGCAGGCTGGAACAGGATATGGGCGTCGAGTGGAGCCACCCGGTCCTAGACACCGTCCTGATCTCCGCCATTGTTTTCGGCATCACCGAAGATCACTCCCTCGATGCCCTCTGCGACAGGCTTTCCATTGGGATCCCTGCCGAAGCGCGCCACAGCGCGCTTGGTGACGCGATCGCCACGGCAGAGGTGCTGGTCAGGCTCATCCCGCTGCTCGAAGCGAAATCCCTCACGACCCTCGGTGACGTGGTGACCGAGGCCAAGAGCCATGGCCGTCTTTTGAAAGATCTGAATTAGCGCGCCTACACTGACCAAAACCTGAACCGAAGCGGCTGTCTCGACAGTTGAACACCAGCGCTGGCAACGCCGCGAACGCGATGCTAGCTTGATCCCGTATTGCAGAGCTCACCCGGCGCACCGGACGCAGTCGGTTTGTGGGTGCAGTCTGGCCCCCCACAGGCATCCTACAAAAGAAGGGTCTGCCCCTATGGGCTCGAATACACAGCCCTCATCTGATCCAGAAGGTTACGCGGTATCAGAGTCCTTTTGGTCCTTCTCCTTTCTACCGGAGTGGCGCTACGCAAGGAGCGGGCGGCATGGCGCAGGGCGTCTGCCGCTCCACTCCCTCTTCGTCACGCCCGCGCGATCCGGTAGTTGAAGTCGGCCGACCCGATCGCGCCGTAGAGGCGAAGCCAGAATGGCATCATCCCTTCTGTTCCGCGGGCCGCCTCAATCGGGCCGAGGTCAATCGGCTCTGACCAGCCAAAGCTGCGCAAAATCCGCGCGACGGTCGCCTTGGCGGACGCATCATTCCCGCAATAGAACACATCATGCTGTCCCGGCACACGCGACGGGTTGACCATCACCTCGCAGTTCATTGTGTTGAGCGCCTTGACCACACGGGCTTTCGGCAAGGCGGTTTGCAGGGCCTCGCCCGCCGACGTCGTGTTGGACAGATGCGGCAGCAGAGTTGGCGGAAACCCCTTTGACATGTCGAGCGGGTTTGTGACGTCGACAACAACCTTGCCTGCCAGATTGTCCGGCCCGGCCAGTTCTGCAGCCTCCAGCAAGGCGGCCCCCAATGTCGCAAATATGACCAACTCCGCAAACTCTGCCGTTTCGGCAAAGCTGCCGGCCTGCCCGCCGTGGTCCTTGGCCCAGGCAGCCGCTTTTTCATTCCCCGACTCACGCGCGCCCATCATGACTTCATGCCCAAGGCTCGCAAGTTTGGCAGCCAGCGCCTGGCCGACCATCCCTGTTCCCAGCACCCCGATCTTCATCTGCGATCTCCTTCAAGTCTTGCTTGCAGCATCCGTATCCGTCGAAACCAATTGCAAACTCGCCTGTGCGCCGCTTGACGGCCCATCAGGGGAATACGTTCTGTCCACCGACACCAAGCTAGGTGGCTTACTTACCCTTGAGAACACACCAATAGTGGGTCACACTGACCCGGAAATGGAGACAATAGACCAGACCTCGCTGCGCGATCTCACCATCCTGTCCGCCGTCGCGCGCGAGGGCAGCTTTGCCAGCGCCGGCAGATCGCTCGGGCTGCCGCGAAACGGCGTCAGTCGCCACATCGCCATGCTTGAAGATCGGCTCGGCGTCCGCCTGTTTCAACGCACAACCCGTAAAGTCGCACCAACGGAAGCTGCCCGCAGGCTTCTGGCCCAGATTGAGCACCCGCTCGGCCAGATGCGCACGGCTCTGGAAGCGGTCGGCGACCGCAACGAGGCGCTCGAGGGCAACATAACCCTATCGGTCAGCCATGCATTCGGGCGCCATTTTATCATACCGTTCCTCGCAGAGTTTCAGAGGGCCCATCCGGGCATCAGAATTGACCTGCACCTCTCGGATACCATTGAGCCGCTCATCGAGCGCGCGGTCGATCTTGTCATCCGGATCGGCCCCCTGCCCGAAAGCAGCCTGATCGCCCGCAGGCTTGGCAGTATTGAGGCCGGACTGTTCGCCTCGACTGACCTCGTGACAAAGACAGCAGATCCGCATGACGAGGCAATCCTGCGCAACCGGCCCTTCATTGGGTTTCGCGTGCCGGGCAGCGGCCAGTTGCTTGCTCTGCGGACATCGAACCCGAGGGTTGGTCAGGCGCTCGAAGCGCTTGAGCCAGCCTTCATCTGCAATTCTCTTGAGGGTATCCGAGATCTGGTGATGGCAGGACGAGGCGTTGGCGCCTTGCCCCTCTACATGGTCTCACGCGACCTGTCCGCCGGTCGCCTGATCCGGGTTCTTCCGACCGAGCTTACACTTTCGGTCGACGTTCACATCTGTTTCATCTCGCGCCGCCACGCGCCACAGCGCGTACGCCTGCTTCTGGAGCATCTGGCAAAGGACGTGTCACGCAGATTGAAGGCGGCCGAAAGCGAGACAGGCTGATGCTGCGACAACGCGCAAGCGCGCGTCGGGCGTCAGGCTACGCGCGCCCCGCTCGACCAGACACCGCGAAGGATCGGTATCTCATCCGATAGCCGAAACCTGACAAGGTCGGCACGCAGGCCCTCGGCAAGGGCCCCGCGATCTGTGAGGCCGACCGCCTCCGCCGGGTTCGCGGTAACCGTGGCCAGCCCGCGCGCAAAGTTGTCCCAGATCCGGCCAAGACTCACTGCCCCCATCAGGAGCGCCGCCGGAACATAGTCCGACGAGAGGATATCGAGAAGGCCGTGGCGGGCCAGTTCGGTCGCTGAAACATTGCCCGAATGTGACCCGCCGCGCACAAGATTGGGCGCCCCCATGATCACTGCGATCCCTGCGTTGCGGGACGCTTCGGCAGCCGCGATTGTCGTTGGGAACTCCGCCAGACGGACGCCCTGGCCCTCGGAATGCACAACCTGATCGACGGTGCCGTCGTCGTGGCTGGCCAGCGTTGCTCCATAGCGCCGCGCGGCGGCGACCGCCTCTGCCTCATGCCGGGCGCCAAGCTCCTCCTGCAGGCAACGCAGGTGCTGAACATGGGCTGCAAAGGCTTCGGCGCTGACCGGATATTTGCTGCGCACATAGGTCTCGTATTTCGACAGATCGGCGAACTGGCGCTGACCCGGTGTGTGGTCCATCAGGCTGACGATGCCGACGCGATCAGCCAGGCCGAACTCATGCAGTTCATCGACCAGTGTTTCTGAGCAGATCTCGGCCCTGAGATGCAAATGGTGGCTGATCCTGAGCGCCTCGGCATCGCGCATCGCCAGGATCTCGTCGGCCAGTTGCCTGGCATAGCGGCGATAGCCGAACTTCGTGTCGGTCACGATCGAGCCCACGCGGAGCGCATCGAATACGGTCGTGATGCCCGCCCCTGCCAGTTCCGCATCATGGGCGACAATTGCAGCATGATGCGGCCAGTCGACCATTGGGCGCGGGTGGATATGCCGTTCGAGATTGTCGGTGTGCAACTCGATCAGTCCGGGAGCCACGAAATCCCCTTCGCAGTCGAGCGCACCGGCAGGCACGCTCGTGCCCTGGCTCAGGGCCACAATCTGTCCGCCACGCACCTGAAGGCTGCCGTCCACGATCTCGCCTGGTAGGACAAGCTTGGCATTGGCAAGGGTGAAGTCTTCTGTCATCGGGGTGTCACGGTTGGTCGCCACTGGGGTTGCGTCGAAGACGGGGGACAGGATGCGTTTTTCACGCTACGCGATCTACTATACACCGGAAAAGAGTCCGCTGGCGGCTTTTGGCGCCTCCTGGCTCGGCTGGGACGCTCTGGAGGGACGTCTTGTACCACACCCTGAGGTCCGGGGCCTTCCGAAACCGGTTGCCGAGCTGACCCGGACGCCGCGGAAGTATGGTTTTCACGGGACGCTTAAGCCACCCTTCCGATTGGCCGCTAGCACAGATGAGGCAGGGTTGCGGGCCTCAGTGGCGGCCCTCGCAGCGCAGATGGCGCCCGTTGTGCTGCAGGGTCTGGAGCTCGCCCATCTTGGTTCGTTTCTGGCCCTGACACCGCAGGGCGATGCAGCCGCGCTGGCAGCACTGGCCGGAAGGGTCGTGCAGGAGCTCGACCCGTTTCGCGCACCGCCAGGCGAAGAGGAATTGACACGCCGCAGACAGTCTGGACTGTCCGCACGTCAGGAGGAGCTGCTTCTTCGGTGGGGCTACCCTTATGTCCTCGACCAGTTCCGGTTTCACCTGACCCTGACCGGTCGCCTTGAACCGGCTGAGCTGGCGGCTGTCGAGGCGGCACTTCGCCCCGTTATCACTCCGCTCCTCCCGTCGCCCTATGTCATCGGGGATCTGACACTGCTCGGCGAAGACAAAGCGGGGCACTTTCACCAGATCGCCCGCTATGCTCTCACCGGATAGGAGCCCTCCAGACACATTCAGAGAATCGCTGTCCATCGCCGTTCAGCCCCCCAATTGTGGCGACAACCGCCACAATCGCCCTCTTACGGCGGTGCCCCACACCGCCCCTGCGTCGAACCCAGCCATGTCGTCTCAACCACCGGCTGACTTGCGGGCAGATTTCCGCCCAATCGGAAACAATTGCGGCAGAAAGGCGCAATTTCAGTCATTCGCGCGCCTTATTTGCCGGTTTGAACTGTATTCAGATCGCAGACCAAGGAAGGGAGCTGAGCGCGATGGACCTCTTGTCAATGGAAGGCATCCTGCCATCTTGGCTTGCGACGTGGCATGTGGTGCTGGTGTGTTGGTTTGTTGTCGTCGCCGTGATCGGCATCGGCTTCCTGAAGTCAAAGGCGCAGCGGGCGAGCGGGTCAGAGCCGACAATGACCGGCCTTGTGTCAAACCTGATAAAGGGGAATGCCAAGGACGAGAAGGATCCGGGGAGTTTTCTCCGGAAGCGCTAAGCGCAACTGGCCCTATCGAAAAGTCCAGACTTCATATTTGCAATTGAACGGGCGCTCTGCAAACGTTGCGCGATGCTGTTCGCAATGAGGCGCCCGTTATGCATCTGCCCTGGCTGAGCCGACAAACCCTCAGCGTCCGCAAAATGGCGGAGCGCAACTAGTGTCACGCCCCCCTTTCAAAGGTAGTTTCACGCAGCAGGAGCCCATTCCGGAGGCGGGCCTCGCGGCGGCGCTGGAGGTGCTGCAGTCCGGGCGGTTGCATCGCTATAACCTCGCACGGGGTGAAGAGGGCGAGGTGTCGGCGCTGGAGCGGGAATATGCGGCGTGGCAGGGCGCACCTTACTGTCTGGCGGTCGCCTCGGGCGGGCAAGCCATGCAGATCGCCCTTCGGGCCGCGGGGCTCGGTCCGGGCGACAAGGTTCTGACCAATGCTTTCACCCTCGCGCCTGTACCAGGCGCCATTGCTGGCGTCGGGGCCGAGCCCGTGCTGGTCGAGATCACAGACGACCTTGTGATCGACCTGGAGGATCTGGCGGCAAAGGCCGCAGCCTCGGGCGCGCGGTGTCTGCTGCTGTCCAACATGCGGGGCCATCTCTGCGACATGGACCGGCTGGAGGCGATGGCGGTTGAGCTTGACCTGACCGTCATCGAGGATTGCGCGCACACGATGGGGGCCCGCTGGAACGGCCGCCTTTCGGGGAGTTTTGGCCTTGCCGGCTGCTTCTCGACCCAGACCTACAAGCATATGAACTCCGGCGAAGGCGGGCTGCTGACCTCTTCGGATGCGGCCTTCATGGCGCGGGCGACGATCCTGTCAGGCAGCTACATGCTGTATGAGCGCCACGGCGCGGGGCCACCCCTTGAGACCTTTGCCGATATCCGGCTCGACACGCCCAACATGTCGGCGCGGATGGACAACCTGCGCGCGGCGATCCTGCGCCCGCAACTGGCGGACCTCGACAGGAGCATCGCCGCCTGGAATACGCGCTACGACCGCATTGCCGGTCACCTGGCCGGGCACAACGCGATCCGCCTGCCCCACCGGCCGGAGGAGGAGTTCTATGTCGGCTCCTCGATACAGTTCTCGCTGCCCGGCATAGCCCCCGATGACGCGGCCTGGTTTCTGGAAGAAACCCGCCGCAATGGGGTCGAGCTGAAGTGGTTCGGCGCGCCAACCCCCACGGCCTTTACCTCTGCCCATCAGAGCTGGCGCTACGTGCCACCGCATCACCTGCCCGAGACCGACCGGGTCCTCTCCAGCCTCTTCGACATGCGCTTGCCGCTGACGTTCAGCCTGGAGGATTGCGACCTGATTGCGGGCCATATCCTGGACGCGGCCACCGTGCTCGCCCTGTCGGATCGAGCCCGGGCGCTGCCCTGACCCGGGCGCCCCTTGTGCCCAAGTCGTCACAGGTCTGTGGCCTGTCGGCAACGTCCAGAAGCTGTACAGAAGACGTCCAGAAAACGTCGGGCACGCCCGCACATCGCGTCCGGACTGCATGAGTCCAGTTTCAGGCCCGGCTACGAGCGGAGGCGCGCGAGGTGAGGAACAGCCTTTATCCGGTTCTGCGCGCCGCACCCACAATCACACCAAAAGTGATCACGCCCACAGAGTGCCGCGAAAACCTGCGGACGGACTTCAGTGGTCATTGCAATGATAAGTTGCACCGGTAGACTGGGTTAACCAAAGCTTAAAACATAGAAGGTTCATGGCTCATGAACATGCCCTTTAAGCAGGATGCCCGGCTCGGGCGTTTGGAAACGGTACTCGGTAAAGACAAACTTGTTCTCTTGCGCTTCGACGGCTCGGACCATGTGAATGGGCTGTTTGACTATCATGTCGAGGCGCTCAGCACCGAACAGAACATCGATTTCGACCAGTTGATCGGGACGCATGCCAGCATCGAGATGCAGACACGCAAGAATGGCCCGCGCTGGTTTGACGGGATCGTCACCCAGGCCCGCTGGGCGGGCGTCGGCGAGAACGGAAACCTCTACAGACTGACGCTCAAGCCATGGCTTTGGATCGCCCGGCAGCGCCGCCAGCAGCGGATCTTTCACACCCAGACCGCGCCCGAAATCATCGAGACGGTGCTCGGCGCCTATGCGCGTCTCGGCCGCCCGCATCTGGAGTTGCGCCTTGGCCGCACCTACCCCGAGCTTGAATACACGGTCCAGTACCGCGAGAGCGACATGGCCTTTGCCTGCCGCCTGATGGAACGGTTCGGGATCAGCTATCACTTCATCCACAAACAGGGGAACCACACGGCCGTCCTGACGGATTCCATCGAGAAGCACGACAACGTGCCCGGCGGCAGCCGACCCTACAAAGGTGTGGATGGCCACCATCAGGCCGATGAGGAGCATTTCTGGGAGTGGCATCCGGAGCGAAATCTCGTCACCGGGGCGGTGCGCCTGATTGACTACAATTTCAAGACGCCGACGGCCGCCATGGAGGTCGACCAGATGGGCGACGCGGCCTATGCGGAAGGCCAGCATGAGGCTTATGACTATCCCGGCGACTACCTCGATCAGGGAGAGGGTCGGGGCGTCGCCAATCTGCGCACCCTGCAGGAGCGGGGACAAGACCGGCGGCACCGCGCTGTGGGCGATTGCACTGCGCTGGGGGCGGGGATGCGACTGAGCCTGACCGGCGATCAGGTGCCGGGCGTCAAGGGCACGAACTATCTGTGTCTCTCCGCGAACCACTCTTATGTGTCCGATTCCTATGGCTCGGGCGGGCCCGTCAGCGACGGCTATGCCTACACCGGCTCCTACGTGATGATGCCGGCGGACGCGCCGCTCGCCCCGCGACGCAAGTCACCGATGCCCACGATCCAGGGGCCGCAAACCGCGACCGTTGTCGGCGAGGGCGAGATTGATTGTGACGAATATGGCCGGATCCTCGTTCAGTTTCATTGGGACCTTGAGGCCGCCCATTCAATGCGCTGCCGGGTCGCCCAGATCTCGGCCGGGAAGGGCTGGGGAGGCATGGTCATCCCGCGGATCGGCATGGAGGTGGTCGTCGAGTTTCTGGAGGGCGATCCGGACAAGCCGCTGGTCACGGGCTGTGTCTATAACGGCAAGAACGATGTGCCCTACGGGCTGCCCGGGAACAAGACGCGGACAACGATCAAATCCCAGACCCATCAGGGCGCGGGCTATAACGAGTTGCGCTTCGAAGATCAGGCCGATCAGGAAGAGATCTTCATGCACGCGCAGAAGGACCACAACACCGTCATCGAGAATGATGAAACCCACCAGATCCTGAATGACCGGATGAAATCAGTCACCCGGAACCAGACGGAGAGCATCGGCAACAACAAGACGATCTCGGTCGGGAACGATCACCACGAAAGCGTCGATGGCGAGAAGTCCGAGACGATCAAGCGCGATTATAGCACGACGGTGACCGAGGGGGATCAGTCGGTGACGGTGCTGCAGGGCATGCACACCACCACCGTCGAGAGCGATCAGCGCGTGACGGTCAAGACCGGTAACCAGTCGACCGTCATCGAGACCGGCGACCAGACGACAACCGTCGAGACCGGCGACCGCCATGTCCAGGTGTTGAGTGCGGGGCACTACCGGACGGTCAAGAATGACATCGTCACGGTCTCGGAAAGCGGGGCGGTGGTGGTCAAGGCCGCGCAGGCCGTCATTCTGGAGGCGCCCAATATCGTGCTGAAAGCGGACGATGCCAATTTCATCAGCGTCAGTCAGGGTGCGGTTGTCATTGAGGGAAGCCAGACCCTGATCAACCCGCGCGAGGCGGCCCCCGAGACCTGACACCCCGTCGAAGACAAGGAACCTGGGATGGCGAAATGCGTCACCGAAGACTTCACCCTGAAGATCCCCTCCGATTGGGCGGATCGCAGCATGATCACATGGGTCGCGCCCAATGACGGGCGGCGCAAGGTTCTGCCGAACATCCTTTGTTCAAAGGATGTGATGAAGAACGGTGAGGACCTCGACACCTTCGTCAACCGCCAGCTTAAGGAGCTGATGACGAAGGTGAAGAACTTCAAACTCGTAAAGCGTGAGAATGCGCTGTTTGGCGGCAAACCGGCGGTGGTTCTGCAGTTCTGCATGAAGCCGCAGGAGACGATGCTGAAGCAGCACCAGGTGTTTTTTGTAGCAAATCCGAAGAGTACGACAGTCAATACAGTGGTCGCGACGTCCGCCGAGAGCGATTTCGCGGAGTTCGAAGCGACGTTCAATTCAATACTTGGGTCCGTGTCCTGGAATAGCTGAGGGCGGTTATGCCTGCTGCGTTAGCGGCCGCACATGTCGGCCACCAGATTGAACATTCGGCCTCGATGTTCGGCTTTATTGCCGGCGCGGTTGTGGGGCTTGCCGTGGGGGTTGCGGTGGTGGCGGCAACCGTGGCCACGGGCGGCGCGGCACTGGCCGTGATTGCGGCGGTCGGGGGGGCCGTCGCCTCCACCGGAGGCATGGCACTTGCCGGAAAATACATAGGAGAGGCGATAAAGAACCCGCACGGTCCGATCGCGACCGGATCGCCGAATGTCCTGTTCGGTCCCGCGCGCATGCCCGCCGCCCGCGCTATTCAGGACGTGGCGACCTGCAAGAACCACGGCCCAAAGCGCATCGCCCTTGGCAGTGACAGCGTGTTCATCAACACCTTCCCGTCCGCACGGCGCACCGACAAGACGGAATGCGACGGGACCATCGGCTCGGACATCGACCATATCTTCATCGGGGCCGAGACGGCGCAGTATCTTGAGATCGAAAGCGAAGTGCCCGAATGGATGGTCAGCATTGCCGAGGGCATGGTGATTGTCGGCTCAGCCGTCGCACTGGTCTTTGGCGCGGCTGCCGCGGCCGTCGCGGGCGGTGTCTGCGGGCTGATCAGCTTCGGCACCACGGTAGCGACCAGCGTTGTCGGCGGCCTCGTCGGCTCGACAGTAGGCGGCTATATCGGCGGCGCCCTCGGCGGGGAGCTTGGGCAGCGGATCGGCGAGGTCGGTGGCGGTATCCTCGGCGGCATCTTCGGAGCTCGGGTCGGCAGCCGTTTTGCCACTGGCCACC
>JAAUYD010013829.1_pt1 | contig 14155 bp, 10 predicted proteins | sample 7278101 | NCBI WGS metagenome assembly JAAUYD01 (sample SAMN14350128, study PRJNA611818) | marine sediment metagenome | isolation source: surface marine sediment (0.6m) | place: French Polynesia: Moorea | collected 2018-08
CATTCTGATTTTTAACATATAATGCTTTCGTTCCTTCTGCTCCTACATGCATAGATACAACCACAATATTTGCCCTTCTTTTTGCTGCTTTCACCAAAGCGGAAGCAGTTTGTAAATCGTGGATGGAATTGTACCTTTGATAAGGAGCAAAACCAATCATCGCAACAGTCATATTTTTCTTTTCTAAAAACAGAATTTGATTTTTATGACCAACTGTTTGAATACCATAATTGGCGAAGTTTTTCACTGTATCTCGAAATCCGACTTTGCCAAAATCGAAAGCATGATTGTTAGCTATATTGAACACATCAAAACCAACATCAGCAAATAATTTGGCATAGCTTGGTGGAGAACGAAAAGCAAATACTTTTCCTCTGCTTGTGTCTTTATAAGTGTAGGGATAGGTAGTTAGAGTGCTTTCAAAGTTACCAAATAATAAATCGGCTCTTTTTAAATATTTCCTCACTGATGGGCGAATCAAGCGATTTTTATTCCGGGGAAGTCTGTAATTAGGATAATTAGTTCCCGGGATTACGTCTCCAACTGCTTGGATATTGATAGTTTCTGCAACAGTAGGTTCGGGGAGGAAAGGGGGTAACTTATGAAAATCTGGCAATAGTTTAGAAGCTTTAGCAACTTTACTGGTGGTAGTACTTGCATGGGATGGTTGCAATTGACCAAAACGGATAAATAATCCGATGCCAATACCCACAGAAAAGCAACAACTGAGAAAACTCAAAGATAGCAACCGTCCTAATTGCCGATTAATCATGGATGCACTCCTCATATTCTGGAATTATTTTACATCAGAAAAGAATCCTAATTTTGGCGTTGCCCAATTGAACTATGAATTTATGATTGCTATCTAGCAAAAGCCCCCTAAATCCCCCAATTATGGGGGACTTTGAAAATTATTGTCCCCCCAATTTTGGGGGTTAGGGGGCGTTTCAGTGAAAGCTTGGCTAAATTAGATAACTTGTATGTACACCATAGAAGTGGGTTAAAACTCTCCCGCTAAAGCATCAACACAACGCTCGCACAGTAAGGGATGTTCTGATGATTCTCCCACATGGGTAGAGTAATTCCAACAGCGATCGCATTTTTGTCCTTCTGCTTTCACTACTTCAACTACTACATCAGCATCAGTCGGTGCAGAATCCATTAGTTCAACTTGAGAAGCTATAAATAGATAACGTAATTCATCTACCCCATTACCTTGTTCTTTTGAACTATGGGAATTGGGATTGAGGGTTTGCAAACGCTGACGTAATTTCTCATCATTAACATAAAGTTTTATCTTGGCTTCTAGAGAAGAGCCGATAAACTTTTCAATGCGGCGCTGTTCTAACTCCTTATTTACTTCTGTGCGAATTTTCCGCAACTCTTCCCAAAAAGCGGCTAATTCGGGATTATGCCATTTATCTTCTACCTGCACCCAACCAGCTTCAAACACCGATTTATAGGGTGTTTTATAGGGAAGAAACTGCCAAATATCCTCCGCCATATGACATAACACAGGTGCGATTGCTCGGGCGATATTTTCCAACGCAATCTGCAACACCGTTTGACAACTGCGGCGACGGAAACCATCGGCTGCGCTGATATACAATCTATCTTTCGCAGCATCCAAATAGAAGTTGGATAAATCCACCACACAGAAATTTTGTACCGTTTGGAAAAAGCGGAAAAACTGGTAATTATCAAAGGCTTTTGTCACATCACTGAACACCTCCGTCATCCGATGCAACATATACTTATCTAATTCCGGTAACTCCTCAAAGGGAACAGCATCCTTTTGGGGGTCAAAATCATGTAAATTACCCAACAAAAACCGGGCTGTATTGCGAATCTTTTGTCGCACATCCCCCATTTGCTTGAGGATATTCATACCCAAGGGTACATCCGAGGTGTAATCTACCGAAGACACCCACAACCGCAACACATCAGCACCATAGGGAGGTTCTTGCTTTTGGTTTTTCCCACCATTAATCACAACCCTAGGATCGACAATATTTCCCAAGGACTTACTCTGCTTCCGTCCTTGTTCATCCAAAGTAAAACCGTGGGTTAACACAGTTTTATAGGGTGCAATCCCATTGACAGCCACACTAGTAAGCAAACTCGATTGGAACCAACCACGGTGCTGATCCGAACCTTCTAAATATATATCAGCAGGGTAACGCAATTCCGGACGCTGCTTAACTACCGATGCCCAGGAAGAACCGGAATCAAACCATACATCCATAGTATCCGTACCTTTACGGTAAGACCTACCATTATTGCGGTAACTTTCCGGTAACAATTCCTCCACCGACAATTCCCACCAAGCATCAGAACCCTTTTCCGCAATAATAGCTTGCACGTGGTTGATACTTTCCTCATTCAGCAGGGGTTCCCCCGTTTCCTCATCATAAAATACCGGAATTGGTACACCCCAATTACGCTGACGGGAAATACACCAATCAGAACGCTCCGCCACCATAGGCGTAATCCGGTTTTCCCCTTGGGCCGGAATCCATTGTACCGAAGAAATAGCCTTAAGCGCCTCTTCCCGGAAACCAGCCACGGAAGCAAACCACTGTTCTGTGGCCCTAAAAATCGTTGGCTTCTTCGTCCGCCAATCATAGGGATACTTGTGGCTATAGGCTTCTTCCTTCAACAAACAACCCGCCTGGGTTAAAGCATCAATTATCCCCTGGTTACCATCCACCAGCACATTCAACCCCGCAAACCGTCCCGCTTCTTCCGTAAACTTACCAGCATCATCCACAGGGGAGAGAATCGGCAAACCATAACGCTGACCAACAATGTAGTCTTCTTGACCATGGCCAGGGGCAGTATGTACCAACCCCGTACCCGACTCCGTAGTGATGTAATCCCCGCCAACCACCACCGGACTTTCGCGATCGAACAGGGGATGCTTGTAAGTTGAATGTTCTAAATCTTGCCCCTTGAATGTGGATTTTACGGTTAATTGCAATCCTAAAGTCCCAGCTAGACTCTCAACTAAGTCAGCTGCGACAATCAAATACTTGGCAACGGATACAACGGATGTAGCGGATGATTTGTCTGCTATGTCCGACTTACTAGCGAGTGATTCATCCGTTACATCCGCGACAGCATCCGTTGCCAGTGATTCATCCGTTACATCCGCTACAGCATCCGTTGCCAATTCCACCACCGCATAATTCAACTCACCATTCACCGCCACCGCCAAATTACCAGGGATAGTCCAAGGAGTCGTCGTCCAGATAGCCACAGCCAAACTTGGCAAATACTCCACCAACTGGGATACACCATCCCCCAAACTCTTCACTGGGAAAGCAGCATAAATACTGCGGGAAGTATGCCCTTCTGGATACTCCAACTCCGCTTCCGCCAAAGCAGTCCTGGAACTGGGACTCCAGTGAACCGGCTTTAAACCCCGGTATATGTATCCTTTTAACACCATCTGCCCGAAAACACCGATTTGTGCAGCTTCATATTCCGGCTTCAGAGTCAGATAAGGGTTTTCCCAGTCACCCCAAACACCATAGCGTTTAAAACTTTCCCGCTGTTCTTTCACCGTCGTTAGGGCGAATTCTTTAGCTTTCTGTCGCAATCCCAAAGGACTGAGATTTTGCCGTTCTGCGGACTTCATTTTTTGCAGAACTTTCAGCTCAATGGGCAAACCATGACAATCCCAACCCGGTATATAACGAACCTTACGCCCTTTTAATAAATGGTAACGGTTAATAATATCTTTTAAGATTTTGTTTAAAGCGTGACCCAGATGGAGAGTACCATTAGCATATGGTGGTCCATCGTGCAATATAAATAATTCGCCTGGGTTTTCTTGGGAAAGGCGATCGTAAATTTGGTTATCTGACCAAAATTTCTGGATTTCCGGCTCTCGCTTGATGGCGTTAGCCCGCATATCAAATTTTGTCTGGGGGAGATTTACCGTATCTTTGTAGCTTCCAGGTTCTGTCACAGTATTGATAATAGAAGGATCTGAATTATATGATTATGAGCGATCGCTACCTAGGTGTTCAACCTGGGCAACTTATATCTTAATGAGGCGAGAGTCTTCCCCACCTCCCACAAAAGAGTCAAATATTCCTATGGTAATGCGAAATTAGCAGAGGCGGAGTATTCTATTTTTGATGCAATACCCTAGAAGGGTATCGCTACACGGACAAAGCCCACCTTCGTGGGCTAAGAGGGTTTTATAGCCCACGTAGGTGGGCTTGGTTCGTATAGCCCCAGGCTTTAGCCTGAGGGTTTTTTGGAAAAATGGGATGCTCCCTGCTGTTTGTATAGTCCCAGGCTTTAGCATGAGGGTTAATTAACGGCTTTTTTCCGTAGATACCCATAATGATTTTAGTTACAATACAGCAAATACTGCTGCTTTGGGGTTAATTCCAACTAGAGCTACTGTATATGTCAGTAATGCTGGAATTTAGTTCCATTAAATGTGGTGAGAAGAAATTTCTGAGTTGGAATATGAAAATCTTGATTTTGGCAGCAATTCCCAACGGTGGTTTACGCTTGGATCAGGAAATACGAGAAATTGGAGAAGCTATCCGCAGAGCAAATAAACGGCATTTATTTGATATTAGGACAGCAAATGCTGTTCGTCCCCAGGATATTCGCCGTGCAATTGCAGAGGAAAAACCTGAAATCGTCCATTTTTGCGGACACGGCTTGGAAGATGGCAGTTTACTGCTGGAGGATGATGGAGGACACAACAAATATGTCTCACCAGAAGGGCTGGCAGCACTTTTTCAGTTGCACATGAATTATGTCAACTGTGTAGTGCTAAATGCTTGTTACTCCGCCAAAACTGCGGCAGCTATTAGTAAATACATTAATTATACAATTGGCATGAATCAGCCAGTTGGAGATTCAATTGCAATCAAATTTGCTCAGGGTTTTTATGATGGCTTAGGGTATGAGATAGAAGAGAATCAAGATATTTTTAAAAGGGGTTTTGATGAAGGTTTAGTTGCGATGAAAATGGAAAACTGCTCACAGGGAGCAATTCCAATTTTGTTGCAGAAAGTATCAGGAAGAAAGAACTCATCTCCATCAACGGAGTTAAGAACATTTGAATTTAATGTAGTTACTATTCGTAAAGACAATAAAGGCGAATGGATAACTCGCCGTGAGACGACACCAAGGCAAAATCAGTGTTTTACTCAACAGTTGAGCGATGGAATTGAACTAGAGATGGTAAAGATTCCCCGTGGTACTTTTAAAATGGGTAGTCTCACAACGGAAGAAGGTAGCGATGATTCTGAACGCCCCCAACACCAAGTAACAGTTCCATCCTTCTTCATGGGCAAATATCCCATCACGCAAGCGCAATGGCGAACATTGGCGAGGATTGTGCATCTCCAAGTTAATCGCCACTTAGATCCAGATCCCTCATACTTCAAAGGTGATAATCTTCCTGTAGAGCGTGTTTCCTGGTACGATGCAGTTGAATTTTGCGATCGCTTATCCCAATATACAGGAAAACAATATCGCCTCCCCAGTGAAGCCGAATGGGAATATGCCTGTCGTGCTGGTACTAGAACCCCTTTTCATTTTGGTGAGACTATTACCACTGATTTAGCTAACTACAATGACAATTATGGTTCAACAACAGATGTAGGCAGTTTTCCACCCAACGCTTTTGGTTTATACGATATGCATGGCAATGTGTGGGAATGGTGTCTTGATGATTGGCATTCTAACTATAAAGGTGCGCCTACAGATGGCAGTCCTTGGTTTGATAAGAATGATAATCTTTATCAAAAATCTGGGCTAGCCGTTCTGCGGGGCGGTTCGTGGATCTTCAATCCTGACTACTGCCGCTCGGCGTGCCGCCTCAACGATTTTGCGGGGCGCGACAACATCTACTACTATGTTGGTTTTCGTGTTGTTTGCGCGTTTGGGAGGACTCTCCAGTAGCCCTTTATACTTTATCTCTTTTCCCCTTTACACTTGTTCTTTTTCCCTTCTTGAGCGTAACGGAGTGGAGCGATCTAAAAATTTTTTTCAAATTAACCTATACATATAATTCACACTGTTGAAAAATATAATTTACCGCAGCAAATAAATTATCTAAATCTTGAATTACATACAAATTTTTATTTCTTGTAAAAACATCTGCCTTTAGCTTGCCAAACTGCCATACTTTCCCATTAGAAACAATCCCAAAAACATCATCATCAAAATTATCATTTATGCGCTGCACTGCTATCATTGACGCTAAACACTGACCCCAACCCTCTGCAAATTTATCTTGTTTCGCTTCCACTGTTAAAAAATAAGGCTTATCAAACACAACAGTACCGAGGGGATTTCGCTGAGTAACTATATAATCAGGAATGCCAGATAAATCTTCATCATAAATTAGTGTTTCATGGCTCCAAAGGGTTAATTTATGCCGGTAAGGTTTCCAAACTTCCTTTAAAACTGGATAAATTAAATTCTCACAAATAGCATCTTCTGAATTATCAACAACTCCATCGGTAAATAACAAATCTAACTCTTCTTTAAAGGAGTCTTTCACTGGAAATTCAACTTCCAGCATAAAGTTAGCTTGTACATACTTGATTTGGAATTTCTTGATAACTGTGCTGATATTTTTGTAATTGCTAAATGCCATTATGTTCACCTAGCTTGAAAATAGTTAAGAGTTAAGAGAATATCTTGAAAATAAGCTTACTCTGTCCTGACGAACATCCCTCTCCTTAATAAGGCTAAGGTGTACATAATAAGTTATCAAATTCCCAATATTCTCACCGAAAACCTCACCCTGTCCTGACGGACATCCCTCTCCTTAATAAGGAGAGGGAAAGATTTTTACGCAGTAAAAAGCGAGGGTGAGGTTTTTCATGTTTGGTTGTGTACAAACATTCATAAGAGACTATCTTGAAAAGATTGTAATATAAACATTTCTCACCCTACGAAATTTGCTCCTTTACCCATTGTCGAAATGCTCTTAAGGCAGGACTTCTACCAACATTCCGACTCTGCTCCACAAACTGGGGAATCACTTGTAAAATTGGCAAATTAGGAAAAGTAGGACTAATTTCCGACTGAATATATTTACCATCCCGAAGAATATTTATTTGCAACTTACCATCTTCATATTTCCACAGCTCAGGTACTTGTAAAGCCTCATAAGCATCCAGTTGAGTCTTAGAAGTTACATCCACTTCAATTACCAAATCTGGTGGTGGATCGACCTTTAAATCTATTCGCTCCTTACCAATCATTTTGCCATGATTTTGAATGTAGAAACTGTCATCAGGTTCCACGCCTTGAGCCATATCTTCCCGTTTAAAAGTAGTGGAGCCAAAAGTTTCACAATCAATCTCTAACTCCTCCAGCAAAATTTTTACCAAATCCCCAATAATTACTTTGGCTTTTTCATGCTTTGGTAATGGCATTCTAATCTCTAAAGTTCCCTGACTGTAAGCCAAACGAGCTGTCCTATGGTCGCCCAGTTCTGCTAAAATTGCCTCAAACTCTTGCCATGTAACTTCATGGAACATTACCCTGTGTCCTGGGGGAACACTTAATTGTCGCAATTGCAGTGTTACCATCCAAACCTCATAGTCAAAAGTAGATCACAGATTACACTGATTTCACTGATTTGTGCGATCCGGAAATCCATGATCTAAGATTTATTGCCTAGCTTGAAAATATGCTCACAAAACTTCCAACAAAAGCTTGATAATCAGTCATGTTTGTGGTAGGAGTCTCAGCCCTCAGTAGAAGTGTCAGGTGGTTTCTCTTCTGCGTCAGATTTAGGAGGGGGAGCAACTTCTGCCGTTGTTGGTGGAGTCTGTGACTGAGTTTCTGATGCTTCCACTGGTTCTGCTTCCACGGATTCCGACTCAGGTGATAGGGGTGTTGGTGGAGTTAATTCTGACTCATTCTCAGTTTTTGCCTCCGTTACTGTTTCGGCTAAATCTTCTGACTCATTCTCAGTTTTTGCGGCTACATCTGTAGTCTGTTCTCCAGTTTCCGTAGCTGTAGCCTCCTCCGTTGAATTAGATTCTTCACCAGCAGTAGCAATCACATCAATAGTAGCTTTATTTAAAATGGTAGAATCAGTTGCGTTGGTTTGAGTAGTTGCAGGTTTTTTCTTCATCCCTGCAAAAATTCCACCCAGGCTGCTGGTTAACCCTCCGATCTTTTCACTGATGGAAACTTTTGTTACCTCATCCTGAATATTTGTCTGTACTTCTGCTGAGGTAGGCATGGGAGTTTGTTGTGTTTGTGGTACAATTTGACGGCGTAATGACATGGTTTGCCAGCCAAACCATCCTAATAGGGCTACACTAGCTACATGACCAAGCAATAGCCCGCCAGTAATGCGTCGTGCAAATACCCATAACACTAATCCATAGAAAAGTCCCACACCACTCCAGATAAAATCATTCTTGCGGTGAACTTCTGGGAAAAAGAAAGCAGCTAAGTATATTGCTATACTACCAATGGCAACTGCCAATGCCAGGACGTGTGCCAGCATATTGTAGTTACTCCTTACTGTGTCAATTGATCAGATATTGTAATTTGGCAGATTTTGCAAGTAAATTGTGAACTTTGATACAAATTACAATTAATTATCTGTATAAATTGGGTCTTTTTTGTAATGTACGTGAACTCTTAATGTCTTCTTTAGGAGAGAAAAGAAATTCTCGGACTAACCTAAAAATAAAAGGAACCGCAAGAGTTAGCCAAAAAACAACACAAATGTTATGACACTACAAAGCTTTGGTGTGATTGGTTTAGCCGTAATGGGCGAGAATATTGCTCTCAATGTGGAGCGCAATGGCTTCCCAATTGCGGTTTATAATCGTTCTCGTGAAAAAACAGATCGATTCATGGCGGAACGTGCCCAGGGCAGAAATGCACAGGCTTCATTTACCCTGGAGGATTTTGTTGCTTCCCTAGAACGTCCCCGCAAAATTTTAGTCATGGTACAAGCTGGTAAGCCAGTAGATGCCGTGATTGGACAGTTAAAGCCCTTATTGAATGAAGGGGATATTATTATTGACGGTGGTAACTCTTGGTATGAAGATACCGAACGCCGTACCCAGGAATTAGAACCCACTGGATTACGCTACCTTGGTATGGGTGTGAGTGGTGGTGAAGAAGGTGCCCTGAATGGTCCGTCTTTAATGCCTGGAGGTACGGAAAGTTCTTACCAGTACCTTTCACCTATTTTCAACAAAATTGCGGCTCAAGTCGATGATGGTCCTTGTGTTACCTATATTGGACCAGGTGGTTCCGGTCACTATGTAAAAATGGTACACAACGGCATTGAGTATGGCGATATGCAGTTGATTGCTGAAGCATATGACTTGCTCAAAAATGCCGCTGGGTTGGATAGTAAGCAGCTACATGAAGTATTCTCCGAGTGGAATACCACCGACGAGCTCAACTCTTTCTTGATTGAAATTACCGCCAATATTTTCCCCTACATCGATCCAGATACCAAAAAGCCCTTGGTAGAGTTGGTTTTGGATGCAGCAGGGCAAAAGGGAACTGGACGCTGGACAGTACAAACCGCTTTGGATTTGGGCGTACCCGTACCTACCATTGTGGCGGCGGTTAATTCTCGGATTATTTCTTCCTACAAAGACGAGCGGGTAGCTGCTTCTAAGCAACTGACTGGTCCTAGTGGCAAGTATGATGGGCAGACTAAGGAATTTATTAATATGGTGCGTGATGCCCTTTATTGTTCCAAAATCTGTTCTTATGCCCAGGGTATGGCGCTGCTATACAAAGCTTCTAATACCTATAACTGGAATTTACAGTTGGGTGAAATGGCGCGGATTTGGAAAGGCGGTTGTATTATTCGTGCTGGCTTCTTGAATAAAATTAAGAATGCCTATGCAGAAAATGCTTCCTTGCCCAATCTGTTATTAGCTCCCGAATTTAAGCAGACAATTCTCGATAGACAAAATGCTTGGCGTTCAGTCATTATGACTGCGGCTAAACTAGGTATTCCTGTACCTGCATTTAGTGCTTCTTTGGATTACTTCGATAGCTATCGTAGAGAACGCTTGCCCCAAAATCTTACCCAAGCACAACGGGATTACTTTGGCGCGCACACCTACAAGCGCATCGATAAGGAAGGTGTATTCCACACTGAATGGGTTCCCGTTGAGGAATCTAAAAAGTAAGTTTTTTGGGTATGAGATTGTCAAAAGTTTGACACTGAATACTTTTTATGGCGATCCTGAATTTCAGGATCGCTTTTTTTATGGTTGACGGTTGACAGTTGACAGTTCTTTAATCGAACAATACTGTCCTAACCAATATGTCCATTGCTATGAAACCTCACCCCCCATAAGGTTATACCAATTCAAATAATGTTTACGAGTATTAGTACTCCATCACATTAGTTATGAGGGGTTGTGGCACAGCCATCTTGGCTGTGAAATGTTCTCCGCAGGGATGCCTGAACTACAAGTGATTATTGTTACCATCATATTTTATGGGACAAACTACTGGTATTTCAGGCATTCGAGTCAGATTGTTTTTACCCACACAACCATCAACCGTCAACTGTCAACTGAAATACTTAGTCTGGGGAAAATTGTTTGATAAATACAGTTTTCTGTGTTAACTTTTGGTGTTCCACGGATTTTGCATCAGAAAAATGTTTTAAAGTGGGGACTATTGTCAGAAGCTCACAAGAACGAGCAGAAATTGAAGACATTAGTACCTTGTGAACTTTCTTAATTGCGAATTGGTATTATTACCCAACCCATTCATTCTAGAATCAACATCAGTATCTAAAGCTATCAAGTTAAAATGCTCCTTTTTATTAAAGTCATTATTTGTTTGGGGTTAGTAATTGCTGTCGGTTCACAACTTTCCCAAAGTGCGGATGTATTAGCAGAGAAAACAGGGCTCGGACGTACTTGGGTGGGTGCAACTTTGCTTGCAGGTGCAACCTCTTTACCAGAGTTTGCGACTGGAATTAGTGCTGTGACTGCAATCAATGCTCCTAACTTGGCATTGGGAGGTATATTTGGTAGCTGTTTGTTCAATCTGCTAATTCTAGGACTACTAGATATTTTTAGCGGCAGGGAACCGTTACTGAAACGAGCCCAGGTGAGTCATGGATTGGCAGCAAGTCTGGGTTGTGTAATGCTAGGTATTGCCTCTGTAGGTATGCTACTGGGTCAAACAAATAGTGATTTTAATATTTCTATCGGATGGGTAGGACTTCCCAGTGTTCTATTAATTTTTTTATACTCTATCAGTGCCTTTATGATTGCCCAGTTTGAGATGAGAAGGCGGGCTAAGGTACTCGAAGACGAAGCAGAGGCATTTCAATACGAACATATTCGCCCCCAACAAGCTTATCTCAAGTTTGGTTTTTTAGCGATCGCAATTGTTGTAATTGGTGTTTGGTTGGCATTTTTGGGGGAAGAAATTGCCGTGCAAACGGGAATAGGGGAAAGTTTTGTGGGCGCTCTCCTCTTGGCTGCGGCTACTTCCTTACCGGAGGTGGTATCTTCCTTAGCTGCAATTAAACTTGATGCGGTGGATTTGGCGGTTTCTAATGTGTTTGGTTCCAATTTATTTAATTTGGCAATTTTAGGCTCCTATGATTTCTTTTATCTGCCAGGGAATTTATTAACAAATGTTAGTCAAATTCATATCTTTACTGCTGTTTTAGCAATGGTGATGACTTCTGTAGCAATTACCGGACTCATTTATAATGCTGCTCGCCGCACTAGCTTTTATATCACATGGGATGGCATTACTTTGATTGTTTTATATGTTGGGGCGATGTATGTTATTTACCGTAGTTAAGGGAACACCAAAAAATAAATTATTCCATTGTGGAGGCAGGCATCCTTGCCTGCCTGCTGATGTGAACGGGCTAGAAGCCCATCCCACAAGCAAAAATAAGTAATATAGCTATAGCCAGTCAAGTTAGGACGTTTTTGATGTTGATAGTTGACAGTTAGGAGTTAAGAGTTAAGAGTTAAGAGTTAGGAGTTTTAATTGCTTTACTCCTCATCTCCTCATCTCCTCATCTCCTCATCTCCTCATCTCCTCATCTCCTCACCTCCTCATCTCCTCATCACCTCACCCCCTCACCTCCTCATCTCCTCATCCCCTCACCTCCTCACCTCCTCATTCCATCACCATGTTGCCTATGATTAAATCCTGCTGGCGATTTGTCAATATCAGTACAATCTTTTTCGCAATAGTAGCTACAGCAGCCACCTTGCTAGGATTTGCTGGTAGTTTCTGGTGGGGTTTTGAACTTTTAGAACATCCCAGGCTACAGTACTGTGAGATATTATTAATCGCACTGGGAATTGGTAGAATTTTACGGCAACGTTGGAGCTTGATTTGGTTGTTTCCCCTAGGGATTAACTTGGTAATAGTTTTACCCGTTTTTCTTCCACCCCATCACAACCAATCTCTAGGAATTAATGCCCCAACACATACCTTGCGTATTTTACACGCTAATCTCGATCGCCAAAATTCTCACATGAATTGGGCAATTGAGTATATTAATTCCCAGACTGCTGATATAGTTTTCCTTCAGGAAATCACTCCATTGTGGTTAAATCAACTGCAAAGGAATCTGCAAAACTACCAGTTGATTACCGCAGAACCCCGGGAAAATTCCCACGGTAGTGCATTGTTATTACCAACATCACCAACTCAACCACTGGCAATTAAAGAGATTCACACTATCTATTTACCTGACTACTCCCAGCGTCCCCTCATAGAAACTGCCTTCTCCCTCGGCGAAACAGAATTTGTGATTCTCAGCCTACACATTACCCGTTCCCGCAATCTAGGAACATCTGCATTTCAACAGACAGAGTTTAATGCTGTGGCCAATTGGAGTCAAATTCAGCAAAAAGCAGGGAAACAAGTAGTATTAATTGGAGATTTTAACACCACCCCTTGGTCAAGCCGATTTCGTCAACTCTTGAAAGATAGTGGGTTAAATAATTCTCAACAGGGATATGGTTTCCAAACTACTTGGTTAGCAAGTTTACCAGCTCCTCTGAGGATTCCTATCGATCATTGCTTGCAGAGTCAGGCATTCACAACAATTAGCCGAAAAACTGGTATCAATATTGGCTCAGACCATCTACCTTTATTAGTAGAATTACGGCTACATGAGCGACCCAAACCCCCTGATTGGAATATAGCGATGAGAGCATCTCAATTGTGAACTACCCAAATTGAAAAGTTGATTTATTTATATTTTTGTGAAGTATTAATTCTTACAGTTGAGATGCCGGTGGTGGTTGTGTATGATAATTGCAATCAGGATTTTTTAGGGGCATTGGTCTGGCAAAAGTGCTTCTTATATAGGTTGTAGAGATTAAAGGAGGATTTGTGTAACATGGTCATCGACACCAATCGTCAAATCGCTGAAATGCCTATTATTTCGTTGAGTGGTGTCGATTGCTTGCGGGGTAAGGATTTGAGGTATGTGTTTGACGCAATTTTGAGGAGCATTTATGATGTTTTTCAGAGTGGTGTCGATTTGGGCGCTGAAACCCTTACTGGGTAAAGCCTCCTGAGCGAACTCCCCACCGATTGGGTTAATTCGGATTAGTTGGAAACCCGCAGTTGTCCCCGGAAAATTTCGTTGGATCAACCCCACCGATTGGGTTAATTCGGATTAGTTGGAAACCCTTTGTGAGAGGCTTGACCGCGTCTTCTGGCTTTACCCCCCACCGATTGGGTTAATTCGGATTAGTTGGAAACCCGTAATACGTCGAACCAAGACAGAAGCAATTAAGACCCCACCGATTGGGTTAATTCGGATTAGTTGGAAACCTTCCGACTTGCATGCCCCCCAAGGGAGAACATGACCTGCAATTCATCTCACTGCAAAATTATGTTGTAGCGGTGAGATGAATTGCGCGGTTTATATAAGGGAATTGCGGTCAAATGCTGTACCAAAATATTGGGCTTCGACTTCGCTCAGCCCTCAAGAGATAGAGAGTTGAGCGCAGTCGAAACTCGGTTTTCTGGGATTCTATTTTCAGGCAAGTCCCTAAGAGGATGTTTGGAAAGTATTAAACAAATCAATTAAGCGAGTCTTCTGAGCATTAACCGAATCATTGCAACTTGTACAAATGTTTCATGGGTCTGGGGTAAAATTTCGTAG
>JAAUYD010038472.1_pt1 | contig 14155 bp, 11 predicted proteins | sample 7278101 | NCBI WGS metagenome assembly JAAUYD01 (sample SAMN14350128, study PRJNA611818) | marine sediment metagenome | isolation source: surface marine sediment (0.6m) | place: French Polynesia: Moorea | collected 2018-08
ATAAAATATCGGCTCTTTTTAATTCAAATCAATTGACGGGAATGCTATGCTGGTACGCCAATGTAATCTGAATAAGGAGGAGGCGTGCTGCAATCATCGGAAGTAATCAAACTATTTCGCTACAAGGCTGAGCAGGTATCCGCCATCGTGCAAGATGTCTCCACCATGGAAGGGGCCCTCGAATACGCGGTGGACGTATGCCAACACAAAGAGGCGTGTAATTTGTTGCCCTCAGGTTGTGAGTTCGATTTGTCTGAAAAGGCCCAAGGATTATGCGAAGATAAGCCCGCCAAAATTATTGCCGCCCCTGACCTTGACAGATCTCACATGGCGATGTTGGCATCTCGCTGCGATAAAGCCGGCATTCAAATCGTCACCCATGACCTGCGGAAGCATCTCGGGGGGGTGGATATCGGTCTGACCTGGGCCCAATGCGGCATTGCCGAGACAGGTACTCTGGTTATCGATTCCACGGATGAAGACTTGCGGCTGGCCACAATGGTCAGTGAAATCCATGTGGCGCTGCTTCCGATGACGGCGATTTATGAGAGCTCCGCCGACTACCACAATCAACTGCAAGCTCGAATGAAGAATGATGGCAACTATCTGGCCATGGTTACCGGTGCCAGCCGAACCGCTGATATCGAGCGGGTTCTGGCATTGGGGGTCCACGGACCATTGGAACTGCATATTGTACTGGTTAAGGAGTATCATGGCTGATCGCAGCAAAATGAAGGATTATCAAAAAGAGGTTCGCGTTGCATTGGACAATAATTTTTTGCGCAATGCCATGGATAAGTTTGCCGTGGCATACCGTGCAGCACGCGAAAAGGCCTTCGAAGAGATGGACAAGGACCATTTGATCGAAGAGGTCGCCCGGCGTAAAGATGATGCCATCGCCCACATGGATCAGTTGTTGGAGCAATTTAAGACTGTAGGCCGCAAAAAAGGGATCTTTGTTCATGTGGCCAAAGATGCGCAGCACGCCAATGAAATTATTGCCACCATCGCCCAGATGACCCGGTCTAAAAAAATTGTCAAATCAAAATCCATGACCGCGGAGGAGACCCTCCTGAACCACTATCTGGAATTAAAAGGTTTGGAGGTCACGGAGACGGATCTGGGAGAGTGGATTGTTCAACTGCGTGGAGAGCGGCCCTCCCATATGGTGATGCCTGCCATTCACCTGTCGCGCTATCAGGTATCGGATCTCTTTACGGACGTGACCGGCAACAAGCAGGACAGTGATATTGAAAAACTGGTCAAGGTGGCACGCAGGGAATTGCGCCAGAAATTTGTCGAGGCCGACATGGGGATCACCGGCGCCAATTTTGCCATCGCTGATACCGCCACCATCGGCTTAGCCACCAATGAGGGCAATGCCCGCCTCGTGACGACACTGCCAAGGATTCATGTAGCGCTGGTTGGATTGGAAAAGCTGATGCCCAGCCTCCAGGATGCCTTGGCCATTCTCCGGGTGCTGCCGCGCAATGCCACCGGTCAAAATCTTACCTCTTATATTACATGGGTGACGGGCACGACTCCCTGGAATAAAGATGCCGGTAAGGATAAAGAGCTGCATATCGTCTTTTTGGACAATGGCCGCAGGGAATTGGCCAAACAGCGTTCCTACAGTCAGGTCTTGAGGTGTGTTCGCTGCGGAGCGTGCGCCAATGTTTGTCCGGTCTATCGCATGGTGGGGGGGCATCAGATGGGGCACATCTATATTGGCGCCATCGGATTGATCCTGACTTACTTTTTTCACGGGCGTCTCCAAGCGCGTAACCTGGTCCAGAATTGTATCAACTGTGGGGCCTGCAAAGAGGTTTGCGCCGCTGGTATCGACCTGCCGTCATTGATCAAAGAGGTTCATGCAGATATTTTGAACCAAGAGGGGCATCCGCTCAAGTCTACCCTGCTGTCGAAGGTGTTGCGCAGTCGCAAGCTTTTCCACACGCTGCTGCGATATGCGCAAAAGGCCCAGGGCCCCATCAGCGATGATCAGGGATATCTGCGTCATTTGCCGCATATCTTTTCAAAAGAGCACGGTTTTCGACGACTGCCGGGGATTGATCCAATACCATTTAGGGATCGCTGGCCTGATATTCGTCCGGTAATATCGAAACCCAAATACCGTATTGCTCTCTTTTCCGGCTGCGTACAGGATTTTGTCTACCCCGAGCAATTAACGACGGCCATCGAATTATTCGCAGCCCAGCAGGTGGACGTGGCATTCCCATTGGATCAATCGTGTTGTGGGCTGCCGGTCCAGATGATGGGTGAATTGGATGCTGCCCGGCAAGTGGCGGTCCAGAATGTGATGGCGCTGGATGTCGATCGTGTGGATTATGTGGTCACGCTGTGTGCATCTTGTGCGTCACACTTGAAAAAAAGCTATCCCAAGTTGCTGGCCGCGCGTCCCTCCCTGGCCATAAAAGCCCGTCAACTATCGGAGAAGATTCTGCCCTTCAGCAGCTTTTGCGATGATGTTCTTAAGCTGAAAGCCTCCCAGTTTAATCAGGGCGGAACCAAAATGACCTACCATGCCCCGTGCCACCTTTGTCGTGGATTGGGGGTCAAGAAGGCGCCCCACAACCTAATGCGCAAATCCGGCTATGAGTTTGTACCTGCGGCAGAGGAGGAGACCTGTTGCGGATTCGGTGGTACCTACTCTGCCAATTTCCCCTCCATCTCATCGGAGATTCTTGCCAAAAAGCTGGAGGATGCCCAAGGAACGGGTGCCGATATTTTGGTGACGGAGTGCCCAGGGTGCGTCATGCAACTCCGTGGCGGGGCACTGAAACAGGGAATGGATTTAAAGGTGATGCATTTATCGGAGGTGTTAAAAAATAATCTTAAGCCCTAGACGTTACCTCATTATTATTGGCTCCCTCCTTATCTATAAGGTGAACACCCTGTTACAGTTCCCCGTTTGTTCGCCCTCTGGTGGATTTCCGAAAAAATAACGGCTATAGATCATTGACATCCCAGGCTTTGCGGGTCCTTGTCCCATTGCTCGCCTTTGAGTAGATAAATGTATTTTAGCGCAATTACGAACTCTCTTCGGTGCTGTGATGATAAAATATAATAACCGATATTGTTGTATGTTGGTATGGATATTGCTGGGACTAACCAAAAGGTCTTACCAATGAAATAGGAGCGGCCTTAACGCGGTTTTATGTAATATATGTAATGATTACGGATAAATAATACATCATATCAATTGTTCTTGTTGGGAATGTTCATTTTAAAGTTGACGAATATTACGCGCCAGTGTAGGTATGTGATTGGTAGTACCAAAAGACCTATGCCGGGTTTTGGGGAAATTCTTCTGACAAGGCGTCTGGTGACTATTTTTCAGGATTGAAAGGGGCGAAAATCGACTAATGCTAAGGGTTGGAAACTCTTCAATAACAAAAATGGTAAGTAAATATTTGATATGTGCGGTAATCGCGCTGATCTGGGTGTCATTTGCAAACAGTCCGGACGCGTTGGCGGGATGGCGTATTGACAAACAACGGTTCCTGCAATCGTACCATGGTGAGAATACATGTCTTGACTGCCACTCCGACATAGAGGATCTGGAACAACATCCGGAGCCGGCCAATGTGAACAAGAAGATGGCCGATTTTTTTGAGCCGGATAAATGTCTCGAATGCCATGATGATGTTCAGGGGCAGATCGAAGACGATGCCGAACATGGCGGCGAGGCGGTTGAAGATGTCGAAGCCCATCTCAACTGCATTGAGTGTCATGATCCCCATTATGATGGCGCACCGGAACCGGGGGAACTAACACCTGATCCGGAGTTGGAATTTTCCGAAGATGACGAGACGTGTCTGAGCTGCCATCTGGAAGTTCAACCCCAGGATCCTGAGCGTGTCGCTAAAAACAAAGACTTCTGCTTTGCATGCCACTCCACTGAAAAGGGCATGCCGGCGTCGGTACCCGTCATGGATCCGGAGGAGTATAAAAAGACGCCCCATGCTGCTGAGGACTGCCTGACCTGCCACCCCGGCGCCGTTCAATATGAACACAACCTTCAAACGGCCACCGATTGCAACAGTTGCCATGAACCCCATGAAGAGTCCGTGACCCACGAGGCCCACGCGGGCGTTTCCTGTCAGGCCTGCCACCTTGGGAATGTATTCCCCGTACGCGACAAAGAGGCTCAGGCTATTCTATGGGAACGCGCATTCTTGCCGGGCACTGTTTCAACTTTGCACAATCTAATTAAGCCGGATGGAGAAGGGTGTGCCCGCTGCCATTTTGACGGCACTACAATTGGCGCTGCCGCCATGATTCTGCCGCCCAAGAGCGTTTTGTGTATGCCTTGCCACACAGCGACTTTCACCGCCGGGGACACCACCACGGTCGTCTCCCTGGTCGTTTTCGGTATCGGTATGCTGGGTTTTATATCCCTGTGGTTTTCCGGCAGTTTTGCCGATACCGCCGGCACCGGAACCGTTGGCAACATCTTGGGTGCCGTCAAGGGTTCTTTTTCCGCAGTATTTTCAGCCAAATTAGGGGTTATTCTCAAAACCCTTTGGTATGATATGCTGCTTCAGCGTCGGCTCTACGAGCGTTCCCCCCGGCGCTGGGCCATCCATGCCTTGATCTTTTGGCCTTTTGTGATACGGTTTTTCTGGGGTGTCGTGGCCTTGATCACCACCAATTGGTTCAAAGGGCTGCCACTGGCCTGGGCGCTGATCAACAAGAATCATCCGGTAACCGCCTTTGTTTACGATCTGACCGGCCTCTGCCTGGTTCTGGGCATCTTCCTGGCCTTTATTCGCGGGAGCCACGCCGATAAAACTCGCACTGCCGGATTGCCCGATCAAGACCGATTGGCCCTGGCATTGATCGGCGGCATCGCCGTCATCGGATTTGTCCTGGAAGGGATGCGTATTGCTCTGACGGGTGCCCAGGGGCCTGCATCGTTTGCGTTTATCGGATATGGCATCAGCAAGCTGTTTATAACAATGGATAACTTGAGCGACATATACGGCTACTGCTGGTACATACATGCCATCCTGACGGGGGCCTTCGTTGCCTACCTGCCGTTTAGCAAGATGATGCACATCATCATGTCGCCGGTGGTGATGGCCATGAATGCCGTCAACCAAAAAGATCACCATTGATGCGAATTGAATTAGGATATTGCTTTGCAAAATAACGCCTGTATGGAGGAATGAATTATGGACGACAATATCAAGAAAGCCCTCATGGAGATTGTGGGGGAAGACAACCTTACGGACAAGCTGATCGATATGGTGTCATATTCCTATGACTCTTCAGAACACAGCCATCGTCCCGATTGCGCGGTTTGGGCCACGACCACCGAACAGGTCTCTCAAATCCTAAAGCTGGCCAATGAGCATAAGATCCCGGTAATTCCACGGGGCGCCGGCACCGGCCTATCGGGTATGGCCGTTCCGGTCAACGGCGGTATTGTGCTCGATTTGAACCGCATGAACAAGATTGAAGAGATCAGCATCGAAGACCGGTTTGCAGTTGTGGAGCCGGGCGTGGTCTATGCCGATCTGGACAAGGCCCTTGCGCCGTATGGTTTTTGTTTTCCGCCGGATCCCGGAAGCGGCACTGTCTGTACCCTGGGCGGTAACGTCGCCACCAATGCAGGCGGCGTAAAGGGCGCCAAATATGGCACCACCCGCGACTATGTCCTGGGCCTGGAAGTGGTTCTGGCCGATGGTCGCGTGATGAACACCGGTTCGTCTACCATTAAATGCGTTTCCGGATTCGATCTGACACGCTTAATGGTCGGTTCTGAAGGGACCTTGGGAGTCGTGACCAAGATCACACTGAAGATTAATCCAAAACCAACCGCCAGCAGTACGGCTGTGGCCACCTTCGAAAATCTTGAAGACGCCGGTAAGGCGGTTACCGAGATCATGTCCTCGGGCATTATCCCTGCGGTCATGGAGATCATGGACCGTCCCACCATCCAGGCTATCAACCAGAATACCGATCTAGGCTTGCCTGAAGTGGATGCCATGCTGCTGGTCGAAACCGACGGTTATACCCAGGCGGAAACCGACTATCAGCTGCAAAAAGTCATTGACGTCTTCAACAACAACAACCCCATGGAAGTTAAAAAAGCATCGTCCAAAGAGGAGTCCCTGGATCTCTGGAAAGCCCGTAAATCAGCTTATGCTGTACTGGCCCGCATCCAGACCCATTTCGTGCTGGAAGATGTTACGGTGCCCATGGGCAAAATTGCCGATCTGCTGCGCGGTATCGGCGAAATTTCAGAGAAATATAAACTGCAAATTGCGACTTTCGGACACGCCGGGGACGGTAATCTGCATCCCCAGATCCTCTATGATGGATACAATGAAGAGGAGGTGGAGCGTGTCGAGCAGGCGGTTTCCGACCTATTCCAGCTCTCCGTCGACCTGAACGGTACCCTGACCGGTGAGCATGGCATCGGTATTGCCAAGGCGCCCTACATGTCCATGGAACATGACGAAGTGGAGATGGACGCCATGCGATTGGTGAAAAACGCTTTTGATCCCAACAACATACTGAATCCCGGCAAGATGGCTTTGGAGGTGAACTAACATGGAACCCAAATACGAATTTGAGAGAAAATACCGCAAACAGATTCTGCAATGCTCCCGTTGCGGCTACTGCCAGGCGGTCTGCCCGGTATACGGTGCCACCATGCGACCGGCATTCAATGCCCGGGGCAAAATGCTGCTGCTCAAAGAGATCATGGACAATAAAATAGAGCTGAATGATGAGCTGATCGAGACCCTCTTTCAATGCACCACCTGCGCGGCGTGCCACGAAAACTGTCCCTCCGGCGTCGATGTTCCCAAGATCATCAAACAGGCTCGAAAGGACATGGTCGACATCGGTTCCTGCCACCCGGCCTTCACTGGCATGAATGATGTCCTCAAAAAGCACACCAATATTTATGCTGAAGACGAGCCCGAGGATTTTGACCGTGAGCGCAATCAAAAAGCCGAGTATGTTTTCTTTATCGGCTGCGTGGGCCAATACCGGGAAGATGAAGCCACCGAAGCCACCTTGGACCTGCTGGATCGGTTGGACGTGAATTATACCTTGGTGGACGAAGTGTGCTGCAGTGGCGTTCTCGAGGACGTGGGACACAAGATCAACAAAGACCTGGCCCAGAAAAATATCGACACCATCCTGGCCACCGGCGCCAAAACCATTATCACCGGCTGCCCTTACTGCTACAGGACCTTTAAGAACAAAGACGCATATGACCGTTTGGCTAAAGAGGGGCTGAGCCTGATCCACATTTCACAATTTCTCAAGGATTTCGATCTGGGCGTGAGCACGGACCTGAAGGTCACCTACCACGATCCATGCGATCTGGGTCGTCATTGCGGCATTTATGAGGAGCCCCGGGAAACCCTGCGAAAGATTGCTCCCAACTTTCAGGAGCTTCCCCATAATCATGCCAGCTCTCTGTGTTGCGGATCCGGCGGCGGCGCTCGCGGTGCTTATGCCAAGAACTCCCTGGCCATGGCCAAACGCCGTTTGGGCGAAGCCCTGGCCATCGAAGCCGATGTGATCGTGACCGAATGCAACTCTTGCGTGCATAATCTGGCCAATGCCAAGTTGCGTAAAGACAAGATTCGCATTTGCAATACCACCGAGTTTATCAATGAATTGATGGAAGACGCCGAATAGCTGAGGTGTTATCCATGATAAGGTTAAATGCCATCAAACGATGGATAGTGTACGCTGAATCAAATAATCAGGCCCCATTCGCCAATTCCTCCCCAGGTGAATGACTGAATGGGGCCGATTATTGATATTGATGGCGTTATCCTTCGATAGGATTCTGCTTTATTAGGAAATACGTCAATAGTTCAAACAATTACAGAGGAGGAAAACATGGAGATTAAGGGTTACAACATGCCCGAAGACCTGGCCTACGAGAAAAACCACTACTGGATCAAAAAAGAGGGTGACCTGCTGGTCATGGGCATGGATGATTTTGCCCAGAAATTGGCCGGTGAGATTGTCTATGTGCAGCTCCCCGATGACGGCAAAAAGGTCAAAGAAGGAAAAAAGTTTGCTAAAGTTGAATCCGGTAAATGGTTGGGCAAGGTTTACGCTCCGGTCAACGGAGTGATCGATTCTGTCAATGAAGAGTTGGAAGAAAATCCCGGTCTCATCAACGAAGACTGCTATGGCAAAGGGTGGATGTACAAGATTAAACCCAGCGATGAAAGCGGGTTGGACAACTTGATCCAAGGCGCCGATGCTTTGGAAACCTGGATAAACGAAGAAGCGGAAAAATATGCCGAAGACGAATAAATCTCAAAATGCACGATACAGCATGCAGCAATGTATGCAGATGGCCGCGTGCACCAACTGTCAATCTTGTGCTGATGCCTGCCCGGCGGTGAAGGCCGCCGGTGACGGCCAGCTCTCTGCATTGCATCGTATGAAGGGCCTGCAGCAGATCCTCAAGAGCCGCAGCGGCGGTATCCTGGCAAAATTGTTTGGCTCCAAACCTTTGACCGATGAGCAGTGGAAGGCTTACTCCGAGACGGTCTATCGCTGCACGCTCTGTGGGAACTGTCAAGAAGTTTGCCCGGTGGGCATCCATCTGAAGGATCTATGGCTCTCCCTGCGGGAGGACTTGGTCGACACTAAAGTTTTCCCCAAGAAGATCAACATGATCAAGAGCAATCTGGAAGAGAGCCGCAATGTCTTCAACGAAGACAATGAAGAGCGTGCCGAATGGGTCGAGGATATGGACGATCCGCCGGATGATCTTTATGTCAAGGACGAGGCCGAGGTTGTTTACTTTACCGGGTGTACAGCAGCTTATTTCCCAGTGGCGCAGAAGATCCCGTTGGCTTTAGCCGATATCCTGGTTAAAGCTGAGATTGATTTCACCCTCATGGGTGAGGATGAGTGGTGTTGTGGTTTCCCGCTCCTGGGAGCAGGACTGAAAGATCTCTTTGCAGAGTTCGCCGAGCACAATGTCGAAGCGGTGTTGGAGAAAGGTGCCAAAGAAGTGGTTTTCGCCTGCCCCTCCTGCTACGAGATGTGGAAAGAGCACTATCCGTACAAGGAAAATGGGTTGACGATTTATCACAGCACCCAGTACCTGGAGAAATTGATCAGAGAGGGTGGTCTGCCCTTTGAAAATCTGGATATGACGGTCACCTATCATGACCCCTGTGACCTGGGCCGCGGTGCCCGTGAGTTTGATGCTCCCAGAGAGGTGATTCAATCCATTCCGGGTGTCAAGTTTGTGGAATTGCCCAACAACCGCGAGAATTGTAATTGTTGCGGCGGCGGCGGAAATTTGGAGATGGTAGATGCCAAATTGTCTGCCGGGATTGCCAAGAATAAGGTGGAAGAGGCGGTGTCCACAGGCGCGGATGCCATTGTGACCTCTTGCCAGCAATGTGTTCGTACCATGTTGACCTATGCCAAGCGCAACAAGGTACCCATTGATGTGTTGGATATTACCCAACTCGTACACCGGGCATTGGATTAGCGTCGGTTGGTCGTCTCTATTCGACATGTGGAACCGAGCCCCCCGTTTCAGACTCGCCCCATGGCGGTTGTGGGAGCGGCCTATGGGCCGCTCCCGCGGTGCCGCACCGCGTTCATCTGATATCCCTCCATCACAGAGTAGGATTACATCTTGAGAGGAACAAACCAAATAAGCGTGCAACTGGACAACGACCAGGCACTGGTGACCTCGGCATCAGGGCGGTTTCATGTATCCCAGAGAGATAAGTCCGATGCCGTATCCAGTTGTCCCATGGAATTGATGCTGGGCTCTTTGGGGGCCTGTATCATGATGACTTTGAATGCCGTTGCCAAACACAAGGGAATTGATATCGGCGATACCCATGTGGGCTTGGATTACCATCAACAGCAAAATGGTGGAACGCGTTTTCAGGTAACCCTGAATTTGGATGCAAATTTCACGGACAGAGAACGTAAAATACTATACCAATCGGCCCGTCTTTGCGAAGTGGGCAAAATCCTTAAAGGTGATGTGGATATCGACTATCACCTTATGAATGGCGGTGCCGGCGATGACAACGGCGGGGGCCGCCCACGTTAATGCGGCAACGGCAGGAGCGCTCTGGCTCGAAATCGTTGAGAGATGCGGCTGTTGCCGGAATAACGTGATTCAACGAAGCTAGAAGATCTCAATGTTTTGTGCATTGGGTGAATGAAATAGATCAATTGGCAATAGCCTAAAAACTACTGGACAGTACCATGACAACTTGGCGTCTACTCGATACCCCGCCCATGTCTGCGGCGGACAACATGGCCCTTGACGAAACCCTTCTGGAACTTAAAGGGGAGGGGAGCTCGCCCAACACCATCAGATTCCTGCAGTTCAGACCGCGCACGGTGCTGGTGGGCTACCATCAGGCGGTCGGGGAAGAAATTCGTCTGGCCTACTGCCGAGAGCAGGGGATCGATATCAACCGCCGGATCACTGGCGGCGGCGCAATATTTTTCGACGAAAACCAACTGGGGTGGGAGATCTATTGCGATAAAAGTTTCTTCGATATCGTCATACCCAATGGTCGGTTGTTCCGAACCTTATGCAATCCTGTGGTCACCGCCCTGGATCGATTGGGACTCAATGCCGAGTTTCGCCCCAGAAATGACATAGAGATCAACGGACGTAAAATATCTGGAACCGGTGGTACTGAATCCGAGGGCGCTTTCATGTTCCAGGGGACCATGTTGGTGGATTTCGATGTGGATACTATGCTTCGGGCGCTAAAGATACCCGTGGAAAAGCTCAAAGCCAAAGAGATCGATTCGGTGAAGGAGCGTGTGACCTGTTTGAATTGGGAATTGGGGTACACCCCGGCCTTGGAGAATATCAAGGACGCCATCACCCATGGATTTGAACAAGATCTGGATATTACCCTGGAGCCGGGTGGATTGACCCCCAAGGAACAACACTTATTTGAACGCAAACGCAAGCGCTATCATACCTGGGAGTGGATCGACCGCGTCAAGCCGCGCTTCCAAAGACGCGAGGCCGTCCAATCGTCTTATAAAGCTGATGCCGGTATGGTGCGGTTCACCCTCGTGGTCAATCTCTCTCAGCGTCGGATCAAGGATATTTATATTACGGGTGACTTCCTCTCCTTTCCCAGCAGGGCCCTATACGATTTGGAGTCCAGCTTGCGCGGTATGCCCTTGGACCGCGAAAAGTTGTTCGAAACCATCACGACGTTTTTCGATGACGGCCACATCACCATTCCTGGAATGACCATATCTGATTTTCTAAAGCCTCTGGACCAGGCACTGGAAAAGATAAAGATCACCAAATTTGGTATTCCCCTGGAGCACGCCAACCTGATTTCTGTTGCCAATGGATCCTTTGAAGAGATACTCCGCCAAGACCCTTCAGTGCTGCTGCTGCCCTATTGCGCGAAACTGACCGACTGTGATCTACGCTACGCCAAAGGGTGCAAAACCTGCGGTCAGGAGGATTGCACCATCGGACCGGCCTGGACCATGGGCCTGAGCCGTAAGATGAAGGTGCTCACTGTGGTCAATTTTGAAGATCTATGGGCCGAGCTGACCCACATGAAAGAAAAAGGGGTCAAGTCCTATATCGGTTGCTGCTGTCAACCTTTCTACGCCAAGCATGCGGACGATTTCAAACGCAGCGAAATGCCGGGCATTCTACTCGATATCGATAACACCACCTGCTATGACCTCGATCAGGCTAAAGATGCCTACGCCGGTACCTTTGAAAGCCAGACCGAGCTGAATCTCGACCTTCTGGAAACGGTACTCAAAGCCGCCAAAGAGATGAAGGCCCAAGGCACGGTGGTCTGATGGAAGCGCAGGAATACGACGTTCTTGTCATCGGTGCAGGGCCTGCCGGTTCTGCCGCAGCGCGCGCGGCCGTGGGTAAAGGTGCCAGCGTCTTGCTGGTGGAACGCCGATCGACTATCGGTGTTCCTGTACAATGCGCGGAATACATTCCGGCCATGTTGATGGGCAAGCTAGACTTAGGCCGCAGCTTTGTGGCCCAATCCATCAAAGGGATGAAGACCTTCCGAACCGATGCTCCCGAAACCGTCACAAAAGCACCGGGGTTTATTATCCACCGGGATCGATTCGACCAGGCATTGGCCAGGGCCGCAGAGGCGGATGGTGTTGCATTGATGACCGCTACGCGGGCGGTGGCGCGCAATGCTTCCGGCAGCGTAATGCTCAAAGGGCAGCGGGGGCAGACGATTCAGATAAAACCACGCATTATTATTGGCGCGGATGGACCTCACTCTACGGTTGGCCGGTGGGTCGAAGCCGTGAATCATCATTTGCTGCCGGGGGCTCAGATGACCCTGGCGCTGACCGGACCGCTGGACCATACCGAAGTCTATTTCAGTCCCGATATTTACGCAGGTTACGGCTGGCTATTTCCAAAGGGGGGATTTGCAAACGTCGGGCTGGGATTAAGAAGAGATGATCGCCATCCGGAGCGTATTCGAAGCGTTCTGGATCGATTTGTAGCCGATTTGAAAAAACGCGACAAAATTAAAGGAAACCCCATGGCCTATGCAGCCGGTTGGATTCCTGCTGAGCCGCTGCGCAAAACGGTCTATAACGACATGGTGCTTGTCGGCGATGCCGCCGGGCATACCCACCCCATTACCGGTGCCGGAATATTTGCAGCCGTAACAGGGGGGCGTATGGCTGGCAAGTGGGCCGCCCGTGCGATTCAAGAGAACAAACTCGAACTGCTGGCCCGTTACGATGAGGAGTGGCGGGATTTGATGGGAGATACGCTGAACCGGGCGTACAGCAGGCGCCAGCACATGGAGCAACACTGGGATGATTTCAGTGCCACCATAGACAAAACTTGGGTGGCTTACCGAGGCTATTATGAATGATATCGATCAACGCTTAACCGCTGCCAGGGAATTATCGTGGCAACACTTCGGCAAAAACATCACCTTCTACCTGCCGGGCATGTTCCGTCTAAACGGGCATACCGGACGCTATCCGGCAGTCTCGATTACCGGAGATGAATGTGCCTTGAAGTGCGATCACTGTCAGGGCAAGATCCTTTCCGGCATGGTTTCGACCACCACGCCTGAAAAATTGGTCTCCAAGTGCCAGGACCTTGAGCGTCAAGGTCACCTGGGGGTCTTGGTCAGCGGCGGATGCGGACCGGACGGTAAAATGCCGTGGGGTGAGTTCATACCGGCCCTGGAAACCATTAAAAAGACGACAGATTTGTTTGTGTCCGTACATTGCGGTCTGGTGGATGTGCCCACCGCCCAGCAAATGAAGGATGCGGGTGCGGATCAAGCCTTGATCGATGTCATCGGCGATGACGCCACGTTTCAAGCCATATACCACGTGCCCTTTGGCGTGGACCGGATTGCCGACGCCATGGAAGCCTTGAACACAGTTGGGATTCCCATGGTCCCCCACATCGTCTGCGGCATTGCATACGGTCACATTCGAGGGGAGTATAAGGCTGTGGAGATGGTTTCCCATTTCGATATTGCTCAGTTGGTTGTAGTCGCCCTGATGCGTATTCCCGGCACTCCAACCGCACGTGCCTTGCCTCCCAAGCCCGAGCAGGTGGCAGATATTATTGCCGAAGCTCGATTGAAAATGCCCAATACCCTTATCAGTTTGGGCTGCGCCCGTCAGCGAGGCGCAAGCCGCCTGGAGGAGCTGGCCATAGATGCCGGTATCAACCGCATGGCCCTGCCTTCCGAAGAGGCACTGGCCAGAGCCAAGGACTATGGTTTGGAAATTCAGTATCAGCCGACGTGCTGTTCTGTGGCTGGGCAGCATACCACGGAGAGTTGGCATTAAAAAAGATAGTTTTAAGTTTTAGGTTTTAAGTTTTAAGTTGAAGGAATTCTACCGGTTTTATGAAGATCATTTTTAGTTCGAATGTATTGAGACCGTTTATGAGACCTTCAAGCTTTGCGCGATATAAATAGACCCTAAGGAGATTCGGGTATGGATGAACTAAAGAATGAACATAAAGAGAGCCCTGAGTATTTGCGTATGAGTCTGGCCGCGGCCATGACCTTGGGATTCAAGCCCGGGATTTTGTATCGTGGGGCCAAACTGCATTGCATCAACCTCTTGCTCAATTATGATAACGGTTGCGCTG
>JAAUYD010071391.1_pt1 | contig 14152 bp, 11 predicted proteins | sample 7278101 | NCBI WGS metagenome assembly JAAUYD01 (sample SAMN14350128, study PRJNA611818) | marine sediment metagenome | isolation source: surface marine sediment (0.6m) | place: French Polynesia: Moorea | collected 2018-08
CTGTCTTGAAAAGTTCCTTTAAGCGAGCGTCACTTGCTACAACGGGGGGAACCCCCGCAACGCAGTGACTTGGGAACCTCGCCAACGGACTTTTCGCTACTCAACTCACGGTGCAGCAATCACAGCTAGCTTTGTGAGTATATGTGTATCCATATCCTCAATTGTACCATTTTGATGCTGGGGAGTCCATGTATCCCACATCTCCCTACGGGTAGAATGTGGGTCTTATAGCTCCCCAGACCCCACGAAAGATAAATCTGTGCCATTGCTGGATTTACCGTATAAATTCGCCATCAGGACTGGACTGGAATATTCCTTCTAAGGCATTTTCAAAGATACTGCGGTAATTTTCTTCAGCAATTCTCAAAGCTTGTTGGGAAAAAGGGTTCCATCTGACTCTCGACCCCAAAAGAAACTTCTTCTTTCCACATTTGAGTTAAACTTATAGGGTTTGGGACAGACACCACCCCCGACTATGCCCTCGTCCCCTTGAAAATCAATAATCTTTGGTAGAAAATTTTTGAAACTTATGACTCACCGGGGGACTTCCCGCAAGGATTGTTAACCTTTAAAACTTTTTCTGCCCCTGTGAGGGTTATTATAAGCATTGATAGCAATTTATATCGATTGAGGTTCTGGTATGTAAATGTTTATAAACCATGTCTATTTTGAAACCCATAGTTTTTGATTCCCTATTCCCTATTCCCTATTCCCTATTCCCTATTCCCTTTTGACAAACTCCAGGTTTCACCTTGGACGAGGTTTAAATTTATCAGGAATTTTAAATGAGCGATGAGCGATAAAGACTTAAGAGCGCAATTAACCCAAAACATGGATGAAGCAGAGTGGGATTGGCTGATTCCCCACGCACAAAGGGATGCAGTGATTGTGGTTGCTGCACAATTAAACTTATTAGATGTGGGAGTAGCGATCGCGAGGGATAATACTGCAAAAGTACAAGTGTGGATTGATGAAGCGCTACTTGCTAAACCTTCATATGAGCAACTTGGTAGATGGAATGGAAACCCCAGCAAGCGATTTAATGCTCTGATAGTGGAACCTTATGTATTGGTGCAAGAAAAAATAGCAGCGTAAAGTTGTAGCAAATCAAAAAAATGTTTGCTACAGATGCAATTCTAGAGTAGGGGTTTACCCATTCCCTAGAAATCAATTATGTGTGGGATTCTTTTTTGAAGTTGGCATTACTTGATCAAATTGTGTAAAATTTTTGGGCAGATAATAATTAAAAAACAAAGCATCCTAGAGATATTAGCTACAAACCAATATAGTTTTCTATGGATGCTACTTGCTGCCAACAAACCAACAATTTACTTTTAGTGTAGATCGTCATAGTTTGGGGCTTGAACTCGTCTAACTTCCTTCCGTGGAGGGAGAAATTCTGCACGGCGTATAGGAGTCAACGGTTGTGTAGAATTGGGATAAGGATGAATCACCTGTACGGTGCGACCACTACGCTCTTTTGGCGAAAATAAAGCTAACACACCAGCTACTACTATACCACCACCAATTGCCAGACTCATACCTCCTACAGCCCAAACGATTGGGGAAGAAAACCAGGCACTCTCAGGAGACTGTAACCCAGGTTGGGGTAATGCCCGTTGGTTATTGTGTTGGGCATTGAGTTGGAATTGCTGGAGTTGAAATTGGAGTTGCTGATTTTCTGCTTTGAGTTGATAATTTTCCCGCTGCAAGCCTTCATTCTGCACTTTGAATCTTTCTAATTCAGCAGCTTTTTGAGCAGCATTGGGGTCTACAGAAATCGTGGGATTGGGATTTTGTGGATAAGGGTTATATGTTCCCATAACTGGTGGTACATAGTTGGGAACTACAGAAGATTGTATTGGTGGGGTAACACTGAAGCCTGATTGCTGCACAGTAGCACCACCTGTTCCCTTGAGCAATAAGAGCGCAGCTAGTCCTGCTACGGCAACCCCACCGATAAATGCCATACTCTCACTCATCGCCTTTGCCTCTAGACTGCGACAAAATTACAAAAAATGGTAAATTATACTCTCTCACACTCATAATTTATACCGTGATATCTATCTTACTTCTGTTCACATAATCCAAACTATAATATAAGGTATTGACTAGTTGTTTTTTACCTGATATGCGCTTTATATATTCAAGACCATATTAGTGAAATTGTCTACTCAATTAGCATAAAAAAGCTTTACTGGGTAATATGCTATGGGTAACGGGTAATGGGTAATGGGCATATTGTAATTCCTAGGGCGTGTTTTCTCTTGTAGCTGACACCCTAGAAGGGTGTGGAACCATACAAATAAAGTCCGCCTGTGGGGTAGACCGCATTTTCAATCAGCGCGGGGCACCAAATTCATATAATTACCAATTACCAATTACCAATTACCAATTACCAATTACCAATTATCTGGTTACTTCTTAACCAGCCAATATTCCTTCTTTGTGTGCCATTGATAACATCAGATCAATCACTCGATTGGAATAACCCCATTCGTTATCATACCAGGCAACAATCTTAAAGAAGTTAGAGTTTAACTCAATACCTGCACCAGCGTCAAAGATACTGGAGTGGTAATCTCCTTGAAAGTCCGTAGAAACTACAGGGTCTTCTGTATAACCTAATATGCCAGATAGCGCTCCTTGGGAAGCTGATTTCATTGCAGCGCAAATTTCTTTGTAACTGGTAGCTTTGGCAGTCTTAAAGGTTAAATCTACCACGGAAACGTCAGGGGTAGGGACACGAAATGCCATCCCAGTTAATTTACCTTTTAACTCTGGTAACACCAATGCCACAGCTTTTGCGGCTCCAGTGGAGGAGGGAATAATATTTTGTGCCGCACCACGTCCACCACGCCAATCTTTCTTAGAAGGACCATCTACGGTGGGTTGGGTAGCTGTCATGGCGTGAACAGTGGTCATTAAGCCTTCTGTTAAGCCAAAATTATCATGGATGACCTTGGCTACTGGAGCCAAACAGTTAGTGGTACAGCTGGCATTAGAAACAATGGCATCTTTTACTGGGTCAAAAAGGTGATGGTTTACACCCATCAGTAAGGTTTTCACTTGTTCTGGATCTTTGGTGGGTGCAGAAATTACTACTCGCTTGGCTCCTGCTTGCAGATGATTGCTTGCGCCATCGTAATTAGTAAACAATCCCGTAGATTCAACTACGTAATCTGTATCCAATTTGCTCCAGGGTAGTTCCGCTGGATTGCGAACGGATACGCAAGGAATAAACTTGTCATTAACAACGATACCATCGGCTTTGGCTGACACCGTTCCTTGAAAATTACCGTGGGTGGAATCGTACTTTAACAAATAAGCTAGGTTATCAGGGGTTACTAGGTCGTTAATGCCAACAAACTCAATATTGGGATTAGCGATTCCAGCCCGAAATACCAAGCGACCAATTCTTCCAAAGCCATTAATGCCAACTTTTAACTTTGTCAAGACTAAACCTCCCATTTAAGTTTCCCTTATCCAATCCTGACAGTCTGAGTAAGTGAAAACCAATTTGATTGGCATCTTTTAAGGTTTGTTTGGGCTTGTTGACCAAAATGGGTAAGTGAAGAAGTATTTATGAAGTAACACCAAGGTACGCTAGCATATTTATCCTGCCTCCATACCATGTTAATTGTATTTTGTCAAATGTACCTATTGATGAGATGAGTTGGGGGGAATGAAAATTGGTCTTTTCTGATGTGATGAGATTTTAACTTTTAAGTTAGTTGCTACGAAGGAATAAGGCTTTTAGCTTTTTTGGGTGAGCAATGGTCAGAAATTTCCCAAAATCACTTTTTTCTACTATAGCATCAAACAACGCAATTACGTAAATAATTTTTTGAGAAAAATTCGACAAAAAAGGGGTATTTATTTAAATTACAAAACTAAATTAACTTGAAGATAATTTTTGATTATAGTTAAGTGGTACGAGTTGAGGATAGCAACCCAAAAGAGAAAATAAGTGATTATAGTTACATTAAAAACATAAATACAGAGACGAATTCCATCAACATCTCACCACAAGGAGATTAACTATAGCGCTATAGTTTTTGGAAAGGTTGTATTTGAGTTTTCTGAGGATGATTTTTGCACAGTGGAATCAGCATCCCAAAATACAAGGGACGGGCAAGATGCCCATCCCACAAGATTAGTAGAATTAGTCTGATAATTAACTTGCACCATTCTAGTTCTAGTTACCAGTGTCACGCTGGTAACTAGGGGAGTTGAGGCTCTGCCTCCTGGTTATCGCCCTTGGAAGTGCAAGTTGTTAGATTAATGGGGGCGTTGCTGATTTGAAGTATGAAATTGGTTTTTTGCCTATCAAAAACTCTTGTTCCAGACGCCTTAGCGAAGCTCCTCTGAAAGAGGCAATTTCGTGTCTGGAACATCTCGATTCATACCGCGATTCAGCAACGCCTTAATGGGAGTCAAAACTTGGCTTGATCAACTGCAACTTGGCTAATTTTAACTCCTCACACTTTGTTAAATCATTTTGTTAAATGGCTATAAAAACCCAATCAGAGCATTAATTTGACATCCTCTCACCGTAAATAGTGTTAGTCACCTCAGACTGTTCTGAATGAATGGTTTCACATTCCTCCGGTGGCTACAAAGTAGGGGAAACGACAAAAACCCTACACCACATTCTCTTATTAGGTTTTTAGCCATTGATTTAGTCTGGAGATTCTTATCCCTGTTTTGTCACTCTTGGAAAATAATAATCAAGAGCCAAATTCTCAGATTTTGATTTAATCGAGGTTTAAGGCTTTATTTTCTCACAAAAACTAAAATTAATATATAAAAATTGTAAGCTAAAGCCCCGTAAACATTTCGGCGATTGGATTCTTCCATTCTGACAAAAGAGGGTTATACTCACCCACTTATCTGACGTCGTTCTCCTTCAATAAGTGATTAGCAGGACAATACAGAAAAACTCTCTGCTGTGAGCGTGCAGCACATACTATAAATATTTAATATACGCTGCTAATGTTTATATCTATTTATTGTGCAATCAAAATCAAAAACTGTAGTCGTTTGTACAGAAAAATTTAATCTTTTGACAAAGGCTGTTGCCTGTTGCCTATTCCCTATTCCCTTTCAAAGGGAATCAAGTTGACGCAGTTGGTACTGCTGTTGGTTAAATAGCTTTTGTTCTGCTGTTAAAACGTCGGAATCAATGGCGGAACGCATATCCCACTGTAGTTCTGCCACAATTAGTAAACTAATCGCCATAATCGCACCAGTGGAGAGAAATTGCCATCCACCACACAAAGGTAAAACGAAAATTCCACCTAAGTGAATTAATGCCATGATTAAAAACGTGCGCGATCGCACTCCCCAAGCTGTGAATATATAGCCAATTGCACTTAAGCCTAGCCATAAAGGACACAAGTACATTAACACTTGTCCCCAACTGAAGAAAATACCCATGTCAGTTATAGCTACACCAGCAGACATCAAAAATACCCAGCTATATATCAACCACCGCAGTTTTTCTACCCTTACCCAAAACCAAGCCAAAGCCACCATACCTATATTTCCTAGCATAGTCAGTACAGACCACAAAATTGCTTGGGTATACCAACTAACGGGAAAAAATTGTGCTGTGGCAAAAATTTGTAGACAAATTAGACCCCAAAGGATAAACACCTGATCTATGCGGGTATAAAACCCAGACCACAGTCTGATTTTGCCAATCTTCCAATCTAGCCTTGCTAAACCTTGTAAATCCTGAAAATCTAAATATTCTTGCTTTTGGCGTAGCAGTGGTTGAGATGTAGGTAAACAGGTCATCCAGTATTTTTTGCTGTAAATGCTAAAGAGTTTGTAATTATTTTACATGTATCTTTGTAAATTTTAACAATATATGGGTAAATAGTTAAGTTATTTTGCAAAAGTCATAGTAGCGATCGCCAATAACAATCCTCTTCCTGCAATAGATGGTAATAGGTAATGGGTAATAGGTAATGGGTAATGGGTACTGGGTAATGGGTACTGGGTAATGGGTTTACCAGTGACCGGCAAACTTGGTTCTATCTTCAGCCCAAAAAAATTAAGTGTTGCCAGAGTCTCAAATTAGTCATACCTGGCAATGGCTATGAAATGCGTAAATCACCAATCAATTATTAAACATTTTGCACTTGGGTCACAAACCCGGTTTCTCGGTTGGGGCTGAGTTCATTTAGCAAAGCCAGGGAACAAAAAATTAGGAGTAATATAAATGCTTTGGAAATTGGTGGTAAGTGCTTTCATATTGCCTAGTTTTCTAGGATTGGAAATAGCAGCAGCATCATCGATAAAAAATAATGTTCAGACTTTGGCTGAGTCTGAAATTACCCAGACACAGATACATCAAGATTTAGATAATCAGGAAAATAACCCTTATAAAATCAGCCACCACAGACGGAATCGCTATCGTCGAAATCACTATCGACGTAATAACCGCAGAAGACATTATTATCGTCGACGTAACTATCGACGTACTTACAAAAACAGCAATTATTGGCGCAATTACTATCGAGGTTATTACCGCACTTTATATAATCGTCGATATAATCAGGATTGTCCCGATTCCCATTATGATGGCTATCGATATTATCGAACTCGTAATCGTAGATATTATGACCATTGATGGTATCAATTCCGTTTGAATAATTTTCCCTGTCTCTCTAGGGTGTAAACTGAAATAATCTAATCACTGCAAATCCTTTTTTGTAGGGTGTGTTATGTATGAGGGTACGGCACCATCGGAGATTTTTGATGCGTTAGTACTCTTGTCTATAACGCACCCTAGCAAATGAAAACATGAGGGTAGGACATGGGAAATTTTTGGTGCGTTAGGACTGTCGTCCATAACGCACCCTACCAAATGAAAACTAGGGATGGCTATAGTTGATATGACAAATTCACCATTTTAAATAAGCTGCTTCAATACCCTGTTCTCTTCTAATTTTGCCATCCTCCTCAAACCAGTCAATTACTTGTTGTGTGGTTAAATCTTCTACTGCAACATTATATTCGTCAGCAATATGTTTTAAGAGTTTTAATGAGGAAATAGTTAATCTAGTTAAAAATTTTTCTGGAGAAGAAAGCAAAGCTGCATCGACTTTTGCTGACTCTTCTAGGGTTAAAAATTGTTCTGATGGTGATTGTGGTGGTGTATTCATAATTTAGAATTTAGAATTTAGAATTTAGAATTTAGAATTTAGAATTTAGAATTTAGAATTTAGAATTTAGAATTTAGAATTTAGAATTCATAATTCATAATTCATAATTCATAATTCATAATTTATAACTTCTTTCGCGCTTGTACCAAATAGCCACAACGGTGTTCGCCATCAATAATCCAATGGGTACGTTCTACGGTACAATCTGGTAGCACAGCGGCAAACATTTCTAACTCATGTCCACAAACACTGGGGAATGATTCGGCTACGTTGGAAATGGCACAGTTATGTTCTAGGAAAATAAAAGCATTATTACTCTGGGAGTCACCCACATCCACAGGATGACACTCAGCCATATATCCTTCTGCTTTTCTCAGTTCTACTAAAGTAGCAACTCTTTGGGGGAGGGAAGCATTTCCCAAACGTTCCCGATACTCTTCGGCTTTGCGTTCCCACTGCTTCTTGAGAATGGAACTTACTTGGTCGGGTCCTACGGTTTCTGCTATGGTATCCAATAGCGAAAGAGCAAAATCCCCATAACTATTATCTGTTACTTCCCGACGCAGGCGATCGCGTCCTTTCTGACTCAAATTATAAACATGCTGAGGTCGTCCCATGCCCATTTGTACTGTTGAATACACAATCAACTCTTCTGTTTGTAAGTCCTTTAAGTGACGACGAATCCCTTGGGGACTAATATCAAGAGCTGTAGATAGTTCACTAGCGGTAGCTTGGTCATGTTTGAGGAGATATTCGAGGATATCTTGCTTGGTTGAGGACTGCTGGGTAGGGGTAGTCGCCATCATCGTCCTAAAAAATTTATTTGAAAATTTGACTTTAACAACATTATTGTTGCTAATCTAGCGTAAAATGAAAATAAGTTAAACAACACATTTGTTGTTTTAGTCGCTATCCTTATTGTAACAGCCCCTGGGCTACTCGATTATAAAAGCTGGGAATTGGCTTTTGAAGCCTGTCTCCCATCCTTAAAGAGAATTTTCCATAGAGAACTCAAGAGAAGACTGCTGATGAGTGCCAGTGTTAAAACCTTAGTTAACCAACCTTATAAGTATGGCTTTGTCACCGATATTGAAGCCGATACTATTCCCCGTGGACTCAGTGAGGATGTTGTCCGGCTGATTTCTGCTAAAAAGAATGAGCCGGAATTTATGCTGGAGTTTCGCCTCAGGGCTTACCGTCAGTGGCTGAAGATGACGGAACCAAGTTGGGCAGATGTTAATTATCCTGCCATTGATTATCAGGATATCATCTATTACTCTGCGCCGAAGCAAAGTGAGAAGAAGAAAAGTTTGGATGAAGTAGATCCGACTTTGTTGGAAACCTTTGAGAAGTTAGGGATTCCTCTGTCGGAACAGAAGCGTCTGACGAATGTGGCTGTGGATGCGATTTTTGATAGTGTTTCTGTTGCTACCACTTTTAAGGAAAAGCTGGCGGAAGATGGGGTTATATTTTGCTCGATTTCGGAAGCTATCCAGGAACACCCGGAATTGGTGAAGAAGTATCTGGGAAGTGTTGTTCCTACTGCTGATAACTATTTTGCGGCGTTGAATTCGGCAGTTTTCAGCGATGGTTCTTTTGTGTATATTCCGAAGGGTGTTAAGTGTCCGATGGAGTTGTCTACTTATTTCCGGATTAATTCTGGGGATACGGGACAATTTGAGAGGACTTTGATTGTCGCGGAAGAAAGTAGCTATGTTTCCTATCTGGAAGGCTGTACCGCACCGATGTATGACAGTAACCAGTTACATGCTGCGGTGGTGGAACTGGTGGCTTTGGATAATGCGGAAATTAAATATTCTACAGTCCAGAATTGGTACGCTGGGGACGAAAATGGTAAGGGTGGAATTTACAATTTCGTCACCAAGCGGGGTTTGTGTCAAGGGGTGAATTCTAAGATTTCTTGGACACAGGTGGAAACTGGTTCGGCAATTACTTGGAAGTATCCTAGCTGTGTGTTGGTGGGTGATAACTCTGTGGGTGAGTTTTACTCGGTAGCACTGACGAATAATATGCAGCAAGCGGATACGGGAACTAAGATGGTTCATGTGGGTAAGAATACCCGTAGTACTATCATTTCTAAGGGGATTTCTGCTGGTAATTCTAGTAACAGCTATCGGGGTTTGGTGAAGGTGAATCCTAAGGCAGAAAAAGCTAGGAATTATTCCCAGTGCGACTCGATGTTGATTGGGGATAATGCTCACGCTAATACTTTTCCGTATATTCAGGTACAAAATAATACGGCGAAGGTGGAGCATGAGGCTTCGACTTCTAAGATTGGGGAAGATCAGCTATTTTACTTCGCTCAACGGGGTATTTCTGCGGAAGATGCGGTAAAAATGATGATTAGTGGCTTCTGTCAGGAGGTGTTTAATCAGCTACCTATGGAGTTTGCTGTGGAAGCTGATAAGCTGTTGAGTCTGAAGTTGGAAGGTAGTGTTGGTTAATAAATATCTTTGTGTCTCTGTGTCTTGGTGGTTCAATAATTCTTTTTAAACACGAAGACACGAAGACACGTTCGCGTAGCGTGTCCCGAAGGGACTCTGTCGTTCCCGTACCGCAAGCGGAACCCGCAGGGTAGGGTAGGAAGAAGAAATAGAAGAGAGAGAGAAGATGATTAGAGAGAATAGTGAGTTGGTGCTGTCGGTTAAGGATTTGACGGCTAATGTTGATGGAACAGAGATTTTGAAGGGTGTGAATCTGGAGGTTCGTGCGGGTGAGATTCACGCGATTATGGGACCTAATGGTTCTGGTAAGAGTACTTTTTCTAAGGTTTTAGCGGGACATCCAGCTTATGAGGTGACTGGTGGGGAAGTCACTTTTATGGGAGAGAATTTGCTGGAGATGGAAGCACAGGAAAGAGCAAGAAGTGGGATTTTTTTGGCTTTCCAGTATCCTTTGGAGATTCCTGGGGTAAGTAATTTGGATTTTTTGAGGGTGGCTTATAATTCTAAGCGCAAAGCGCAGGGTTTGGAGGAGTTGGAACCTTTTGATTTTGAGGATTTGGTGTATGAGAAGCTGGATGTGGTGAAGATGGATGCAGCTTTTCTGAATCGGAGTGTGAATGAGGGTTTCTCTGGTGGAGAAAAGAAGCGGAATGAGATTCTGCAAATGGCGCTTTTGGAACCAAAGTTAGGTATTCTGGATGAGACGGATTCTGGTTTGGATATTGATGCGCTGAAAATTGTGGCTAATGGGGTAAATCAGTTAGCGAGTTCGGAAAATGCCATGATTATGATTACCCATTATCAGCGGTTACTTAATTATATTGTGCCGGATTATGTGCATGTGATGGCACGGGGACGGATTTTGACTTCTGGTGGTAAGGAGTTAGCGTTGGAGTTGGAAGAACGGGGTTACGACTGGATTTTGGATGAATATGCGGTGGGTGTGTAGTTATGACGATCAAAGTTTCTCCTAGTCCAATTGCTAATTCTGATGTTGCTAGTTTGTCTGCTGCTTTGGTAGATAGGGATGTTTATCTGAGTGGGTTGTTAGCAAGGGTAACTGCAACCAAAACAGAGGGATGGTTACAGGAAGTCAAAGACGCTGCTGCTAATTGGGTACGTCATTCTACTTTACCTACCACTCGTGATGAAGAATGGCGTTTTACTGATTTATCTGCACTCAAGCAGGTGGAGTTTAATGCACAGACGCAATACATTGCGTCTGTTGATGATATCGAAAGTTTACCGGAAGTTGTTAACAGTCGTTTGGTATTTGTTAATGGTGTGTATGCACCAGCGTTATCATCTGTTACTGGTTTACCTGATGGGGTGGTAGTCGGTAATTTGGCTGGTTTACCTCCGGGTTATGTTGAGAAGGTGCAGCAGTATTTAGCACGGTCTGAGGGTGCTATGGAGGTGTTTACCGCGCTGAATACTGCGGGGATAAATGATATTGCGGTGGTTTGGGTATCGAAGAATGTGGTGGTGGACACACCAATTCATTTGGTATTTGTTGCTGCTGGAGAGGAAGCTACTATTTCTCAACCCCGTTGTTTGGTGGTAGGGGAAACTGGTTCCCAGGTAACGTTAGTGCAAGAGTATAAAAACCGCACTAGACACGAAGTGTCTTCCCGCAGGGTAGACGCGAAGGACGCAAAGGAAGAGGAGAAGAGGGTATGCTTTACTAATGCGGTGACGGAGATTTTTGTGGGTGAAAATGCAAAGGTAAGTCACACCCGGGTTGAGTGGGATGGTGGTGATGGTTTCCATGTGGGGAAAACTGCGGTTTCTCAAGCTCGTTTCAGCAGATATGATTGTCATGCTGTGACTTTTGGTGGAAAGCTATCTCGTCACAATTTGGAAATTTTGCAAACTGGTGAACAAACGGAAACTACCCTCAATGGGTTGACCATGATTACTGGAAAGCAGATTGCGGATACCCACAGTGCGATCGCTCTCAATTATCCCTATGGTATGAGTAAGCAACTACATAAGTGTATTGTAGGCGATCATGCCCATGGGGTGTTCAACGGTAAGGTTTTTGTTCCCAAACCAGCGCAGTTAACGGATGCTTCGCAGTTAAATCGTAATTTGTTGCTGTCATCTAAAGCCAGAGTTGATACCAAACCACAGTTAGAAATTACTGCGGATAATGTCAAATGTGCTCATGGTGCGACTGTGAGTCAGTTGGAAGATGATGAAATTTTCTATCTGCAAAGTCGGGGAATTAATGAAGATAATGCGCGTAATTTATTAATTCACGCTTTTGCAGCGGAAATTATCAATCAAATACAATTACCCTCTTTGCGAGAGAAGTTAATCCAAACAGTGAATCAGTTTTAGATTACCTATTGGAATAATTAGGAGTAGAGACGCGACTAGTCGCGTCTCTAGAGAAATTAGGAGTTAAGAGTTAATAGCTACTATAACAACTAATTTCTGAAAAAGCAATAATTATTTATTTTGTCCCAAGTCCCAAATCTCAAATTCTATGACTTTTACCCAAGAAAGAACCTTAGCTGATACAGTGCGCTGTGACTTCCCGATTTTACGTCAGGAAGTCAACGGTAAACCACTAGTCTACCTTGATAATGCTGCTACCTCCCAAAAACCTCTATTAGTCTTAAATACAATTAGAGATTATTACCAGGAGTACAATTCTAATGTACATCGTGGTGCCCACACTTTGAGTGGAAAAGCCACAGATGCTTATGAAGCAGCACGAGATAAAGTAGCTGAATTTGTCCATGCTGCATCCCGTCAGGAAATTGTTTTTACCCGCAATGCAACGGAAGCAATTAATTTGGTTGCTTACAGTTGGGGAATGAACAATTTACAAGCAGGTGATGAAATAATCCTGTCGGTGATGGAACACCACAGTAATATTGTTCCTTGGCAATTTGTAGCACAAAAAACTGGTGCGGTACTCAAGTTTGTGGAACTGACACCGGAACAAACTTTTGATTTTGAGCAATTTAAAAATCTGCTTTCTACAAAAACAAAGTTAGTATCTGTTGTCCATGTTTCTAATACTTTGGGTTGTATTAATCCAGTAGAAGAAATTTGTGAATTGGCACATAAAAATGGTGCAAAAGTATTAATTGATGCTTGTCAAAGTGTCCCCCATATGCCTATTAATGTTCAGGCAATTGGTTGTGATTGGTTGGTAGGTTCGGGACATAAAATGTGTGCTCCCACTGGGATTGGTTTTTTGTATGGTAAACAAGCAATACTGGAATCTATGTCACCATTTTTAGGTGGTGGTGAAATGATTGCAGATGTATTCTTAGAGTATTCCACCTACGGAGAATTACCCCATAAATTTGAAGCTGGTACACCTGCAATTGGGGAAGCGATTGCTTTGGGTGCAGCGGTAGATTATTTAATGAATATTGGTATGGATAAAATCCATGCTTATGAAGCGGAATTAACTGCTTATTTATTTCAACAGTTAGAGAAAGTTCCCCAAATTAAAATTTATGGTCCTAAACCCAATTTTAAGGGTGAAGGAAAAGCTGCTTTAGCTGCTTTTACTGCTGGAGAAGTTCATGCAAATGACTTAGCAACATTATTAGATCAAGAAGGTGTTGCAATTCGTGCGGGACACCATTGTACACAACCATTACACCGCTATTTGGGTATTCCCGCAAGCGCACGGGTAAGTTTATCTTTTTACAATACTCGTGAGGAAATCGATGTGTTTATTAAAGCTTTGAAAGATACCTTAGATTTCTTTCACAGCATCTTGGGTTAATAATACTTATATAGCAATCCGATTTGATTGCTGAATCACTCGTAGAGACAGGGAACAGGAAACAGGGAACAGGAAACATACAAGAAGAAATAAAACTGTACTGATTTTTGTTTTTGTTCAAGAATCAAATAGGAGTCCTATATCAACCAAATTTAGACCCCTCTTTTGTCCTTTAGTTGAAGGTGGAAAAAAGAGGGGATTTGTTTTATGAATATCAACTCACCCCTCACCCCTAACCCCTCTCCCAATGGGAGAGGGGAAAAGGAGAGGGGGAAAAGGAGAGGGGGAAAAGGAGAGGGGAAATAAAACAGAACTTTATTGGGGTGAGGTTTTGGTGTACAAGTTGATATTAGTCTTATAGTTTTGGTGCGTTAGATTAAAATCATAACGCACCCTACAGATACTGGATTTCTATCGCTATTTTCAGGTTTTGGTGCGTTAGAGAATGTTTGGAAAGTCTAAAAGATTACTAAAAACCTCACTTCTTATCTCTCTCCTAGGATGAAACAGACTTTGAAACCCCTATTTTTCTGTTCCCCTTCCGATATAAAAAGTTTTTCCGCTTCCCTCTCCTTCTAGGAGAGGGTTTCCCCCAGGGGTTAGGGGTTAGGTTTCCAGGGTTTTGATGTTCAACATAATACTTTTCAAACATCCTCTTAGATTAAAGTTATAACTCATATCTTGCAGCATTCTCAACAAGACCAAAAAAACCGGGTTTATAAACGAAAAATTAAGGTTTTGAGACTGAGAGATTTGCA